>Ga0209266_1001009_pt1 | contig 19666 bp, 26 predicted proteins | sample GraSoiAngelo_132_FD_185889 | JGI IMG/M metagenome (GOLD analysis project Ga0209266, IMG submission 185889) | Grasslands soil microbial communities from the Angelo Coastal Reserve, California, USA - 14_0929_02_40cm (SPAdes) (version 2) | ecosystem: Environmental > Terrestrial > Soil > Grasslands ...
AGCATAATCCAGATGGTAAGGTTCGGATTCGGCAGAATCGACTCCATCAACCCTGAGCAGGTAACTGTCTACTACGCCCACAGGTAAACCAACTACGGGTCTTGTTCATGATACGTCATCGGAAGGTACGAGGTTAGATTTCCCGAGTGTCCCTGTAATGAAACAAAGACTGCTGAAGTCCTCGACATCAGAAGAATGATTGGTTCGTGTCAATCATCAGCCGAGGAAGAAGAATCAGAGCCACTAACGTAGAGTTTTCTTGATTCGGGCTTTTTGACAGACTTGGTTGACCGGGGAGCAGTGTCCGGTTACAGGACAGTTGAATACGAAGTTCACGAGCCAGAAGAGGATCAACGCTGAACACCAGGCTAGTTGCAGTACTCGTAGGCCTAATCTCCGTAGGGGCAATCGCATTTCTGTTGGCTGGAGCACCCACATCTTACTGCGATACTGAAAACCCGAACCTTCTAGCGGGAAGTTTCACGGCAGCTCAGAGCATGTCCTTCACCTATACTATTAGCGTCCATAATGGGCAATCACAAGCGGTTACACTCGCGTCCTACACGCTCGGGACACAGTTGTACAGCATCAACGTAGCAATCGCAGCAGGACACGACGGAACATTCACGACAGCCCAAGATCCTAACTCCGAAACCTCGATTCCAGTCAAGACATCGTGCGGGAACCAGTTCATGACAGTGTCAGCGAATTACAAGGAAAACATAGCGCCGGGGTCCACCACATTCGAAGACTCCACACATGTAGCTGTCGAACTTCAGAACAATGGCACCGGAACGGCGACACTAACAGCCTACTACGTCACAGACTCAAGCGGCAACGAATACACGCTCGTAGACTGGAACGGTCCGTCACTAGCACCGAACAGCGTGACGACGACAACATTCAGCATCGGTTCGAGTTGTTCACAGTGCACTCTCCATGGTTCAGCATTCACCTTCACGAGCGGAGACCAGTACACCATAACAACGGTGACGGGACGCGGCACCATCTTCACGTTTACAGTTAACCTGTCTTCTGGTCACCATTACTTTGTGGACCTTCAAGAAGGATTTGGGAGCACGGCTTACTAGGCGAAGGGCTCAGTCAAGTGGTCGTTCCTTAGAGTCGATTCTTCCGAAGCTGAATCTGACCATTGGAATGGTTCTCCACAACCTCGAAGCAGGTTCGTCTCACACAGAATCAGATGTGGGGACTCTTCATTGGTTGTTGAGCTGTTCTCTTATCCAGATGGTACAGTTCGGATTCGGGCAGAATCGACACCGTCAACAGTGAACGCGTAACAGTGTACTACGCCCACAGGGTACCCAACCGAGCCCCACCATCACGAGTTCTCAGCGAGTCTGCACTTACGCCAACATGAGTCTGTGTTCATATAGGTGAAACTTTGATGGTTAAGCAAATGGATCCGTCGAAGCTTATCGACAAGCAAATTGCGAGCTCAGGCGATTGGCGTGGCAAGACGCTTACCAAGCTTCGCAAGATGATCCATGATGTTGATCCAGAAGTCACTGAGGAGTGGAAGTGGAACACCGCCGTTTTCACTCACGAGGGACTGGTGTTAGCGCTGGGTGCTTTCAAGGGAAGTGTGAAAATGAATTTTTTCCAAGGTGCAAGTCTTCCAGATCCTCACAAGCTTTTCAATGCTGGGCTCGAGGCCAAGAAGACACGTGCAGTCGATTTCCATGAGAATGACAAGATTGACGAGCCCGCGATGAAAGATCTTATTCGCAGTGCTGTGGCATACAACCGTGCACAAGCTAAGCGGTAATTGGCAACGGGCGAAAAGTGGCCAGCAGCCCTCCGCAGAAACCAAAAAACCCGATAATCTTCGAATCGCGGTATAGTTTCACAAATCGTTTGGAACGTAGACTAGTTCGAGCTTTATCCGGTCGGGGTCCTCAAAGTAGACTGCGTAGTAGCCCGGATCATAGTCTTTCCACTCCTTAGCCCCACCATAGAGAACTGGAATCTTCTTGGGAAGAAGATAGTTGCGATAAAGCTCGTCGACTGCTGCCCGGCTTGGAGCTCGAAAGGCTATGTGGTTGAGACCGACACGTTTGCGATGATAGCCATCGGCTAGGAACCTCTTGGGACACTGGGCAACGATTATTCTGGTTCCCTCCATTTGCCATTCTACCATTCCCTCCGTTTCAAAGACTTTGGCAAAGCCGAGGCGGCCCAACAATTCGCCATAGAACATTGCAGATTTCTGAATATTCGAGACCTGGATCTGGAAGTGATGAACCGGATGCTTGAACTTATTCTCCAAGACAAGACCTGCAAATATTAGTGAGCGTTCGACGCCTATAGTTTTTGAGGAATAAACTTTCTCGAGGAAGAAGATTCAGTGGGATCTTCCGCTCAAAGCGGCTTATCAGTTTGCGGCAACCAATGGTCTTGGACTGCAAGCTGAAGCAATCAGGAAAAGTCTCTTCGATGGAAGAGCCGGACGTCAGCTGTTCGGGCCGGTTACATGATTCTGCTCGTAGAATCCAAAGTTCTCTTTGACAAATTCCAGACAGAGTATTGGCCGAACTATGAGCCAGAAGGAGGCAAAAAGAGAGTTTCGCACGTATCTTAGACTGGTTCTGATGACGTCCGTGCTTGAACCCAAGCACTATTACCACAGAGTCGCTTACAACAGAATCCTGATGGTTTCACGCTACTTTAGCTCCACAGTTGAGGCAGAACTTGTAGATGGCCTCGAGCGAAGAGCCGCAATTATTGCATTTCACCTTTAGGGGTCGTGCGCACACCTCGCAGTAACGTGCGATCGCTGAACTGGTGATGATGCCGCAGTTGATGCACTCTTTCCTCCATTCTTGAGATTGGCCTGTTTCTGGTGTTGCCGTGGGAGAGTTGGAGAGTAGGGATACGTGCTCGCCCTTGGAGAGTGCTTGAAGACGAGACTTGATCGGCTGACTCAGGGAAGGGTTGATACGGTATGCGGCGGAGGTTCTTCCTGTCTTGTAATCCTTCCGGACGACTTCCTCTACCATCTGCATCTTGGTAAGGAGTGGTAGGAGTTTGCCTACTCGGTCGGTGTAGTATCTGGTCCGTGTGAACCAGCCTTCCTGGACCTTGAAGCGTCGTTCGAGTTCTCTGGCGAGTTGCATTCCGTGCATGGCTAGGTTGGGCGAGTCGCTGAGAATGGCGAGTATTGCCAGTGACGAGACGGGTCGGTATCCGATGGTCATCATTTCCAGAATGGAGCGGGCTGGGGGGTCGAGTTTCGTTGTTCCTCCTGTAAGATCGTGGCCTAGCAGGTAGTTCTGAACAAACTCCGGTGGCCCTTCCTCCCGGTATTTTGGCCAGACGAAGGGTCTCAACGATTCGAAGATGTCCACGAGGTTCCTTCCAATTACTAACGGCATGTCGTGAGTATTAGCCGTTTTGAGGAGCTAGTTCCGACATCGTGTAAGAATCTGGTTAAATTCGAATTCGACAAGACTGGTCTATCGGACGCGTAAAACAGCATGCACCCGTCTCGACGAGATACCTGCCGCATTCTTTTTGGTCTGATGTCCAATGAGAGAGATCGAACTTCAAGTTGGCTATTAGTAGGCCTCATCGCTGTCATTGTCCTGTTCAACCCCGTCTACCTAGGGCCGTCTACTGGACACGCGGCAACCGTGATAGTCCAGAGCGGAAGCTTCTCCACTGCGAACGCGATCTTAACGACCACGCCGCTGAACCTTACACAGCCGAATCTCAATGCATCCCGAAACTTCCAAATGAGCTCTTGGAGCTCGAACAGCACCAGCGCACGGACGATTATCAATTCGACAGACGTTCAAGGAGAGACGGTCTCGGCTGTCTGGCGTCTGGATCAGAGTGGCGTAGCGCAGGCTCAAACGATCAAGTACGACTTCCAGTTCGCGACCAGTGTCCCTGTTCCAGGCTCTTCAGGCCCACGGATCACCGCATCTGTAGGATTCACAAACTCCAACTACAACAACTGGTACGCCCAAAACCGAACCCCAGTCTACCCAAACAACACGAAGACACTCAGCGTTGTGAACATTGAGGGATCGTATGCGAACGGGTCGCCCAGAAGAAGCCTCCTCCTCCAAGCGCAACAAGTCACCAATGCTTCTGGAGGAAATAGCACGACTCTGTTTCAGCAGGAGTTTCCAGGATACGCAGCTGGGGATGGAGTTTTTCATCACTACTCGATTCAGATCGATCTGCAGTCTAACAGGACGATCTGGATCGTAGACGACACGATCATTGCAATGTTCAAGCTCAGCTTTGTCCCGGCAAACATGTTACTCATCGCATCAGCAACCGACCCTGTAAACTTGGCGGTAGCGACGCTCAAAGATCCAGTTCAGACCGCGCTCCTTCCCCTGGTACCTATTACATCTATCACATCTTCATCGCTCACATCTACACCAGTCACACTCTCAATTTCATCAGGAGGGCTGGTCCAGATCACCAACTTCACGATCACACTGGGGCAGATCTCTTCTCTTCAAAATCAGATAGATCATCTAAACGGTGAAGTCGGCGATCTCACCACTCAGAACGCCCAGCTTCAGGCCAAGAACTCGCAATGGTTCGCACAATGGTGGTTCTCGATAATATGGGGACTTCTAGGGGCGGTTGTTGGAGGTTTGCTCTTCGTATCAAGTGGGAGACTGAGAACTGGACGGAAAGACGTCACCAGTGAACCAGGAAGGGCCAGCTCTTGTCCACATTGCGGTGGTCAGATGCCGCCTGAAGCAGCGTTCTGTGGAGTATGTGGAACGACTCTGAGGGAGACCAAATCGGTCTGTCCACGGTGCGGTGAACAGATGCCTGCCGCATCGCTCTACTGTGGCGATTGCGGGACACAGATTCCCGTCGGAGATCCGACTTCCCAGAATACCTCTCACACCTCAACGGACCTAGGCGCAGATGAGAATCAAGACACCTGGAGGTGAGAACACGAATCGAAAAACAGCTCTCCTCGCACTATCCATCTCGATCATTATCGTACTAGTTGTCACACAGACCCTCACCACTGGCATAGGCCAGGCGAAAAGCAACACTACTACTACGACCACTACCAGCACGACAAACACGCCGGGCACTATCTCTGTACAAGGGACAGGCCAAGTCGGGGTCCAACCTGACCGTGGCATCGTTACAATTGGAGTCATCACGCAGGCTACCACTGCCCAGACTGCCACTCAGAACAACGCAGACACAAGCAACGCTGTGATTACTGCCCTAAACGGCATAGGAATAGACATCAGCAACATCCACACAAGCTACTACTACCTCTCACCACAATACTCCTGGTCTAACGGAGTCTCTACCCTCACCGGCTACCAGGTGACCAACGAATTCCGGGTTACAGTAGTCGCGTCAGGACAGACTATACAACAGCTCGGAACAAAGATCGGTCATGTCATCGATACCGCGACCGCTAACGGAGCGAACCAGAATTACGGAATCGAATTCACAGCCTCGAGCGACGCGCTTCAGCAAGCCCAACTGACGGCTCTCCGAGATGCAACACTGGACGCGTCACAACGAGCCCACACTATCGCCTCAGCTCTCGAGGTCAATATCACCGGCGTAGTCTCCGTGACGACAAACCCCGTCTATCAACAACCAATCTACTTCGGGGTAACTACCCTCGCCGCTAGCGTCACCACTCCTATTCTGCCGCCTCAGTCACTAACCGTCACAGCAACGGTCCAGGCAACCTTCTCGATCAGCTGAGCCACTACTCCAGTCCCACGAGACCATACCCACGCCATCCCTGCGAATACCCCCTTTTTTGGGGCACCATTAGCCAATAAGCACGGCGTGTTGCAGCTGTTTTGACAAACTCACGTTGACAGGGTCCGAGGTTGCCCTCCAGGCAGGGAAGGATTGCCGTTGAAGTTTAGCATTGATCTGCCGGTCCAGTTCCGGGACATTGACGTAATGGGACATGTGAACAACGCGACCTATCTCCAGTACATGGAGACCGCCCGTGTCGAGCTTGCCAGAACCCTCGGACAGGTAAGAGAAGGATTCCGTCCCGGCTTTATCATCGCTTCCGCGCGCTGCGAGTTCAAGAAACCAATCAGAGACGAACGCCGAATAAATGTCTCAGTATGGGTGAGCCGGATAGGAGTTCGATCATGGGACCTCGACTACTCCATCCGCGGACCCAGAGGGGTCCAGTACGCAGTCGGCAGGACTACACAGGTAGCCTACGACTACAAAACCAGATCAGCGGCCAAGATCTCCGGAAAGCTCAAGAGAGAACTGGCGAAGTACGTCGAAGCGCCAGTCAAGTTCAGAGAAACCGGTTAAGGCCAGTCTTTCCCCAGCCACCTGCCTCTCTGTCAGGAATCATAGACACAAGCGAGCGCGGTAACGCAACTACACGGCTTTCTTTTGAGAAAATTCTCTACCAGGGTGGTTTTCCTGGCTGTTGTGTCATTGGTGGCGGTATTTCGTGACGAACGATTCTTTCTCGTGCTAGGTAGAATGCCGTCCCGTAGAGTGCGGCTGGTATGGCGGCGAGGAAGCCTGTGAAGAGGGCTACTCCGGTGCCGAAGTATAATGTCCAGAATCCGCCGGTGCCGAATGGGAGGATGAATATGTTGACTAGGCCCAGGAATATCGATATTCCGTAGGCTGTCCAGAGTAGCGTGTGGCCATTGCTTCTCTGGAGGGAGTATGTGAGGAGGACTTCTGAGAGCCCGAAGATTGCGCCGCCGATTAGGAATACGATGCCGAACAGGCCCACGACTGAGGCGCCAAGCCTCGACGAGGCACCGTAGGCCAAGGCGTAGAAGAATCCGAATATCGTGACCGCGATCCCGACGACGAAGAATATGAGAGCTAGTGTAGTATTGCGGACGTGGTCTGTCCCGAACGGCTCGCGTCCGACCAAGACGAGGATTCCGCCGATAAAGCCTACTATTCCGCCAATGAACCCTGCGAAGGGAATCCAGGCGATCAAAGCGCCCATGACGAGTAGAAGCAGCCCCGTGAGACTGTTGTTTATCTTGTTTGTTCGCACGACCTCCCAGTAGTTTGCGGGATACTGGTAGGCATAGTATTGTTGGGCGGGAGGCGGAGTATAACCCATCGGGGGGAGCGTGGGAGCTGGAACAGTTGATAGTGGGTTGCCGCAGGTACTGCAGTAACGCGCAGGAGGGGTGTTGCTCGCACCACATCTAGAACATGTTAGAACGGACATTGTCTGAGAGACCAACTCTTTCCCTTAGACAATTGTTGGAGTTAACTTTTGAGTTGGTTTGTGTCTGGTCGCGAAATGTGTCCAAGCGTCGTTCAAGTTCAGAGAGACTGGCTGCTTAGCCTTGCGGTTAGAGCCGCCTTCTCACTACCAGATGCCAGTCAGCATCCCAGATGACTGGGATATCCTACGCGGCCAGGGGAGCACTGCATCTCCCTGCAACTCATGATAGATAATTGGGCCCATTAGCCAATGTCATTGTCTCTCGGGTTGGGGACGGGCTTCCCTTGATGGGGGATGCCACTCCCCATAGTTGAACCGTCAGTGAAAAACGGGGAGACGGTTCCGAGGAAGGATTTGTCTATTTGGTGGGGTTGATTATGCCTAGAAGCAACGCCCCTGTGTCAACGAGCACGATAAGCCCGGAGTTTGCCGGCGACTCTATGGGGTCGGCCGATATCAGCATCTGCCCGTTTACTGTCTTAGCAAAGGGTATGATTCCCTGGGGCGATGAGGTGAACGTAGGCACACAACCGCCGCTGGAGATGCCCTGAGCACTGCACAGGACTAAGAAGCCGTGCAGGATAACGTTGTAGTCGCCATGGTTCTGCTGTGGCGCGTCGCCTACGACGTGGTCGTGGAAGAAGGGCACCGGGCCCCCCTGTGGCGTGTCGGTTTGTGGCGCGATTACATAGAAGGGGTCAATTTTGGCGTTGGGTGTCGCGAGGAAGGGGGCTTGGGCAAACGTCATTGGGACCTGGACCCCATTCACCCAGACCATCTCGAAGCAGGGCGACGACCCGGACTCATTGCAATTCGGGAGGCCCGTGGCCTGGGCACGGGGAACGGACGCCAAGACAAGTGTCAAGGCGGCGATGGTCATTATGGCAATGCGGACGCGGATGGTATTTTGGAGATGTGTCATTTTCCCAACTTGCCATGCTGGCTTCTAAGTACTTAACGTGGATCGGGGTCACCATCCCGAATAGCCAAGTCCGAGGACTTTGACACCTTTCATGCTCGCCCCAATGTAACAATCCGACAGGGGAACCGGGTCAGCCCTGGAGAGGGCGAGGCACTAACATGCGTTTGCTCTCCGGGCGCACTCCCTACCTTTCACACTCGACCGGCTTCTGGGGGCTTCCTTTCTCACTCCCAGAGACTGAGGCACCCTTTCCGGGGTAGGGTGGGCGGCACCCGGCACTTCAGAATCTTATTGGGGCTTTTCCACTGAGACCCAACAAATCGTCATTCTCCTTTCGAGAACTTCATTCCAACCCTTTCGAGAAATAGACTAACATCAGGCTCAAGCGTCCGCTTGGAAGTATTGACAAAGAAAGTGAACTGTTGCTGGGGAGTGAAGACCGACAGAATGCATCTTTTCCGTATTCTTCCCCTCTCCGCTGCTCCCAAGTGCGTTACCTCTGAGTAGGGAATAATGTAGCATCTGTATTCTTTTAGGATTGAAGCCGTTGGCTTGTTCACGTACTTGGCCCAGGCCCTTTTCATAATATGATAATCCGAGTCCTAAGTGCCCCAGCAATATTAGCAATCTTACTCTTGAAGAAAGCAACGATCATAACATTCGTGGCAAAAACCAGTCCACATTGGATTGGGGAACTTTTCTCGGTAAAAGCTACTGCCGGAATTACGCCCATGACTGTTTCTTCAAGAATCCTCTTATCCTCATTCTTCTCGGGATGTTCCATTTTCTGAGATCACTCTCTCGTCTCTGATCCGACCCCAAAAGAGAGATCAGATAACAGCGAACCGGATTGATACTAAGAGTGTCCACTTAGTTAGGGCTTTCTCAGAAGAACTTCCCCCAAGCGCCCTTTCATACTCGCCAGCCCGCATGGCTCTTGTCACCAGAGCCTAAACGGGTAAAAATCACCGCTCTCGCGGTGTGGTGGGCAGAAAAACCGGGAATCTTAGTCACTAAATGAAGAGTGAAACGAACATGACCACTGACCCTATCCAGGCTCTCTCGGAGAAACTCGATAAAGAGTTCAAACCCCGTGTCCAATGCCCGTGCGGGACTTCAATCTACGGGAAGACAGACGTGGAAGCCCAGAGAACCTACTATCTTCACGTGAGGTTCTTCCACGTAGACATCCATCTTGATGAGACTGCCCCGGAGCTATACTACTACACTAAGGTGAAGCCTGAGACGACTGTTCCAACCGAGGACCAGATAGACCAGGATGCCGTGGAACTTGTTAGACGGTTCCGCCGAGCATCAACGAATAACAGTCAGGACTGAGAATGTGGGGAGCCACTGCGTTAAGATTGAAGATTGTCCAATTCGAGAGTCTAAGTGGGTTGCGCACTGATCGAGAGATCTTCTTAGAGTGCGTTGAGCGCCTCGGGACGAAATGATTGCATTAACTCTAAGAGTCGTTTATAGTCTCCGCCGTCAGCGATAATTATCTTAACAGGGTCTCCGGTTGCCGTGCTAATCACCATACGTCCACGATGGACAAAGGTCGGCTTCTTCATCTCCACGCTTGAAATGCTCTCTCGTGCAACCTCGAAATCCTTCTTCCGTTCTAACTCATCGATCATCTGCGCGTTCTGATCTCGGGAGAGTTTTGAGCCCACGAATGCTCCCGTGACCCCACCGAGGGCCGCGCCCGCAAGCCCCTTCCACAGAGCCTTCCGGCTTTTCGCTCCAATAAGCCTCTGAGTCGTTACGTAGATACCATAGCCAGCTATTCCTCCCGCCCTCAACATTCGACCGCTAACCACACCCCCAAGGTATTCCTCGCCCTCCAACCCCCACTCACCCTCGATACATATTGAGACTTTGAACCGTTATTGTGCGTTAATGTCACACTCCTGTAAATCGTACCTGTTTTGAAATTATCGTTCTCATTGAGTCGTCACCTACACCTTTGGCTTCCGGAGCAGAACGTATCCGTCCGGTGACTGGAGTACGATCTCCCAGCCATCAATCAGGGCCTGGTCGAAGTCTGAAGTCGTCATCCTGGTTTTTGATGTAGTCGTGGGTGTGGTTCGAGAACCGCTTGGTCTCAGCCATGTCGGCTTCGACTCTTTGTTCTGATTCGGTCAGGACTTTGAGGACTGCTTCACTACTGCCTGTTCCAGCGGCCGCTCTGAGTTGAGCCAACTCCGCCCGTATAGATTCCACCTGTCTCTTGTTGTCCTCTTCCAGAGCTTTGCGTGCTTTCTCTTCGGCTTCGAGTTTCGACAGAGATGTGGCTTGGAGGAAGAACCGAATTGTGGTAAAGCACGACATGCATAAGAGCCCCCAGGCGCCGCAGAATGAAATGAGCTCCACACTTCCAGCAGTTTCTCTCTAGAAGTTGAGGTGGAGCTGTATCCCAGGATACCTGCCTCGTTCCAGAGCGACAAATCTCTTAATATCCTTGAATGCCCAAGACCCTAAGCGTGCTGGAGAACTGATCCTTTGAGCATAGTCATTCGACGGGTGCATTTCGACGTTGCCTCTTAGCATCTTCAAGCAACCCCAAGAAAAGGCGGACGATGAGTTTAGGCAAGCCTATGAGAAGGGGGTACACATGGGACTTCAGAAATGGCCTGATGCAGCCCACCATTTCTCTGAAGCGTCAAAACACTACGCCACTGTGGGAAACGCCCAAAGATCTAGCGAGGCCTACGCTCTTGCCACGCTTTTCTACGCATTGACAAACCCATCAGATCAAGCCTGGATGAGTTGTAGCCAGGCGATGGGAAGGATTCCTGACACTCAGATCAACGTGGGATTCTCGGTTCAATCGTCGAGCCTTGCACAGCAAGCAATCGTTCAATCATACGATCTTGCAATTACTGGGAAGCTCGACGCCGAATCAAAGGATGCGTCCCGAGTCGACGCGGTAAGAGATCTGGCTCAGAAGTACATGAGTCTGATTGGTAGTGATCTTTCGTTATGGAAGCTGAAGAAGCAGGACATGGATCCGCAGAAGCGTGCCTACTATCTTCTTGGACTTGCAAGTCTCATCCAAGCGAATAGTGTCGCTGATGTGGACCCGAAGAAGAGCGTGTCATTGTTGTCCGAAGCAGCGACCTATTTGGAAATGGCTGGGACGGAACGGATGAGCGTTTTTCCAGTCACTCGAACGAAATTGGAGAACTGGAGCAAGGTAGGTCAATGCTGGTTCTGCGGTCGTGAGATGCAAGGCCACGGAATCCACTACGTCCTGCTTCGCGCTTCGGTCAGTCAATACACGCGCCAGAAGTACGGCTCCAGCACCCCTGCCACAATCGAAGGCAACATGGTTGTCGCTTGCAACAGCTGTGCCTCATCGATTCGAAACGTGGCCGACGACGTGGCCAGAATCTACTTCGAGAGAGCAATCGCCGAAATGCGCGCCCTCGAACAGCGACTCAACTCCAAGATAGACTCTCTAGAGAACCAGATCAGCTCACTCCGGTCTCAAGTCGGCTCATTTCGAACTAGGATATGAAACTGCCTTGACTTCCGTTCAGACGTTTCAAGAGCTTCGTTGCCCTCATTGCGGAGGCCCCATCACCGCGGCTGGAGACTCCCAGATAATCAAGTGCGACTTCTGCGGAACCTCACAGCAACGAATGGATGTTGAGAAGTACATCTCTCAGCTGAGAGCCGATGTGTATGGATGGGTCAGGTCCTTGGTCCCGTCCGCGACTGTGGGGGTCCAGAACGTGGACCCAGTCGCAAGATCGCAGATTTTCGAACAGAGCCTCAAGGGAGAGGTGAGCAGCAGACTAACAACAGCGAGCATGCAATTGATGAAGATCGGGGCTGGGCCATTGTTCCTCCCCCCTTACTCCGGCCCGTTTCAGAGCATGATAGTCAGTATTAGCATAGATCCTAAGGAAATGCTCTCTCAAGGAGCCAAGTTCCAAGGTCTTAGGCCTTTCGCCGTGTCCGAAGATCATGTCGCTTTCATGAGCGATGCGATTGCGACCACGGAAACGCTTGGTTACTTGTCTAATGTTATCAGAATCTACAATGGTCCAGTCCAACGAAGCTACGAGACAATCTCAAGGAACTTTGGAAGCGCCGCATCGACGCTTGAAGGCGACAAGTCTCGTACGGGCGCGGCACTGCGAATGAGAGGATTGGCATCCCTGTCCAAGAGCACTGAGCTGATGATTCAGGGTGATCTAGGGAAAGCCGAAGAGAAGCTTGTCGAATCCGAGAAGTATTTGTCCACTTCACTCACAGAGGTGATTCGTCAACCATCAACGGTATCCTGGTATCCAGGCATCAAGGCAGAGACGGGCATGGCGGGCTCAATGAGATCAATCCTCCAATCTGTTCAAGCGTCCAGGACATATGCCGCCACCCACCTTGAGGCGCTTTCTCGATTCGAGGCCTATGTCAAAGGCTTCGAGATAGCGCGCGCGAGTTCAGGCAGGATCCTGTCTTCAGGCGAACGTCTCGATCCGGAAACATTCAAAGAAATGTCTGCCTCGTTCAAGGACGTAAGCCTGGCAAAGGCTGGCAGTCCGGTAGTTAACGGATTGGGGAGTGGGAATGTTTGGGTTGCTTGTTGGCTTGCAGAAGTCAGCTACTCCTTCGAAACTGGCGCTCTGTTCATGAAGAGAGGTCAAGGAGTCCAAGAGCGACTCCTGGTTTCCGGCACTTTCACGATGCATCCTCACTACATCCAGAGCTCGCCTCAAGTCTTGGTCACTGACATCTTCTCGGTTCGGTCCCAGTCTAGTTTCTCTGATAGGATCATGGGAAGGGAGAAGACTCTCACAACGGGGACGGCATACAGCTCGCTGACACCCACCAAGATGAGACTACCATCCTCAGCTCCGGTAGTTCCAGCATTCTGCACCAGGGCTGAAGCAGAAAAGATGGCAAACGTCTACCTCGAAAGAGTAAGGCAACAACTGCAGGGAAAGATGAGGATCGGGATTCCCTCGGTCAACCAGCTAGTCTATGTCGGTGGGACGATCAATAATGGTTGGCTGGAGGTGGCTGGCCTTCCGAGGTCAATGTTCCTGTTCTTGGGTGATGCTAACACAATTCGTCAGTATTCGATTTGAAGGAACTCAATGTCGGTGTTACCAGTATCTGTAACGAAAGAAAAAGCATCGGCTGAAGGCTCGTCAAATGCCCTCTCTAATACTGGATTCGATCTCATTCAAACCTTTGAAGAATCTCTGAACGAATCAAGACGAATCCTTCGTGAGCTGAACCGTGACAGCAATCCTCTAGATGAGAATGAGAAGACTCTCTTATCCGAACTGCTGCTTACAAATCAGAAGCTTATGTTCTATGGACAGGAGATGGGTACCCTCGTTATAGAAATGGGATTGATGCCTTTCAAAGGCATCAAGCTAGATCCAGATTTCCTGAATATATTTGAGAGACGTCTCCGTGAAAACTACCACTACTCTAACTATCTCAAAGAGTCGAGTCGCTCCAAGGAAAATCGGCTTCAGATGCTGGCCGTCGAATTTGGCAGACTCCGCCCCATTGTGAAATTAGCCATTGAGCGTAAATCGGACAGACTGAGGGAGGAGCTAGCCTTTCGCAGGGGGGTCCGTCGAACGTTTCTTGTCGCTGCGGGGATGATGATCAGTGTAGGCGTCATTCTTGCCGCCTCACAATCTTTCTCTGGCCGTGGAGTGGATTTGGGTCTGGGCGTGGCGCTAGGATCGATCTTTGGAACATCGGCATTCCTGCTTTATGCGGCAGGTTATCCAGAAAGGGTCAGCGTGAGACTGACTTCTCACCCCCCGGAGATACTAACTACTTCCTCTTCCTGAAAAGTTTGAGACAATCAAGTTCTGTAACCCTATTCAGGTCCTACTTCTTTCAACAGGCTGCTTCAGAAAGGCATTTTGCTGAAGTCGAAACCTGAGAGTCTCCTGCGGGTTCCCTGGGAATTGCCTGGGAATTGCCTTGGAATTGGAATCTTGCTCGTAATCGTGTAAATCCTTCTAGGTAGGTAGATGATGAGCCAATCGTCTACGACCTCATTTTCTTGCTAAATCCTGCGGACCTGGAAAATCTAGAAAAATAGGCATGCACGCTAGTCTCGCGGCGCAGATCCGGCGTTTCCTGGTTCCGGTTCTAGGCTAACCTGAATGGTTCGATTACGCCTTTGGCTTGGGCTCGGCTTTCGCAGCCGGTTTGGCTTCCTTGCCAGCTGCTGGTTTCTCTTCCTTGCCAGCCGGAGGCTTCGCTTCCTTTCCTGGAGCAGGTTTAGCCTCTTTTGCAGGTGCTGGTTTGGCTTCCTCCTTCTTCTCAGCCGGCTTCGCTTCCGCCTTCTTCTCAGCGGCCGGTTTCGGTTTCGGTGCTGGCGCTGCCGGCCTAGGCTCCGCTTCCTTCTTCTGCTTCGAGACCCGCTGGTCCTTTGGAAGGTTCCGGTTCTTCACATACGCCGGCACAATCTCGGCGCTCTTCGGATCCTCGTAGACCTCCACCACACAGAGCGCGCTCGAGCCTCCCGTCCGCGTCGCGATACTCCTGACATAGACCTGGTCCAGGCCCGCCTTGAAATGGTCCGAGGCCAACTTCCGGACAGTAATCCTGTCCGGCGTCCCCTGCCCCTGATGATGCACCACCAATTTCGCCTCCCGACGATGCAGGAGACTATTCACGTGCTCCTCGACAACCTCCATACTCAAGCCTTCAACGCCTCCTTCGGAACCTCCGGAACCACCGCAGCACCACTAACAATCACACTATTGATCTGAAGAGTATCATCAGAAATCGTCCGACCACGCACAAGCCTCCTCTGCCTCTCACCATCCGACAACGGCTTGTAGCCTACCCCTCCAGACAACATCGCTCTCTTCCGAGCAGCGCCCTGAATATCAAACCGCATCGGCACACCATCCTTATCCGTCCCACCAGTAATCCTCAACTTCACATTTCCAAGCCCTAGAAGTTTTCCATCGACTTCTTCTCCAATGCTCTTCCCCACAAGAGCCTGCGCCTTGGTTCCTTCTAGTGAGGCGGCTTTCGACGTCTTGCTCTTCGGGTCCGAGACTATGAGCTGAAATTTGGCCAATATGATCTCTTAACGCGTGGACCCTGAGCCCGCTTAATAAACGTCGTTTGAATACGCTCAAAGCCATAGACGGATAGGCCTTCCAAACGCTCCGGGCCCGTTCATAGTATTACACAGTCCCAATAGAACTGGTAGTTGCTAACACTCACTTGCTGGCCATTTCCACCGATACTTTGGCCATAGACGTAGACGCCGCCGAAACCGAAGATTCTACAACTGGGAGATTCATAGAAAGTAACGTCCACGCCTGCCGGTACTGTCTTGTGAAATCCGTAGACAACGGGTGCAAAAGTGAATAAGATGATCCCCACGACAACAACTGCTGCAATGACCAATATTCGAGCTCGCACTCTACGCCAACTTCAATCTTATTGCTCGCCGACTGGACTCGTCGCGCTGCCGGTTGTCACACTTGCCATCTCGCTGAGCAGCGCGAGTTCTCCAGGGCTCAGATAGTCCTTGAACTTTGAAGAGAGCACCCGCGCATGTTGCACCGGAACATCGACGTAGAGAACATCCCCTTCGTTGATCTGACGTCCCACCATCGGCTTGTCGATAGATACTGCAACCTGTTTTCCGGCACCGGCCTCTCCTACATCGTTCCCTTGATCCTGTATCCGGACGACCTGTCCGATCCGCTGTCCACGACTATTGATGAGCGGATACTTCGGCTTGATGATCCCATCGAGCACTTCGACCCCGACGATGGCGGGATCGCTACGTCGGAACACGAATCCCTTCAACAGCTTGATCTTTCCAGGTCGTATGAGAAGGTCCATCTCGGCTTTCGCACCCGCCAATCTCTGAGTCTCCACCCATCGAGAATATTCCTCCAGCACATGATAGAGAACATCGCCCTTGAATATGGGAATCTTCGATAACGCGATTTCCTCCTCCGCGTCAGGCAACAGCTTTACACCAAAAGCCAGGACCACACCCAGGTACTGGTCCTTGACTCGGACGGCCTTTGCTTCAACAACATCCCTTCTCGAAACATCGCCGACGTCCGCGAGCCGAACTGGAATCTTCGACGCCTCCAATGACGTCGTCAGTGCCTCTAGCGAGCCTAGAGCGTCCGACTTCACAACGACCCCGCTAAGATCTTTCTTAACTCGCACCTCCTCAACTTCACTGAGAATCCTCTCTTTGATCGCCTTCCTTCTCGACGCGTCCTTGACCCCATAAAGGGATGACCCTGCAATCGCATCGTCTAACCCTGCAGCAGCGATCTTTATGCCCGCCGCCGCGTCCACGAATTTCGCGTTTGAGAACTTGTCCCTCGGATCCCGAATCTCGTCCAAGGGTTTGGGAAGCAATAACGCCCGGACCCGAGCACTGATAATCCCATTCCGTCCCGCAAGCATGATCTCGTCATCCACCTCCAACCGTCCATTGTAGATCATCGTGTCAACAGTCACGCCCAGCCCCGGCTCCTCCTTGACCTCGAGAACCGTTCCCTCGGCAGGACCACTCGTAACACTCAACTCTCCCTTCATGTAGACCTGAGTCAGTCCGACCAGCACGGCCATAAGCTCCGGCATTCCCTCGCCCGTCTTCGCGCTCGCTGGCACCAGAGCAACGGTCTTGGCAAACTCTTGAATCCGGTCGAACCTGTCAGCTCTGATACTGTGCCGGGAGAGCGTCCCCATCATCGTATAGAGCCGATTGTCAAGATCGGTCAACACCTCCGGACGCTGGTTCGCAATGTTTGCCAGGAACGATCCCCCGCTGAGCGTCTTCCATCCCGGGATAGCGTCGATCTTGTTGCAGCAGATCAAGAACGGAGTCTTCCGAGCCTTGAGAATCGTCAAGGACTCGACAGTCTGAGGTTCGATACCCTTCGTAACGTCGATTACCAGAATTGCAACGTCGGCGGCTGAGCCTCCCCTTTTGCGAAGGTTGCTGAACGTCTCGTGACCGGGAGTGTCGATGAAGAGGATGCCCGGGATCTCGATCTTGAGATTGAACCTTCCAAGAAGCGGACCACAGATCTCAGCCAACGTCTGAGCAGGAATCAGACTCGCGCCAATCCACTGGGTGATCTGGCCCGGCTCACGGGCCGCGACAGAGGTCCCCCTAAGCCGATCTAGAAGCGTAGTCTTGCCATGGTCGACATGGCCCAGAACCACTGCAATAGGCTGACGGATAGGCATATCTGAGAGACTCCATTTCAACCACTTATTTGGCGCTGGGGAATATTAAACTCTAAACCCAGAGTCACGGAGCGTCGAGCGAGAAGATAGAGGATTCCCTCTTCGCGTTCTCGGCAGTATCCGAAGCATGAATCACGTTCGCGGTTATAGAGATCGACAGGTCCCCACGTATGGTCCCCGGCTCGGCAGTCAGAGGATTTGTTGCTCCAATGACCTTCCGAAGTGTCTCAACAGCGTTGGGAGCTTGGAGAACCATAAGGACCACAGGACCCGATGTCACATGGTCGACCAGTTCTTGGAAGAACGGCTTCCCCTTATGCACATTGTACAGAGACTCCGCCTCCTTATGCGTAATCTGGTGCAGTCTCAGCTGTTTCAACGTGAACCCTTTCCGTTCCAGCCTGGACAGGACCTCGCCCACGAGGCGGTTCTTGACTGTGTCGGGTTTGAGAAACGCGAAGGTTCGCTGGTTAGGTCGTTCGGTCAGCGTCCCTTCTCTCTCTTGCCATAGTACGCTGTCCACTTTAGCTTTCTAGAATCTCGATTGAAAGAAAGGTTGCTGACTCGGCATCGTCTGGAGCAGAAGTAGAGTATTGTTCCGTCGTTCTTAACGTGCATTAGCCCAGTAGAGTTTGAAAAGTTTTTTCCGCAGAAGGAGCACTTGAATGTCTTGGGCGTGTCAGTCGACTCCCTACCTTATCTTCTTGGCTTCTCTCTCGGTCTCGCGGAGCATCAATACGTCGTTCAGACGAATGGGCCCTTTGATGTTCCGGGTGATGATTCGGCCTTTGTCTCTTCCTTCCAGTACCCGCACTCTGACTTGGATCACTTCGCCTGTTACGCCAGTTCTTCCGATAACCTGAGTTACTTCGGCGGGTATGAGTGAGTCGTCAGTATTGTCCCTGCGGCTCACTTCGTTGCACCGGTCTTTCTCATGGTCTCAATTATTTTTGAGACTTCTTTCAGCGACTGGGCACCGTCTCCCGGCTCCACTACTGAGATGGCTGCGGAGCCTACATCGAGTCCTGCTGATTTGCCGAGTTCCAGTTTGCTCGGGACATATAGGTAGGGGATTTTTCTCTCTTCGCAGAGAATCGGTAGGTGAGCGACAACTTGGGGGGGCTCAACGTCTTCCGCTATGACGACTAGCTTGGCGATACCGCGTTCGATCGCCTTTGTAGACTCGTTTGTGCCCTTCCTTAGTTTGCCGGTGTCCTTCGCGACTTGGAGTAACTGGTACGTCTTGTCAACTGCTTCTTTGGGAACCTGGAATTTCACATAAACAGACTTTGTAGCCATCGATTGTCACTCTCATCGGCTCAAGGAGCCAACGGGTGGGTACCGCTTTTAATAAAGTTTCGATGAGACCCCGGGAGCAACACTAAATACGCGGAGTCGCAAAGCGCACTTTCCCCATGTCTCAGGCCGCACCTCAACAGCAGAAGCAGAAGCCGAAGAAACTTCAGATGAGAAGCGAACTCTACGACCTATCGGGTCCAGCTGCCAAGTTGAAGAATCGGAAATGTCCCCGGTGTGGCTCTGTCATGGCACACCATGCGACAGGGGCAGCTAGATGGGTTTGCGGCTCGTGCAGTTTTACTGATTACGCGGCGAAATAGGCGATCGCCCTAGACGATACGACTGGCGTTCTAGCGGACCCTAACCGCGAACCTGCCCGCGACCTTGATACTCATTAGGCGCGCAACCTCGGAGTTTGCGGGGTCAATAACGACCACCAGCCCCGTCCAATCATCGCTGAGGTTGGTCGACTTGCAGTTGGGGCAGATCGGGCCTGCGCTTATCATTCTGCAATTCTTGCAGGCCTTATCGCTCAACCTTATGCTCCCCCTTCGCCGGCTTGACCTTCAAGTCCTCCTGAATCCATTCCAGCCTTCCCAGAAACGGTTGACGCAGTGTTATGCCGATTTTGCCACCTGAGCCTCCCCGTGGGAAGCTGACAGCGATTATTCGTCCTCTCACGAGATTGCCTTTCCCTAGATTCCTATGGCTCTCCCGGCCAGCCAACACGCCATGTTTTTCGTCGTATGTGATGAAATCGTCCATGATCTGGGAGACATGCAGCAGCGCGTCTTCCGGGCCAATCCTCACAAAGGCCCCGAAGTCCGTCACCTCTACTATCTCTCCTTCGACTACCTCGTGGAGTTCTGGAAAGAATGTCAGCAAGTTGAAGACCGCCTTGTGGTGAGTCGATCCGTCGCCCGGAAGTATCTTTCCGGTACCCTCCACGTCGACACCAGTGACTAGGATTACGTATCCGAGTGCCTCGTCAACATAGTTCTCATACT
>Ga0209266_1001010_pt1 | contig 19636 bp, 16 predicted proteins | sample GraSoiAngelo_132_FD_185889 | JGI IMG/M metagenome (GOLD analysis project Ga0209266, IMG submission 185889) | Grasslands soil microbial communities from the Angelo Coastal Reserve, California, USA - 14_0929_02_40cm (SPAdes) (version 2) | ecosystem: Environmental > Terrestrial > Soil > Grasslands ...
ACTTTTTTAATGGAGGAATTGAGAAACCATTTCCGGGTGAAGACCGCAAACTGATTCCCTCGCCAAAAGTTGCTACCTACGATTTGAAACCCGAAATGAGCGCGTTTGAGGTCACCGATGAAGTGCTGGCACGAATGGCCAATTACGATCTCATCATCCTAAATTTCGCCAATCCCGACATGGTCGGTCACACTGGTGTCGTCGAAGCTGGAATCAAAGCCGTAGAGACTGTGGATGAATGTACCGCACGAATTATTTCAAAACTTCTCGAGATTGACGGCAAAGCTCTCGTTACCGCCGACCATGGAAATTGCGAGCAGATGCGCAATCCCGATGGCTCACCTAACACCGCTCATACCAGCAATCTTGTGCATTTCATTTACGTTGCCGGCGATGCAGCAAAGTTCCGCTGCGAAGATGGAATTCTTGCCGATGTGGCGCCGACTCTTTTATTTTTGCTCGGATTGCCTCAGCCAAAAGAGATGACCGGGCACAACTTGCTCGTGCCGATTTCCCAAGAACGGCGACCGGCTAAGAAGAACCGCCCAATGTGAGTGGAGCGGCGCGTACTTGCTCTAAGCCCTTTCGGACTCCTCACGTGCAGACCCCTCGCTGCTTGATCGCGAACCGATAAGAAATGGGAAATGCAAGCTATGCCTTATCGCTGATTTCTCGCTGCCAGCGGCGCGACGCGGGCTCTACTAAGGCTTTACCGACTTTAATTCAGAGCTCTTGTACGAGTCGTACTACCGTGACCAAACCACTTTTTTGAAAGCCACCCGTGGGAAAAACCCGACATCTTCCATCGTTTGTTCGTGCAAAGCAGACCGCCTTGTGGAAGATCGGTTACTTTTTTGTTGCGGCCTTTCTCATTCTCTCAGCCGCATGGAAGCGCTTTTCGTTGCCCCAAGATCCGTTAGCCGACGCCGATTTCGGATATCTCGGGCCAGCGCTGATGAAGTTGGGCGGTGGTTCTTTTGTGCACATCCAGGGCCTAAACTTTCTCTATCCAGGCTTGATTTATCTGATTTTGCGGATCTGCGCGGATTTCCGGGCAATCACAGTGATCCAGCATTTCCTAGGCTTAATCGCCGGCGGTCTATTTCTCGCGAGCTGGAGCCGGCTCGGCGATTTCTTTCCCAAGCCTCGTCTGAACCGTGTCGCGCACGAAACGATCGGGCTTTTAGGTGCTGGCATCTATTTGCTTTCATACGCTCCTATCTTCTTCGAAATGCAAATCCGGTCCGATGCGGTGTGCATGTTTTTCGAAATCTTGATCATTTGGCTACTAGTTCAGTTCTTCTATTATCGGGTAATCTCACCAAATAAACTGAGCGCAGTTGTTTATGGAACTGCAATCGGAGTAAGCGCTTTTCTCCTCGCTTCGCTGAAGCCGAGTTTTACGCTTATGGCGCTCTTCACGGTTGCGCCTGTAATCTGGCTGATAGTCAATGCTAAGGGCAATTTCACTGGGAAGCTTGCGTTTTTTGGTATCACAGTGCCCATCATCGTCGCGCTGACTCTTGCGGAGCATGATCACCGACGAAACGATCAGGTCGTCAAAATGTTTCTGCCAGAGACGCTCTTTGTGATCCATGCGAAAATTATTCATGCGCAGATGTCCGCTGACTTGATAAAAGGCAATACGGATATTTACTCCGCCGAATGGCTGCGAGTTGCCTGCGATGATCTGGAGAGGGAAATTCAACGCACGCATGATCTTTATCCCCGGGCGGCGTTCCCCGTCCTCGGGTTTGCCCCCGATTACCTGAAGGTTGGTGCCGACTCGCTTCTCAATCGCTGGCGGCGACAGCTTGGCAACGAGCGATTCTTAAGATTCTTGAAATATTGGTTTTGGCACAGCGTGGCACACCGTCCACTTGCGTTCGCCGGAAAAGTCGCCTGCCAACTTGGGGTCTTTTATTCCACGGACTGCCCCGCATTCAGTGCGCGTAAGACATTCCCTTTGGCTCGCTCGTATGCCCAGAGTTTTTCGGCACTTTCTCAGCCGCGATCGTTGCAGTTTCTTTCCAGGATACCGGCGGGGATAGCATTCTTGGAGCGTACCGAAACGCTTTCGTTCAGTAATGTGGTCGTTCACCAAAACAAACTAGTTCAGATGGCTCATGTCTGTTGTGCGCGAACTTATCTTGCGATTTTGCTCATCAGTCTCGCACTTGCGGGTTGGTTTGTGCTCAAACGAAGCAGCGCAGGAGAATCAAAATGGCCAGCAGTTCTAGTTGTTCTCTTGTATTCCGCGAGTTTCGGAAACGTTTTCGGCATTTCTGTCATTCACTCGATCGAGGTTCCACGCTATTCCACCGTTCTTTTTATCACGGCTCTTTTCACGCAGCTTTGGGCGATCCGATGGCTAATTGAAATCGATCCAACAACCTTCATCAATCAAGCTACGTCGCCGACGATCAGAAAGCTCGACAACGCGAGGCAATAACGCCGTCGAATGTTATTTTTGACTGTCGATTGATCGCGCGCGTTCCGGCGACCGCGATTCGCTGCAAAAACAAGATACGATCTTCCGCGGTCGTTTCGTACCAGATTGGTTTGCGCACGAGTGTGAGCGCGCCGTCCGATTCCACAAGAGCGCCCCAGCCAGCTGGGATTTCCGGATCGCGGAGTAACTCCTCAGGCAGCACAAGAAAGAACAAGTTCGCGCAGCGGTAGCGAACTAACTTGTCGAACTTGGTGCAATCGTAGAGACGATTTTGTAGCGCGCGCAGATCATGTAACAGGCGCGCATGACCGCGGTGCCCGATCGCGGTGAAGGCCTGTGGATCGAACTCGGGGAAAAGCGAATCGCCATTTCGCAGGTTCGGATAATGCTCACGAAGGCATGTTTCAAGAACCTGGCGGCGCTTGCAGATCGCGTCGAGCCGGCGGCTCGCGGCCTCGCGGTGGCAATTATCGCGCCGCAGATCGCAAAGCGCTTGTTTGCATTCAAAGACTGCTGTCCATACAATCTGTTTTCGCTGCCATCGACACGCGGCCAGATCAGCACGGTAGCGACACTTCGGCAAACTCACTTCCATTGCGCACGCGGAAAACCCCTGTGCCTGTGCCCATACGAACGCGAGTCGTTTTAGCCGCGTATGCGCCTCCGTTTCACCTTTGGTGCTTATTACTCCGGCACCCATTGCGCGAGATCGCGCGCCCAATAAGTGATGATAATGTCCGCGCCGGCGCGTTTGAGGGCGGTCATAATTTCAAAAATAGCAGCACGTTCGTCCAAGAGCCCTTTTTCGGCGGCGCTTTTGACCATCGCATATTCCCCGCTGACATGGTAAACGGCAGTCGGTTTTCCGAAGCGCTCACGGACACGCCATAAGATGTCGAGATATGGCAAGGCGGGTTTTACCATCAGGATGTCCGCTCCTTCGTCGATATCCAGAGCGACCTCGCGCAGAGCTTCGTTTGCGTTGGCGAAATCCATCTGGTAAGAACGGCGATCGCCAAACTGCGGCGGGCTTTCGGCTGCCTCGCGGAATGGCCCGTAAAACGCCGACGCAAATTTGGCAGCGTAGCTGATTATCCCAGTTTGATCGAAGCCTCCGAGATCGAGCGCCTCGCGAATTGCGCGGATGCGGCCATCCATCATGTCACTTGGCGCCACCATGTCTGCACCCGCTGCTGCGTGAGAGAGCGCCGTCTTGACCAAAAGCTCAACGCTCTCGTCGTTGAGGACATGGAAATGATCTCCATCCATGCGTGTGACGCCGCAATGCCCGTGGCTCATGTATTCGCACAGGCAAACGTCGGTGATGGCGACCAGATCTGGACACTTTGCTTTAATAGCTCGCAACGCTTTCTGAATGATTCCATTTTCTGAGTAAGCGCCGGACGCCTGTTCGTCTTTGTGTTCTGGAATTCCGAAAAGCAAGACCGCTTGGAGCCCAAGGTCATGAGCGCGGCATGCTTCATCTGCAATTTGTTTTAGGGGCAGCTGAGAAACTCCCTGCATGCTGGCGATAGGCCGGGGTTCATCCAGTTTTTCGTTTACAAACAGCGGCAAAACGAAATCGTGGACGCTCAATTGCGTCTCCCGGACGAGATTTCGCAAAGCAGGGGAGCGCCGCAAGCGACGGGGGCGATGGATCAATCTTCTCATTCAACCGCACGGTACGCTCGACAAACTAGGTCGCAAGCAAAGCAGCAGCGGCTCGCGAGAACAGCGGCCCACGATCAATCGGACGCATCGGACACAAGCTTGACGACACCCGGGGTTCAGTGTCTGCATCTTGTTCGTTGTGCCCAGGTCAGACTATTTGTTGATCGATATTAGTAACTCGTATGCAAAGTTTGCGTTTGCATCGAGAAGGCGACTCTCGGCCCCCGCGCGAATCGCCACGAAGAAGCTTTCACACAGTGTGGTCGGTGGATTGCTCCGTCAACGAAACGTGCGGAAAGTTGTCGTTTCGTCGGTGGTGCCGACAAAAAATTCCGCGATAGCAAAGGCGGCAAGAAAAAGGGCCAGAGTGCTCTGGCTGGATTGGAAGCTAAATCTGGGCGTGGGAATTGATTACCCCAAGCCGCAGTCGATTGGTGCGGACCGACTGGCAAACGCTGCAGCAGTTGCGGAGCTCTATGGATTTCCCGCGGTCGTGATCGATTTTGGCACAGCGGTGACTTTCGACATCGTTTCCGAGCGTCGCACGTACATCGGCGGCTTGATTGCGCCGGGACTCGAAGCAATGACGAACTTTCTTTACAAACGAACGGCTCTTTTGCCCAGGATTTCGTTGAAAGAGCCGCGGCACGCGGTCGGTAAGTCGACAATCGAGGCGATGCGATCTGGTGCGGTAATCGGATATCGCGGATTAGTCAGAGAAATCCTTGCACGAATCAAAGCAGAGCAGTTTCCGCACAAGAAGGTTTACGTCATAGCGACAGGCGGCTACGCGCGCCTGATCGCCGGACGGTTGCAGGAGATCGGTGTGATTCGGCCGCACCTCACCTTGGAAGGTTTACGGATCGTGGCCAATCTCAATGACTAAGGACAGCAGGGACGTGATCACGATCGGCTCGCTGTTTTTCCGAAGGGCGCTGAAAAATCGACTCGCATGAGCAACTTTCCACTTGTCACGGACAGCGAACGGGGCTTGAATCGTTACTTCATGAGAATTTGGACAATGACTGCGGTTGTAGCGTTGGGGTTTAGTTCATTTGCGGCCGACAATGTCGCACCGACGAGAGCGGAATTGGAGGAAATGTACAACGCCGCTTATAAGGCGTTCGATGCAAAGAAATTTTCGGAGGCATTGAAGCAACTCGACGCGATCGATGCGCGCCAGCCTGATCTGGCCGCCTCGCGAAATTTGCGCGGGGTCATCCTGATGCGACAAGGCAACTACGATCAAGCGGAAACCACGTTTCAGGAAGCCGCCAAGATCGATCCAAAGTTTTGGAATGCGCGCTTTAACCTGGCGCAAATCCCGTTTCTCAAAAAAGACTGGGGGGAGGCGCGGAAGCGCTTCGAACAGCTGCTCTCCAGTGGCGAATCCGATCTGGCAAAAGAAGCTTCGCAGCTGATCCAATACAAAATTCTTCTGACGTACCTGATGGAAGGCAAAGGGAACATGGTGGATTCCATTTTGGCCAAGCTGGAACTTTCGCCCGATACCCCGGCTGTTGACTATGTGAAGGCAGCCGTCGCACTTCAACAGAAGAATCAAAAGGAAGCGAACGACTGGATTAGCGCGGCACAGAAGAACTTCACGCCGCAGCTGAACAAACTGTTTGCAGAATCACTTTACGAAATCGGATGGCTGGAAAAGCCAGCCGGCGAAGCGCGACCGTCATTGCCGCTGATGACAGCCGCCGAGCGCTCGGAAAAAACGAAGGCCGTCGCACGTTCCAAATTCGAGCAATCGCAGCAGGCGCTCCGGCAGCGCGATTTCGCGACAGCGCTTAAATTAGTTGATGAAGCGGACCAGGCCGATCCGAATCAGCCAGCGACCCTCAATTTGCGTGGCGAGATTCTGATGCAGCAACAGCAATTTGACCAGGCCGAAGCTGCATTTAAGACAGCAGCCAAGCTTGATCCAAAGTTCCGCGAAGCGCAATATAATCTCGCGCAAATTCCGTTCAAAAAGAAGGACTACGCAAAAGCGCGGGAGCGTTTCGAGGCGCTGTACAAGCGAACTCCAGGTGGCGATAAGAATCAGGCGGCAGAGCTTATTAAATTCAAGATTTACATGACGCTTTTGCTCGAAGGCAAAGAGAGCCGCGCGCACGCCATGATGGAGGAGTTCCAATTTACAGGCGATACGCCGGCTCTCTATTACGCTCAGGCTGCGTGGGAGTACAAACACAACAATGCGGAGAAGGCCGCTGATTGGGCCGGTTCAGCTGACAAGATTTATTCGCCAGCGCTTAACAGTGTTTTTGCTGACGCTTTTTACGATGTTGGGTGGATACAGCGGCCGGAAGGTTCGACTGCACCGGCGCTCGCGTTCGACACAACAAACGTCGGCGCGTCCCAGGCGGAGGGCGGTCCGGCGATTGAGCCAAGTCCTATTCCTGAGAGGGTTGCTGTTGCCAACAAACAGGGAGAAACAGCGAAAACCGAATCGCTTGCTTTTTCGGACCTGGCAGCGAACAACCCGAGCAGCGGGGCGGAAGGCACAACTCTGGGGACATCATCGGAACAGAGTGCCGTCTCCGCCCCCAGCGAACCGCTTGCGGGTCAAACGAGCGCTCAACCAGCCAAAATGCTTTCTCCGGGAGGATTGCCGGGCGCAGCCGCTTCGCCCTCTGAGGATGCTGCTGCTGTTGCCACTGGGAAGGCTGAGCAGTCGCCTACTGCTGCAATAAGGCCGTCACCGTCGGCAGTCGGCAAAACGCCGACCAAGATACTCGCATCGGACTCGTGGACTTCTGTCACCGGGTTTGTGACGAGCCATCGGACGTGGTTGGTGGGCGGACTGCTGTTAGCCGGCATCTTGTTTTTAGGTGGGGCGGTTGTTTCCCAGGGTCGACGCTACACGTTCACGACACCGAGTTACTTCTCGAACGGCTCTTCCGGGTCGCCCGTATCTAACCCCAGTGAACCGAGCATATTGTCCTTTCACAAGGGCATTTCGTCGGACAATGGTTTTTTGGGCGGGCCGCGCCAGGTCTCACTGCGATTAACAGCGTCAAAGCCGTTAATGCAGCGCACGGCTTTGCGTTTAATAGAATCGGGCGGTGCTTTTGATGGTTTGACGGATTTGAGAGGCACAGTTCCACAAACGCCGGTTTCTCAAAACGCAGAAGCGGATCACAAGATACACCGGGTGGCTGCACCGATCCTAGGGGCCGCAGCCGCTTCAGTTGTCGCAGAAGCTTCCGGGCTTTCATCGTTTAGTAGCACGCGGGCGTCGGAGTCCGGTCAAACGCGTGCAGTGGCTGAGACAGTTGTGGCACCGGTCGTTGAGCCGGTCAAGGGGCCTCAGTTCGGAGCGATCGACCAAGTCCAACCGGATGCGCACATGCCGCCACCAACGGGAAAGCCGAGCAAAATCCCCGCGGTTGCTGATGTAGCAGCAACGCCAGCTATGGAGCCTGTAGCAGCTGCTATGGCGGAACCGCCCGCGCAAGAGCAAGCAATACCGCAAGTGCCACCACCGACGGAGGAGCCCAGTGCGTTACCGGTGGTTGCTGAGGTAGCCGCAACGCCAGCTATGGAGCCAGTAGCAGCCGCTATGGCGGAACCGCTCCCGCAAGAGCAAGCAATTCCGCAAGTGAGCGCTAACGGGATGGAACCCTCCACAGCTGAAGCAGTCCACGAGGTCCCCTCGTACGTTCCGGAACCCGTATCATCGCCATCGAAAATAGCCACACCCGCAACTATGTCTGAAACAACCGAAACTCCGCTCGTGGCGAAGCCACAACCACCTCCCGGCACCACGCATACTACCGTCGAACTGACTTTCTCCTTCGAGGTTGCTTCTGTGCAACTAACGCCGGCCTTCAAAGTCGGTGCCCTGCAAGTCCGGCCGGCGTCCAAGGTGGTGACTATGCGTCTGGGTCCTTTCCAAGACTCGCAGCCGATGACCGATTCGGAAGTCGCTTTCGAGATTGCAAAGGTTGCACTCGCAGGGGACGGACTTGGCAAAATACAAGTGGTTCGTTCTCAACAGCAAAAACCTTTGGCTGACGGTTCGCCTTCATTTGCGATCGCAGGTTTGCAATTCGTACCTAACCTCAAGGCCGCGCCTATCTGGCTTACTCCTTCGCAAGAGGGACGGGCATGTGTCAAGGTCAGAGCCCGCTTCCAAATCGGCGCGATCCAATTTTCGCCGTCGTTTGAGGTTGCCTCTGTTACACTGAATTCAAGTTCCAAGCGAGTTCACGTACAGCTGCCGGGCTTGAGTTCAAGCTCAGGCGAAGGAGCCCCGGTGTTCGAGATAACGAACCTGCAGCTCGATGAACGCGGCGACATCAGCATGATGCAGCTGAATCTGCTCGGCCAGGGCTCGAATCAGACGTGACGAGAAGACAAATTGACGCCTAAATGCATGTTGAGATGGAAGTATTACGTGGTTTACGAGAAGCGTCTGGAACGCCTTGGACCACTAAACGAGAAAGGTCGAGAGTACCCGCGATAAATAACCTGGCGTTTAGAAAGGCACGAAAAAAGTTGGAGTTTGTCTTGCCCATTGATGGCCACGGTCACAATAATTTTCGCGTAGCAAAGGCGTTGCTGCGGAGAAGGCGAGGCTACGGCAGAAGGTTAGGGGCGGTTATCCGTTAAGGATGGCCTTGTTGCGGCGTGACCTTCAGTTGTTGCGACAGCCCTTCCGCTTCGCAGCCGATCTGATAGAGCTGGGGATGTGAATGAGACACACGAGCACGCGGACGAGTTCGGAGAGTGGTAGGGTGGATAACAGCTTTGGATTTGAGGGAAAACAAAAAGCCGCCGCGCGGTGAAGCGCGACGGCTTTTTGTCAAATGCCGGATGCTGTTCTTTGGGCTACGCAGCTTACTATTTGTTAACGACCATTTGCGGTGCGGTTTGTTCAAGCTGCCACCCCCCTTTTCTGGAGCCCCGCAGCGAGAACCTCGATTTGCCTCTCATTCGGCCAGCTGTTGCTTGAGCAATTACGATCGTGCCCGGCCGCGTCTTTTTGTCTTACTCGTAAATCAAAATAATCGAATCGCGCGGCACACACAAATAATACACGCCATTCAACGTGTGCATCAGACAGCACCGGGACAGGTACTGGAAATGACGGACAATCGATTTCGACTATGTTGCCAGCGTCATCGTAAACGCGGATCACAGCATCATGTGGCTGCATTCGTAATCGCACTCTCAGGAGGGAATCCACCTACGGAGTTAGAACCTTTCAAGGCTGACTCAAAGCGATCGGGGAAAGGACTAGGTGGATTAAAAAAGAGCGGAATTATCACAAGGCCGACCCCGCAGGCGTGCTGGCATCATCGCAACCGCTACATCACCGGGCAGATGATTGAGAATCTGTTCGAATTGCCGCCTGCCATTGAACAGGAGCGGCGAGTGAGAGCGATCGCAAAACCGCATCGCGGCGATGGAAAGCGCTTCGTTGTGGGGATGAAAAGTTGAGTGCGTTTGTGATCAGCTTCCTTACCTCGTGATCACGCGATAAACGCGGAATCATGGGCATTCGGTTTAGCGGAACTGCGATGTGAAGAGAGTAAAAGCTCACCGCTCTTGAAGTCGCCCGCATGTTGATGCGTTTCGATCTCGTTGCCCGCCGCATCGTAAACCCGGATCACAGCATCATGTGAGCGGCTGTAAAACTTTGCATAGCCGATTGCATCCCTGATTGCCTTTGGGCCGCGATACCACAGGGGGCTGCATGGGAGCGCATCGCTGATTAGATCAAAACCGCGCTTATCGGCTCGCGGCCGAATCTCGTAAACGTGTATGGAGATCGTCGAATGTTTAAGCCTATTTGGTTTAGCCCAGCATTGCTGAACCAAGTTGATGGAAGCCTTTAGAACGCGCCGGCCTCGTTTCGTCAAATCAACGACGTCTCGTCGTCGCTGCGCCAGTGTTTTCATGAGCCGTGCGAACTTTTGAGGCAGATGATTTTGCTCACGGCGCACGATTTTTGTCAAGCTGATTTCGCCCTGGAGTTGCGCGTTGCTGGCCGCATTCGGCTCGCCCTGCCACAGCCGACCGAATGGCAGCGCATCGCTGATTAGATCGACGCCGCGCGCGTGCGCGTAGAGCGGCGGACGAGCGTTCGGCTAAACCAGAGCCGCCTTCGTCGCTCGATCGTTAACGGGTCAAACCCCATCGTCCACGCCCGTAACTCTGGAAACGTTTGTCCCGACTCAAATATGATTGCAGCGTATTGTCCCCAATTGCCTTGCCACGGTCTCGCAATTGTTGCGACAAAGTTGTCTTTTTCAGGGGGGTACCGGCTTCTGTCAAAACGCGGAAGATCGCGTTTACCCCTGACACGCTGGCCAAATCGCCTAATTCTGATGTCGCGTTCGCTAATGAAAGCGGCCAAGCCTCCTCATGTCCAGCTAGCCCAGCTAAAGCATTTGCCGCCTCATCAAGTTTATCGGCGATCTTACGAAGTTCAGCAGCTTTCGATTTTAGTTCAGAGATTGTCTCCACAGTCTAACATAAGTATGGAAAACAAGCTTATCAAGGATAGCAATTAAGATTTTGATTTCTATGTTTACAGTGTGAATTTTCGCTCGGCTTTAATCCGCGCATCTTGCAGCCGATGCGGGACATCTTGCCTGATCGGAAAATCACTGGCTCGTTTCAACTCACTCCGACCCAAGCTTACGAGGAAGCGAATAACGGCAACCGGAGCCGGGTTCATTGGGACATGGTAAGCATCCAACGCCGGGAATACGGCGGTGGAGAAGTTTGTTTTGACTGTAAATTGATCCACCGGAACCGTTTCTGCGACTCAGCTGCGTTCGCGCTAAACCGTCATACACATTTCACGTTACGCTCGCCTCGGCCGGACCCAGCAAATTTAGCTGCATCGTGGAAATGTCGCCGCTTTCGGTGAGCTTCAAATTTGCAATTTCGAACACGCGAGCTGTCTCTTCTCCGCCGGGACTGGTGCCAGGCAATTGCACAAACACCCGTTTGCAGCTCGAGTTCAAAATAACGGAAGCAATCTCAAACAACGGGGAAAACTCTACGATGCTGATTTCGCACGGGACTGTCACAAAGACAGTCGCTTGGGCCGGTTCGGATGGCGTGAGTTGGACTGGTGCAGCCTCGAAATTAGGGACGACCTGCAATCCCGCGGGTGCAGATGAATGCGAACCATTCGCAACGGGCCTCTGCTGTTTAAAGGGAAGCATCCGAAGAGTGCCTAATGTGCCCCCGACAGGCTGAATTTTTGCCGCTTCAAAACTGACTTGTAAATTCTTGGTTGGCTGAGACTGCAGGTGCAGAGCCAAGCGCATCATGACCAACCTGGATGCGGGGCGCACTGTCAAAGCATCCATTTCGAAGGTTGGCGTCAGCTGGACAGCTGTGATCTCGAATGAGAACGTGACGTCCACGGACGTTCCAGCTGGGCCAGTGTGGGGCGTTTTGGCCATGACAGCGGATGGTGACTTGTCAACTGGAGCAGTTTGGATTTGCGTGGTGTTGGGCTTGGTTGGAAGTGTCGTTGTTTGTGGAAATATTGGCTCAGCGGAAACAGCATTTGGGTAATTAGATGTGGGTTCAGGGATCGCCTCGGCTGCGGACGATTGAATCTCAGTGGAAGTTGTTTCGTACGGCATACCTTTTTCTTGTTCAATCGATTCAACTCGAGGCTTTGCTGACGCTACCGTGACGGACAGCGCGACGTCCTCTATTGCTCGGAGAATTCTGCCCGACTCTCCCGCTGTTATCGTAGAAAGCCCACCTAGTTCATCTGATTCGCAAAGGAGCTGGCGCTTGGCTTCGTGCCAATCCGAATCTGCGTCACCCGGCAGCGCAAAGCTACGGCGGCGTTCGGAAAGGAAGTAGGCCCGAAGGCGAATCTCCTGGTCCGATGCCTCGGTGCGTCGCTCCATCTGGCGAGGCATTGGGAGGACTGCCGAAGGCGAAGCTCCATTAGGCGTCTGTCGGATATCTGGCAGCGAGCTCTCCACCGTTTGTTCGACAACTAGCCCCGCTGAGGATTTAGAAATTGGCTCAGCCAGCGGCGCCAACTGACCATTTGGCCCGTCCTTACGGTAAGCCGCCTCCGGCACAAGTTGCTCCTCTTCGATAAATCCAACTTCAGGCTCGGATAATGTTACCACTGAGGGACGTACGACTTCCTCCGTAGCTTCCTCAAGCGACCAAGCCTCCTCATGTCCAGCTAGCCCAGCTAAAGCATTTGCTGCCTCATCAAGTCTGTTGGCGATCTTACGAAGTTCAGCAAGTATCTCAACGATCTTAGGAAGTTCAGCAAGTTTCGGTTTTGGTTCAGAGTTTGTTTCCACACTTTAACATTAGTACAGAAAACAAGTTTGTCAAGGATAGCAATTAAGATTTTGATTTTTATGCTTTCTGCTTATTCCAGCGTGATGTTTGGCCCACCCATCGGTTCGGGAATTGAGCCTTACGTTTAAGAAGCCGCAGCTCTGGCCGCCGACCATTTTACGCGCATTTTACGCGCGCGCGTGCGAGAGAGACCCGGCGAAGTTCTAAAAGCGGGCCGGAGGCGAGCCGAGCAGAGCCGATACAATAGGGAGGCCAAAACGTTCACGGTCGTTTTCTTCGGTGTGAAATGTTTTGTGTGTTAAACGGCGCAATTTTGCGCAATGCGGCGCGAATGCTGAATCGCTGAAATACCTAGCGTCCGCGATGGAGCACAACGCAGTGAAAACATGCGCAAAAACTCTTTTTTGAATTAGAAATCCGAATCCCCGTTGGAGAGGAAGGAACGCGTTGCGGAAACGTTGCCCTTTCGGGAGCGGTCTGATCGTCACGATGGCAGATAGGTTTAGGGCGCGGCCAATTGTGGCGCGCGCCCGGGGAACGGTTTCACTGGCAGCCGTGTCTGAGACGAGGAGATCCCGCCCCTCAGCTAATGCGAGGCACCGGGCATGCTAAATTCGATAGGGATTCTAACCTTCGAGACCGTCCCAGGTTTAAATCGCCACTTTCGGAACGCATTGACCGCGGATTTATCCAAGGTTGAGTCTCCGGTACTTTGCTCCATTGAAGCTGCGCTTACGCGACCGCTCGCTGGATCGACCGACAGAATGCAAACTCCAATTCCCGTAACGCTGTCCGAACGTTCCCTCGCCGGATACCTGGGGAGAGGCGTGAAGGTCGCAAGGGCTTTCGCCGAAGAATACGAAGTGATTTCTGGGGTGCTCGCGGCCTCTGGCGCCTTCCTTGGCGCAGTTTTCCGGCGCTTGGGTTGTGACGGCGGAGGAGGTGTTGCTTCTTCGGCAGGTCCTTGTGCAATTTCTACTGACGGTCCTGAGGTTGTCGGTTGCTGAGGCTTTGATACGGCGTCCGGATTTTGCGAAGGGCTAGCTGGTGGGCCTGCTTCTCCAATCCGCTTTTGCAGGGCGGCAATCTCGTTTCGGCTGGCTTCTAATTTGCTTTCCAGTTCCGCCTTTTCGTTCTGCAGTGTCAAGAGTTCTGTTTGAGCTTTTGTGGCCTTGTTTTCTGCCTCCGCGATTTTCGCTTCTGCGCCCGCCACGGCGGCTTCGCGGGTCTTGAATTCTGTTTCCCGATGTTCAGCCGCATCGCGGGCGGCGTTCGCCTTCGCCAACTCTGTACGGAGTACATCTACTCTGTAACTACCGACCAATCCGAAAATCGCCGCGCTCACCAAGAATAGATAGGAAAGCAGCAGCAAGATGATTTTCGGTGTAACGGCAGAAACTCTGGATTCCGGGCGTAACATACGGCGACTTTGAAATTAGGCGGGCAGAGGCAATTCGCAATGTTCATCGCAAAAATCCCACCTGGCAGGTTGCAATCCGCGATCTGAAATTTACAATCTGAGGTCGTTTGCTGGGGTCTTAGCTCAGTTGGTAGAGCGCCTCAATGGCATTGAGGAGGTCACGGGTTCGAATCCCGTAGGCTCCACAACCTTTTCGCGGGTAAAAAGCAACCGCGCCACAGATTTTCACGATAGATTCACTAGACTCGGCGCCGCTTCCGCTTGAGGAACCGCACCAAATCGCGCTGCGCTTTCGCCATCCCCTTCTCTACTTTACGTGACTCGCATCATCCCACCGGATGGCTGCGCGAAGTTGGCGGTGCGGGTTTGTTCACTTCAAGCTGTGCACTTACTTTCTGTACGCGCGCAGTAACGTTTTCAATTTGTTTCTCAAGATGCTTCACCTTGCAGTGCTCTTTGAGAAACTCATTGAGCAACATCGCGTCCACCTGGTCGTATCTCACGCTGTAAGGCTTCCTATTGCTGACGCACACGACTAGATCGCGATTGATTTTTTTTGTACACCTCCTGCGACGAATCCGAATTGCCATCTGCGTGCCGGGTCGTGCAAAAAGTGCTTCCCTCGCTCGACTTATAGCTTTGACGTTATCTTTGTGCTGCCCCGAGAAAGTCATCGTTCCGAGCCTCCTGTTTGAAGTAACAAGGACGCCAACTCAATTGGGAGATGTTGCACCGAAAATGTTGCCGATAAAACGACTGCCGCTCACGTTTGCGCTAGCAGTGCCGATAGCAATGACGTTATTGGGTGTGGTGATGGTAGTGTTACCGACGAAAGCGAAGGCGATTGTTGGGATCGCGGGTGCGGAATGACGAAGAGTCTAGGGGCGAGAAGTCGCACCGACGAATTCGGGTTTGTGTAACATGAGACCTTGGTGCGGAAACCGGCGAGTGGTCTAGTTAGGCATCGCCTAATTGTCATGTAGGACATCGCCTGACATAGCTGGTAACACACGTGTTACTTTTCTCATAGAGCACGCATGGTCACTTGCTGCGATGTTACGGGCATGAAAGCAATAAGTAATCCTACAGCAAATGGCTCTAGTAGGAGCGAGAGTCGCCCTCTAGAGGATAACGTGGAGAAGAGGAGTAAAGCCCGGAAACGGTATATCAGCCGCCGTTCCTTCCTGGGCAATACGATCGCCATTGGAGCGGGAACCATGGGCGCTGGATTGTTGGCCAGCATCCGAACCGCAGAAGCAAGCGGCGGTCTAACACCAGGAGACGCGGCACTGCTGCGGTTCCCAGCGGCACTGGAGTTACTCGAGGCCGACTTTTGGATCCAGTACAACGAGCTCGGGGGTGTCCAGGACTCTGAGGTCCCGGGTGGAACTGGTAATCCACTATACACCGCGGCCCTTGCGGTGCTGGACGAAGACATGGCTCAGTACATCCACGACAACACTGATGATGAGATCACGCACCACACGTTCCTAAACGCGTATCTGGTCTCCAAGGGAGCGGCTCCGGCAAATCTAGATCCGTTTCGCACCCTGATGGGCAGCACTGCCACCGGAGTCAATCCTGCTCTGATCGGGCACCGGCTTACCAACCTGACCCAACTCACGGTTGATACCAGCTGGTGGACGCGCTACCGCGACGACAGCCACAACCCGGATCTTGACCCAAACTTCGTGTTTCCGCAGGCCGTCCCAACCTTAGGGGTCAACCAGCACACGGCAATTCCCAGGACCGATGCTGACACAAGTGATCCGAACTTCCTGCAGGCGATCGCCAACACAGCTGGTTTCCACTTTCCAACCATCGAACAAGGTGGCACCAGCCTGTACCCCTCGCTGGCACAGAGGGCGACACATACGGAAGTCCTGCGCATCCTGATCAGCATCGGCCCCACCGAGACCATGCATTTTCAGACTTGGTCGGATAAGGCGGGCAACGCGCCACCCTTGACTGCGGTCGATCCGGTGACCGGTGTGTCGGTGACGTTTCCGGATCTGAATTCTCCGCCATTTGGCGGCGAGCTCTTCCAAACGAACCTGATCATGCCAGAGCCGTGTCCGTTCCTGGATACGAGTCTTCCTATTGTTTCGATCATTCGACCAACGAACACGGACGGAGCCGCCATGGGTGCTCTCACATTCCTCACCAACATGGGGCTTTTCATCGGCCAATCGCCGGCGTTTTTTGCGTACATGACCCAACTCGCACAAGATGCAGATCACGCCAGACACGGTCGTGGTTGAGCGGTCAAATCGATAGAAACATCCCGAACGGTTGCTCCAAATCAGCGACCGTTCGGCGCCTCAGCCGTGATGAGCGCCTGACGAGAGGATGTGGTAATTATCAGGTTTGTGAAGGGGTCTTCACATAACTGCGAGATACTCGGGCGTTGAAAACTGAAACGCGATAACGAATGCGTTACCAAACTCCGCTTGCCAATGGCGCGCGCGACGAAAGTTTTTCTAGCAAGAAACAATGGACGAGAACGAGAAGAGAAAGGAACTGGCGGTTTACTTACAGGACCACTATGCCGGCGCGGTCGCGGCGATCGAGATGCTCGAGCACTTGATCAAGACTCACGCCGGTAAGCCGCTCGAACGGTTCTTCAGAAAGCTGTGTGCGGACATAAGATTGGATCGCAGGCAGTTGCGCAATGTCATGACTGTCCTCGGTTTTCAAGAGAGCACGGTGCGCGATACCGGTGCGTGGATGGCGGAAAAGCTTGCGCGGACCAAACTGGGATTTTCCAACGGCAAAACCGTTGGCCTGCGTCTTGTGGAATCGCTCGAAATTCTGCAACTCGGGATTACCGGAAAGCGGTTGCTCTGGCGCGCGATGTCCGCGGCAATTAAAAGTTCGCCGGTCCTTCAGCAGAGCGATTTCACTGCTCTCGAAAGGCGAGCGATGAAGCAATTAGAACGCGTGGAGGCGAAGCGGCTAGAGGCGGCGCGCGCCACGTTTGGGGCCGCGTGAGACTCTCATCGCCACAGGGCGGAAACAAGAGTTGAATCTGGACAATCTTCGAATACGGGTGGGCTCGAAAGGACGCTCGTAGTCTGCAAAAGTAACAGCCGCGTTACTTTTGTAATCCGGCACCCGGCTTGAACTGCTGCGATTCTACGGACATGAAAGTAATACGTCATCCTACAGCAAATGATTTTGGTAAGAACGAGAATCGTCCTTTTCGGAATGATGCGAAAAAAAGACCTAAGCCTCTCAAAGGTGCTATCAGTCGTCGTTCGTTCCTAGGCACATCACTCGCCTTGGGAGCAGGAACAATCGGCGCGGGATTTTTGCCTAGCATCCAAACGGCAAGAGCTAGCGGCGGTCTAACGCCGGGAGACGCAGCCCTGCTTCGGTTCCCAGCGGCACTGGAGCTACTCGAGGCCGACTTTTGGATCCAATACAACGAACTCGGCGGCATCCAGGATGACGAAGTCCCAGGCGGCAGTGGCAATCCGGACTATACTGAGGCCTTGGAGGTTATTGAGGATGAAATGGGAGACTACATCCATGACAACACCGATGATGAGATCACTCATCACCAGTTCCTCAACGCGTATCTGGTCTCCAAGGGAGCGGATCCTGCAAACCTCGACCCGTTTCGCACTCTGATGGGCAGCACCGCGACGGGAGTTAATCCGGACTTGATCGGACACCGGCTCACTAACCTTACGCAACTCACAGTGGACACCAGTTGGTGGACGCGTTATCGCGACGACAGTCATAACCCAGATCTTGACCCAAACTTCACCTTTCCGCAGGCCGTCCCGACTTTAGGGGTGAATCAACACACGGCGATTCCCAGGACCGATGCGGATACAACGGATCCTAATTTCCTACAGGCGATCGCAAATACTGCGGCTTTCCACTTTCCAACCATCGAACAAGGTGGCAACAGCCTCTATCCGTCGCTGGCACAAAGGGCAACTCATACCGAAGTCCTGCGGATCCTGATAAGCATTGGCCCTACGGAAACAATGCATTTTCAAACCTGGTCGGATGTGGCGGGCAATGCGCCTCCCCTGACTGCCATCGATCCGGTAACCGGTGTTTCGGTGACTTTTCCGGATCTGGAGGTGGAGGACGAGCTCTTCGACAAGGCCCTGATCATGCCAGAGCCGTGCCCGTTCCTGGATCGAAGTCTTCCCATTGTTTCGATCATTCGCCCAACCAAGACCGAGGGCGTTGCCATGGGTGCTCTCACGTTTCTGACGAACATGGGGCTTTTTATTGGCCAATCGCCCGCGTTTTTTGCGTATATCACCCAACTGGCACAAGCAGCAGACCACGCCAGACACGGTCGTGGTTGAGTAGCCTAACGGCCAAATTAACCAGAGAACAGAAGTCGGCGAGCGGCCGTACGAAATGCGGCCGCTCAACCGTTAGTCGGCGCCGCGTTCGGATGTAGAAGGCGACGATTTTTCTTTCACAAAAATGCTTTTCGGGGAACTATTCACTGTTCCGCGGAAGTTGCGCAACATCGCTGGCCGAGCGGGTTTCCATCTGACGCTGGCCATTCCATGCACAGAGTAAACTCGATCCTCATGCAGGCGCCGAAGATAATGATCTTCGAAACAGCAGCCAACCTGGAGCTATGGCCAAAGATCCTTCCTCACTATCGCTACATCCGATTTCTGGAGCGCGGGCACGATCGCAACTTGGTGATCATGGCAGCCACGCGTTCCGGCATTCCAATCTCCTGGACGTCGGAGCAAATCATCGACCGCGACAAGTTCGAAATTCATTTTCATCATTTGAAAGCCTGGACAAAAGGAATGCGCGTCGTTTGGACATTTTCCGAAACCGGGGCTGGTGTGCTCGTAGCGATTTCACACGATTTGCGGTTTCGCCTTCCCCCGCTTGCGCCAATCATGAATCCAATCATAGGCGATTTTTTCATCCATAACGTCGCCAACAAAACCTTGCACTGCATGAAAGCTTATGTGGAGGCAAGGGCAGACAAGGTGACCGCATGAGCCGAAGACGCGCGGTCATCACCGGTATCGGGCCGATCACATGCATCGGCACCGGCGTCGATCATTTCTGGAACGGAATTCTCGCGGAAAGGAGTGGCATTGGGAGCATCACAAGCTTCGATCCGAGTGTTTTCCGTGTTGGTTGCGCTGGCGAGATTAGCGATTGGAATCCAGAAGAATTTTTTTCGCCTCAACGTCTGAAGCGACTTGACCGCAGTTCGCCGTCGTATCTGCGAAGCTGGCGCTTGATGATGCGCAGATCGAGTACTCCCGTGAAAAGCCACAAGATCGCGTCGGTGTTAGCTTCGGCACCGCGTTGGGCGGCGTCTGCAAGGCTGAAGAGCAGTACATCAGATACTTGAAAAAGGGCGCTCGCGGTGTCCAACCCACACTCGCGGTCCAGGTATTCGGTGGTTCCGCCCATTCGAACATTGCCATTGAATTCGGGTTCCGTAGCGTCGGCACAACAAATTCAAACAGTTGCGCCAGCGGCACAGTGTCCGTGGGCGAAGCGCTGCGTTACATTCGAGACGATTTCGCGGATGTAATCGTCGCAGGCGGAGCGGAAGCACCGCTCACAGCCATTACGATCGGTGCATTCGACATCATCAAGACCATGAGCAGGTGGGCGGGGGACCCAGCTCTGGCCTGCCGTCCATTCGATCTCTCACGCGATGGATTTGTCATGGGTGAAGGTGGCGCTTCTCTGATCGTCGAGGAACTGGAACACGCGCGAGCCCGTGGCGCCCGCATCTATGCAGAAGTGCTCGGGTACAGCTT
>Ga0209266_1001014_pt1 | contig 19581 bp, 16 predicted proteins | sample GraSoiAngelo_132_FD_185889 | JGI IMG/M metagenome (GOLD analysis project Ga0209266, IMG submission 185889) | Grasslands soil microbial communities from the Angelo Coastal Reserve, California, USA - 14_0929_02_40cm (SPAdes) (version 2) | ecosystem: Environmental > Terrestrial > Soil > Grasslands ...
ACTATACGCTGTTTCGTCGGAGCAACGGTCCGCGAAACCGTTGCAGCTACTCTGAGCACACGAAACGAGGCGCAGGTCAGCGAGAGAAAGCCAAGATGAAAAACCTGTCCAAGTTTCGCATACGGTTTTTTGGCGTCCATGTCGATATCGACGATTTTGCATGCCGGCATGGAACTATCTTATTTCCTGCCCGAAAGCGGCGCTATCGGTGTGTTAGGAAGAGGACCGGTAACCGAATTCGTTCTTGAGTCTTGACGACGGGGCTGGATGCATATATCATGGCCATGATAATTGACGTGGCCATGATGAATACCATGGCCGTGGTAAGCCGATGCTAGGCCATTATCCAAACCCGTCGCCAGACCACAAAGCCCAACTCGGGCTGGTCGTAGCCAATCTCTTTCGCGAGGAAGGCTGGAAAGTACTCAAGCAGCCTCTCGAGCGAGGAGCGGCCCCCGATTTGATTGCTTCGCGCCCCGGCAAGAAGCTGGTAGTGGAAATCAAGCGGGCTTCCGAAGGCCGGAAAGATCGTGTGATTCCGCTGCTGTCTCAGGCGGCTCTCGAAGCGTCCTACTATTCCCGAAGCCTCTCCGATCATCCACTCCCCGTAGCGATTGTGGGCGCAAATCACATGCCAGAGTCGGTTGCCGCGGAGGCGAAACGATTTCTGCAAGAACGGGTTCCCGGAGTGGCTGTGGGTCTCATGGACATGGAAGGGTTTCGGTCGTTCGCAGGCCATGGGCTCGAATCACTTAACTCTGCAAGACGATCGGAAAAGCAGATTTGTTCGCCCAAACTGCGTGCGGGAGCGCCACAGCTCTTTTCGGATTTGAACCAATGGATGCTCAAGGTTCTACTCGCGCCTCGAATTCCCGAGTCGTATTTATCCGCTCCGAGAGGTCAGTATCAAGGAGCGTCCCAGCTCGCGGCCGCGGCCGGCGTTTCGGTTATGAGTGGGTTTCGTTTCATCGAAGAATTCTCGAAAGAAGGCTTTCTCGAGTCCGGGCAAGGTCCGCTTCGACTGGTTCGATGGAGAGAACTGATGAACCGGTGGCGGGCTGCGAGTCAGCGCCGCGTCGTGGAAGTTCCGATGCAGTGGGTCCTTCACAAAGGGGAAAAGGCCCTCCGGAGCGCCCTGCGTTCCTACCTGTCAAAGGAATCGAAACCCTCGCGAGATTCAAACGAGCACCCTCCTTCGCCGAGACCGCGAATATGCCTTGCATTGTTTGAAGCCGCTGAGGCCCTGGGCATCGGGTTCGTGCGCGGCGCGAAACCTTATATATATGTAGAGCGTTTGAACGGGGACGTTCTAAAAGACCTAGGTCTTTCGGAAAACGCGGAGGAACAGGACGCGGACATCTACGTGCGTCTTCCGGGCAACCGCGAAAGTGTATTCCGCGGAGTTGTGGAGAAGAGCGGCCTGCCGGTCAGCGATATTATTCAGGTGTGGCTCGATGTCGGACAACACCCGGCGCGAGGCAAGGAGCAGGCAGACATCATCTGGCGAAAGATACTTGCCCCAACATTTGAGTCGTCTGAGCGATGAACGAACGAGATCGAGAACTCGAGGCATTTTCGAAATTTATCGGTGCGCTTGAGCCGTGGCTGGGTGAGGTCGTGCTTATCGGTGGGTGGGCCCACCGGCTGTACCGGCGTCATCCTCTCGCCCGAAGACTCGCCTATCTTCCGCTAATCACGCTCGACGGAGACGTCGCCGTGCCTCCGAAACTCAAGGCGCGGGAGTTGAGTGTTCGGAAACGTTTGTTGGACGCCGGTTTTGTGGAAGAGTTTGTGGGCGAGGATTGGCCACCGGCAACGCACTACCACTATGGAAAAAGGGGCGGGTTCTACGCGGAATTTCTATCACCGCCCGTAGGAAGTGAATACGACCGCAGGGGGAAGCGCAAGGCAACGCGGGAAGTAAGCGGTATTTCGTCTCAGTTGCTTCGCTACATCGAGATCCTGATGATTTCTCCGTGGAAGGTGCAATTGGGCAGAGAGAACGGATATCCATTCTCGCCGAAGCGGAAAGTACAGATCGCGAACCCCACCAGTTTTCTCGCACAAAAAATCCTCATTCATGAAGACCGCGTGTATAAAGACCGCGCCAAGGACCTCCTCTATATTCACGACACGATCGAGGTGTTTTCCGAGAGCCTGGAAGAATTGCGGAATATCTTCCAAACGGATGTCGCTCCGAAACTCCATCCACGAAGAAGAGCGGGACTCGAAGGCGCTGCCGACAAACTGTTCGGAAAAGTGGATGACACGATTCGCGAGGCCTCCCGGATGGCCGCCGGACGAAAGTTGAGCCCAGAAAGGCTGGCGGAGAGCTCTCGGGCAGGACTGGGAGAAATCTTCCGTTCCTAGAACACGCGTGACAGCGAAACAAGAGACGCAAAGCTTGAGGAAATCTCCGAGCCACGAGCGACCGGAGAGCCCTTTCAATCGAGGGCAGTGGGATAAGAACGAGTCAGACGCCGTGCATATGAAATGTATCTCGAACGTGGCGGAGAGCCGGGAGGCGAGCTAGACGATTGGCTGCGGGCCGAACGCGAATCGAATAAAACACTTTCTTTGAGCATGTAGCGGTGCCGGGGTGGCGGGTGTGTCACGGGCACTGACAACGGCCGCTGTCCGCGTCAAAATCGCGGTCACCGTGCGTTACGAGTAGCTCGAACTCACCCCTCCAAGCCTGGCAGTTGCCTGTTCAGGTCTTTTCCTCATGAATTTTGGGGTCTTCTCCTTGACAACCAGTAGAAGAAGCGTATGTTCCTCCTGATAGCCAAGGGGGAAGAAGGTTTATGCCAGACAAGCCGAGTGATCTCGTCCAGGGCACGCTCGATATGCTCATCCTAAACTGGCCACTTCGGGCCTCATTTTTGCGCAGGAAAGTAGCTAGATACCCGACGCCGAACTGCATGACCTAAAGAACGAGCACTTCGGAGGCTCGTGAACGAAGTGCTCGGTCAAAAGTGACAAGCTTCAAACCTGCCACGGTTGCAAATGCCAGAAGATAGGAATCTGCCCACACTTTAGGTGAAGAAGTACCGAGTCTAGACTGCCGGCGGAATTCAGGCTCTATTGCCTCGGGTTCGGAGAGATATGCGACCCTATCGTCCGCGCAAACCTTGTCCCATAGATCCCAGGCCTCCACCATTTTTCTCACGTCGCTTCCCATCACTGTTGCTGATGTGAGAAGGCGAAGTGCTGTCAACTGCGTGAATCGACAGAAGAAGAACTTCTCTTCTGGCGACTTCTCAAGCCAGTCCCGCGCCCTTTCGGAGTGAATATGTCGACCCCACACCAGAGCCAGCCAAACATTGGCATCAAGGAAATTCAACGTGTTCATAGATCTGTTCGTTGGTCAAATCGACTTTCGGCCCATCTGACGCGATGAGCGGAAACTTGACCCTCTTGGCACGAGGACGCTTGCCCTCGATGAGGGTGACCCGTACGCCCAAGAGGATCAATTCGCGGATGGACCGACCCTGTGCGGCAGCTTGCTCCTTGAGCTTGCGGTAAAGGGAAGCGGGAATATCGACCGTCGTCCGAATCGCTTGCTCTTTCATACAAGCATTCTCCCACGAATGCCATAAATATGGAACGCCTCTTTTAAACGGTCTTTCGCGCCGGCCATTGGCGCTGAGCACAACGCCCGTTGACGATCTCTTCATAATATGGCATAAAATGAAGGCATGCCGATGACCTCTCTGAATATCTCGCTTCCCGAAGTTCTTAAGGCTTATGTTGAGGGCCAAGTTGCATCCGGAGATTGGGGCACGCCAAGCGAATACATCCGGGAATTAATTCGCCAAGACAAAGAGCGTCGGATGGCCAATCTCGAGCAAGAGTTGCTCGCTGCTGCAAAGGGACCGAAGATTGAAGTTTCGATCAGGGAGATCCGCAAGAAGGGGCTGGTTACTGCGCTGCGCGAACGAGTTCGCCGCGCGTGAAAAAGCTTCGGGTTGCGTTGAGCGACGCCGCGATTGCGGATATTTTGGAGCAATCTGATTGGTACGAAACTCAAGCTGGTGGGAATCTGGCGAAACGTTGGGAAGAGGCTGTGACCGGCACGCTGGTGCGGATTGTCCGAAACCCAGGAGCTGGGGCATGTCGATCGCAATTCTGCTTAGGGCATGTTCGCGGCGTAGCACTTCGAATTGCACGATGTTTTCATCGAATGAAAAGACCCGAATCGATGAAGCAAAAAGTTTGTTAGACCTCCAGGAACCTCGGGGAGAGATCGAAAGTCGTTCTAAGATAAGGGACTCAAAGCACTTGCTCAGGTCGTTGCGAAAGTTTCCGTTAACGTTAACAATTTTTGCTTGACAAGGCCGGGGCATCTAGTATTTAAGTACTACCCAACAGATTTTCTTCTCGCAAAAATTCGTCCAGCAAGAAAGGGGTGGGCTCGTGGCTAAGCGTATCATTTCCTCCTTGGTTGTTCTGGGCTGCTTGATTCTAGTCGCCGGGGGCGTGCTGCGGGCGCAGTCGATCTACGGCACGATCACAGGAACTGTTTACGATCCATCCGGAGCGGTCGTTGCCAATGCCAATGTGATTCTTAAGAATGTTGCCTCAGGAGACGTGCGCAAGGGCGCAACGAACTCTGACGGATACTATTCGTTTTCTTCCGTGCCGACGGGTGCGTACACGTTAACAGTGGAAGCAGCCGGCTTTCAGAAGACCGTCACGGAAGGAATCGCGGTGACCGGCGCGGCAAGCCTGAGTTTCCCCATTAAGCTGGCGATCGGAGCCGCCACGACGGAGGTCAAGGTGGAAGGCGTGGCCGACCAAATTATTCCCACCGACTCCGGCGAAAAGTCGACGACGCTGACGGAGAAACAACTACAGGATTTCACTATCGTCGGGAGCAACGCAGCAGAATTCATCAAGATCCTGCCGGGCTTTGCTCCCCGTAACAATGGCGATGGCCTGAAGAGCGGGACTGATTTCACCGGGGAAGTAATCGGCATCAACGGTAACGGTGACGGCGGCAGCCAGAGCCCGCTCAACGGTGCGTTCGTGGCCAACGGCGCCGGCGTCAACAACATCGACATTACGGCCGACGGCGCTCACGTGTCCGACCCTGGTTGCAACTGCGCCACGCCGGTGAACCCGAATGCGGATATGATTCAGGAATTTTCGGTTCTGACGTCGAATTTCAGCGCGGAAAACTCCAAGGGACCTATTGTCATCAATTCGGTCGCCAAAGCCGGCGGCCACGATTTCCACGGTCTCCTTGGGTTTTCCGCCCGTGACTACGTTCTCAACGCCAATCGCTGGGTGAACAACGCCACGGGCACGGCTAGACCAGCAAACAAATTCTTCTACCCCGAGGGACAGATCAGCGGCCCTGTGCTCTTTCCGCATTCAGACTTCAACCGGAATCGCGACAAGCTCTTCTTCTCCAGCGGCTTCGAATATTTCTTCCAAACGCTGGATACAGGCCTGCTGAGTGCCACAGTTCCGACAGCCAACATGCGCACCGGCAACTTCAGTCCCGCCGAATTGGCGCTACTGGGAGCTAAGACCGCGAGCGGGAACCCACCGTCTCAACTCAGCCCTTGCCTTACCACGCTGCCTACGCCTACGACAGTGGATTCTAACGGCAACTACATCTGCGGCAATGGCAACGACCCGACGCAGTCGCACAGCTTTTGGGGCGACGAAGTACTTACCACGCCAGGAAGCCCGACCATGACGGTCTTGGGAACGCCACAGGCCTCCCCTGCGCTCGCCGGCGGAATATTCCCCGCCAGCTTAAAAAATGCGTCCGGACTAGGGCTCCTAAGTGCTAATGTTCTCCCTTTGCCGAACGCTGATCCAGCCACAACGAACGGGTACAATTACGTCAAGGACATTGCCTTTGACCAAAATTCCTGGCAATGGCTCTCCCGCGTAGACTACAGCATCAGCGACAATACGAAACTATACGTTCGGTACAACTTGCAGAAAGAGACGCAGCAGTTCCCGATAGGCCTGTGGTGGAGGAACGCCCAGCAAGTGCCTTATCCCACGCCCATTCTCGGAAAGAACAGATCCGACTCGATTTCAGCCAGCTTGACCCACGTGTTCAATCCTACCCTGTCGAATGAATTCGTCTTTGGCTACACCTACATTGATTTCCCGAATGTGTTCGGAGATTCCAACAAAGTGAGCAGAAAGGCCCTGAATATTCCGTTTGCGGGACTCTTTCACAATGGCGTGGACCAGATATCCTCCTTGACCGGATGGGGTGGTGAATTTCCCACCATGTTCAATCCTGGCGGTTTTGAAGCCGGCGGCAGCGGTGGCCTTTTTGCAAAGAAGCATCTGCCCACCGTCAGCGACAACGTGTCGAAGGTCTGGGGCACGCATACAGCGAAGTTTGGCTTTTTCTACGAATTCGTCATCAACAACCAGCCCAACAGTACTTACTCGAACGGCTTGATCTCGGAAGCTGGCTGGGCAGGCGGCAGCAGCGGCAATCCCTATGCGGACCTGCTGGCGGGCTTTGCCGGACAATACCAAGAAACAAACTTCAGCAACCTGCACAACGAAGGCTATGACACTGCTGAATTCTTTGGAATGGATAGTTGGAAGGTAACAAGGCGTTTGACGGTTGACTACGGCATGCGCTTCTCTCACTTGGGCGCTTGGTACGACCGGCAGGGGGTTGGTTTCGCCGTGTTTGATCCCTCTCTGTACGTCGCCGGATCTTCGAATACCTCCGGGACTGGCTTCGACTGGAACAAAAAGAACAGTGCGGTGCCCCTCTCTGGTTTCCCTACGAGGGCGCTGTTTTACGCTCCTCGGTTCGGTTTAGCCTACGATCTACTCGGCACGGGGAAGACGGTGCTGCGCGGAGGCTGGGGCCAGTATTATTACCACAATGCGCAGTTCACCCAGGGGCTGGACCAGCCGGTCAACGTGGAGCTTTCGGTCCAGAACAGTTTGACTTTTGGGCAGATCGAAACAACAAATGTGGGGGCGCAGGCTTTTGGCACCGGTGCTGTTAGCCTCAAGGATGATCACACCCCCCTGACAACCAGCTACAGCTTCAGCATCTCGCAACGGCTGCCCTTTGCCTCGTTGCTTGAAATCTCCTATGTCGGTAATCAGAGCAAGTTTGGCCTAAACCAACAGGGTGTCGGAACCAACGTCAATGTAGTGCCATACGGAACTCTATTCAACAAGGGGTTCGACCCGTCGAAGCAGAACAGTAGCGGCAACCCTTCTGAGTACGCTTTCGCACCCTATTCAATCTATCAGGAGATTAGCATTGCGAATCACAACTTATCCTCAAACTACAACGCCATGCAGGTGAGCTGGGTACGCGCGAAAGGCAGCTTCGACATCGCCTTGAATTATACCTACAGCAAGTCCCTGGGAACTCTGAATGCCAACTGTTGTAACGCATTGGATCAATTGAACCCGGCGAACGACTATGGCGCGCAGCCTTTCGATCGCCGGCACCTGTTCAACGCGGCTTACTCGATTGAACTGCCCAGGCCGGTCCATAACAACAAGGCTCTGGAAGGCATCGTCAACGGCTGGCAGATTTCAGGCATTACATCCGTGCAAAGCGGAGTCAACCTTACGGCAAATTCCGCCAACTTGAACTTCAACGCTGCATCCAACATTTCTAGTTTAGTTACGCAAAATCAGTACAGCTCCGCGATCACCCCGTATTCAATCAACGGCACGGACCAAATCGCATTGATGCCGATACTCACTTGCAACCCAACTCAAAACCTTGGCCCACACCAATGGCTGAACGGGAACTGCTTTCAAATCCCGACCGTACCGGGCAAGAACGGTCCCACGGTGCTACCTGAGTTTTTCGGCCCCTGGTTCTGGACGAGCGACCTCTCGCTGTTCAAGAACTTCCAAATAAAAGAAGGCCAAAAGCTCCAGTTCCGCCTTATGGGCTACAGTTTTATGAACCATCCCATTTGGAGCTTCAGCGGGACCGGTTATGGTGCCAATAGTTTGTACCTCAACTTCGGCCCCAATGGCAGCGGTGGTCAAACTCAGACCAACGGCAACTTCGGCGTGGCCCCTTTGAAGATAGGCAATCGCATCATCCAGCTTGCGTTGAAGTACTACTTCTAGTTTTCCATGCGGAGCGCCCGGCTACTCTTGGGCTGGACGCTCCGCTATACTGCTGTAGGGCCAGGATATGGGAAGCCGTTCAGCTTCGCGCTTAGTGGTGTGTGTGACGTGGCGAATGCTGTACGGCTTTACTTTTTTTGCGCTGTTCGCTTGCCTTGCAATCGGCCAAACGCAACGGGCTGCCGAAGAGATCCTAAAAGAAGCGGCATCGCTTCATAGGGCGGGTCGGCTAGAGCAGGCCATTCGAGACTACCGTTTATTCCTGGAAAAGTATCCTGATGTCGCGCCGGTTCGATCAGACCTTGGAGCGGCGTTGGCTGGCGCAGGGCGTTACGAAGAGGCCATCGCAGAGTATAAGCGCGCACTGCAACTGAAACCCCTCGCGCAGGTCCGCCTTAACCTTGCGCTGGCGTATTACAAGACCATGAAGCTCTCTTTGGCTGTTGCTGAGTTGAAGAAAGTACGCGAAGAGATGCCGGGCGACCTTCGGCCCGTGATGCTTGAGGCGGACTGCTACTTGCGACTGGGGGAAAACAAGAAGGTGATCGAGCTATTGACTCCTGTACACCAAACGAACGGAGACGGTTTGGCGATCGCGTACATGCTTGGCACGGCGCTGGTCCGCGATGGACAGGCCGAAAAGGGACAGGTTCTGATCGATAGGATCCTGAAGAATGGTGATTCGGCGGAGGCGCGGCTGCTGCTGGGCACCACCAAGCTAATGGTGAATGACTTCGCCGGGGCGCTGGTTGATTTGCAAAAGGCCGTTGAGCTGAATCGCAATCTTCCAGAGGTGTACGCTTACTACGGCACGGCGTTGCTCTCGACGGGGGATCAGGCTGGCGCGCAAGAGGCTTTCGAACACGCCCTGCGAGACGACCCCAATAACTTCGATGCGAATTTGAGAATGGGACTCCTGCTTCGCAAGGACGAAAAATACGACGAGGCGCTAAAGTATATCCGCCATGCCTTGGAGATACGCCCTGGTGATCCGGGAGTTCGGTACCAGATTGCCTCTATTGAACTGTCCGTGGGTCAGGTGGAAGCAGCGCGCAGTCACCTCGAGTCGCTAGTTGCGGAAGCGCCGAATTTTACGGAAGCGCACGTGTCCCTGGCGACGGCCTACTATCGCGAAAAGAGGAAAGCCGACGGCGACCGGGAACGTGCCATCGTGGAGAAACTGAACGCCGAGAAACAGGCGAACGAAAAAGGGGTAAAGAACACGCAATGAAGCGGCTGACGTTGGGCCTTACCTTCCTTGCCCTTTTTGCGGCTTGCGATGCCGTGGCGCAAACGAAGAGCGCTTCCCCAGGGAGGGCAGCGGGGACGACGAATGCTTCCAGCTTCGACGCGCTGGTTAAGAAGGCGGATGCTGCCCGGGCGGCTGATCAAACCGACGAAGCCATGCGGCTATACAAGCAAGTGGTTCGCATGAGGCCAGGATTTGCGGAGGGCTGGTGGTATCTGGGAATGCTTTACTACGAGGCGGATCAATACCCCGATGGGCGAGCTGCCTTCCGCCATCTGACGGGCCTGAAGCCCGAAATGGCCTTGGGATGGGCGATGCTGGGCTTATGTGAATTCGAGATTAAAGATTTTGATAGCGCGTTGGCCCATCTGGAGAAGGCCGATCAGCTTAAGATTCCGAGCGAGCAAGGTTTTTATGATGTTTCCAAATACCATTTTGCTCTTTTGCTGATACGCTCGGGGCGATTCGAATCCGCCGTAAAAATCATTGGTGATTTTGCGAGGCAGGGCAAGGATTCCCAGCAATTCGCCGAAGCGATGGGGCTGGCCGCGCTTCGTAAGCCGCTGCTGCCCAACGAACTCCCGCCGCTTGAGCGTGAGATGGTTTTGGATGTCGGACATGCGATGTGCGACTCCGCCGCTAGACGCGCAGCGGGAGCGGAGCGGGATCGATTGGAGTTGCTACGCAAATATCCGACCGCGCCACAAATCCACTACATTTCTGGCACGATGGTGCTGGCGAACGACTCCGACAAAGCATTGGAAGAATGGAACGCTGAACTGGCGATTTCGCCCGAGCACCCGCAAGCGCTGGTAAGTATTGCGGCGGAGTACTTGAAACGCGGTGAATACCAAAGGGCACTGCCCTACGCCGAGAGAGCTGTCGAGGCAAGCCCCAACTACTTTGCGGCTCACGCCATCCTGGGGCAAGTACTGGCGGAAGGAGACTTGGATGTACCGCGGGGGACGCATGAGCTGGAGACGGCCGTGCGGTTGGCCCCCTGGCAACCCCAGGTTCATTTTGCCTTGGGCACCGCTTACGCCAAGGCGGGCCGCAAGACGGATGCCGCGAAAGAACGGGAGGAGTTTTTGCGGCTGAGAGGCCAGAGCGAAGTCGCTGTTTCCAAACCGTGATGAGATGGCGCCGGCAACTTCTGTGTTTAGTTATTCCTGCAGCCGCCGTGGCGCAAACCGATTCGCGCGGTGTGTCTGCGTGCGCCCCGTGTCACGCACAGGCGAAGTCTCAGCCGGCCACTTCGATGGCGCATGCGCTCGAAACGGTTGGAGAGTGCAAGATTCTTATAGATCATCCCGTTCTGACCACGAAGGTTGGCAGATACTCCTACAAGATTGAGCGCAAGGGAGTACAGAGCAGTTATTCGGTTTCCGATGGAATCAAGACGATGACCATGCCCATCCGGTGGGCGATGGGAGCCAGTTCTGCAATTGGCCAGACTTACGTCCTAGAGAAAGACGGTGAATTCTATGAGAGCCGCGTCAGCTATTTCAGCGAGCTGAATGGTCTCGCTCCAACTCTAGGTTCGGAGGGGTCTAACCCATCGGACATTAACGAAGCTGCCGGGCGCCTCATGGGCCGCGACGATAAACTGCGCTGCTTCGGGTGCCACGCGACGAACGCGACTTTTGGAAGGCAACTCACGTTGGACAAAATGACTCCCGGTGTGCGGTGCGAGCGCTGTCATGAGTCCGCCGAAACCCACCTGGCGGCGAGGCTGCTTGACAGTTTCGAACTAGAGGCGCAAAAGGATTTGTCCAAATTACGCGGACTATCCGCAGAACAAGTGTCTAACTTCTGCGGACAGTGCCACCGGACGTGGGAAGAAATTGCGCTGCAGGGTAACCTGAGCATTGCGAACATTCGCTTCCAGCCTTACCGGTTGACTGGGAGCAGGTGCTACGACGCCGATGATCCGCGAATTAGCTGCCTCGCCTGCCATGATCCGCACCACGAAGTGAGCAGCAAACCAGCCGATTACGACGCGAAATGCCAGTCCTGTCATGGCGGCGGGAAACCAGGCGCGAGGGCTTGCAAGGTGTCCGCAGAAAAATGCGTGACTTGCCATATGCCAAAACTCGAGCTGCCCGGCGCGCACCACAAGTTTTCGGATCATCGAATTCGAATCGTGAAGCCAAATGAACAGTATCCAGGTTAGCGCGCGAGTGTCACTTGAAATTCGGGCTGTGGCCTGGCTGGTGTGCCTAGCGGAGTTTGAATTTCATACTCCTGGTACAGAGATGGAGATCTCCGAGGGCGGAGATTCAGCATAGGGTTCTTAGGAAAAGGAAACGAACAATGAACAATTCCTCCCGAGTCATGTGCTTTTGTATCGCAGCGATCGCATTGTCTTTTTCACCCGCTTGCTACGGGCAGCAAAACTCAACTGCACCGCCGCAAGGCCCCGCTGTACGTACAACCAGCGAAGAAGTCCTGCTGGATGTTGTGGTCCGCGATAAGAAGGGGCATCCCGTTAACAACCTCAAACCTGAGGATTTCCAGGTATTTGACAACGGTGAGCTGAAGAAAATTATTGCATTTCGACTCGTCCAAGGCGGTGAAGCTGTGGCCGCAGGCGGCTCACGGATGCCGCTCGATCCGCTCCGCCAGGTTCGACTGGTGACGATGATCTTTCAATGCTGGAACAACGACGCCCGGCGGCTCGCCCATGATGCGGCTGTGGGCCTCCTGAAGGGCGAACTCCCGCAAAACGTTTATATGGCTGTCATGACCATCGATCGCAAGCTCGAAGTTCTTCAGTCATTCACCAATGATCCAGTTCTATTGCGTAAAGCTATAGACCGCGCCACTCGAAGTGAGAATACCGATTTCTCCTCGGACACTGCAATGGTTCAAAAACAACTAGAGCAAATGGTCGGTCCGGACACAAACGGAGCGCAGTCCATCCAAGGGCAAATCGACAACCAGAATGCCACCATTGTCGCGCAGGCGCAGGGACGAGCGCCGGACGCCGCGGAGATGGCCAACATAGCCATGGCTCAAATGGTTCTGCAAATGCTTGAGAGTCAGCAAAGCAGCGGGCTGAAAGAAGCCGGCCGGGTGAACATATACGCCTTGCTCGACGCCGTGAAGGAGCAGTACCGCCTGCCGGGACGGAAAACCATACTCTATTTTAGAGAGGGTGGTTTCGTAATACCCCAGGGAATGGAAGAGCCATTCAAGAGCGTTATCAGCGTGGCCAACCGTTCGAACGTCAGTTTCTACGCTGTCGACGCACGTGGATTGACAACGGGTAGCGCCAATTCGGGCGCCATGAACACGCTGAACAGAGCAGCGCGAGCTTCTCAAGACCAAATGGCTAATGACGGTAGCCAAGCCGTCAGACCCGACGAAGCTAAGCTCTTTGACACCAGCATTGAGAGTACGCGTGCGAACACGCAAAACACATTGGCGAATCTCGCAGAATCTACTGGAGGAATGCTGATCGCCAACACGAATGACGTAGGGACGCCGCTTCATAAACTCGCAGAAGATATCCAGACCTATTACGAGATCGGGTATGTGCCGGAGATTAAAAGCTACGACGGCTCGTTCCGCAAAATCGCCATAAAAATGAATTCGGGCGATTTGCGCGTGCAATCGCGATCTGGATACATCGCTCTGCCTCCCGGGCTCGCCGGTCAGGGCAGCGTGCTGCGCGCCTTCGAGGTCCCTCTTCTGACCGCTTTGAGTTCAGCGGAGCTGCCAAAGACATTTGGATATCAGTCTATGGCCTTACACTTCCGCGGTGCGCAGAACCAATCCGTGTGCGATCTGGTTCTGGATGTGCCACTTGCCAATTTGACGTTTCAGAAGAAGGGTGGTGATCAGTTGGAAGGTCGGCTGTCCTATGTCGCATTGGTGAAAAAAGGAAATGGGGAAGTCGTTAAGAAGTTTGGGAACGACATCCCCTTCCACGTGCCAAGCGCAGAGCGAGATGCCCTTACGGCAGGACACTTTATTTACACGGAACACTTCGATTTGCCAGCGGGACACTACACGCTCGAAACCGCGATGCTCGACGGCGAAGGAAACCGAATTAGCACTCGAAAAAACAGTCTGATGATGCCACCGCCCTCTACAGCCCTGTCCGTTAGCAGCGTCAGTGTTGTCCGCAATTTGAAGGACAAAGACGCTTCTACGGACCAATCTGACCCGCTCCTGATTGGGAGCCGCGTGGTTTCGCCGACGCTCAATCCGACCATCAGCAAGGCAAGCAATTCCAGTGTGTCATTTTATGTGGTGGTCTATCCTGACAAGAACTCTTCTCAGCCTCCCCACTTATCCATGGAGTTCAGCAGGAACGGCCAGGTATTGGGAAGCGGCTCACCAGAGCTTGGGCAGCCAGACAAAGACGGCCGGATTCAGTACGTGGCCACTGTACCGGTCGCGTCGCTCGAACCCGGTGAATATACGATACGTTTCAACGCCACACAGGCCGCTGAGACGGCTGAGGAAGTGACCACGTTTATTTTGCAATAGGATCCTCTGAATGAATTTCTCCCGACGCGGGTTTCTGCGAATAGGTATGGCTCTTGGTGCTGCGAAGGTTCTGCCAATGCCTGCTCTGGTTCCACAAGCATCCGGAGAGTCGTTGTTTTTCGAAATTGCGTCCTCATCGTGTGGCATCGCGTGGGTCCACGAAAATGCCATGTCGGACAATCGCTACCTTCCTGAGACTCTGGGGCCCGGTTGTGCCTTCCTCGACTTCGACAACGACGGATGGATGGATATTTACCTGGTGAACAGCGGGCCATGCGATTTCTGGACGCCGGCCAAGCCGCTCCGCAATGCGCTTTACAAGAACAATCGCGATGGCACATTCACCGATGTGACCGAGAAAGCGGGCGTGGCGGGCGGAACCTTCGGAATGGGTGTTGCCGTCGGCGACTACGACAACGACGGGTGGCCGGATATTTTCGTCACATCCTACGGACGCTGCATTCTTTACAAGAACAATCGTAACGGTACATTCACCGACGTCACCGAGAAAGCTGGCCTTGCTGCCCCCGGTTGGACCACCAGCGCGGTATGGTTCGACTTCGACAATGATGGCCTTCTTGACCTATTTGTCTGCAGTTTTGTTGACTATGGCGCGAAGCAGAAGCTTGCCTGCGGCGATAACCAGATCGGAAACCACTATTATTGCATTCCTAGAGTCTTTCGCGGGACCTCAAGCTTTCTCTACCACAACAATGGCGATGGCACGTTCTCTGAAGTAAGCAAGGGCACGGATATAGCGCGAGCGATAGGCAAGGGGCTTGGAGTGGTGGCGACCGACATCAACAACGATGGACGCATGGATCTGTTCGTCGCTAACGACACTGTGCAAAATTTTTTATTCGTCAATCGCGGTCCGGATGCCTCCGGAAAAACCCGCTGGGAAGAAATCGCGCTGCAGGCCGAGGTAGCATTTAGCGACAATGGCCAGCCTCGCTCCGGTATGGGCGTCGACGCCGGCGATTTGGACAACGACGGATGGCAGGATCTCTTTGTGGCTAACGTCGATCAGGAAATGTTTTCGCTTTACCACAACAATAAAAACGAGACCTTCAACGATATCGCACACTCGCACGGCGTTGCGCAAGCGACCAGGCTTCTGAGTGGCTGGGGACTCAAGTATTTCGACTATGACAACGACGGCGCGGTCGATCTGATCCTGGCCAACGGCCATCCAGACGACATGATCGGGCGTTACTCGCGCCAGGTTCGGTACAAGGAGCCCCTCCTGCTCTTTCATCAGGGCCCGGACGGCAAGCTGAAAAATGTAAGCACAGAAGGGGGGACGGCGTTTGAGAAGAGCTTCGCTGCGCGAGGTCTGGCCGTGGGGGACTATGACAATGACGGAGCCCTTGATGTGCTCGTTGCAACTAACGGCGGCGCTCCTGTGCTCCTGAAAAACAACGCCGCCAAGGGAAACAATTGGCTGGGACTCAGGCTGGAAGGCGCGACGTGCAATCGCGATGCTATCGGCGCGCGCATCCTTTGGAAAGCGGGCGGCAAACTGCGCCAGCGCTTGAAGAACAATGGTGGCAGCTATCTCTCCTCGCATGACCTCCGGGAAGTTCTAGGGATCGGCGCCGCAGCTCAACTCGACGAACTTGAGATCCATTGGCCCGCGCCAAGTAAGCGTGTCGACAAATTCACCAGTGTCGCCCCAAACCGCTACATCCACATAATCGAGGGAAAAGGCATAGTGTGAAATTTGCCTTGCGGCAAATCGACGATCGCCCGCCTCGGGGGAAAGACGATCGACGACGTACGCGGCATGGTCCAGGCTGCGGCCTCCATCCTGTATCCAGCGTTCAAGGAGAATGTTGGGGCTGTTCTCCACCGGCGTTGAAGAATCAATCTCCGGTGACCGAGCAGGGGAACATTGTGGGCACATTTCAGTACATGTCTCCCGAGCAGATTGAAGGGAAAGAACTGGACGGGCGAAGCGATATTTTCTTGTTGGGGGCAGTGCTGTACGAGATGGTGACGGGGAAGAGGGCATTCGAGGGAAACTCCTTTCTCTCCATACCGCTGGCGGATTCACACCTCACTGACTAAGCCAACGGGTGAGTACTAGGGCATACCCCGTAGTCATGAATCAGGTTGCGACCCGATTGTGGAAACATGCCCTATCGATTACCAAATTATCCGGCCAGCAGCTTTCGAGTCTTCCTTGGGGTGTGAGTCAGTCAAGCGGTCAAATACTTGAGCGGAGGATTGCTCATGAGAGGAATTCGCTTCTGTTTGTGGATTTCATTCGTCGTCTTGCTTTTCGCTTCGGCCGCAGTGTTGCTCGTCACTGACCCGCCCCGAGCGTGGGCGCAACTCGGAACGCCTCCCAGCAGCACGATCAGTAGTAGTTCGGGGCCTCTGGCATGGGACTTCGGTCCGGTGGGCGGCGGAACGGTGATAAACGTGGGGATACAGGATATCTGCCCGCCCGGCCTGTGCGATGACCACGACTTGACCGTGGTGCTCCCCGCCCCCGCGGCCACGTTCTATCAGACGATGACGGCCAAGCTCATCTTTCAATACACGTGGACGAGCACGCTGCCCACGGATCTGGACATCTTTGCCATCAGCCCCAGCGGAGCGGACCACGGCCCAGGCTCGCCTGACAACACTTCCACCGGACCAGGCCAGGAGAATCTCACGGTCACCGATCCTATTGACGGACTCTGGCACATTCGCTCTGTAGCCTCGCTGGCCCCGGTGCCCACCGCGGCTCACGTGGCGGTTACGTTGATGATCGCACCTAGGCCCACGGCGCCGATGCCTCCTCCAGCAGCTCCTGGAGCCCCAACTTTCATCAATTATCCTGCTCCCGACGATTGCACGGGAACGCAACAACCCCCGAGTTGCATACAGCCGTCGACGGGCTCGACAACTGCCGGAGAGCACGGCGCGGGGGAGCCATCCATTGGAGTCGACTGGAACACGGGCAAAGCGTTCATCGAGGCGGGAAACCATACTCTTCGCGTGACTTTCGACGACAGCGTCAATCCGGCTACGGCGTTCTGGGAGGACCAGCGTTCGCTCTTCGCGCGAGTGAGCTTGGACCCGATCATGTTCGTTGACGACGGCCACTTTGGGGGCCCAAATCGCCTGTTTTCTTCTCAGCTCATCCTTGTCACCAGCGAGCTTTCCTTCAGCGACGACGATGGCAACACCTGGCTTCCAACGCAGGGGTCCGGCCAGCCTGCGGGCGTCGACCATCAGACAGTGGGCGGAGGTCCTTACGCCTTTCCAGCGCCGCTGACGCCAACGGGGTACCCGCATGGGATTTATTACTGTTCGCAGGACATTGTGACAGCGTTCTGCTCGCGCAGCGATGACGGCGGGACGACCTTCGGGCCCGGCGTTCCCATTTATACCTTCGCCCATGTCAACGGCGCAGATGTTCCCATTGCGCCGGGCACTTGCGGCGGTTTGCACGGCCACGTGCGTGTTTCGCCTGACGGCACCGTCTACGTTCCCAACGAAAACTGCTTCGACGCCAACAGCGTTAGTCGGCCGGGCGTGGCCGTTTCTACGGACAGTGGTTTGAGCTGGGTGGTTCGCACTGTGCCGGACGGCAAGAGCATCAGTCCCGGCACGGACCCGTCGGTCGCAGAAGGAGCGAACAACACCATATACCTCGGGTATGTGAACTCCGACGGCCACGCCAAGATTGCGGTTTCGGGCGACCGCGGCTTGCACTGGTCGAAGTCCAAGGATGCGGGGACTCCTTTCGGAGTCCAGAACGCGGAGTTCGCCGAAGTGATCGCCGGCGACGATGAGCGCGCGGCCTTTGCCTTCCTCGGCACACAGACCTCGGGTGATACGCAGTCGGCCGACTTCCAGGGGGTCTGGCACCTCTATGCGGCCTTCACTTACAACTCCGGCCTCACTTGGACGACCGTTGACGCTACTCCCACGGACCCAGTGCAGCGAGGCTGCGTCTGGAACCAGGGAGGCAGCAACCCGTGCCGTAATCTTCTCGATTTCAACGATATCACCGTGGACAAGTTCGGGCGGGTACTTGTGGGTTACGCCGACGGCTGCACGAGAAGTTGCGTCACCGACCCGACGCAGAATGCCTCCACGGGCCCTGCTAGCGCTCAGGACGCACTGGCGACGATTGCCCGCCAAGTGGGAGGCCGCGGGCTATTTAAGGCGTTCGACGGAACGCAGTTCGGCACTCAGAGTGGAGTCATCGAGGGGCACGGCAAGCTGTGCTTTGGAGACCCCGCGTCGGGTATTCAAGGCGATCCGGGCTGCAAGACCAACAATTAGGTAGGGGAGGCGGCTTCGCCACCGCATCGAGAATATCTATGCGTCAAACACTGACGATCTTGCCTTGCATCGGACTTGTCTTTGCCAGCGTGCTCGGAGAAGCCGCGCCGCAGAACGTCAAGAATGCCACGGGCGTCACGAAAGGGCCTGCAGATGCATGCGCGCTGCTGACCCCCGCTGAAATTGAAGCCATCCAGGGTGAGCGCGTCGAGGAAACTAAATCCACTGTACAGCCAAGCGGGGGATTGTTCGCAGCGCAATGCTTATTTCGCACGCCTACCGTGAGCAAGTCAGTCAGCCTGTCACTGACTGCGTCTGATCCCCTGCGTCCGGCCGCGCTGACCGCCCGGGAACTTTGGCAGAAGCAGTTCCACTCTCCCGAGGTGGAAAGCGACAAAGAATCGGCCGCAGGCAAATACGTAAAGAAGCTCGACTTCGAACGAGAGAGAGAGAGCCGCAAGCCACGTCCCATTCCCGGTCTTGGCGAGGAGGCCTATTGGGTCGCCAGTCCGGTTGCCAGTGCGCTCTACGTACTTAAACGAGAGATGTTCCTGCGAATCAGCGTTGGCAGCGCCGGCCAGGAATCCGCGCGCATGGAAAAATCGAAGGCGCTGGCCCGCGCCGCGCTCAAGCACCTCAGACTCGTCGAATAAAGGGTCTCGAATAGCTGTCCACATTTTCCATCCGGCCAACGATAACTACCTTACTTAAGACGCGCTATACAGCGGCAAGAGGGGATGCCGTAGTCCTCGCGAACGATGGTGCGGACGAAGGCACTGGCCTCGCCGCCTCAGGCTCTGCAGAGCGAGAACAAGCGGCGCAGATCGGCTGCCATTTCGAAAAAAATGAACTTTGTCCCAGGTCCAGTGCACACTTCTTAGAGGCATTTAGGGGGCACTAAGAATTCTTTTCAGTTCCTCAAAAGGCTCAGTTCCTGAATACTGTCCACCATTGCGTTGGTCGAATTGGAAGTGCTGAGGATCACATCTGCGACGCGTCTCTTTCACTGATTTCGCCTAAGCCGCGGGTTCTTGAAACGGATTGCTGACTTTTGACCGCATCCCAGAGTTTAAGTGTTACGCTGCGGCTTCTCTAGGGTGCGCAGTCCGGCGCAGGTGACGTTTGTTCCACCACACCACTATCAAAACGAGGGCAAGTAGAATCGCGCCCAGGAAATAAGGAACATTCGAAACGATCCACAACACTCTCTGTAGGAGCAGTTCCATTGGAAATGAAAAGTCGAACTTACGTGTCAAACCAGAGTGGCACCTTACTCTACCTATAAAAGCTTACTCATTCGCGAAACCATGGGAGGAGAATCCCCCAAATCCCCGCCCATCCTTCCTCCGTCAAATTGTTTTTCATCTATTTGCGACGAGGGAAATGACTTCATAGTCCGCGATTCCCGGCACTTCAAAACTCACTATGTCAGATTGCTGCTGAAAGGA
>Ga0209266_1001016_pt1 | contig 19577 bp, 16 predicted proteins | sample GraSoiAngelo_132_FD_185889 | JGI IMG/M metagenome (GOLD analysis project Ga0209266, IMG submission 185889) | Grasslands soil microbial communities from the Angelo Coastal Reserve, California, USA - 14_0929_02_40cm (SPAdes) (version 2) | ecosystem: Environmental > Terrestrial > Soil > Grasslands ...
GCCGTCTTCCTGCGACCGGACTACAATCGGTATGCGGCCGCCTCGGAGAGCGTGATCGAGGTCCTCCGATCCTACGCGGACGTCCTCGAGCATGTCAGCATCGATGAGGCGTTCCTCGATGTGACGGGTAAGGTGAAGGGGTTCGATGAAGCCGCAGGCTACGCCGCCCGCGTCAAGGCGGCCGTGCGGGAGCGAGAAGGCCTTGCGTGCACCGTCGGTGTTGCCCCGAACAAGTCCGTCGCAAAGATGGCCTCGGACATGGCGAAACCGGACGGCCTCAAGGTCGTTCGGCCCGAGGAGGTCGTCGCCTTCCTGGACCCGTTGCCGATCACGCGGATCAGCGGGGTCGGGCCGAAGACCGCCCAAATGCTCGAGCGGGTCGGAGTCCGGACAATCGGGGAACTCGCGCGCTTTCCCGGCGCCGAGTTGAAGAAGCTCATGGGCAAGAACTCCGTGTGGCTGTGGGCCATCGCCCGCGGGATCGAGGAGTTGCCGGTCGAGGAGCGGCCGGACCCCAAGTCGATCAGCGTCGAACGCACCTTCGACAAGGACGTGTCCGACTGGACCCGAGTCGAGTCGACGATCCGCGATGTGGCCCGCAACGTGTTCCTCCGGGCGCGGGCCCAAGGAGCGACATTCCGGACGATTGGAATCAAGATCCGGTTCGAGGGCTTTCAGACCCATCTTCGGGAGAGGACCATTGCCTCCCACGTCCTCGACGAGAAAGTCTTGGCCGATGTCTGCGTCGACCTCGCAAAAGAATTCGCGGAAGGGAACCATCGGTTCCGGCTCATCGGGGTCAGGGTCACCAAGCTGGAACGCCCGAAGACGCGGCAGCCCCAACTGACCGCGTTCGAGTAGTCCGTGGAAGTTATAGTTAAATAACTATAACATCTCGGGCCCGAGCCTTCCTTTCAAGTCGCCGTATTCGGAGCTGCCTACCGTTTCCGTCGGGCACGTGGTTTCGGCGGGGCCCTCACTCCCACGTTCCGGGCGAGCCGGCGCAGCTCGCCCGCATCCATCCACTCGACCTTCAGGTACTTGAACAGTTCCCGGTCCGTCATCCCGAGCCGCCGCCCTTCCGCGATGCACACCTTGTACGCCTCGATCTCCGTGGGCGCATCCGGGTAATTGAAGCCCTCCGGGAACAGCTGCTTCCCTTCGCTGAACTGCCGGACATGGACGAGTTCGTGCACGACGTCGAGATAGATATCCCGCCGGTTGCCCGTCCGCAGGTAGTGCGTCGAGACCACGAGGTGGCCGTCCTCGTCGCTCACTCCCATATAGCCCCACTTGGAAGAGAAGAACTCGACCTTGAGTGCGCTGAGGACGGTCTTTGTCCTCGGTCCGAAAATCCCACGGACGGCGTCCACGTCCTCGAAGCCCTTGAAGTGATCAAGAAAACGCTCGTACCGAAGGCGAATGTTCCTCGGGATCTTGACATCGGGAAGTTTTGCGGAAGAGTAGGTCATCGTTTCCGCACCCCCGATAGCACCCGGAGGGCTTCTTTGCTGTGGGATTTCGGGTCCAGCCTACGGTAAGCGGCGAGGATCCTTCCGTCAGGTCCGATCACGTACGTGACCCGCTTCGCTAGGCCGTGGATCGCCACCGCGCGGAAGGCAGCAGTGATCTGTCGGTCCGGATCCGCCACGAGGTCGAAGGAAAGTCGGTACTTGTCCCGGAACTCCCGGTGGGACGACTCGTCTTGTACGCTCACGCCGAGGACCACCGCCCCGGCCTCCCGGAAGGCCTCCGTGTCATCTCGAAAGGCGCACGCCTCTCTCGTACAGCCGAGCGTGTCGTCCTGCGGGTAGAAATAGAGCACGACGGGACGGCCTCGCAGATCTCGGAGCCGGACCGGGGCCCCGTCCTGATTCGTCCCCTCGAAGTCCGGGGCCAGGCTGCCCGGTTCGAGGAGGTCCGCCATGGCGCCCGCCGATTCGTTCGTGGGATATGAAGGATTCTGGGCGGACGAAGAGAGTCGACTCCCCGAATCCGCGGCTGGCGGGATCAAATCACGAAGAGATCCGGTTCCAGTCTGCGAGGATCTCCCGAGCCGCGTTGTAGCCCGGTGCGCCGGTGACCCCGCCGCCGGGATGGGCTCCGGATCCGCACAGGTACAGGCCCTCGACCGGCGTGCGATATCGGGACCATCCGGGAACCGGTCGCAGGACGAGGGACTGGTCGAGCGTCATCTCCCCGTGATAGATGTGTCCCTCCGTGAGTCCGAATCGGCTCTCCAATTCCCGCGGGGTCAACACCTGTCGGGCCACGACGAGTTTCTCGAAACCCGGCATCTGCTCCTCGAGCAACCCGACGACTTTGTCGCCGAGCCTATCCCCTTCCGCCTCCCAATTGCCAGGACGCAGGTCGTACGGCGCGTATTGGACCAACGTGGAAACGACGTGCTTGCCCGTCGGCGCCAGATCAGGGTCGATGACCGTCGGCACGAAGACATCAAGGAATGGCGCGACCGAGACGCTCCCATATTTCGCGTCGTCGTAGGCCCGCTCCAGATATTCGAGGGACGGACAGATCCGAAAGTGCGCGGGGACCGCATCGGAAGCACCGGGAAATCCCGGCGCCCGGTCGAGGGCGAAGTTCACCTTCGCAACGACACCGTTCATTTCGAAGTTCCGCACGTGGACCAAGAATTCTGGATCCAGCTCCTCGGGATCGATCAGGTGAAGGAACGTCCGTTTCGGATCCGCGTTGGAGGCGACCGCGCGCCCCGCGATCCGTTCGCCGTCCGAGAGTTCCACGCCGGTGACCCGTCCGTCCGTGCTCGTGATCCGGCGGACATCGGCGTTGGTCCGGATCGTCGCACCCGCCTCCCTCGCGGCCAGTGCCAGTGCACTCGCCAAGGTGCCCATCCCACCTTTAACGAACGACCAGCCGCCGCCTTGGACGGCGGGCAGGAAGTGGGGAACGAGACCGAAGGCCGTCCCGGGGGAGAAGGGGCCTTGGAAGGTGCCGACCAACGCGTCCACGGCAAACGAGGCCTTCAGCAGGTCCGTCTCGAACCACTCGTTCAGAAAATCTCGGACCGACATCGGAGGCATGCGGAGCATCTGTTGCATCGTATCCTTGCCTAGGCGCCGGACCGCGAGCGCGCGCCGCAAGAGGCCCATCTGCTCTCCCAGGGTCGGTGCGGCGACGTTCGGCGGCGTCATCGTGACGAGGGGATCCAAGGCTGTCGCGAAGTCGCGCAGGAATGCGGTGAAGCGCGGGTAGGCCTCCGCGTCGCGCGAGGATTTCGTGATCAGTTCGGCCTGCGTCCTCCAGACGTCCCGCCAGATACGGAGGGAGGTGTGATCCCCGACGGCGGTCACCTCCGGGTCGAGGGCCAAAAGGCGCAGTCCCCGGTCCGGGAGGTTCAAGTCGTCGACAATCTCCGGTCGGAGAAGTCCACAGACGTCCGCGCCGGTCGAGGCCTGAAACCCAGGGGCGAGCTCCTCCGTCGCGACGGCGCCGCCCACCGCGGGACGTCGCTCGAGGAGCAACACGCGGCGCCGCGCTCGGGCCAGGTACGCGGCCGCGACGAGACCGTTATGCCCCCCGCCGACCACGATGACGTCGTAGGTGTCGGCCAAGGCTCACACCCGCAGGAGGGCCCAGTCTCTCAGGATCTCCCGCGCAGCGTTGAGCCCCGGCGCTCCCATGACGCCGCCTCCGGGGTGGGCTCCGGAGCCGCACAGATAGAGTCCCTTGATCGGGGTGCGATACTGGGCCCAACCCGGCGTCGGGCGGAGGAAGAACAACTGGTCGGGCGTCAGCTCTCCGTGGAAGATGTTCCCTCCGGTGAGGCCGATCATCTGCTCCAGGTCCCACGGGCTGAGCACCTGCCGATGAAGGATGATGTCCCGGAGGTTCGGGATGTATTCCTCGATCGTGTCGATGACCGTCTCCGCGAAGTCCTCGCGGCGTTCGGGCCACGTGCCCTTCCGCAACGTGTACGGCGCGTACTGGATGAAACAGGACATGATGTGTTTTCCCGGAGGCGCCAGGGTGGGGTCCAAGGTGGACGGCACGCACATGTCGATGAACGGGCGGTGGGAGAAGTCGCCGTACTTCGCGTCGTCATACGCCTTCTCGATGTAGTCGACGGTCGGTCCGATTGAGATGGCGCCTTGGAGCTGCGGGCCATTCCCCGGGAGGGCGGAGAAGCTGGGGGCCTCCTTCAGGGCGAAGTTCGCCTTACCAGACGATCCTTCGATCTTGAAGCGTTCGATGCCGCGAATGAAATCCGCCGGAAGATCGGATCGTTCCAGGAACTTCAGGAAGGTCCGCTTCGGATCCGCTCCGGAAGCGATCACCTTCGCCTCGATCCGTTCGCCCGTTGCCAGTTCGACGCCCACCGCACGGCCGTCCTTAACCAGGATCCGTCGGACGTCGGCGTTCACGCGAATGTCTGCGCCGAACGAGCGGCCGGCGCGCGCGATCGATTCGCTCACCATGCCCATGCCGCCGCGGACGTACCCCCAAGAACGGTAGGCGCCGTCGATCTCGCCCATGTAGTGGTGCATGAGCACGTACGCCGTGCCGGGAGAACGAGGACCGAGCAGCGTCCCGATGATCCCACTCGAGCACATTCCTGCTTTGAGCGCATCCGTCTCGAACCACTCATCCAAGTAGTCCGCGGCGCTCATCGTCATGAGTCGCGCGAACGTGTACAGCTCCTCCTCGGTGAGGGTCTTCACCTGTCTGTTCAAGGCGTAGAGCTTCCGCAGGTCCGCAGGGTTCAGGGAGCCGACATCGGGTGGCGTCATCGTGAGCGTCGGCGCGATGAACTTCGCGAGTCGGGCCATGAGCCGTCCGAACCTGGGATACGCCTCCGCGTCGCGGCGGGAGAATTTCGCGATCGCTTGGAAAGCATCCGCTTCGTTCCCGCGGCGGAACAAGTACCGTCCATCGGGCAACGGCTGGAACGTCGACTCTTGCGGGATCACCTCGAATCCATGGGAGGGGAGGTCCAGGTCCCGGATCACCTGGGGACGAAGCAGGCTGCATACGTAGGAGCAGACGGTGAACTTGAAACCGGGGAACACTTCCTCCGTGACCGCGGCGCCGCCGAGCACGTGACGACGTTCGAGGACGAGGACCCTCTTGCCGGCGCGCGCAAGGTAGGCGGCGGTCACCAAGCCGTTGTGTCCCCCGCCGATCACGATCGCCTGATATTGCGATGTCAGGGAGACGACCTCCTCCTACGGCGCAGCGTCGATGATCACCAGAAGACGCGCGGGGCCGCGGCCCGTAACGGGGGAGGGGTTATATCGTTTCTCCGCGGTCCGCGTTACCAGGAGGCGGAGTCATCCGACGCGGGTCGCCTTTTCATTCCCGGACCTCGGCGGCTTGCGAGAGCTGGGAGTGGCGCGGCTGGTCGGGATACCTTGCTGCGTCCTCGTATTCTCTCGTCCCGGAGATGGAGTACTACGCGATCCGGCATTCTGCGGGAATGCTCGACGTCTCTCCGTTGTACAAGTATCTCATACGCGGCAAGGACGCGCTCTCCCTGGTGAACAAGGTCGTCACGCGGAATGCGAGGAAGCTCGCGAAGGGGCAGATCTACTACACGCCGTGGTGTGATGAACGCGGGAAGACGGTCGACGACGGGACGCTCTGGAACTTCGGCGACGGTTCGTTTCGAATGACGTCCGCGGAACCGAACTTGAAGTGGCTCGAGGACGCCGGGATGGGACTCGATGCGGAGGTGCGGGACGTGTCCGAGGACATCGGCGCGCTCGCGGTGCAAGGTCCATCCTCGCGGGCAATCCTGATGGAGGGCGCGGATGGAGCCGTCCAGAAGCTGAAATATTTCCGATTCGTGAATACGACGTTCGCAGGAATCCCGGTCCAGATCTCTCGGACTGGATACACGGGCGACCTCGGATACGAGATCTGGGTCGAACGGGAGCGGGCCGAGGCCCTGTGGGACGCCCTGATGGACAAGGGTCGCGGGCACGATATCACACCCGCGGGCATGCTCGCCCTGGACGTCGCGCGGATCGAGGCGGGTCTCATCCTAGCCGAAGTGGAGTACATGCCCGCGCGGAAGGCCGTGATCGACGTGCAGCGGTATTCTCCCTACGAGCTCAGCTTGGACTGGACCGTTGCATCGGAGAAGGGACCGTTCATCGGACGCAGGGCGCTGCTCGACGAGAAGCGCCGCGGCCCCGCCCGCCGGACGGTCGGACTCGTGATCGATTGGCGGACGGTGGAGCAGCTCTATTTGAACATGGGATTGCCGCCGCAACCTCCGTCGGCACCGTGGCGCGCGAAGATCCCGCTGTATTCTGGATACCGCCAGGTTGGCTGGGCGACGAGCGGGTGCTGGTCGCCGCTCCTCAAGAAATACATTGCAATCGTGACGGTCGCAGCGGCGTATTCCCGGCCGGGGACGCGCGTCGATATCGACCTCGCGGTCGAGTGGGAACGTCACCGGATCCCCGCGACCGTCGTACAGCGACCGTTCTTCGATCCGGATCGGAAGAAATCGTGAGGTGCGGGATAACCGCTGATTGGGCCTCTGAACGGCCGTCCTCGAAGATTACCCGAAACTCGGGACAGCATCCCCCTAGGTTTCTCGGACCTGATCGTCGTAGTGGTTCGCGAATCCCGACGCCCCGCTCTCGACGAAGTTCTTCAGGCACACGAGGCGGTCGGACCACCGTCCTCGCTGACGCCGAATGCCGTCGAGGTCGCCGTTCCGAAATCCGGTCGCGGTAAGATAGACCGCGGTCCCGCTCGCCTTCTCTTCGAAGTCAAATCGAACCCGGCGGTCCGGTTCGAGCGATCGTTGAAGGACGACCCGCTGGTTGGGAACCCATTCGACCACGCTGTCCGGTTCCTCCACCGATTCGACGGAGAACGCCCCACCGGGGCGTGGCTCCACGCGGGCCTCTTGGCGCGGGACACCTCCCGTGGTCCAATGGGCGACATGCGCAGGATTGGCGAATGCGTCAAAGACCTTCGACGGAGCCGCCTCGATCAGGGCGGAGAGCCGGACGTCCGGAGAACTCACGGGCGAATGATCGGGACGCACGCTGTCCCCACGCCCCTCGGCGATCGACTTCAGGTTCCCGAGGCACATCCGCCATGCATCTTGGACGGAACCGCAGGTCGTCTCCCGGATCGGAACGCCTCGATGCGTCGCATGGAGGAGGGCCGACTCGCCTGGGCCGTCTTCGAGGTCGTATGAAACTCGAGTCTCCGCAGACTGGATGGGCCACCGGAACGCGAATCGTCGCAGGACGTCGCCTTCGTCGATCGTGGCGTCCCATGCCCGTCCTTCCGGCGGGAGGATGCAGGTCTCCCCTCCGAACTTGAAGCTTCCTCCGACCTTCGGCTCGATTCGCGACCAGCCGCAGAACCATCGGGACAGATGCTCGATGCGGAGGAGACGCTCGAACACGGTGGGTCGAGGCGCACCGATCCTCATCTGGAAATCGTAATCGAAGGGCATTCGGGTCCCGCTGACGTTCTGTGCCAAGTCGAATCCAAGGCGGAAGATAAAGTCGCGGCCGTGACGTTTTACGGGCGTTTCCCTTCCTCTCGTCGGCGGGCCGCGCGGCGGCCTTTCCGGCCGCCGTGGCGGAACCGTTTCTCCTTGGGACGATCGTCCTTCGGAGGTCGTTCCTTCTTCTTCATGGCCGAGATACGCCGGGGGACCGGAAGAGGGTTGCGGAAACCTCCCCACGTTGGATGCTTGGGGCCAGCCGGCTCCCTTATCAAGGATGACGGGGTTTCATTGTCGTTGCGGGAGAGCCAGGTCGCGTCGAACGCCCGCGATGCGGGTCGGTTCGGCCTCTCCGGAGACGTGCGACGAGTTCGGATGTCTCTCCGAATCCGTTTCGGGAGGACCCTCTGGACGGGCCTGCACGGCCTGTCGGAACGATGGCCATGCCGGCGGTGCCGGCCTTCCCTGGTCGTCTGGATGCAAGGTCTCCACGACGCGGTGAATGTGCGACTCGGGAAGCGCCCGCTCCGCCCCGAGGCCTTTGCTCGGTTCTCGGCCGGCGCCCTCAACGGCAGCTACCACATCGGTTGCTTCGGATGTCGTGTCGCGCGGTGGGGTTCGCGCCTCGTTGCGCGGACGTCGAGCCCTACGAGAGGGCCCGCATGAGGGGGCACGGTCTGCTTTGAAGGACCTATTGCCGGAAGAGCAACTCGGCGCCTTCATCTCGAAGTACGCCCCGGAGATCGCCGCCCAAGCGCGCGCCGTTCTCGCGAAGATGCGAGCGTTCCTGCCAGGCGCGATCGAGTTGGTGTATGACAACTACAATGCCCTGGCCGTCGGGTTCGGCACCACGGAGCGGACCTCGGACACCGTGTTCTCGATTGCGGTGTTCCCGAGGTGGATCAGTTTGTTCTTCCTCCACGGGACGAATCTTGCGGACCCGAACCACCTCTTGAAAGGAAAGGGAAAGTCGGCTCGGCACATCGTCCTGTACGGCCCCGAGACGCTGGACATGCCTGCCGTCCAAGCCCTGATGGTCCAGGCGTTGAAGCGCGCGAGTCCTCCCTTTGATCCGAGGCGACCGAATCGAATTGTGATCAAATCGGTCTCCGTGAAGCAGCGCTCTCGACGCCCGAAGCCATTATAAACGGCCCTCACCTCCCCACCCCGATGGCCCGTTTCCCCGAGGCCGAACACCGCAGGCTGCACAAGATGATCTGCATGCAGTGCTACGCAAGGAACGCGATGCGCGCGACCCGCTGCCGGAAATGCGGGAGCACGGAGCTCCGCCCGAAGGCGAAGGAAGCCCGGAAAGAGTAGAGGACTTCGACACCGCCCGAGTGGGCATCAGCGCGGCGGGCCCACCACGGTTCCGAGGATCTTTCGCTCCGCACTCCGCAAGTGTTTTGAGAACGCAGCCCGGGAAATTCCGACGAGTTGGCCGAGACGGTGGAGCGAAACCTTCGCCGGGGTCTCGTAGTAGCCGAGTCGAAACGCGAGGGTCAGCAGTTCTCGCTGGCGAAGCGTGAGTGTGGTCCACGGATCCCATCGCCCCGCGGGAACTCGCCGGACGGCCCGCACCCAGTCGTGCCCCCCGAACCGGTCCAGGACGCTCCGGAATCGGCGGAGGACGCTTTCGGAGACGAGGAGCGAGACCCGCGCGCTTCCTGGGTCTTCCCGGATAACACGGAGCGGGACGATGCCGCCTTCCTTCCCAAAGGCCTCTTCGACCGCCTCCGGGATTTTCCATTCAATCCACGCGACGTATTCGCCGCGTTCTCGACTCGCGGACATCAGCTCGAACCGGGCGAGCCGATATCGCCGGACCAAGGCGCGGGCCTCGCGGCGGATCGCCTCGAGATCCTTGAACGGCCCGCGTCGGCGCACGCGGACGACGAACGCGAGCACATGCGGACGCACGGCGAACGACTGGAGGACGTCGACGGACTCGTTGTTGTGGAAGAACAATTCGGTCAAGATCCCAACGTCCTCGAGGAGCCGGGTCGGAACGACAACGTCGAGGTGCTTCACGGGTCCAGCCGGTTGACAGGTAAACCACTCGGCGGATAAAGCCGCGGTCCCTCAACCCACCGCGTAGGAGGCGTGGACACGGCCGGGAAGGAGGGAAAAGCGTTCACCACGGAGACGTCGGTGATCACGTGCAACATGGAGGGAGTCGTCCAGCAATATGCGGCGGATGCCGCGGACCTGTTCGGGTGGAGCCCCGAAGAGGTCATCGGGAAGATGAGCGTGGCCTCGTTTCACGTCCCAGAGAACGTGCCGGTCCTGGTCCCGCGCCTCCTGCGTGAAGCCGTGGAGAAAGGCAAATTCGAGGAAGAAGTCACCCTGATGCGGAAGGACGGCGCTCGGTTCCCCGCGATCCTCACAGTCCGTCCGATGTTCCGGGACGGGCAGCAGATCGGGTTCATGGGGAAGACCCGTCCGCTGGCGCCGCCAAAGAAGTAGACGAGCCGGGAGTAGGCGATCGCCCTGGCGGATTCCGAGCGCTTCACGGACGAGACGTCCGTGATCACGTGCGATATGAACGGCATCGTGCAGCAGTACTCCGCCGACGCGGAGACCTTGTTCGGTTGGACCCGCGACGACGTCATCGGCAAGATGAGCATCGCTTGGTTCCACGTTCCGAAGAACATCCCGACCCTCGTCCCTCGGCTTCTGCGGGAGGCGATCGAGAAGGGAAAGTTCGAGGAGGAGGTGACGCTCATGCGGAAGGACGGCGCTACGTTCCAGGCGGTCCTGACTGTCCGTCCGGTCCTTCGGGACGGTCGCCAAGTCGGCTTCATGGGGATGACGAAGCCGCTGACACCACCGACCGGAGTCCCGGTACGAAAGCTATGGTTTCAGGCCCTTCGCGCTCCCTTTCTCATCGCGTCCGTGATCCCGGTCCTCGTGGGCGCTCTGGCCGCCTGGACGATTCGGAGCGCGTTCGATCCCTCGTTCTTCGTCCTCTGCCTTCTCGGGGCGATGTCGATCCACCTTGGTGCGAACATGGCGAACGATGCGTGGGACTACCGAAGTGGGAATGATCTCGCGGTCCGTCACCTGAATCCCTTCGCCGGCGGAGGTCGGGTGTTGCTTCGCGGCGTGTTGAGCACCCAGGCCCATCTCGCTGTGTCCCTCGCGTTCCTCGCCGCCGGCTCGCTGATCGGACTGTACCTGGTCGCCCAGGTCGGCCTGCCGTTGTTCGTCCTCGGCCTCTTCGGGGTGGCGATCGCCTACTCCTACGTCGGTCCACCGTTTCGCCTCGCTCACCATGGGCTCGGGGAAATCGCGGTCGCACTCGAGTTCGGTCCCGTGACCGTGCTCGGCACGTACTTCGTCCTTGCCCGAGCATTCGATCCCCCCACGATCGTCCTGTCGCTGTCCCTCGGTCTCCTGGTGGCAGGGATCCTGTGGATCAACGAGGTCCCCGACATCCCCGCAGACGCTTTCGTCGGGAAACGAACGCTGGTGGTCCGGCTCGGGGTCGCACGGGCTACCACGGCTTTCGCCAGCCTGATTGCGGCGGCGTATGTCGTCCTTCTCGTCGGCGTCCTGTTCGCCGGCTTGACGCCCTGGGCCCTACTTGGACTGTTGGCCCTGCCCCTCGCGACGAAGCCTGTGCGAGGGCTCCGAGCCGCCAAGGACGATCCGCACGCCCTCGTCCCATCGAACGCGGCAATGATCATGGCCATGCTGGCCACCGGGATTCTCCTCCTCGTGGGCTTGGCCCTTTCTGCGATCTTGAGGAATCCGCTGACGGGCGTCTGAGCCACCGTAGCATCGCGGATCCACTTTCGCCGACCTCCGCGGGCTATGACTTAATACCTCGCCTATGCATGCCCTCGTATCCTTCGAGAAGGGGGGATGAAGAACATGGTTCAGAAACCGAACAGCATTGTGCACGTGGAGATCCATTCGAACGCGCCCGAGAAAACGAAGTCGTTCCTGAAGGACGTCTTCGGTTGGAAATTTGAGGACATGCCGCAGATGAACTACTCGATGTTCCAGCCGCCAAGCGCGCCGGGTGGCGGATTGCAGCAAGCAGAGAATCTGCCCGCGGGCGTCCTCAATTACGTCCTCACCGAGGACATCGAGAACACCTTGCGGAAGGTCACCTCGTCCGGGGGCGCCGTCACAATGCCGAAACAGGAGATCCCGGGCATGGGCTGGTTCGCGGTGTTCCAGGACCCGACCGGGATCACGCTGGCCGTCTACGAGGCGCAGGCGCCCCCGCGTCCCGCCCGAAAGGCCGCGCGAAAGGTGGCGAAGCGGTCTGGGCGCAAGGCCAAGAAGTCCTCCCGGCGATCCCGCTAGGTCGATTCGGCGAAGAAGGGCAGCGGCGCGACTTCATTCCACAGTCGGTCAGCGAACGCTAGGTTCTGGTCGGTCTACGCAGACCCGCCCGCAAGGGATGCCATGACCCGGCGTCGGACCGGAGAGGCCGGAAGTCGACGCTGTCCGGCTTGGCCGTCCGACTTCGGCGCCGCCTCTTCATTGGGAAGGATGAGGAGAATCCGGAGCGTGTCGGATCCCTTGGGGAGGATTTTCGATGCGCCGTTTTCGAGGATGGCGAGGACCTGTAGCCGCATGTGCCCAAGAGACAATGCCTCCGAAGGGGATAGGGAGGTAGCACGCGGGTCGATGTCGCATGTGAGCGACCTGAACAAGGAACCCCAAGGACGACGCGGTTGCGAGCCGTGCCTCCATATCCTCCCCTCCCGATACGCCGAACGGCAAGGGTCGTTTGAGCCGGTGGCTCGACCGTCCCTTCGCCAAAGAGCCAAGGCGCTCCGTTTCGACCGAAGAGAACGCTTAACCCGGTCCATCGGCTTGTCGAGCCTTCGATGTTCTTTGAGCAGCACGTGATCGGCGCGATGCAGAACTTCGGTTATGTGATCGGGGATCCTGCGACCAAGGTCGCGGCCGTGGTCGACCCGAGCTTCGACGCCCGCATCTTGCAGAAAGTCGCCGGAGAGAACGGGTACGCGATCGGGTTCATCTTCGACACGCACCATCATCCGGATCACGTGTTTGACAACGAGCGGCTCGCCAACGAGACCGGCGCGAAGGTCGCTGCCCATCGACTCAGCAACGTTCGAAAGGACCTCGTCCTTGAGGACGGCATGGTGGTCAAGGTGGGACAGCTGAAGGTGAAGGTCGTTCACACGCCGGGCCACTCTCCCGACTCCTGCTGCTATCTGGTCGCGGGGCACGCCTTCACGGGGGACTGCCTGTTCGTGGGCGACTGCGGCCGTGTGGATCTTCCCGGTTCGAGCGTGGAACAGATGTACGATTCTCTATTCAACAAGGTACGCAAGATGGAGGACGACCTGGTCGTGTGTCCAGGCCATCATTACGGAAAGAGCCGTACGTCGACGATCGGCGAAGAGAAACGCACGAACTATACACTTCAGCCGCGCACCCTCGACGAGTTCATCCGGTTCATGCGGACGCCCTAGCCGGTGGGAAGGTCCGGTGCGATCGCCAGTGGCGTCGGCTTCTTCTTCCGCGCTGTTCGCTTCACGCCGCCCTTCGCCTTGACCTTCACCTTTCCTGCCTTCTTGCGTTTGGCTTCCTTCGCGGGACATTGCATGTTCAGGCAGAGGACCCACGGAGGTCGGCCTCGGGAGATGACCTTAATCACGGGATGGCCACAGGATTTGCAACGCTCCTCCGTGGGCACGATGAGACCTCGTTGCGGCAGCGGATACGAGTTGTTACAAGCCGGGTAACTCGAGCACCCGACGAACCGCTTCCCGTAGTTGCCGTGCCGGATGGTGAGCTCGCCCGTCCCACATTTCTCGCAGCGACCGATGAAATTCTTCTCACGGACGGACGGGCAATCGGACGCGACGCAATACGTGGTCGTGCGGCCGCGATCCGTGTGCTTGATCATCGGTGCGCCGCACTCCGGGCAGTTCTCTTCCGCACCTTGGATGATCCCGATCTGCGGCAACGGGTGTGTGTTCCGGCAAGCGGGGTAGCGATCGCATCCGAGGAACCGCGAGCCCCTCCGAGATCGGATGACGGTCAGGTTCCCTTCCTTGCACAGGTTGCATTTGCCGATGTAATTCTGCTCCCGGAGGGCGGCCTCGATCTCCTGACCGATCGCCTCGCGGTTCGCCTCGAGGGTCTCGAGGACCTCGCTCAGCATCTGTTGGGATTCCCGGACGACGTCTTCTCGAGAGCGGGTCCCGGTCGCGATGGCCGCCATGTCGGCTTCCAGGTGGGCGGTCATCTCGGGTTCCGTGATCCGCTCCGCGTGATCCTCCAGGGCCTCGATCACGGCGCGTCCACTCGTCGTCGGGCTCGGATACTTCCCCTCGATGAACTTGCGGTCGTACAGCTTCTTGATGATCTCGTGCCGCGTCGACTTCGTCCCGAGTCCGACCCGTTCCATTTCCTGGATGAGGGACCCTTCGCTGTACCTGGCCGGAGGTTTCGTGCGATCCTCGCGGATCGTTACGGGACCGACGCGGTCCAGGGATTCGCCCGTCGTGAGAGCCGGAAGGATCGCCTCTCGGACGGTCCAATAAGGATAGTATTTCCGCCATCCCGGATCCTTGATCCGGTAACCCTCGGCAAGGAAGAGCTGGCCTCCGAGATCGATCTTCGTTTCCGCCGTCTCGGCGATGGCATTCGGGGCGACCGTGGCGAAGAAGCGCCGCACGACGAGCTCGTAAATGGCCCAATGGTCGTTCCGCTTCACCTTTTCTCGCGTGACCCCCTGGACCGGGTAGATCGGCGGGTGGTCCGTCGCCTGGGTACGGCCTCGACTCGCCACGATCCGCTCTTGCGCGGCGAGGGTCCGCGCCTCTTCCGCAAAGGGCGAATCCTGGAGTTTCTCGAGGACCGTACGGAGGTTCACGCTGGACGGATAGACCGTATTGTCCGTGCGAGGATACGAGATGTACCCAGACTGGTACAGATCCTCCGCGATCTTCATCGCCTGAGCCGCGCCAAAACCGATGCGGTTGGCCTCGGCGACGAACATCGTCGTATTGAACGGCGGGGGCGGACGCTCTTCTCGCTCGTTTTGAATGTACTCGCGGACGAGTCCTTGCGGCGCACGCTCGGCCAGCTCGAAGGCGGCCTCCGCCTCCGGGTGCGCCCAAAAAGGCCCGTGCTCGTGATTCGCTTCGAACTCCGCCGCGGCGCCGTCGGCATCCTTGCGGAACCGCGCATGGAGGGTCCAATAATCCTGCGGGACGAAATCCTCGATCTCCCGCTCCCGATCCACGACGAGGGCGAGGGTCGGGCTCTGGACCCGGCCCACCGAAAGGTAGTCCCGACCGAGCTGCTTCGATGCGATGGAGAGGAACCGCGTGAGGACCGCGCCCCAGGCCAGGTCCACGGACTGCCGAGATTCCGCGGACCAGGCGAGCGGATGGTCGACTTCCACGAGGTTCGCGAACGCGCTCTCGATGTCCCATTTCGTCAGGGCGGAGAAGCGCGCCCGCCGCACGCGGACTTCGGGTCGGACCTCTTGGATCAGGCCGAGGGCCTCGACGCCGATCAATTCCCCTTCGCGGTCGAAGTCCGTCGCGATGATAACCTCGTCCGCGTCCGCGGCAAGTTGCTTCAACGCGGCACCGATCTTCCCCGCGGTCACGACCTTCTGCGGTTCCGCCCACACGAGTTCCTTCAAGTCGACGCGGGCCCAGTCGTTCAGGGCCTCCGGATAATCCAGGTTGATGATGTGCCCACGAAGGCCGACGACCCGGACGCGGTCCTCGCCCTGGCTGAACTCGAAGACGGAGGTGCCCTCCACGTTCGTCCGCTTCGCCTTCCCGTCGCTGAGGATGGTCGCGATGCGGACCGCAGCGTTGAACTTCTCTGTCACAATTAGTCGTCGCACGGAGGGGTTTGCAGGAAATGGGCTCTATTTAATCGTTTGTTGCCCGATGTCGTCGATCAGGGATTCTTCGCGCGCGCGTTTTCCGTGCGTGCGCGCACGAGGTGGATCAGGAGCGTCGGCCCGCATTGAGGGACCGCCGAATCTCCTCCGTTGCCCCGCGCGGATCGGCCGCGTCCATGATCGCGGAGACGACCGCGACTCCGGCGACGCCGTGCTCCGCGAAACGGCCCGCGTTCTCCGCGGTAATGCCTCCAATCGCAAAGACGGGAAGGCGTGAACGTTTCACGACGTCGTCGAGAAGGCTGAGCGGCAGGACAGGCTCCTCGGGTTTCGTGGGGCTGGGAGAAAACGGTCCCACGGCCAGGTAGTCTGCGCCCGCGGCCGCAGCCGCTTCCTCTTCCCCTGCGTTGCCATACACCGTCACGCCAACGATCGCTCGCGGTCCCAGGACCCCTCGAGCGGTTCGGGGTGACGGATCTTGGCGGCCTACGTGGACGCCGTCCGCATGGAAGCGACGTGCCAGCTCGGGGTCGTCATTGACGAGGAACGGCACATCGTGTCGGTCGCAAAGGCTCCGAACGCCTCGAGCCGCCTCGGACCTCTCTTCCGGAGTGTACACGCCCTTGTCCCGGAATTGCACGATCGAGGCGCCTCCTTCGAGGGCTTCCCCCACGATCGTGAGGAGTCTGGCCACGGGCCGCTTTGGTGATGTGACAAGGTAGAGGCCGCCCAGACGCCCGCTTCGTCCGCGAGGTCGGCTCAGTGGATCTCCCCGGAGAGCGCACGACTGAAGGCGATCCAGAACGGATCACGATCCGCAGGGCGGAACACGCGTCCGCGGTCCCAGCACGGTCGGCCCTTTTTCGTGAACGCACCGATGTCGACGGCCGGGATCCCCTTCTTGCGGAGAATCTCGAGGACTTTCGTTGCCGCGCCCGGCTCGCTAGCGATCAGGAGCGTGCCTTCACTGATCGCATCGAGGGGCTCCATGCCGAACAGCTTCGAAACCTCAGCGACGGCGGAATCGATGATGACCTTTGAGAGGTCGACGTCCACGCCGAGGCCCGAGGCCTGGGCCATCTCCCAGACGGCGTTCCGGACCCCGCCCTCCGTTGCGTCGTGCATCGCCCAGACTCCATTGCCCCGGAGCCCCACGGAGGCGGCGGCGAGGGCGTCCTCCACGGTGCTCATGGATTCGAACAGGGCCCGGGCTCGCGTGGTCACGTCGGCGCCGAGCCGTTTCTCCACGAGGTCGGGGAACGTGTTCGTCAGGATTGCCGTGGCCTCCAGGCCCGCGGTCTTCGTGACCAGGAGGCGGTTCCCGGGCCGCGCCAGGTCCGCGGTGACCCAGCCGTCCTTCGGGGCGATCGCGAGGAACGTGGCGCCGCCCACCATCGGGTAGGTGCATCCTTCGTAACGGCCCGTGTGCCCCGTGACGATGGCGGCGCCATACTTTCGGCACTCGCGGTCCATCACCCGGAGCATCGTTTCGATCTGATCGTCTTCGATGTCCATCGGGAGGTTCCAGTCCATCGTGATGTACTCAGGGGCCACGCCGGAGGTCGTCAGATCCGACGCGAGGATGTGGAAGGCGAACCAGGCCGCCCGCTCCCAGCCGTATTGGGGCACGATGTAGATCGGGTCCGTCGTCGAGATCATCGCGCGGCCATCCGGGAGGAGCACGACGCCGACGTCCACGCCGTTCGCGGGGCCCACCGCGACATCCTTGCGTCGCTCGCCAAGGTGGCGGGCGATTACGTTCTCGAAGAAGGCGCGGCTTACCTTGCCCATCGGGTACTTCCGCGGGATCGGGTCTGCCAAGGGTGGAGGAACTCCTCAGGGCCCGTAGCTGAAAACATCCTCGCGTTCCCTACGCCGGCATGACCCGGATCAGGTTCCAAGGGTCTATCCCTCACGCGGGATACTCTCAGCCCTTCTGGGCTCCCCGGGCGGGCGATGTGTCGTCCCGTAGATAAAGCTGGGCCGGCGGGAGTGTCGGCCGTGGCGGAACTCCAGACGAACACTTATGGTCCCGTTCGAGCCGTACCGCACTCGGCGCTTCCGCGAAGCCTTCCGGCAAGTGTTCGAAATGCGGCGGCGGGGTGACGCGGATGCTGCCGTCAGCGCCCGACAACTTGGGGGTCTGGTCTCGCGGAGGTGCGCTTCCTGACGCTTGGGTCATGGCCTACGTGTGTCGTCAGTGTGGTTTCATCGAGTTCTATGCCGAAGGAAGCGGTTGGGTTCCTCCTTCGCCGTGAGGCGCTGGTCAAAGATTCCCGCGTCATGTGGAAGCGAGCAGCTTCGGGACATCCCCGGGGTACTGTGCGACCGGGACACCCGCTTCGTCGAACGCGCGGACCTTTGATTCTGCGGTCCCCCTTCCCGCTTGGATAATCGCGCCCGCATGACCCATCCGTTTTCCGGGTGGCGCGGTTCGTCCTGCGACGTATGCAACGACGGGCTTCGTTACCTTCTTTTTAATGAATTCGGCCGCCTCCTCTTCCGCGGTCCCACCAATTTCACCCACGAGGACGATTCGATTGGTCTTGCGGTCCTTCTGGAACAATGCGAGAGCGTCGACCATGTTCGTGCCGTTGATGGGATCGCCGCCGATTCCGACGCACGTCGATTGTCCGAAGCCTCCCTGGCTCATCGCGTAGACGATCTCGTAAGTGAGCGTCCCACTCCGGGAGATCACGCCCGTGTCGCCTTCTTTGAAGATGAGGTTCGGGATGATGCCCATCTTGGCCTGGCCGGGAGACGCGATCCCCGGACAGTTCGGGCCGATTAGGGTGACCCCTTTGCTGCGGGCGAAGGGAACGAAGTCGAGGCAGTCGTGAAACGGAATTCGCTCCGTGATGATCACGACGAGCTTGATGCCCGCCTCGATGGCCTCCACGGCCGCATCCTTGACGTAGGGGGCCGGTACGAACAGGATTGATGCGTTCGCCTTTCGCTTCAGGACAGCGTCCCTCACCCGGTCGAAGACGGGAACTCCTTCGATCTTCGAGCCGGCCTTCCCGGGCGTCACGCCGGCCACAACCTTCGTCCCGAAGTCCCGCATCGCACGGGTGTGGAACTGCCCTTGATGACCTGTGATGCCTTGGACAACCACGCGGGCTTTCTTCGTCAAGAGGACGGCCAAGTCAGGGGCCTCCGGACTTCAGCTTGACCGCAAGTTCCGCGGCCTCCTCAATGGTCTCCGCGGCCTGACTGCCGACGGACCGGAGAATCTCCTTCGCCGCGGCTTCGTTTACGCCTTTAATGCGTGCGACGACCGGGATGGTCGCATGCATCTCGTCGAGAGCCTGTTTCACGCCCATCGCGACCGTGTCCGCCTTCGTGATCCCGCCGAAAATATTCACGAGGATCACGGACGGGTGCGCCTTGATGAGGAGCTCGAAGGCCTGTTTGACCTTCTCCGGATCGTCGGTGCCTCCAAGGTCGAGGAACACGCCGCCTCGTCCGCCTTTCAGATTCAGCGCATCGAGGGTCGCCATCGTTAGGCCCGCGCCATTCGCGATGACTCCGATGTCGCCGTCCAGCTGGATGAACACGATACCCTTGTCATGGGCCTCCTGCTCCAAGGGCGTCCGGTCCTGGTCCAGGCCTGCATATTCGGGATGCCGGTATTCCGCGTTGTCGTCGACCACGAGCTTCGCATCCCCCGCGACGACGCGTCCCTCGTCCGTCACCACGAGGGGGTTGATCTCGACGAGCTCGGCGTCCTCTTTCCGGAAGAGATCGTAGGCATGGCGGACGACCGCGGCGACCTGTTCACCGATGTCCTTGTCCAAGGCGAGGCCCCGCAGGAGGGACCGGACCACATACGGCTGGAGGCCGACCATGGCGGGGATGTGCTCCATGAGGAGGGCCTCCCGCGGGACCTCCTCCACGTCCATGCCGCCCATCGCGGTCGCCATCAGGAGCGGCTCCCTAGCGGACCGGTCGATTGTGAGGCCCAGGTAGAGTTCCTTCCTGATTTGGAGGCGCTCCTCCAGGTACACCTGCTTCACGCGGTACCCATGGATGTCCATGCCGAGGATCTGGGCCGCGACCTCGCGTGCTTCCTCCAAGGTCTCTGCGGGTCGGATACCGCCGGCTTTCCCACGGCCTCCGACGAGCACCTGGGCCTTCACCATGCAGGGGAGCGGAGGATCCACGATGTCTTCCGGCCGCGACGCGAGGACGCCGCGAGGAACTGGAATCTCGTAGCGGGCGAAGATCTCCTTCGCCTTGTGCTCAAGGAACTTCATCGGG
>Ga0209266_1001017_pt1 | contig 19508 bp, 9 predicted proteins | sample GraSoiAngelo_132_FD_185889 | JGI IMG/M metagenome (GOLD analysis project Ga0209266, IMG submission 185889) | Grasslands soil microbial communities from the Angelo Coastal Reserve, California, USA - 14_0929_02_40cm (SPAdes) (version 2) | ecosystem: Environmental > Terrestrial > Soil > Grasslands ...
GCAGGTCGCCTCTGTTGTTCCTGAGATAGAAGAAGCCGGTGAGCGACATGGTGGAGAGACCCACCATCGTCCCGTTCCGCACGTTGCCATACAGCCAGGTATCCGAAACGTAGGATTCCGGGATGCCGCGGGGCAGACTCGTCACGACCTGCCCGGCGCTCGTCCAGTTCGCCACGACGTCCCAGGCGAACGTGGGCTTCAGGACGGGCGTCGCGTGCACCGTGAGCTCCAAGCCCCGGGCGCGCGTCGAGGCGCCGTTCAGGTTGAAGAGAATAAACCCCGTCCCATAGCTGCCGCGGACGTTCTCGACGATCTGGTCCTCGGTGATCTTCCGGTACACGGTCCCATCGAGCCCGAGCCGGTTGTGGAGGAAGCTCACCTCGGCGCCGATCTCCCAGGACTTGGCGAACTCCGGCTTCAGGCCCAGGTTCGGCCCCCAGAAGTTGTAGCCGTAGCCCCCATAGGCAGTCGTCTTATTCTGGAGCGCGGGCCGGTAGGCGTACGGCTTCGCGTCCTTCCCCACCTCGGCGTACGCCGCGCGGACCTTCCCGGTCATGAACCGTCCGATCGAGGGGAAGGCGTCGGAGAACACGAAGCTCGTCGAAATCGAAGGGTAGAAGAACGAGGCCGCCCCCGGCGGCATCGTCGATGTCCAGTCATTCCGCCCCGTGACGGTGAGGTACCAGAAGTTCTTGTAATCCACGACGGCCTTTCCGAACACACTCACGAGGCGACGTTGCTCGACCCAGGGCGCGGGGTGCGACGCACTGGTGTTGTTCAAGGAAATGAAGTTCGGGTCCAGGAACTGCGTGCCAACCGCGGCGTCCGTCGTCGCCTTGTGGTCGGAGATGTAGTGGCCGACCAGACCGCTGATCGAGAGGTTCCGCGTGAGCGGCTGGCTGTTGATGTTGAGCACCGTCTGCGCGTCGAGGTTGCGCGTCACGATGTCTGCCTGGTCGAGCACACCGTTCGTCGAAAAGCCGGTCGAGCTCTCGGGATTGCGCAGGACGAGATTCTGGTTCGTGTATGCGTCGGTGCCGAGGTTGGTCTTGAGGCTCCCCCACGAGAACGGCGTCACCAGGAGGCCGAGGTTGACCATGACTCGGCTGGTCTTGGCGTTGATCTTGTCCTTGTTGACGTTGAAGTAAGGATTATCCGGCTCGTCCGACGCCGCCAGACCGGTCAGACGGCGCCGCAACCCGGAAGCCGTGAGGTAGTCCTTCGCGTTGTCGGTCTGAGGCCAGAGCATCAAGTCGATGAGGGGCCCCAGCAAGCTCCCGCAAGTACTGATCGTACCGCACGTGCCCTTGTACACCTGATCGTTGTTGTCGTAGGTGTAGGTCATCGACACGTCGCTGTTCAGCCAGGGAGCGATCTGGGCCTGGGACGCCGCCGTCACGTTGACGCGGCCGTACCCCGAATTGGGGACGACGCCGTCTAGCTTGTCGGCGGCCGTCGCCAGCCGGTAATTGATGCGGTTGTCCGTCGTGGCCCCGCTGAACGACAGGCTGGTCGTGGCGGCGGTGCCCTTGCGGAGGAAGCCGTCGAGGTTGTCGTAGAACCGCGTGCCGGCGGGATACGGCGCTCCGAAGTAGAAGAATGAGCCGAGGGTCCCGTCCGTCGCCACGGTCGTCGGACCGTACACGCGCTGCAGCTGGGGCTTCGCCCCGGTCCATTCGACCCGCCCGCTGCTCGAGTACTGCACGCCGCCCCCAGGCCTGCCCCGCTTGGTCTGGATGACGATGGCGCCGTTCGCGGCGTCAATGCCGTACAGCGCCGCCGCTTCCGGCCCCTTCAACACGGTGAGCGACTCGATGTCGTCGGGATTGAAATCGGCGGCCCGGTTGGTGAAGTCGATCGCGCGGTTGGACAGCGCCGTATTCGAGTTCGCATCCGACGCGAGCAGCCCCGTGTTGAGGGTCCGGTTGTCCATCGGCAGCCCGTCCACGATCATCAGCGGCTGATTGCTGCCGCTGATCGAGGTGACGCCACGGATGGTGATGGACGCAGACGCGCCCGGCACGCCCGAGGTGCTCGTCACGTCCACGCCGGCGATGCGTCCCTGCAGCGCGTTGACGAAGTTTTCGCGCTGCGTCTGCGCGATGTCCACACCGCGGATGGTCTGCTGCGCGGTTCCCAGCGCCCGCCGCTCGGTGGCCTCCCCCAGGGCCGTCACCACCACGGCATCGAGATCCAGCGCAACCCGGCGCAGCTGCACGTCGATGACGCTGTCGTCGCCCACCGTGCGCTCGACCAGCCCCGTCCCGATGAACCGGAACTGCAGCACCTTGCCGGCTTCCGCGGCGATGGTGTAGTTGCCCGCGGCGTTCGTCGCGGTGCTCCGGGTCGTCCCCTTGATGACGACCGAGACACCGGCCAGAGGAGAGCCCTGCTCACTGGTTACTTTTCCGGTAACGGTCTTCTGCTGTGCAAAAGCTCGAGGAGCAACCAGGAATATTCCCACCAACACCATGACTATGCTTTTTTTCATAATGAGTTGTACGGGTTTTGGTGGACAGTGAGTCGAGCTCCGACCGCCCGCTCGAGCACGAGGGCGCTAACGTACCGCGGGGTTGTGAAGACCGCCAGAGGAGCCCGAAACACGATGAGTCCGTCTCGCCTACCGCTTGCCGCTGCGCTCGCCGCCGGCCTCGTATCCGGCTGCGCCACCAACCCCGCCACGGGGGCGCGGCAGCTCATGCTGATCAGCGAGTCGCAGGAGATCGCGATGGGGCGCGACTACGACAAACAGGTCGTCGCCTCCATCGGGCTCTACCCGGACTCGGGGCTACAGCGCTACCTCCAGCAGTTCGGCACGCGGCTCGCCGCGACCTCGGAGCGCCCCAACCTGCCCTGGACCTTCCGCGTCGTGGACGACCCGGTGGTCAACGCGTTCGCGCTCCCCGGGGGCTTCATCTACGTCACGCGCGGGATCTTCGCGCACCTGAATTCCGAGGCGGAGCTCGCCGGCGTCGTAGGGCACGAGATCGGTCACGTCACCGCCCGGCACTCCGTCAGCCAGCTGAGCAAGCAGCAGCTCGCACAGCTCGGTCTCGCCGTCGGCACGATCGCAAGCCCCGAGTTCGAGCAATTCGCAGGGCTCGCGAGCCAGGCCCTCGGCGTCTTGTTCCTCAAGTACTCGCGCGACGCCGAGAGCCAGGCGGACGAGCTGGGTCTCCGCTACCTGCGTCGCGGCAATTACGATCCCCGCGAGATGCCGCACGTGTTCGAGATGCTCGATCGCGTGAGCCAGGCGCAGGGCGGCGGTCGCGTGCCGCAGTGGCTCGCAACGCACCCGAACCCGGAGAATCGCCGCGGGCGGATCGAGCAGGAGATCGCGGCCGGGCCGCAGACCTTCGCGGGCACGGCCGTCAACCGTGAGTCCTACCTCCAGCGCCTCGACGGCCTGGTGTTCGGCGCGAACCCGCGCGAGGGCTATTTCAAGGGCAGCCAGTTTTTCCATCCCGAGCTGCGCATCCGTATGACGTTCCCCGACGGCTGGACGATGAGCAACGGCAAGGAGGCGGTGGTCGCGGTGAGCCCGCAGCAGGACGCGATGGTGGAGGTCGCGCCCGCGCAGCAGCCGAGCGCAGACGCGGCGGCGCGCGCGTTTCTGTCGCAGCAGGGCATCACCGCCGGCTACCCGGTCCGCACCAGCGTCGGCGGACTCCCCGCCTTGACCGCCGGGTTCGCGGCAGCGACCGACAACGGCTCCCTGCGCGGCACGGCGGTGTTCGTCGAGCACGGTGGCGCGGTGTACCGCCTCGTCGGGTACGCCGTGGACGCGCGTTGGTCCGGCTACCAGGACACGGCGGAGCGCTCGCTGCACAGCTTCGGACGCCTCACCGACCCGGCGGTGCTGGGCGTGCAGCCGCAGCGGCTGAGCATCGTCAAGGTAGACCGCCGTACCACGATCGAGGAGCTGGAGCGGCAGCGGCCCTCCCCGGTCTCACTCGCCACGCTCGCCCTGGTCAATCAGGTCGAGCCCGCGACGCCGCTCGAGCCGGGCCGGCTCGTGAAATGGATCGTCGGCCAGCCGGTCCCCTAGCAGACCCTGTCCTCGGGGTCTACTGTATCGCATGGGCTTTCTCGACTCCAAAGAGCAGGGCGCCGCCGCGCTCGTCCTCGTGCTGGGCGTCGCCCTCATCATCGCGCTCACCCCCTACGCCACCGGGCTGGTGGGAATCCCCGTGCTGTACGCCGTCTTCGCCCCGGTGCACGACTGGCTGGCGCTCCGCACCCGCGAAAAAGTCGCGGCCAGCGCCGTCGTCCTGCTCGCCCTCTTCCTCATTGTGGTGCCCGGAGTCTCGTTCGCGGGACTGATCGTGAACGAGGCCCAGGAGATCGCGGGCAACGTCGTCCGCAGCCCGTTGTTGCGACGGCTCGCCGAGCTGAAGCCCGGCGGCGTGGATCTGGGGCCCCGGCTCGCCGACTTGGGCGCCAAGCTCGTCTCGTGGATCGGCTCCTCCGCCTTCGGCCTGATCGGCACGGCCACGCGGCTCGCGCTGAACCTCGTGATCTCGCTGTTCGGGCTGTTCTACCTGCTGCTCCGACCGCAGGCGACCTGGGACGCCGTCCGACCCTACATCCCGTTCTCGGCGAGGAACACCGAGAAGCTGCGCCAGCGGTTCCGCGACGTGACGACCTCCACCCTCATCGGCACGGGCCTCACGGCGGCGATCCAGGGAGCCCTCGTCGGCCTCGGGTTCTGGCTGGTCGGGCTTCCCAACGCCGTCTTCTGGGGCGTCGTCACGATGGTGTTCGCGATTCTACCCGTGGTCGGGAGTGGCATGGTATGGGGCCCGGGCGCGATCGCGCTGCTGCTCGATCATCGCCCGCTGCCAGCCTTCCTGCTCGCGCTCGGCGGCCTGGGCATCGTGGGCAACGTGGACTACATCATCCGCCCGATGGTGTTCCGGCGGTGGGCAGACATCCATCCGCTCGTAACGCTCATCGGAGCGCTGGCGGGAGTGCCGTTCTTCGGGATACTGGGGCTGCTCATCGGGCCGCTCGCACTCTCGTACTTCTTCGAGTTGATCAAGATGTACCGGGAGGAGTACCTCACCTAACCGCCTCAGGCTCAGCCGATGCCGCGAGCACGTAAGCAAGGTTGGCGGTCCCATCCATGATCGGCTCGTTCGTGGAATAATCTCCCACGTCGTCGTGGTACACGATGAAGCCGGTGTTGAACGGGGCGTACTCGTCGGCCTTGACCAGCCGGATCCCCTGCAGATGCTCGAAGATCGACCGGTACACGGGACCGTCTACCAGCCCTCCGGTGAGCTGCAAGCCCAGTTGCTGCGCCACGACCGAGTGGGGCGTCCGCGGGTACGTCGTGCCCAGCCCGATCACCATCGACACGCCCCATGGATTGGTGCCGAACAGCCAGTCGAGCGCCGCCGTCTCGTACTCGAGGTAGGTCGAGTCACCGGTCATGCGCCGGTAGAAGCGGGCCTGGGTGGCGAACGAGGCGAGGAGGTTGTTCGAGCACCAGATAAAAGGAATGCCGACGCGGAACCCGTTATCCGCGCGGCGTGCGACCGCCGCCAGACCTCGGCCGTAGTACCCGGCCACGAGCCGCCGCGCGCTGTCGGGTCCCTCACGCCAAATCTCGTAGTGGCCGTTATTGTGCCACGGATACCATTGATAGTGGCGCGCAGTGTCCTGCCCCATCCACGGCGTCACCGGCTCGAGCGCCGCGTACCGGAGTGCCGCCGTCAGATACGGCGCCTCGTGCGTCAGTGCGTACAGCTCCACCGCTCCCAGCTCCATGTCGTCCGCCCAGTCATCCTCCTCGTAGAAGTACGGCGCCCGGGCAGGCGCGGTCTGGCACACGCCGGGATGCGCGGCGCCGAGCGCGTACACGGCTCGCGCTTTCGCGGCGAGCCGGCGGGCGAAAGCGGTGTCGAGCTCACGCAAGGCCGCAGCGCCCAGGGCGAAGGCGGCCGCATACTTCCCCGCCGTCGACGCCAGACCGGTGGAGCGGTTCTTATAGTTGAATAGCCCCTGCGGCTTGCCGGTGCAGGGGTACACGGGCCGCCGCCCGCCCCGTCCCCAGCCGTAGTCGGCCGAATCGTGGACCGGCAGGTCCCAGAACGCGTGGTCCCGGTCGTCGCCCAGCTGGTTCAGGAGCAGCTCGTCCTCGGGATACATCTCGAGCAGCCACGCGAGGCCCCAGCGCGCCTCGTCGAGCACATCGGGGATCCCGTTGGCGCCGGGGAGGCCGTTCGCCTGGTAGCGGTCCGAGAAGGCTGCGGGGTGCTCCCGGTACGCAAGCAGCAGCATCGTCGTCGCGTGGGCTGTCGTGGCACCGTACTGGAGGTAGTCCGACGCGTCGGCCCAGCCTCCGCTCACCGGAATGAACTCACCGCTCCGCGTCGGATGATCGACCAGGATACCGTCGGTGTGTTGGTGCACGGAGTCGCGAAACACCGGGTTGTAGCCTGAGCGCTGCTCCCGCAGGTACGCGAGTAGCGAGTCCGCGGCGCCTTGGTAGACATCGCGCCCGATCCGTACCGGGAGCGAGGTCGCGTCGCCCGCGACGATCCAGTAGACACCCGTCTCGCGCACGCCCGAGAAGTCGAGCCGATACGTGGTGGCGCAGGGCCCGAACGGTCCCGTGGCGCGCGTGGCGACCGGTCCGAAGACGGTCCGGTTACCTGCGTCGACGACGCGGAAGCTCGGCAACGGCCGCGGCTCGAGCGCGCACACGACGGCGACCTTCGGCGCGGCGGGCAGATAGCCGACCTGATTGACCCGGATCGCGATTGTGGCGCCCGCCTGCGGAGCCGGACCAGGAGGTCCGTGACAGGCGACGATCAGGAGAGCGAGTACGACGAGAGCGGTCGTGTTATGGACGATAGGGGTCGTGTTATGAGGGACTAAGAGTCCCTGCACGGCCACAGTGCGTCCTGAAGGACGCTGGCCAGCGCGGGAGCTCCTAGCGGCGCGACAGCGCCCCACGCGCGATCGCCAGCTCCGGCCGGGTGCCGTCGCCCTTCTGCAGCTGCGTCAGGTAGTCCTGATATCGCGCTCGCGCCGTCACGGCGTCCCCCGCCAGCTCCGCGACGCGTGCCGCGCCGAACAGGCTGCGGGCGCGGCCGCGCTGCTGCGCGAGCGACGCCGCGTACGCCTGGGCCGCCTCGGCGGGGCGGCCGAGCTCGAGCAGCAAGTCGCCCAGCAGCTCCCGCGCGGGAAGCACCGCGCCGGGAGTTACGGGATGCTTTTGAGTCCCATCCTCGAGGTCGGCGGCCGCACGCGCCTGACGCACCGCGTCGGCGCCGTCACCTGCTGCGCGCGCGAGCCATGCCCCAGCGGCGAGCCGCTGGATTCTCACCTGGCCCGACCAGTACGCGTGTGCCCCGCCCGCCGCGGCTTCGGCGCTGTCGATCTCGGCGAGCGCGAGGACCTCGGAGCGTGCGAGGGTCGTATCGCCGCTCCGCGCCGCGCCGATGGCGCGCGCGAATCGGGTGATCGCCTCCGCCGCGCGCCATTCCGGCGCCGGACGCACGGCGAGCCGTGCAGCCTCGCCCCACGCCCCGCGCTCCAAGGCGTAGCGCGCCGGGATGGCGGCGAGCGCATAGGCGTTGACCAACGATCCTGCGGGATAGCCGGCGGTGACGCTCGCCGCCTCGTCTACCACGCGCTTCGCCTCGCCGTCCCGACCCTGTTGCAAGTAGGCGTAGACCATGTAGTCCCACGCGTGGCCGCGCTGGTCCCACAGGGCGTTGAGATGCCGCTCCTCCTCGAACTGCCGCGCGGCCGCCGCCGAGCGGTGGTTCGACGCGATGGCGTCGTCCCACAGACCGAGCCGGGTGAAGATGTGCGACGGCATGTGCTGCGCGTGCGGGACGTCGGGAGCGATCTCGGCGTAGCGGCGCGCCGCGTACAGCCCAAGCGGGGCGAGCTGTGGGACGTCGTTCGTGTGGATCAGATAGTGCGCGAGCCCCGGATGCCGCGGCTCGCGCCGGAACAGCGGCTCGAGGATCGAGTCGGCCCGTCTCTGGTATGTGAACGTCGTGTCGGTCGGGTTCGCCTGGCCAAGCGCGATGAGCGACAGGGCGTAAAAGATGCTCGCTTCGCTGTCCCGTGGATGCTGGCGCTCCACCTCCTCCATCGCCTGCGCGTACGCGACCAGTCGCGTCTTGGGATCGACGGTTGTGTAGGCCTCGTAGTAGGCACGCACCGCCGCAAGGTAGGCCCGCTCGCGGGGCGTTCTCGCAACGGCGTAGCCGCGCACAGCCGCACCCAGCCCGGCCCGGAGCTCGTCCGAGGAAGGCGGCGTCCACAGCGGATGAAACAGGCTCATCGCCTGGCCCCAGTAGCCCATGGCGCACGTCGAGTCAGCGGCGATCACGTCCTTGAACGTCTCGCTCGCGCGCTCATACCAGAAGGAATGCAGCAGCGCGACGCCGCGCTCGAAGCGGCGCTGTGCTTCGGCACGGCACGACGTCGGGAACGTGACGCGCCCGAGCGCCTCTCGGTGTCCCCCGTGTTCGTGGACCGCCTGTGCCGGGAGCCCGGCGGCGGCGAGTGTCAGAGCCGCGAGCGCGGTCAGCGGGATGCGGGCGGACATGGCGCAATCCTCCAGGGCGAAGGCTCTTCAATCCCCGTCAAAATGCTCAGCGGATTCCGAACGTCAACGGCGCGTCGAAATCGAGATTGACGAGACCGAGCGGATCGACTGAGAGGCTGCCGTACGCAGCGAGCCAGTGGAGGTGCGGCCCGGTCACGCGTCCCGACGCGCCGACGTGGCCGATCAGCTGACCGCGGCCGACGGTGTCCCCCCCGGAGACGAGGGCGCGACTGAGATGGAAGTATCCGGTGACGAGGCCGGCCCCGTGGTCGATGAGAATGGTGGTGCCGCTCAAGTACAAGTCGGCGACGAGGGCGACGACGCCGCGGTTTGCCGCACGCACGGCCGCGCCGGGCCGCCCGGCGAAATCGACCCCGAGGTGACGGCTCCGCAGCATGCCGTTGAACACCCGCGCCACTCCGAAGCGGCCTGTCACGGCCCCCGGGCGCGGACGCATGAACGGCTCGCGCCAGAGCCGAGGCGTGTCGTGCGCCCGTCGCCGGACTTCCTCTACCTGCTCGCGCTCCGCCCCGATCCGCTCGGCGAGCGACTCCGGCGGCTGCACCAGATCGGGGGCTGCGTGGAGCCGCTCGCGCGGCGCCCGACGTCGCCCCACGGGCAGTGACGCTACCACCGTGTCGCTGGCGCCGTCGGTGCGCACGATGGTCACGCGAACCGGGACCCCGGTCGCGGCGCCGAGTGGTACGGCGGCGATGGTGTGAAACTCGTCCGCCACGCGCTCGAAGTGCAGCGCCTCGCCTGCGAGCTCACCCTGCACTGCTACCACGCTGTCCGCGGCGGAATAAGGGACCCGTAGCCCGAGCAGGATCACGGAACCCTCGAGCGGCACGCGGGGGCGCCATGCGATCTGTGGCGGCTCGGCGACAGCCTGCCCCTGCGCCACGGCTTGAGCCAGGCACACCGCGAGTGCGTTGAGCGACCGCCACAATGTCGGCATGCCGCGGGATACCCGAGGCATGCATGCGACGTTCCGTCGGCTGAAACCCGCGCGCCGCACGCGGGGTAGCCACGAAGATCGTCGTACTAGAAGACCTTCGTACTAAAGGAGGAACCGCATGACGGCCACGCACGCGTTGGGCTGGGCCCTCGTGCACTCGCTGTGGCAGTGCGCGCTGGCCGCGGTCGCGCTCGCCTTGCTGCTCGCCATCGTTCCCGCGCGGTCGGCGCGCATCCGTTACGCGCTCGCCACCGCGACTCTGGTCTTGACACTGGCGCTGCCCCTCACGACTGCGGTCCGGGTAGGTGAGGCGTCGCCCGCGACGCCGGGCAACGGCTTGGCCACGTCGGCCGTCGCCTCCCGCCCAGCCTCCGACGCGACGCCGGCCGCGCAGGCGGCGTCACCCGAAGGCGCGATGGTAGCGCAAGAAACGCCGCGGGGATACGCGCCGACGACGCCGGCGATCGCCGCGCTGCGGCTCGCGTCTCGGAGCCGCACGGCGCTGGAGCCCGTGCTGCCTTGGATCGTGGCGCTGTGGCTCGCCGGCGTGCTGGTGTTGTCAGCGCGGCTGGCGTGGGGATGGATCGCGACGCGACGCCTCGGGGCAATGGGCACGCGGCCGGCGCCGGTCGCTTGCGTGGAGGCGCTGGAACGCCTCGCGGCGCGCCTGCGCGTCAGCCGGCCGGTGCGCGTCCTCGAGTCGGCGGTGCTGCAGGTGCCGGCGGTCCTCGGCTGGGTGCGCCCGGTGATCCTGGTCCCCGCGAGCGCGCTCACGGGGCTCACGCCGTTGCAGCTCGACGCGCTCCTCGCCCACGAGCTGGCCCACGTGCGGCGATACGACTACCTCGTGAACCTCATCCAGTCGGTGATCGAAACTCTGTTGTTCTACCACCCGGCGGTGTGGTGGATCTCGTGGCGCGTGCGTCAGGAGCGCGAGCACTGCTGCGACGACTTGGCGGTGGCCGCGTGCGGCGACGCGCACTTCTATGCGGCGGCCCTGCTCGGCATGGAGCGCCTCCGCGTCGCGGCCCCGACGCTCGCGCTCACGGCGGCGGGCGGCTCCCTGATGGACCGGGTGCGGCGACTCGTGGCGCCCGCGCCCGCGGAGATCTTTCCACGCTGGACCGCCGGCGTGATCGCCGTGACGCTCGTGGCGGCGATCGGCGGCGGCTCCCGCCTGGCTGACCGCGCGTCGTCGTTCGTCGCACCGGACGGCGCGCGCACCGCGCCGGACACTGTGCTCCGCCATCCCGATCCGGCTCGCCCGCTCTCGGAGCGGTGGGATTGGGCGCGCCGCCAGGCGCAGCAGCTCGGCGGCCGCAGCTTCTGGGTGGGCTACAGCGTGCACCCCCCTACGGGCAGCGCGCGCGGTGGCGCGGCGGATCGCGCTGGAGACCTCCAAGAGGAGAGTCGCGGCGGAGGCGAGAGCGGCTTACGCGGCGACCGTCTCGCGCGTCTGGTCAGTGACCGCGCCGGCGACGACGACATCGCGCTGTTGTTCCACTTCAGGGAAAGCGGGGGCAGGCCGCCCGTCCTCCGGCGCGTACAGCCGACCAGCTTCCTCTTGCCGGTAGACTTTGCCGGAGCGCCGCTGCTCTGGCTTGGGCCGGCGGACGACCGCGCCAGCCTGGCCCAGCTGCAAGCCCTGTTCGCGGCAGCGCCGACCACCGACCTCAAGGAGGACTTGATCCCCGGCGTCGGGCTGCACGGCAGCAGCGACGCAGTGGTGTCCATCCTCGGGCGCTGGCTGGCGGGCGACGCGCGAGCGTCAGTGCGGGCCGAGGCCGCTGAGTGGTTGGGCCACCGTCCGACCCCGGCGGCGGTCCGCGAACTCGCTCGAGCGGCGCGGGCTGACCCCGACGAAGACGTGCGGGAGGAGGCCGCCGAGGCGCTGCGCCACAATGCGCTTCCGGCCGCTACCGACTCGCTGATCGCCCTCGCCCGGGCGGTCGACGATCCCGAGACGCGGCGCGAAGCCGTGGAGGAGCTCGACCACAAGGGCGACCCGAGGGCGACGGCGGCGCTGATCGCCATCGCCCGGGACGACCGTGACGCGGACGTGCAGCACGAGGCGGTCGAGGCCCTGGGAGCGATCAGGGACGGCTCCGGAGTGCGCGCTGTCATCGATTTCGCCCGCAGCCATCCGAACCCCGACGTGCGCAGCAGGGCCGTCGAGACGCTCGCCGAAGCGGCCGCTCCCGGCGTCGCCCTTGCGGTGCTGAAGGACGTCGCGTACCACGACCGCGACCGCCACGTTCAGCGTAGGGCGGTCGAGGAGCTGAAGCGGGTCGACGACGAGCGCGCGATCGCAGCGCTCGTCGAGATCGCCCGCCATCACCCGGTCCGAGATGTGCGTCGCGAGGCCCTGAAGCGGCTAGGCGACTTGGAAACGACGGATTCCGCGACGGCAGCGCTGCTCGAAGAGACCGCCTCAGAAGGATCCGACGCAGACCTCCAGCGCGACGCCGTGGCAGCCCTCGGCCGCCTGCCCGGCGCGCAGGCGCTGGCAGGGCTGGCGCGGCTGGCGCGCACGCACCGGAGCGCGGAGGTGCGGCGCGAAGCCATCGAGCGGTATGCCAAGGCCGCCGCACCCGAAAACGCCCGGGTGCTGCTCACAGAAAGGCTGGCGAACGACCGGTCGCCTTCCGTGCAGGCTGAAGCGATCGAGGGGCTCACGGAGCTGCCGAATCAGCTGGGTCTTGCTGCGGTCAGCGAAGCGGCCCGCGCCCACCCCAACCGCGACGTGCGTGCCGAGGCCCGACGCCGTCTCGGGGAGCGCCCCTAACGGAAGGCTGCTAGGCGCGGGCAGCAGACTGCCCCGCGTTAGAAGGCGAACACTCCGGAATGTGCCCGCGTCCCGACCGGCATCACATCCCACGTGTCCGCCCGCGCGAGGATGAAGTCCGCGATTTCGCCTGCCGCATCGGGGACGGCGGTGAAATTGGGGAACTCGTTGACCTCGAGGACGGCCACGCCGTCCGCTGTCTCGATCGCATCGACGCCGTAGATGTCCAGGCCGAAGACTCGCCCGCAGCGGAGCGCCAAGTCCACGAGGCCTGGCTCGGGGCGCAACGGCTGAGGCGCGGCCGCTGGGTCGCCGTCGAAAGGAGACGGCTTGCGCGTGGCGAACACGCGGTCGCCGCACACGTACAGCTTCAAGTCGAACCCGTCGTGCGGCAGATACCGCTGGGCCAACACCAGCTGCTCCGGCCAGTGCACGTCCCGCAGATCGTCGCGGCGGCAGATGAGCTGCAGCCCGTGACCGTTGTCGCGGAGCGTCGGCTTGAGCAGCAGGGGGAACCAGTCTTCCGCTAGGTCGCCCAGTGCCGCGGCGTCGCTCGCCAGCACGGTGGGCGCGCACGGCACCCCGGCACGCTCGAGCGCGACCGCCATCGCGGCCTTGCTGCGCACCTGCTCCGTCGCGGAGCGGGAATTGATGGTGAGGATGCCAGCCGTCTCCGCGTACGCCAGCAGGGCCAACCCGAGGGCGTCGCGGCAACGCGCCACGATGACGTCGTAGTTGTTGAGATCGGACCGCGCGTCCGAGCCGGAGACAAAGGTCCCGCTCACCGGGTCGAACCGCGCGCCCTGGGGGCACAGCACGTCCGGCTCCAGGCCCTTGGCCTGGAGCCGGCGAATCGCCGCGCCCGGCATCTCCTGGCGCAGGTACCGCCCGTCGACAATGAACGCCACCCTCGGTGTCACGTGCCATCTGCTCCTGGTTCGGCCCGAAAGCGAGGACGGGGGCAAGTTCTGTACCTGCCGAGGCGCAGTCGACCAAACACCCGACGACCGCGTGAATGACACGCAAACCGCACCGCGACAGTGTTTTTCTGTTGCGTTGTCTCGGCGTCGCCCGGATCCACCACCGCCAGACTGCCACGGACTGTCGGAGGGAGACCACGGGGGGCGGGGAGCGGCACGATACTGCGATTTGAGGCGACCGTCACCTCGAGCGGCCGGCTCGGGCGAGCGAGAGGGTGTACACCGGTACGCCGAGCGCCAACAGGCCGGCGCCGATCAGCGCATTGCGCGGGTTCGCGAGAATCGAGCTCACCACCACGTACAGCGCCGCGATCACGAACAGCCCAGGTGTCCAAGGATAGCCAGGCACGCGGAAGACACCGGGCGGCGGGTTGCCACCCGCCGTCTCGTCCCGGGCCCTATAGATGAAGAGACCCGCCACGGTGAGCCCGAAGAAAATCCAGTCCCCGAAGGCCACGTAGTCCACCAGCTGGGCGAACGTGCCGGAGAGCGTCAGCACGATCGCCCACGCGGCCTGGACCAGGATCGCGAACGCCGGCGTCCGGTAGACGGGGTGCAGCGTGGCGAGCCGGGGCAGAAACGCCCCGTCCGCCGCCATCGCCTGCAACACCCGGGGCGTCACGAGGATCACCAGGTTGAGGAACCCAAAGGTCGATGCGGTGATACCCGCGGCGATGAGCGTGCCGCCGGCGGGCCCAAGCAGCGTGCGCATCACGTCGGCCGCGGGGGCCGTGCTCGCCGCCAGTTGCGCGGGTCCGAGCACCCGCAGGTAGGCGACGTTGGCGAGCAGGTAGACGGCTACCACGACCGCGACCCCGAGGACCAGAGCGCGAGGCAGATTCTTCTCCGGCTCGACGATCTCCTCGGCGATGAAGTTGGTCTGCTGCCACCCCCCGTACGTGAACAAGATCGGCACGAGTGCGGCACCAATGGCCGCGACCACGTCCAACGCCGCACCTGGCGCGGTGGCGGAGGGTGGAGGTTGGTGGAGCGCGGTGGAGGGAACGGCGAGCGCGACACCGGCGACGATCAAAGCAGCGAGGGCGCCGAGCTTCAGGAGCGTGAAGATGTTCTGCGTGACCGCCGCCGGCTTGACCCCCACGTAGTTGATCCCCGTCACGAGCGCGATCGCGCCGATCGCCACGGGCACGGTGAGCCGGTCAGAGAGCCCCGCCAGGGCCAGCGCGTAGTTGGCAAACGTCACCGCCACCGCCGCGATGGCCCCCGTGGCGATCACCAGCAGTAGCGCCCAGCCGTACAGGAATCCGGCGAGGGGCCCCCACGTTTCCCGCAGGTAGACGTACCCGCCGCCAGCCTTGGGGCGGCGGTGGCCGAGCTCGCCGAAGCAGAACGCGCCGATCAGCGCCACGACCCCGCCCACGATCCACGCGGTGAGGACGAGTGTGGGTGACCCAACCCGCTGCGCGACGGTCGCCGGCGTACGGAAGATCCCGCCGCCGATGATCCCGCCGATCACGGCCATAGTGCCGGAGAACAGACCGAGCCGGCGGGCGTAGGTGGTCATGGCGCGGGAAAATGGCACGAACGGTGCAGTTCGGACAGCAGCCGGCGCGGCACCGGCGCAACAGTCCATCCCCCTTCCATCGCTCGGGACGCCAGATCAGTTTTCGGTCTCGCACGAACCTCCTTCAGAGGAGCTCTTCCGATGGCCCCGATCACCTTCGTCGTCAACGGCAAGTCGCGTACGGTCACCGACGCCCCGGACACGCCGCTGCTGTGGGTGCTGCGCGACTCCCTCGGCCTCACCGGCACCAAGTTCGGCTGCGGCATCGCGCAATGCGGCGCGTGTACCGTCCACCTGGACGGCGTCGCCACGCGCTCGTGCGTGACCCCGGTCGCGGCGGTGGCCGGAAAGCGCGTGACCACGATCGAAGGCCTCTCGGCCAACCGGAGCCATCGCGTCCAGAAAGCGTGGATCGCGGAAGACGTGCCGCAGTGCGGCTATTGCCAATCGGGCCAGCTCATGGCAGCGGCCGCGCTGCTGGCGACGAACCCCCACCCGTCGGACGCGGACATCGACGCCGCGATGACGAACATCTGCCGCTGCGGGACCTACCAGCGGATTCGCGCCGCCATCCACCGCGCGGCCCAGGAGGCGTGACATGAGCACGCCGACGCAGGTCACCCGACGCGCGTTCCTCGAGACGGCGGGCGCAGCGGGCGCCGGTCTCGTCATCAGCTTTTATCTCCCGTCCGGCTTGCGCTTCCGCTCCCCGACGGCGGGCCCATTCGCCCCAAACGCGTGGCTGCGCATCGGGGAGGACGAAAGCGTGCTGGTGATCGTGGACCGTTCGGAGATGGGCCAGGGCGTGACGACCGCCCTGCCTATGCTGCTAGCCGAGGAGCTCGAAGCCGACTGGTCAAGGATCCGCATCGAGTTTGCTCCCGCCGACAAAGCGTATACGAACCCGATGTTCGGCATGCAGGGCACCGGCGGCAGCACCAGCGTCCGCGCGGCCTATACGCCGCTCCGTAAGGCGGGCGCGGCGGCGCGCGAGCTGCTGGTGGCGGCCGCCGCGCAGACCTGGGGAGTCGAGAAGGCCGAGTGCCGCGCCGAGCGCGGCGCGGTGGTGCACGCGCGGAGCAAACGACGCCTCACCTACGGCAAGCTCGTGACGAAGGCGGCCACGCTCGGCGCGCCGCCGGACGTGCCGCTCAAGGACCCGAAGGACTGGAAGATTCTCGGCACCAGGGTCCGCCGGCTGGATACTCCGCCCAAGGTGGACGGTAGCGCCCAGTTCGGGATCGATGTGAAAGTCCCCGGCATGCTCGTCGCCGTGGTCGCGCGCTCGCCGGTGTTCGGCGGCAAGGTAACGAGCTTTGATGCGGCCAAGGCGAAGGCCGTGCCGGGAGTGCGGCAGGTCGTCCAGATCTCCTCCGGCGTCGCGGTCGTGGCGGACGGTTACTGGCCAGCCAAGAAGGGCCGCGATGCGCTCGCAATCACTTGGGACGAGGGGCCCACGGCCAGCGTGTCGAGCGCGACCATCGCGCAGCTCTTCGGCCAGCGGGCGGAGCAGGCGGGCGCGGTCGCACGGCACGGCGGCGATCCCGACGGCACGCTCGGCTCGGCGCCTGCGAAGGTCGACGCGGTGTACGACCTCCCCTTCCTCGCCCACGCGACGATGGAGCCGATGAACTGCACCGCCCACGTACGGGCCGACGGAGTGGACATCTGGGCGCCCACGCAGTTCCAGACGGGGGCGCAAGGGTTCGGCGCCAAGATCGGCGGGGTGACGCCCGACAAAGTCAAGGTGCACACGACCTATTTGGGCGGTGGCTTCGGCCGGCGCTTTGAGCTGGACTTCATCCAGGAAGCGCTCGAGACGTCCAAGGCCGTCGGCGCCCCGGTGAAAGTGATCTGGTCCCGCGAGGACGACATCCGGAATGCGCAGTACCGCCCCGCGAACCATCACCGGATGCGGGCCGGGCTCGATGCGAACGGCCAGCCGGTCGCCTGGACCCACCGCATCGTGGCGCCGTCGATCATGGCGCGCGTGTTCCCCGACACCGTCAAGAACGGGCTGGACGAAGAGGCGGTCGAAGGTGGCGTCGGGATGCCGTATGCGATCCCCAATGTCCACGTGGACTACCTCCTCACCGACACCGGGATCCCGGTGGGCTTCTGGCGCTCGGTGAACAACTCGTACAACGCGTTCGCCGTGGAGAGCTTCATCGACGAGCTAGCCCACGCCGCCAAGAAGGACCCGTACGAGTACCGGCGGGATCTGCTCGGCAAAGCGCCGCGCCACCTGGGGGCACTCAACCTCGCCGCGAGCAAGGCGGGCTGGGGCACGGCGCCGCCGGCGGGCCGCGCGCGCGGCATCGCCGTGTACAAGTCGTTCGAGAGCTACGTCGCGGAAGTCGCGGAAGTGTCCGTGGCAACGGACGGCGCAGTGAAAGTGCACCGCGTGGTGTGCGCCGTGGACTGCGGGCCAGTCGTGAACCCCAGCATCGTCGAGGCCCAGATGGAGAGCGCGATCGTGTACGGCCTCACGGCGGCGCTGTACGGGGAGATCGCCATCGAGGGCGGCCGCGTGAAGCAGAGCAACTTCCACGACTACCAAATGCTGCGCCTCGCCGAGATGCCGAAGGTCGAGGTGTACATCGTGCCGAGCACGGACGCGCAGGGAGGCGTGGGCGAGCCGGGCACGCCGCCGATCGCGCCCGCCGTCGCGAACGCGATCTTCGCAGCGACGGGGAAGCGCATCAGGAAGCTGCCGATCGGGAAAGTGGTGTGAGCTCACCCACCCCCGCTCTCGGGGTTCTCACCCCCTGTCCCCCTCTCCCTTCGGGAGAGGGGGAACGATGGTCGCACTGAATCTCCCCTCTCCCGAAGGGAGAGGGGATCAAAGGGGTGAGGACCTGTCCGAGACGGGTAAACCATGAATCACGCGGAGGATATCATGACCTCGCGGATCACCCGCCGCGACTTCGTCCAGACGAGCGCCGGCCTCGTCATCACGTTCTACTTGCCTACGCGGCATGCCGCCGCCCGAGTCGACGCCGCGGAAGGTGAGTTCGCCCCTAACGCTTGGCTGCGCGTCGGCACTGACGGTATCGTCACGTTGACGGTCGACAAGGCCGAGATGGGCCAGGGCTCGCAGACCGGCCTCGCGATGATCCTCGCGGAGGAGCTCGACGCAGACTGGGCCACGGTGCGGCTCGGGCCCGTGCCCGAGAATCCGGCGGGCTGGTCGCGTCGCATGTCCACCGGCGGCAGTACGGCGATCCGCACCTCGTGGGAGCCGCTGCGCAAGGCGGGCGCCGTGGCGCGCGAGATGCTGATCAGCGCGGCGGCTGCGACGTGGGGCGTGGAGCGCGCGACGTGCCGCGCCGAGCAGGGCGCGGTGATCCATACCCCCACCCAGCGCCGGCTCCCCTACGGCAAGCTCGCGGCGCGCGCCGCCAAGCTCCCTCCCCCCGAGCCCAGCGACGTGGCTCTGAAGGACCCGAAGGACTTTCGCCTGCTCGGCACGCGGACGCCGCGGCTCGACACTCCGGCCAAGGTGGACGGCAGCGCCGTGTTCGGGATCGACGTCACGGTGCCCGGGATGCTCATCGCGTCGATCGAGCGCTGCCCGGTATTCGGGGGGATGCTGAAGCGGTACGACGCGGCCAAGGCGGAGGCGCTCCCGGGCGTGCGCGCCGTGGTTGCGCTCGAGCCCAGTGCGTGGACCGGGACGGGCGGTGCCTGGGCGGCAGGGTGCGCCGCCGGCGTCGCGGTGGTCGCCGACAACTACTGGAACGCCGTTCAGGGGCGACGCGCGCTCGAGATCGAGTGGGACGAGGGCGAGGCCGCCGCGCTCGGCTCGGACGGCATCCGCGCAGAGTTCGCGCGGCTGGCCGAGCAGGCGGGAGTGGAGGCGCGCAAGGACGGCGACGCGGCGGGGGCGCTCGCTGGAGCGGCCAAGCGCGTGGAGGCGGTGTACGAGGTGCCGTTCCTGCACCACGCCACGATGGAGCCGATGAACTGCACGGCGCACGTCCGTGCTGACGGGTGCGATGTGTGGGCGCCGACGCAGAACCAGACGCGGGCACAGGAGGTGGCGGCGGAGCTCACCGGGCTGTCCAAGGGGCGGGTGCGCGTCCACACGACATTCCTTGGAGGCGGGTTCGGTCGCCGGCTCGAGCCCGACTTCGTCGCCGAGGCGGTGCGCGTCTCGCAGGCGGTGGGCGCGCCGGTGAAGGTCATCTGGTCGCGCGAGGATGACGTGCAGCACGGGTTCTATCGTCCCGCCACCTACAACAAGTTCGCAGCCGGCCTCGACGCCGCGGGCACGCCAGTCGCCTGGACGCATCGGATCGTGGCGCCGCCGATCCTCCTCAAGTTCGGGCCGCTCGACAAGGGTATCGACCGCACGCTCATCGACGGCGCGGCGAACCTGCCGTACGCCATCCCGAACGTCGCCGTGGACCAGGTCGCGGTGGATCTGCTGCCGATCCCACGCGGGTTCTGGCGCTCGGTGGGCATCTCCCAGAACGCGTTTGTCACCGAGTGCTTCTTCGACGAGGTGGCGGCTGCGGCAGGCAAGGACCCCTACGAGCTCCGGCGTGCGCTGCTTGCCGACAAGCCGCGGCACCTGCGGACGCTCGAGCTAGCGGCGGAGAAGGCGGGCTGGGGCACGCCGTTGCCGGCCGGACGGGGGCGCGGCATCGCGCTCGCGGAATGGGCGCCCACCACCCGCGCGG
>Ga0209266_1001018_pt1 | contig 19474 bp, 19 predicted proteins | sample GraSoiAngelo_132_FD_185889 | JGI IMG/M metagenome (GOLD analysis project Ga0209266, IMG submission 185889) | Grasslands soil microbial communities from the Angelo Coastal Reserve, California, USA - 14_0929_02_40cm (SPAdes) (version 2) | ecosystem: Environmental > Terrestrial > Soil > Grasslands ...
ATCCCTGAGGAGTTCGAACTCATGAAAACCCACGTGAAGGTCGGGGCCGGGATCCTCTCAGAGGGAAAGTCCGGTCTCTTGAGACTCGCCGAGGAGATTGCTCTGACTCACCATGAGCGGTGGGATGGAACTGGATATCCGGTAGGACTAAAGGGCGAGGCGATCCCGCTCTCGGGTCGCATCGTGGCGGTTGCGGACGTCTTCGATGCCATCATTAGCCCTCGACCATATCGGAAGGCACGGTCGACAGAGGAAGCGATAGAGGTGATAGAAAACGGGGCCGGTTCCCAATTCGATCCCAGGGTCGTTGATGCGCTCATGGCTCATGTGGACCAGGCTCCCTCCCGTCACTTTGCAGATGCTGGGAAAATCTAGCCGAGAATTACGTGCCACATATCAGGTTCTTACGCAGCGCGCCTAAGAGAACGATGATCCGCTTCCGAAGGGCTGTTGCGAAGTAATTCTACCTGGTCCATAAACCTCGGTTATTCTCTCTGGCCTCCCTCTGGCACGCCACAAAGAGCTCTACGTATTTGACATCGGGTGGAATTGTTAGAATCTGTGCATATCCTTCCCTAAGGATCAGAGCGTTGAATAGCGTCCCGTTTGCAAACCAGACGTAGGCCAGCAGCCGCCCGTAGCGGTCGCGGGTCTGTATGTCCAGTTCAAGGCCGACGCTCCTGCCATCCAAACGTTTTCTGGTGAAATCCGAAGCCAGCCGTCCAAGCGCCTGTATCTCCGCCCTCGATCGCCCCGACTCGCGCACGTCTCGTTCCAGTTTCTCGCTCTCGTAGACTTCCGGGGTATCCATCCCGATGAGCCGGACCCTTTCAGTGCGCCCGTTAGCCAGCCGCACCCGGATGGTATCGCCGTCTACGACCCTTACTACGCTGCCTTGGAGCAGGCTAGCGGGCTGCGGGGGATTCGCACAGGCCGTCTGTGGTCCGGTTTGGACCCTCGAGGATGCGCCAGGGCCAGGGTAGGGACTAGGCGCGGTCTGCACCGTGATCGTGGTGTCGTCTCCGGGACTGACAGGCGATGTGAGCGAGACGAGGCGAGCTTGAAGCGGCTCAGCGCGGACTGAAGATGGCGCACCAGCACAAATGAGAATAACCGCTAGAACGCCGATCCCAAGCCTTCTCAATTGCCGCCCTCCAAATCTTCCTTCAAACTCCTTACCAGGGCCCTCCTAGGAAGCGGTCCAGAGCGGCCAGTACCACGGGCTCGATCAGCGCCGGAGCGTGCGCGACGCCGGGGACGGGCAGCAACTCTCCTGCCGGGAGCACCTCCACCATGCGCCGGGCCTGCGCCTCCGAGAGGACGTCGCTCTCCGTTCCCCACACGACCAGGGTCGGGCAGGGCAGGTGTTGGAGAATAGCCCAGAAGTCGGGCCGCGGCGCTGGACTCCCCTTGGACGGCCTGGTATACGCCGGATCCATTTTCCAGATCCAATAGCCGTCCGGTCGGCGCCGGAGTACGCCAAGTGCAAGTTCCCGCTGATCCTCCTCAGTGCGGCTGGCCACGACAGGAGACACCTGCCGTCGGTAGGCCATCGCCTCCTCCAGCGTCGCGAATTCCACCGGCCTCCTGGCGACCAGATCCATGATCCGCTGACTGCCTGCCTCGCGGTCCGGCCCAATGTCGTTGATGACAAGGCGCGTTACACGTTCAGGGTGGGCTCCGGCATAGACCATCGCCATCGCCCCGCCCATTGACGTACCGATCAGGTTAAACTTCTCCAGCTCCAGCTGGTCGGCGATCCCTTCCAGGTCGGCGACGCGATCGCTCAATGGATAGTCCTCGGTAGGTGACCACGCGCTCTCCCCGTGACCGCGTACGTCTGGGACGATGAAATGGAAGCGGTCCTGGAAGTGCCGGGCCAGGCCGCTAAAGGTTTCAGCGCTCGACGTGTATCCGTGGATGCAGACGATGGCCGGCGCCTCGGATCCGCCCCATTCCAGGTAGTGCAGACGCAGTCCATTGACCGTAAGGAATTTGCTCTCCGGCTGCGCGGGAGTGGTCATTGGGAGGCTCCGAGAAGGCAGTTCGGAAGATCCGATCCGCTTCCTGGCTGCAATCAGGTTAGGCGGAAGGGAGTCCTATAATGTGATGGGGTGCGAATTCGATTCCTGGGCAGTGGCGACGCGTTTGGCAGCGGTGGGCGGCTGCAGACGTGCATCTTGCTCGAAACGCCCGCCGGGGGCGTGCTGGTTGATTGCGGCGCCTCGGCGTTGATCGCCATGCGGCGCTTCGCCGTCGAGCCGAATACGATCGACACCATCCTTCTGTCTCATCTTCACGGAGATCACTTCGGCGGAATTCCCTTTTTCATCCTCGACGCGCAGTTGGTGAGCAAGCGCATCCGGCCGCTCGTTATCGCTGGGCCCGTAGGCACAAAAGAGCGGATTCACCGGGCCATGGAGGTCCTGTTTCCCGGCTCATCGACCATCCCACGCGGCTTCAAGGTGGAGATTGTCGAACTGGAACCGGAGCGGCCGCAGGCCGTCGGGCCGATTACCGTCACTGCCTATCTGGTGGACCATGCGAGCGGCGCGCCCGCATTGGCTCTGCGGATGACGTGCGCCGGGAAGACGGTCACGTATACCGGCGACACCGCCTGGACCGATGCGTTGATCCCGGCGGCTCGCGGCTCCGACCTCTTAATTGCCGAGGCCTACTTCTATGACAAGCGGGTTCCGTTCCATCTCGACCTGCAGACGTTGCTGTCCCATCTCCCCGAGTTGCGGACGGAACGGCTGGTGATCACGCACATGAGCGCAGACATGCTCAGGCGGCTGGACGCCCTTCCGTGCGAGTGGGCTGAAGATGGCAAGCTGACCGAGCTGTAGGTCAACTCACGGAGGCGCGGGAATGTTCTTGTGTTGGGGGCCACCGTAGGCGCTGACCACGTCCCAGACCTGGGGCAGCTCCTGACCCAGCCGCCAGGCGGCAATGCCTCCGAGACTGTGGCGCGTCGCGAGTTCGAGCTTGTGCTCGATGCTGCGAGCGTTTTCGAAGTACACGGTGCGGGTCGCCGTCTTGAAGTAGGGCACATGGGCGTCTTGGTCCCACTGAATCCGCGCCCCAGAGCGAGCAGCGCGGTGCTCCGCTTCTCGCATTGAGACCCCCACGGCATGTCCGCGTCTCGGCCAATCATACCCGTAGAACGCGAGACCAAGCAGAACTTTGTCGGGACCAACCTCCTGGGCCGCAAACTGGGCCACTTCTTCAACCCACGGCAACGCGGCCACGGGGCCGGGCGCACTGGTACTCCAATGCTGATCATACGCCATGACGATGATGGCATCGCTGGCGTGTCCGAGAGCGGCGAGATCGAAGGCCCCTGCCCAGTTGCTATCTGGCCAATCTTGGGTCTTCCCGGGGACGGCAATGGTCAACGTCTTGCCGCGGGCGTGGACTTTTCTGCTCACCTCGGCGACGAACGAGCTGAGCGCCGCCCGGTCCTTCGGCGGCACGTTCTCGAGGTCGAGATTCACGCCGTCATACTGGTAGGCATCGAGCACCAGGAGGATCCGGGCTACCGCCTGGGATCGGGCCGCCGGATGCGTCAAGACAGCGTGCGCGACCGCGCGGCTCCAATCGCCGCCCACGAAGTTGGCGACCCGGAAGTGCACCTCACTCCCCAGGCGGTGCGCAGCCTCCACGACCTCGGGGTCGTGCACCCCGTAGAGCCGGCCTGTCAGATCGAGCAAGGTGAAGTTGGTCGTGATGATCCAGCTGATCCGGTGGCCGTGCGTGAGGAGTGTCGTCAACGAGTCCTGGTCGGCGTCGACATAGTAGGCGACCACGACGGGAGACGAACGACGTTCAACGTACGCGCCTGTTGCGGCTCCAGCGAAAGCGGTACTCGTGAGGACTCCCACCAGCGTGTAGAGCGCCCCCCTGCGAAAGATGCCCAGCAACATAGTTCCTCCTCGCGGCGGAGCCAAACGGCCGAAAATCATCGGCTCGTGGGGCTCCCAACCCCGCCGATACTCAGGCTCTCGATTGTGTCCAGGGGGGACAGTTCTTGGATCTAACTGGCGACGACCTGGCGTCCGATCGTCGATTGGTTCGAGTTTGTTGTGGAGAATCCTGCAGACAATCTATTGTACTATATCAGCATGCCGCGAACGCTCCCAATCACCTCCCGAACACGACTCAGACGTCTCCCCGCGCGCGGTGTGTTCGATAGAGCGGCTATCGACGCGATCCTCGACGAGGGCATCGTCTGTCATCTCGGTTTCATCCACAAAGGGCAGCCCGTCGTCATTCCGACCTTGTTCGCGCGTGTGGGCGATGTCATCTACGTCCACGGCTCGGCGGCCAGCCGCATGCTGCGCAGCGTGTCCGGTGGTTGTGACGTTTGTCTGACTGTGACGATTCTTGACGGGCTCGTGCTCGCGCGGTCGGCCTTTCACCACTCCGCCAACTATCGGTCGGTCGTGGTCTTTGGGCGGGCCCTGCGGGTCAGCGACCGAACCGGGAAGTTGACCGCCCTCCGGGCGTTCAGCGAGCACGTCGTCTCGGGGCGCTGGGCCGAGGTGCGCCCCCCGAGCGTGCGCGAGCTGAAAGCGACAACGGTCCTGGCGTTGCCGCTCACCGAGGCATCGGCCAAAGTGCGATCCGGGCCGCCGAAAGATGAAGAAGAGGACTACTCACGCGATGTGTGGGCTGGGGTGATCCCGCTTCGACTAGCCGCAGGCGAGCCGGAGACCGACCCGCGCGTCCCATCCGGTGTTGCCATCCCCGACTACGCGCGGTTCTACCGCCGGAGTCGGAAAGAGCGAGAGAGCACACCGTGAAGTCGCGCGGCGCTGCCGCGTTCAGCGCTGGCACGCATCCACGACGAACGACACGACCGCGTCACTCTCAGGCGCGGCCTGCGCTATAACCGAGTCCACCCAGGCTCTGAACTGGCCAAGCTTGTCGCCTTTGCCGTCGAGGCAGCGCACCAGAGCCTGCGCCTTCTGACTGTCGATCCCGCCGGAGCCCTGCGCCGCCACCGCGTACAAGGAGACCATGTCATAGAGGCCCGCGGCAAAGCCGTTCCTGAAGGTGTCGCTTGTGCCCTGAAAGTCGGTGACGTTGTGTTCAAAGAACAACAGGTTGCCGGGCGAGAACGCGGCCTGGCAGGCTCTCGCCAGGATCGCGACGATAATGGTGCTGTCGGACGATTGTTGCGTCAGCACTGAATCCGCCCAGGTCCGCAGTTGACTCAGCTTGTCGCCTTTGCCGTCGAGGCAGCGCAACAGGGCGAGAGTTTTTTGATTGTCGACCCCATTGGACTCCTGGGACGCCGCGGCGAACAGGGCGACCACGTCGTAGAGGCCCGCGGCAAAACCATTCCTGAAGGCCTCCTCCAGGGGCCGATACTTTGAGACGCTTTCAAAGAATGCGCCCGGTGAGGACTCTGGGGCCGGCGCAGGAGGCGTGGGACTGGGCGCCGGGGCGGGGGTAGGCGCCGGGGCCGGAGGCGCTGCCGGACGCGGCGGCGCAGACGCGGCGGTGCGCGCATACTGTTCCCACGTCATCGTTGGCGCGTCCCCGAAGTATGGCTTGATGTAGTTGATCGGAATGGCTCCGTTCAAGTTCTGCGCATCTTTGATCGTGAAGGTGTTGATTGCGATGACCTCTCCCGCCATGTTCAGGAGCGGTCCCCCGCTCGAGCCGTGGGAAATGGGCGCCTGGTGCTGGATGAAGCGATAGCCTCGATCCGGGTCCACTCGCACGCTTTCCACGATACCCGTGGTGAAGGTCAGCTCCAGACCCTGCGGGTTCCCAATGGCCACCACCTGGTCGCCGACTTCGACTTTGTCGGAATCCCCGACCTTGAGGGTCGGCAGTCCAGTGGACTTGACGGACAGCACGGCAAAGTCGCGCCGGGCCTCGGCGTAAATGATCCGGACATCGGTGTAGACGTCCCCCTTCGGCAGTTTGACGGTGAGCGTGACCGCCGTGGCATCCGGTGTAATGACGTGGTTGTTCGTCACGATCACCCCGGAGGAGGAGACCACAAATCCGCTGCCAAGAGAGGTCCACTTTCCATCAGCATCCAGCTGGGTAATGAGGACAACGGCGGGAGCGTTCTGCTTGAACAGCTGCTGAAGCGATGGAGCCTGCGGAGGCGCGGCCGGAGCCGGCGCCGCCGAGACGCTCAGGGTGCCGCAGAGCAGGACCAGCACCATCCCCCACAAGACCGGAGCCGTTACTCGATGAATCCCACTTCGTCGACGTGTCATGATATGATCTCCCTCCGCCAGTACGTCATACCCGCCGGCTAGGTAGCCGTAGACTCGCTGGTGAACATAAGTACTGGAGGGATGGCTATGAGCGAAGCGTTCATCGTGGCGTCGGTCCGTACACCGATTGGACGGTTCGGCGGCGTCCTGAGAGACTTGTCACCGGTCGAGCTGGGGGCGCACGCGATGCGCGCGGCGCTGGAGCGCGCCGGCATCGACGGGGCGGACCTGGACCTCTATATCCTGGGCAACGTGCTGCGCGCGGGGCACGGCCAGCTGGTGCCGCGCCAGGCAGCGATCAAAGCGGGGATTCCCCAGGAGGTGGACGGGTACGCCATTGACATGGTCTGCTCGGGCGCGATGATGGCGGTGATCAACGCCGCAAATCTCATCCGCCTGGGCGACGCAGATCTGGTCCTTGCCGGCGGGGTGGAGTCGATGTCCCAGGCCGGGTTCTACGTGTCGCACCGGGCGCGCTGGGGGTACAAGTCCCTGCTGGGTTCACCCGAGTCCCTGACAGATATCATGCTCTCCGATGGATTGACCGACCCGATCACCGGAGAGTCCATGGGCGAGGAGACGGAACGCCTGGCCGCCGAGCACCACCTCAGGCGGGACGAGCTCGACGAAATCGCGTTCATGTCTCAGCGCCGGGCCGCGGAGGCGACCCTGAAAGGATGGTTTAAGAAAGAAATCGCGCCGCTCGAGGTGACCACCCGCACCGGAACGCAGGTGGTGGACATGGACGAGGGAATCCGTTCCGACACGACGGTGAACGCCCTGGCTAAGTTGCGTCCGGCGTTTCGTCCAGACGGCGTGTTGACCGCCGGCAACTCGAGTCAGATGTCCGACGGCGCGGCCGCGCTGGTGTTAGCCAGCAGTCAGGCCGTCGAGCGGCATCGTCTGCGACCCGTGGCGCGGGTCCTGGGCGGCAGCTGGGCCGCGGGGGAGACGTGGCGATTTCCTGAGGCGCCCATTCCCGCCGTCAAGAAGCTGCTGTCCAAGTTGGACCTGGAGCTGACCGACTTCGACGTGTTCGAGAACAACGAGGCGTTTGCGTTGAACAACATCCTGTTCCATCGGATGCTGGGCGTGCGATACGAGCAGCTGAACCCATTCGGCGGCGCCGTCGCGCTCGGGCACCCCCTCGGCGCCTCGGGTGTCCGCATCGTCGTCACCTTGCTCAACGCCCTGGACCACCGCGCCGGCAGGCGCGGGCTGGCGGCCATCTGCCACGGCAGCGGCGGAGGTACGGCGCTGGCCGTCGAACGGCTCGCGGCAGCCACCTCATCATGAGCGCGCGAGTTGCTGCTCGATGGACGCGCCGATCACCCGTGCGGCGACAGGGGCGCCGATCACAAAACCGAAGAACGGCCCAAAGTCCTGCGTCGCCGGAAGACTCGTGAAGTAGAGGCCCGGGATGTTGCTCTGAAAGGATTCGTCGAGCCGCGGGTAGCCGTTGTTCATCTGCAGGGTGCTCAAGACGTTGCCGCGGGCCAGATACGGGATCTGGCGCACGTTGACGCTGTATCCGGTCGCCAGGATCACGTAGTCCACCCGCAGCCTTTGCCCCACATCGAGTGTCACCTCGAAGTCACCGCCGGGGAGTTCGGTGCAGGCGATGATCCGGGAGCGGGGCCACACCGCGATGGCGTCGTGTGAAATTCTGGGAGCGAGCCAGGGTTCCAACTTCAAGCGACCCTCCGCCCAAAACCGGCGGGTGATTTCTTCCCGCTGCCCCGCGGAGAGTGTGCGGTACCAGGTCGGGTTCGTGCCCGTGGCCTCGACGAGCGCGCGCACCCATGACCAGTCCGATGCGTCGAATTTCGGTGTGTCATGGCGATGGCACACATGCACAGCGGCCGCCCCGCATTCGCACAGGAGCGCGGCCCATTCAAAAGCACTCTGCCGGCCGCCGATGATCAGGCATCGCTTCCCTGCCAGGGGTTCGAAGCGCACGAGATCGCAGGAATGGGAGAACCGGTGCGGTGGAAGCATGTGCGTGAGTTCCGCTGGGATCTGCTTGAAATACCGGAAGCCCGGCGCGACGAGTACGTGCCTGGCGGTGATCGTCTCCTGGTTGTCCAGCGTCGCCGCAAATCCGTCGTGGACATGCTCGAGGCGATGCACGAGAGCGGGAAGCGCCTGAATGGCCTTCTCTTGCTGGAACCACGCGGCGTAGCGCAGGAAGAGGTCGAGCGGGATCGGCTCAGCCCTGTCTGTGTTCACGTTGTGCGCGCTCGCGTATGCCTGGAGAGTGTGCACGCCCAGTGGATCGATATGCCAGTCCCAGGACGATCGGAGGAGCATCCCTCTGGGCATGTTGGATTTCCAGAAATCCATCGGGTGGCCGCAGATCACGTAATCCAGTCTCCGATGCCCGGCGTAGGCGGCCATAGCCAGGCCGTAGGGACCGGCTCCAATGATCAGCAGCGGCACTTGCTTCGTCATGCCATCATCTGGTTGAGAATAGGGGTAGCAGCAATTTGAGGGGGGTGTCAAGCATGATTTCTTTACAGATTGTCCTGTGGATCATGGTGGGAGTCATGATCAGCGTCATCCTGCCGGTCCTGAGGAAAAGCTACCCTCAAGTGACGGCCGAGGCGGCGAAAGCCTTCTGGCAGCGGCTGTGGGAAACCGGCAGGCCGTATCTCGTGCTCGGGGTTGGGTCGCTGCTCACCTCCTTGTTGATCCTCGCCGGGCTGGCCAACACCGGCACGCAGATCACGACCTGGCATCAGGCGCTGCTGCTGGGCTACTTCGCGGACTCCACGCTGCAGAAGTTGAAGCCGGACTGAGTCCGCTCCAGAAGAATTCCCACTGGTTGAACGAAATGCCTAACGCGGAAGTCTATGGGGCATGAACCTTCCTGCGTTGACCGCGTTCATCGCCCGTCCAGAGGAACGCGCAAATCGTCAGGAGGGATCGACATGATGCGAAAGGTTGCATTGCTTCTCGTGCTAATTGTGGGGATGACCAACCTCCCCGTTCTCACCGTGCACGCCGCGTCCCCGCCGGCCAATCTCGCCAAGGCGTTGCAGCAGGTGGACCAACTCCTGGATCGAGCCCGCCGGAACCTCGCTGCGGCTGATGAGCTCGTGGACAAGAAACAGATGGCCGCAAAGGACCAGATGGTGGCCCGGGCGATGCGCCTCACGGGAGAAGCTGCGCGAAAGATCGAGAGCGCGCTTGCCATGGTCCGGGCTTTGGGATCGACCAAGCCCTCCAAGGAGCAGCTGGGGCAAATCGAGCAGCTCATTGGTGAAGCGCGCGCCCAACTCCGCGAGGCAGAAGCCATGATCGACCGCGTAGCCCAGAAGACCCAGAACCACAAACTTCTTCGCGGTCTGGTCACGGGCGCCGACCACCGGATCGACGAGGCCGTCAAGATGTTGCGGCGGATCGCAGCGAGCCTGTCCTAACTCTCTAACCAGGAAAAGCTTGGAGGGGACTGGGACCTCGTCGGTGTCCTGATCCCCTCCACTCCCCTCCACGCCTTCCGGCTTAGAATTTGACCTTGACCGGCTGGCGCGAGGCAGGTTCCGTCTCGAAATACTCCTTCGGTCCAAAGCCGGCCATGTCGGCGATGACGCTGCTGGGGAACGATTCGCGGGCGTTGTCGTAGCGGCGCCGCAGCTGGACGCCGATCTGGGCCCACGCGTTTTCGATGCAGTTCCGCAGCGGGGCCCCGCGAGATTCGACGCTCACACCAGGATACCATAGAAATCTCAGAGAACAGTACGTGGGCTTTGAAGAGGAGGTACGGCATGGTTGATCCACGGATTGAAAAACTCGCCAAGGTGCTGGTGCACTATTCGCTGCGGATCCGCCGCAATGATCTCTTCCGCATCACCGGTCCTTCCCTGGCCACTCCGCTAGTCAGGGCCGTGTACGCCGAGGCGCTGGCGGCGGGTGCCAACCCGTACGTGCGGGTCTCTCTGGAAGGGCTGGAGGAACTCTTCTACCGCAAGGCCACCGACGAGCAGCTGCGGTTTGTGTCCGACCTGGACCGCGAGGAGATCGAGCAGGTGGACGCGACGCTGGGCATCGGCGGCCGGTGGAATACGCGCGATCTTACCGGGGTGCCGCCGCAGCGGCTGGCCACGCGGCGCGAGGCGATGAGCGGGCTGCAGCGGCGTTATCTGGAACGGGCGGCTAAGGACGAACTGCGGTGGTGCGGCACGCAGTACCCGACCCACGCCGAAGCGCAGGACGCAGAGATGTCGCTGGCGGAATATGAGGACTTCGTTTTTACCGCGGGCCTGCTGCACGAAAGCGATCCCGTGGCGGCCTGGGAGCGGGTGCGGGCGGAGCAGGCGCGCGTCGCCGCCACCCTCGGGCGGTGCGCGACGCTGGCGTTCCATGGACCGGACGTCGATCTCACCGTCTCGGTCGCCGGCCGGACCTGGATCAACGCCGCGGGGGAGAAGAACTTTCCAGACGGCGAGGTGTTCACCGGGCCGGTCGAGGATTCGGCCAGCGGCCGGGTGCGGTTCTCGTTCCCGGCGATCTTCCAGAGCCGTGAGGTGGACGGGGTCGAGCTCACCTTCGAGCGGGGCAAAGTCGCGCAGGCGCGGGCGGTCAAGGGGGAGGACTTCCTCCGGGCGATGCTGGACACCGACGCCGGCGCGCGCTACCTGGGTGAGCTGGCATTTGGGTTGAACTACGGCATCCGCAAATTTACCCGCAACATCCTGTTCGACGAGAAGATCGGGGGCACGATGCATATGGCCCTGGGCATCGGATATCCGGAGACCGGTTCGAAGAACACATCCGGGCTGCACTGGGACATGATCTGCGACCTGCGGGCTGATTCCGAGGTCAAAGCAGACGGGAAAGTAATTTACAGAAACGGGAAATTCCTCGGCTAAGAGCGGCGCAGGTCCTCGATCAACTCATCGATCATCTTGTGGGTGTCTTCAGAGACCTGGTCGGCCATCTCCGCGTAGGCTTGATGCTCCATCGTCTTCACTTCGATGTTCTGGAGCATGTTGGCTTCGATCTCACGTAGAAAGCTGACCATGTCTTCAGTGGGGAACTCTCCGAACTCTCCCGACTTCACGCGGGTGACAAACTCATCCAGCTTGACCAGCTCGACCATGCAGAGTTGCTCATACAAGTCCCAGAGCCGCTCGTTCACGGTCCCGCTCTCCGACGTGGGGTGGGATGTGTGACCCATGTTCGCGCGCTCTCCTCCGATTCCTCCCAGGCGCCGTCAGGCGTCCGTCTGGCGCACGCGGTGCATCTTCACGAAGTTCACGCGCCCGCGGACGACGAGCGGAGCCGAGCCGACGATAATGACCGTGTCCCCGATCTCCACAAGCCGCCGGCGCAGGAGCTCATCTTCGAGGTGCACGATCATGGCGTCGGTGTTGTCTTCGAACGTCGTGGCAAAGCACTGCACCCCCCACCATAACGCCAGGCGGCGCGCCGTTGTTTCCTGTTCGGTGAACGCAATGAGCGGCTCGTGGGGGCGGAGCTTCGACAGCAACTGCGCGGTTAGGCCCGACCGCGTCATCACCACGATGGCGCGGGCGCGCACTTCGTGAGCGATAGTCGCCGCGGCGTGCGCAATCGAGATCGTCGTGCTCGGCTCGGCCGGCCCGCGCGCGCCGAACATAGACGGGGTGGACGACTCTGCCGCCCGCGCGATGCGGTCCATCATCGTGACCGCTTCGACGGGGTACTCACCCACCGCGGTCTCGGCAGACAGCATCACCGCGTCGGTGCCGTCGAGGATCGCGTTTGCGACGTCTGAGGTTTCCGCGCGGGTGGGACGGGGGCTGTGCACCATGGATTCCAGCATCTGGGTGGCGATGATCACCGGGATCCCGGCCGCGTTGGCCTTCTGGATGATGGTTTTCTGCAGGACGGGAACCCACTCCGGATCCAGCTCAACTCCGAGGTCGCCACGCGCCACCATCACCCCGTCGGCCTCTTTGATGATTTCATCCAGCGCGTTGATGGCCTCGGCTTTTTCCAGTTTGGCGATGAGGGGGGTCTGTGCGCCGCGCTCCGCGATGGCCTGGCGCGCCAGCGAGACGTCCTTTGCCCGCTGCACAAAACTCAGCGCGATGTAATCGACCCCCAGGCGGACGCCAAACGCCAGATCCTTCACATCCTTGTCCGTCATCGCTGGGAGATCGACGGAGATCCCGGGCAGGTTGATGCCCTTGTGCTCTCTGAGGATTCCGCCGCGGACGCATCTGGTGGTAACCGCGGCGGCGGCCGTGCTCTCTACCATGAGTTCGAGGGTCCCGTCATCGAGCAGGATGCGGTCGCCCGCGCGGACGTTTCGTGGGAGGCCCGGATAGTTGGTGGAGATCGTCCCGTTGCTGCCGACAACCTCGTCGGCCGTGATGACGAGCGGCTGTCCTTGCCGCAGCTCGAGCGCGCCGTCCCGCAGGCGGCCGACCCGGATCTTGTGGCCGGCGAGGTCCTGCAGCACGGCCACCGTGCGGCCGGTCTCGCGCTCGGCGGTCCGCACGGCTTCATAGCGGCGGGCATGCTCGTCGGGCTCGCCGTGCGCGAAGTTCAGCCGCACGACGTCGGCGCCGGCATCGATCAAGGCCCGGATCTTCTTTGCGTCGCTGGTCGCCGGGCCGAGCGTGGCGATGATGCTGGTACGCCGGTCCCAGTTCTTGGGCACACCGGAGAGTTTCATCCTAAACTTAGTATGCCGCTTCGGCGCGTGAAAGACACGTCCTTGCCAATCCTATCCGAGGTCATTGCGAGGAGCCCTTCGGCGTTGCTCAGGGCAGGCTGCGCGCCGAAGCTCGCCGGAAACTCTACTCTGTCATTGCGAGGCCCGAAGGGCCGAAGCAATCGTAGACAACCCGCGATTGCTTCGCTTCGCCTTGCACCATCCGGTGCAAGACTCCGCTCGCAATGACACGGAAAGTCGCGGGTCTGATACAATTCTTTTGGCCGGGCCGGCGTAGCTCAGTGGTAGAGCGGCGCACTCGTAATGCGCAGGTCATCGGTTCGAGTCCGATCGCCGGCTCCAGCGAAGTGGCGGAGGGGTCCGTAGTGTGGGCTCCTCCGCCACTTCGCTGGTTTCTGGTGGATCGAACCGATGACCTGCGGGGGGGAGCGGGGGAGCGTAAGCTCCCCCAGGTTGGTAAAGGGGGCAGCGAGCGCTAGAGTATCTACCGGCGTCGGTGCTAATTGCCTCGCGAGCGATCGGAGGGAATAGTCCCCCCGAGGAGGGAGCCGCGACGTCCAATTCCTCTCGAAATGCTTATGCAACATTCTGCTTCGCTGACACTCTTGTTGAAATACTTGGACTTGCGGACTCCCCCACGTATGCTGGGCTGTAGCCCTGCTGCTATAGGCAGACGGGGGTCGCGGCGACCGACGGCCACGGTTCGAGTCCGATCGCCGGCTCCAGAAATGAGCGGGGAGATCCATAGTTTGAGTCTCCCCGCTCATTTCTGGGTTTGGGAGTCAACCGATGGATTAAAGTGCTCTATCGTTCAGGTAGATCCTTGAGTAGGTTTCCAAATCGATCGCCCGCACGTTCTTCCTGGATTGGGCTTGTCCCGGCGATCCTGCAGCTGCGGGGAGGAGAGGGGTATGCAGCGTTGAAAAGAGCCCGTTAACTCCCAGTTCGCCAAGGTACAGAGAACCGCAGGACTTCACGGCACCATTTTCTTATCGGGGCCTGCGACTGAGAGACTCTAAGAGGAGGGCGTGAGAACATGGCAGGTACGTCTACGCGCTCGGTCATCCGTTGGGCAGCCGTCGTGGCGGCCGTGATTTTCCCGGTCGTGCTTATCGGAGTGGGCGGGCCTCCCCAGGCCGTCACCTCCGTTGTGACCTTCCACCCAGCGGTGAGTGACTTCCAGTTCATCACGGCAAGCGAGACACCGCCGACCCAGGCGCAATGCGCCTCGGTGGGTCGGCGCTGTTTCAACGCGACCGCGATGCAGAACTCGTACAACCTCGGGCCACTCTACGGCCATGGCTTCGATGGGCGGGGTATCACCATCGGGATCGTGGACTCGTTCGGCAGCGACACGATGGCTCACGACCTGCGCGTGTTCAACGACGCCTTCGGCCTTCCGCACATGTGTGGGGAGGAAGGCGTGACCTGTGGGTCAGGAATGCCTATGTTTAGCGAATTAAAGCAAGGGAACGTAAATACCACAGGCCAGCCGCCGAACAACGGAACGGGGCTGGAGACGCACAATCTGTGGGCGCTGGAAGTGGCACTCGACGTGGAGTGGGCACACGCGATCGCCCCGGGGGCCAACATCCTGTTGATCGACACGCCGACGGCCGAGGTGCTCGGCGTGCAGGGGTTCCCCGACTTCTTCAAAGCCGAGAAGTTTGTGATCGACAACCACCTCGCGGACGTCATCTCGCAGAGCTTTGCTTCGGGTGAGGAAGCCTTTAACAGCACGCAGTCGCTGCTCAACCTTCGCTATGCGTTCGAGGCCGCCCGGGCGCAGGGGGTCACCATGCTCGCTGCCTCCGGAGACTCCGGATCCGCCGCGACACCGAAAGTACCGGTCAAGAACCCGACGCCATTTCCCTTTCCGGCCGTGTGGTGGCCCGCGTCGGACCCGCTGGTGACAGGCGTCGGCGGGACGTACCTGTGCACGGACCCGAATACCGGGCTCGCCGTGGACTCAGGGTCGCCGCCGGCACAGTGCCAGACTAACCCCGGCGTGCGAGAGGTCGGCTGGATCGCCGCCGGTGGCGGGTTCAGCCATGTCTTCGCGCGGCCGTTGTTCCAGAACGTCCTGCCCGCCGGAAGCACCACGATCCCGGCGACCGCCCGCGGCGTCCCCGACATCGGCTACCAGGCCAGCAGTCGGACCGGCGTGCTCGTCTACATCACCAACCCCGGCTACACCGGGATCGTCTGCCCGGACGGCAGCCTCTGCAGCGCCGGCTGGTACGTGGTAGGGGGCACGAGCTCCGGCTCTCCGCAGTGGGCCGCGCTGATCGCCATCGCAGACCAGATCAACGGTGGCCCGCTTGGTTTCATCAACCCGGCCCTGTACAAGATCGGCAGTGCCCCCGCCCGGTACGCGGCCGACTTCTACGACGTGACAACGGGAAACAACGGGCTCTCTGCCCCCGCTATCCCGGGATACCCGGCGACCACCGGCTGGGATCCGGTCACCGGCCTTGGGACGCCCAACGCAGCGGTGTTCTTGCCGGATCTCGTCGAGGCAGTTAACGGAAACTGAGAGCCGCTTCAAGAACGCCAACGCAGAACGGCGAACGGGGAACGCAGTTTTTGTTCCCGTTCGCCGTTCGGGTTCTTGCAGGGGAGAATCTAGGGGATCCGTTCCAGGACGACGACCGGAATGATTCGCTTTGTCTTCTTCGGGTAGTCGCGAAATCCCGCGAACACATTGCCATGCGCCTCGTAGAGACGATCGCGCTCGACTCCCTTCGGAATCGGCGTTGCGCGCACCTTAAACTTCTCCGTGCCCACCTCAATCTCGGCCTCGCGATGCTTCACCAGATTATGGTACCAGCTGGGATGCGTCGGCGCGCCGCCCTTCGACGCCGCGATGACGTAGCGCTCACCATCACGGTGGTAGACGAGCGGCGTTGTGCGCAGCTGGCCGCTTTTGGCCCCGCGCGTCGTGAGGAGCAGGAGGTTGTCGCCAAACGGTTCGATGCCTTTTCCACGCTTCGCGTGGAACTGGTCAATAACTCGAGTGTTCCAATCCGCCATGTCTTAACCAACGCGCTCGAAGATTGCGCTATTCCCGTGCCGCTAGGTCCTTGGGCACCAGGTCAGGGTACTCAGGGGAGGTGACTCGTGAGCAGGTCGACGATCGCGTCGGGATTATCGGCGTGGATCCAATGGCCGCCGGGCACGGTGTGAACAAAGACGCTGTGATGTGCGGCGATGCGCTCCAGGTGCTGGAGCGCATCCGGGCCTAAGGCATCTGACTGGGTTGCTTTCACAAAATGGAGCGTCACACCCTCCGGAGGACGGGTGACGGCACTCCAGAGATCCGTTTGGAAGAAGTCGCGGAGCAACTCCTCGAGAGCATCGAAGTCTAGACGCCATCGGTAACGTCCGTCAGCGCGTTCCAGGTTCGTCGTCATCCACTGCGCCACATCCGGGGCGAACCCGAAACGCACCAGGCCCTCGATCGCCTCCTGGCGCGAGGCGAATGCGGCGGGGAGAGAACGGACGGCCCGCAGCATCTGCCAGGCGTCTCCCGAAGGCGGTCCGGCGGCAGGCGAGGAGTCCACGACCCACACCTGCCGGAGACCAGCAGCATGGCGGGCCGCGTAGAGCAGCGCCACCTTGCCACCAAGCGAATGGCCCAACACGGCGTCGAGCGGGAATCCCAGGGTCCGGCCGAGTCCGTCGACATCTGCCGCGGCGGCGTCCAGAGTGTGGGGCGGCGAAAAGCCCTGCGAGTCACCGTGCAGCCGCAAATCGGCCAGCACGACGCCCCATTCCGGACGAGCCCGGACAAGACGGCGTGCGATCGCTCCCCAGTTCCGTCCGGCTCCGAACGCTCCGTGGAGGGTCACCAAATGTGTCTTTGGGGCGCGTCCGTTAGAGGCCACCAGCGAATGGCTCAAGACCCTAACCATGGTGCGCGGCACACCTAGCCCTTCAATGTCCTTCGGTTGCGACCGACACTACGTAAAACTCGTAACGACCGCAATGCATTCCCTGCTGCAAAACAGGGGTTCTGCCGCCTATACTTCTGGAATATAAGCGGCTGGTGTTTCGTTAGTTAGGATTAGATAGATATAAAGAGATCGGGAGGAAACGATGAAGACGAGCCGTGAACTGGATCGTCCAAAGACGCTGGTCGTGCCCCTTCTTCCCCTGACCACCGGGGTTGTGCTGCCCGGGATGGTGGTCACGATCGCCTTAGAGACTGACGAAGCTCGGAAGGCCATCGCGGCCGCGCATGCGGCGGATTCCGCTATTTTTGTGGTTCCCAAAATTGACGGGCGGTACGCTCGGATCGGCACCCTGGCCCGGGTCGAGGACGCAGTACGCCTCCCCACGCGGATCGAAGTGCGCGTTATTCGGGGACTGCAGCGGGCCATCCTCGGGACCACAGTGGCGGAGGTCGGAGACGCGGTATGGGTCCAGATCGAACCAATCGAGGACTCCGCGCCGGCCTCTGAGCGCGTCCGCGAGCTAGCCCGCGTCTACCGCGCCACCGTTGAGAACATCGTGGAGGCCCGGGGCGTTCCTGAGGTGGCGCAGATGCTCCGGGGTATCACCGACCCGGGCGCCCTGGTCGACACCGCCGGCTATTCGCCCGACCTGTCCTTCGAGCAGAAAGTGGAGATCCTGCAGACCCTCGATGTCGAGCGGCGCCTTGAATTGGCTATCGCCTGGGCCAATCGGACGTTGGCCGATCTGGAGCTGAAGGAGAAGATCGGCCGCGAGGTGGCTGAGGGCATGGACAAGCGCCAGCGCGAGTTCCTCCTGCGCGAGCAACTCGAAGCCATCCGCAAAGAGCTGGGGGAGGCTGACGATGGTCCCTCCATCGCCGAAGAGTTCCGCGCGAAGATCGCGGCCTCAGGCATGCCTGAGCAGGCTCGCCAGGAGGCTGAACGTGAGCTGGCCCGTCTGCAGCGAACCTCGCCGCAGTCGCCGGAGTACGGGTGGATCCGCACCTACCTTGACTGGATGACCGAGGTTCCGTGGAACAGGCGCACCGAAGACAACCTGAATGTCGCCGAGGCTCGGCGGATTCTCACCGAAGACCACACGGGTCTAGAAGACGTGAAGGAGCGGATCATCGAGTACCTCTCGGTGCGCAGACTCCGCAAAGAGCGAGGCCTGGCTGAGACCGAGACTGCGACGAAGCGCGGCTCAGGCGCCATCCTGACCCTGATCGGCCCGCCTGGCGTAGGCAAGACGTCGCTGGGCGAGTCGGTGGCCCGGGCGCTCGGCCGGAAGTTTGGACGCATCTCCCTTGGCGGCATCCACGACGAGGCCGAGATTCGCGGGCACCGCCGGACCTACGTTGGCGCGCTGCCGGGGAGGATCGTACGGGCCTTGAAGGACGCTGGCACGAAAAACCCGGTGTTGATGCTCGACGAGATTGACAAAGTCGGTGCAGACTGGAGGGGCGATCCGTCGAGCGCGCTGCTGGAGGTGCTTGATCCCGCACAAAACCACACCTTTCGCGACCACTACCTGGGGGTTGATATGGACCTTTCGGAAGTCCTGTTCATCGCCACCGGAAACGTGGTCGAGACCATCCCGGAACCCCTGCTTGACCGCATGGAGGTCATCCGGATCGACGGATACACCGAAGATGAAAAGGTGGATATCGCTCGGGATCACCTGGGACCGCGTCAATTCGAACGAAACGGCCTGCGGCCCGAGGAGGTGGCCCTCCCTGACGAGACCATCCGGCAGATCGTGGCCAACTACACGCGCGAGGCCGGAGTCAGGAACCTGGAGCGTGAGATCGGAAAGGTCCTCCGGAAAGTTGCCACCAGGATCGCGGCAGGCGAAGCCGCGGCCCCAGTCACGGTGAACCCTGACGACCTCCTGGCATACCTCGGCCGGCCGAAGTTCTACTTCGAGGCCGCCGAGCGGACGAGCGTTCCCGGAGTGGCCACCGGCCTGGCCGTTACTGGAGCCGGTGGCGATGTGCTGTTCGTGGAGGCAGCAGCAATAGAGCACCCCGAGGGGAACGGGTACGCCGAACCCGGCCTTACCCTCACAGGGCAGCTGGGCGATGTGATGAAGGAATCGGCGCAGATCGCGCTGTCTTATGTGGGTTCGCACGCCGCTGAGTTGGGAATCGACCCGGCGAAGTTCCGCGGCCGGTTCCACGTCCACGTGCCGGCCGGGGCGGTGCCCAAAGATGGCCCCAGCGCCGGCATCACGCTGACAACGGCGCTGGTCTCACTACTCACCGGGCGGTCTGTGAGGGCGACGGTCGGGATGACCGGAGAGGTGACCTTGCAGGGACGCGTCCTTCCGATCGGCGGCCTGAAGCAGAAGGTGCTGGCTGCGCACCGAGCGGGGTTGAAAGAAGTAATCCTGCCCAAGCGGAACGAGCGCGACCTCGAGGACGTGCCCAAGCAGGTCCGCGACCAGATGATGTTCCACGCGGCCGACACGATCAACCAGGTGTTGGCCCTTGCCCTCGAGCCGAACGCTGAAGCGTCAGGCCAGGGCGCCACAGCGAGGCCGCGCGAAGACGGACCGAAAGGAGTATAGACAGATGGTTACGGTGACATGGGTTCCGCCGATGCAGTTGTCG
>Ga0209266_1001019_pt1 | contig 19463 bp, 32 predicted proteins | sample GraSoiAngelo_132_FD_185889 | JGI IMG/M metagenome (GOLD analysis project Ga0209266, IMG submission 185889) | Grasslands soil microbial communities from the Angelo Coastal Reserve, California, USA - 14_0929_02_40cm (SPAdes) (version 2) | ecosystem: Environmental > Terrestrial > Soil > Grasslands ...
TCCTCGACGAAATCCACGTCGACATCGCGGCGGTTCTTCTTGGCTCCGGAGTTCGACTCTTCGACCGCCTCGCCGGCACGCCAGTCGTCCTTGGCAACCCGACGGTGATCCGGGGCGTCGGCGTTACGCACCTGCGCTACCCAGTACGCAAGGCGTAGTCGGACCCCACACCTTTTCTCGCCCGGCGGTGAGCTTCAGCTCGGTGAGACGTTCACACGCGAGGGCGCCAACGACGTCTTCGACAAGTAGCGCCGCCCAACTTGGATATTGCAGCTGACAAGGCCCTCGCTGCGCTCGGGACCTCGCAGCTGAATACCGATCCGTTAGCGAGCGCCGGCCTAGTGACGCGGGACCGTCCACTGAGGTATCATATTCATAGCATGATCACCCACCAGCCTCTCGTGGCCCTCCTCGCGGGCGTTGCCGCGGTTGGCTCCTGCACCGCCACAGCGCCGAACGAGGCGGAGACCATTCACGGGCCGGCCTTGTTGGTCTTCTACAGTGACACGACCACCGTTACCATGCCCGCCTCGGTGCAGGTTGGCGAGCCGGTGTCCGTGACAGTCACCGCCTTCGGCGGCGGCTGCATCGGCGATGGCGAAACCGACGTGACAGTAAGCGGCCTGGAGGCCGAGGTGCGGCCATACCGGAACGAGCGGGTCCGGCTCCCTCCCAACACGGGCTGCACGATGGAGCTCAGGCTGTACACACACACGGCGGTGCTCACGTTCGCACAGCCGGGCGAGGCCCAGGTACGGGTGGTAGGCCTAGCGCGCCCAGGGGACACGCCTTACACCGTGGTTCGCAGTCTCACGGTTCTTCCCTAGGCGGCGCTGCCTAACAAGCGTTTGAAGCTGCCGGGCAGAGATCGCCTTAAGGGAAGCGGAGTGTTGTGCGCTGGCGCGCACGAACTATCGTTCGACTACACAGCGTGCGGCGGGCGAGTCGCCCGCAGCTTAAGCGCGATCCGTTAGGCGCCCCGCGGAACTCGATGCATCACTCGTTCAGACTGTTCAGCTCTGCGTGGCTTGTAGCGCTAAGCGCCTGCGCCCCGAGTGCCGCTGCCGTGCCGCCCCCAGTAGTCCGATATCCCGATCTTCTGCGGCAAGCTGGCGTCCAGGGATCTGTTCGCTTTCGGGTGCGGCTCGATTCAGCGGGGAGTCCTCAGCTCACAACGTTCCAGATCGTTGCAACCCCGAATCCCGGATTCCCACCTGCAGTGCGCAATGCTCTCAAAGGATGGCGGGATTCAAGCATGGCCGGCCGCATTGTCGAGCAAACCGTGCTTTTTGTTTTAATGGACACGGCCGGTACCGATTCCCTCGCTCGCTGTCGGAGCCGCAGGAGAGATTGGACCGTTTGCGCTCGTCGCGCGGGAACCACCACGCTACGGGTCTACTAATGGGTTCGTGGTCGCGGGCGCCTAACATGCGCCTGAAGCTGGCGGCGCCCGTCCGCTGTTGTAGAATTGCCTTTGTGAACGTGAAAGTGTGGCGCCGCAGCTTAGGCGCGATCCGTCAGGCGCCCACGACGATTTGATGCCCATCAGCTGGTATTCTCTCGGCACCGACCTTCGAACCGTCGAGCACGGGTCTGTCGACCTAGATGTCGCATATGGGATTATCGACGGATACCTTGGGCGGCTGCGTCCACACTACCAGACAGGCGAGGAGGCCTTGGCGGCCACGATGTTTGGCTTCACGCGCCTTGACGGATCGTACATGCAGATCTGCGTCCACACGCCAGACGCCATCGATGTGGAGTACGACTTTAGCCTCGTTAAGAACCCGCTGCTCCGTTTTCTCGCCGGTCGCCGTCAGCGCGACGAGCGTCTCAGATCGCGGGACGCGCTGCGAAGTCGCACGAGGCTGTTCTTCACTCATTCGAGGGAAGCCTTTCAAGACCTGCTTCGCAGCAAGCACGCCGATGGGCTCAGCGAGTCGGGCACCTAACAAGCGCTTGAAGCTGGCGGGCGGTGATCGCTCTAAGGGAGGCGGAGTGTTGTGCGCTGGCGCGCACGAACTATCGTTCGACTACACAGCGTGCGGCGGGCGAGTCGCCCGCAGCTTAAGCGCGATCCGTTAGGCGGCGACACCCTTTACCGAGCGAGCACGTCCATGGCCTATCAGTGCCCACGATGTGGACAGCCGGTCCGACGAGGGTACAGCAGGACGGCCCAGCATACCGCGGGCTTGATCGGTGCACTCTTTTATGCGGCCTTCGGTTCCTTCCAATGCGTTAAATGCGGAGCGGTTGCAAGCAGTGAATTCCCGGCAGAAGTCAGGACCAGGATGGCGACGGGGTCGTTCCTCATGGCGTTCGGCGGAATTGTGCTGATCGGATTCGTCTTATGGCTTGCCTCTAAGCGTTAAGCGGATCGTCTCGCCGCCTAATGCGCGTGAAGCTGCCGAGCGCTCACAAGCAAGGAAGAATTGCGCCGCCTCGCTGGCCAGCTTTTCTATCTGCTGCTCCACCGCCTTGCGCCCGCGGGCCCGTCGCCCGCAGCTTAAGCGCGATCCGTTAGGCCGCGGTAACCCAACGTTTGGGGGGATGGTCCGGAGCGCAACACGCTGTGGTCGATTGTCTTCGCGAGTGTAACGATCATCGTTATTGCTGCTCTCGAGCCGCAGATCCCTAGCGCTCTGGGTATTGCGCTGGTCATCCTCGTGGCCGCCGCCATCCTCGCTTTCATCGTTCATGTCCGATGGCGCGTACCAGCCCTCTCCGCTGCGCGCCGCCGTGCCATCCTCAACGGACGGGTCAGCCTCGACTCGCCTGCCGGCCCGAGAGTCTCGAGCGCGGTGGCGGTCGACTGGGGATTCCCGGGGCGGGCGGCAACACTTGTCGTGTTTGACGATGACACCGTAATCCTCTACTTGTATCCGCGCGCAGCGATCCTAGGATCGACGCGAATCCGTCGGTTGGAGGACGTAGTCATCGCAGGCAACGCGCTGCGGGCGGCGCTCGGAGAACTTGCTCATTTCTTTGCAGAAGCCAACGACTTCCCCCTTCCACGCCCCGGCGAGCTTACGTTCTACCTGATAGACCCGAGAGGCACCCGCGCGGCCGGGCCCGCGGCGGTGCGCGAGATCCAAGGCTCAAACCATCAATTGCGGACTGCGGAGCGGCTTGCGACCCGCCTCCTGGCACTCGTTTGTGGCACGGTTCCAGCGGTCGTCCCAGGTCCACTGATGTCACTGGTAACCGAGGACCGGCCTGAGTGAACCGCCGCGGCCTAACAAGCGCTTGAAGCTGGCGGGCGGTAATCGCTCTAACGGAAGCCGAGTGTTTGCGCCCTGGCGGGCGCGGACTGTCGTCCACCACTCTTGCGTCGGCGCGCGTGTCGCCCGCAGCCCAAGCGCGGTCGGTTAGGCACCTCACGTGAACCATCGCTCATCAGCCCTTGTTGCCGTGTGCATGCTCTCGCCACTTCCGGCCGCAGCACAAATCGATACCGCGTCGATTCGCCAAGTCCTTGCTACCGAGGATCGGCGGTTTGCGGCCATGGTGCATGCGGATACGAGTGCGCTCGCGTCGCTCCTCGCCCCCGATCTTACGTACACCCATACTGACGGTGTCCAGAACACGAGGGCGGAGCTCCTGCAGCTCTTGGGGAGCGGCACCCTTCGGTACGCCTCGATCGCGCCCGAGGCGCGCGAGGTCCGGGTCGTCGGCTCGAGTGCAGTTGTAACGGGCCGCTCGGCGATGCGGGTCGAAGCGAGCGGCCAGGTCCACGCGTTTCGCATTCGGTATCTCGCTGTGTACCGGCGCGGCGCTCACGGTTGGGAGTTGATCGCGTGGCAGTCTACGCGCCTGCCGGCAGAGTGAGGGGAAGGCGCGGCCTAGCCAGCGCTTGAAGCTGACAGCGCGCGTAGATTAGGGAATGAGTCTTTCACCAACGCGCCGCAGCTTAAGCGCGATCCGTTAGGCCGCACGACACATGACGCTCATTCTTGAAGTGATGGATAAGGAGCCCGCCCTCCGCACGGTCTGGGGCGCCGCGTTGCTCCTCGGATTGGTGGGCTTTCTGGCCGCCCGGTTCCGGCGCTGGCTCGTCCTCCCGGCGCTCACCGTTATCGGGTTCCTCGCCTACTGGCAGCTCAGTCAGCTCGCGGACGCTGTCTTACGGCCGGGTATCATCCAAGGGGCGGGGCGCGGCTATCTGATCCAATCGTGCGCCGCAGTTGCCGTGGCGGTCTTGCTCTCGGTGTTGGGGCTGGTCCCGAAGCGGGGTGCGGCCTAACATGCGCTCCAAGCTGGCGGGCTCGCCGCCCGCAGCTTAAGCGCGATCCGTTAGGCTGCTCCCAAGTTCCAACCCAGGCGGGCGATGCCCTCACTATTCGACACCCAGCGTCGCCATGAAGTTCTCGAGCGTATCAGTCGCTTGGCACCGGATCGCAAGCCCCTGTGGGGTCGCTTCACGGCTCCAGAGATGGTGTGCCACGTCAGCTGCGACCTTCGCCAAGGCCTCGGAGAGCTCGAGACCGGACCACCCGCGGGACCGCTCGCCCACTCGCCGTTCAATTGGTTAGCGATCCACGTTGTGCCTTGGCCGAAAGGGAAGGGACGAAGCCCGCCGGAGTTTCTCGCCACGCGCCCAACGACGTGGCAAGCCGACGTCAGCCGGCTACGTGATCTGGTCGCACGGTTTTCTGATCGCGGACCGGCGGCGGAGTGGCCGGCAAGCCGCGTCTTTGGCCGTATTTCGGGACGCAGCTGGGGCGTGATGCTGTACAAGCATCTCGATCATCACCTCCGCCAGTTCGGGGTGTAATCGCCTCTGCATCTCTGCTCCCAAGGAGAGCGTACATGCGCCTTCAAGCTCTGGTCCTTGGTCTTCTCGCGGCGTGCGCCTCTACCCGAGCGGAAGGGCAGGCGCTCGCGCCGGGGCCGCATAACGTTGTCCTCAATGGCGTCCGTTTTTTTTACAGCATCGGCGGCACCGCCGCGGACGCGCCGCCCGTCGTGTTTCTGCACGGGGGACCCGGACAAGGCAGCGAGCATTTCGAGGCACTGGGGGGACGGATATTAGAGCGAGAGCTCCGGGTGGTCTACTTCGATCAGCGTGGCAGCGGTCTGTCGGAACGCCCCGTGAATGGCGACTATGCGATCGCCACCATGGTGGACGACGTCGAAGCGCTACGGCGCGAGCTCGGCACGCCCAAGATCGTGGTCATGGGTCACTCATTCGGCGCGGTCTTGGCGCTCGAATACGCGGCCAAGTATCCAACCGTTACCTCTCATGTGATTATCGTTGCGGGGCTATGGGACACGCAGGTGCAATGTCCCCTGCGCCTGGCGCGGTTTGCGCAACTGCGTCCCGCCGTCTATGAACGGGCTCGCAACGATACGCTTGCTCCGGATGGCTCGAGGCGCAATGAATGCGTTATCGAGTTGCGGGCCCGCAATGGACTGGGCGACGACCGCCGACTGTTCGATCTACAGACGATGTTCGTTGATTCGGCTCTCGCTGGGCGCCTCGACAGCGTCAACGCGGCCCGGCATGTGGTCTACGGCTCAGAGGTCAGTCAAGCGGTTATGGCGGCAGGGTTGGAGCGGTATCGCTTCACACGTTTCGAGGCCCTGACTATGCCGGCATTGGTGATCGCCGGTAGACACGACGGCGCGTCCATTCCCGCCGGTTTGCGCCCGCTGTCTGAGAAACTCCCCCATGCTCGGTATGTCGAGTTCGAGAATAGCGGGCACTTCGTGTATCTGGACGAGCCGGATCGATTTGCGAGGGTGGTGACGGCCTTTATCAAGTCGACACGCTAGACGTGCCCCCCTTGCGCCGGCTGGAGCCATCACGCAGGTGTCGGTGTCTAACATGCGCTGGAAGCTGCCGGGCGCTGATCGTTCTAGAGGAAACGGAGTGACTGCAAATCTCAGACGAAAACTAGGCGCTCCATGAAGGCCGCGTTCATCGACCGCTACGGGAGCAACGACCGCGTCAGCGTGGCGGACATCGCCCTCCCCCTCATGGGCCCTCTGGATTTGTTAGTTCAAGTACACGCCGCCAGTGTGAATCCCCTGGACGTCAAGACGCGCGATGGAAAGTTTAAGATGCTGTTGAAGTATCAGTTCCCGCTGGTGCTGGGCAACGACCTCTCAGGTGTGGTTTCCGACGTGGGCGCGCAGGTGACGCGCTTCAAGAAAGGCGATGCGGTGTACGCGCGCCTGGACAGGGACCGCATTGGAGCGTTTGCAGAATTTGCCGCGGTCCGCGAAGGCGCCGCGGCTCTTCAACCCACCAACGTGACATTTGAAGAAGCGGCCTCACTGCCGCTGGTCGCGCTGACCGCATGGCAGGCCTTGGTGGAGATTGGCAAGCTGCGCGCCAACCAACGGGTGTTGATTCACGCGGGCAGCGGGGGCGTCGGCAGCGTGGCCATCCAGTTGGCCCGTCACCTGGGCGCAACGGTATTCACCACGGTGGGACAACGCAATGTGGAACTGGTCAAACGTCTCGGCGCGGACGTCGCTATTGATTATCGCAGCGCCCGCTTTGAAGACGTGGCCAAAGATTGTGACGTTGTGCTGGACAGCGCGGGCGGTGACACGTTGGTGCGGTGTTTTGAGTGCGTGAAGCCGGGGGGCGTGGTGATCAGCATTGGCAGCACCCCGTCGGCAGCGTTTGCGCGAAACTGGGGACTCAACCCGATCCTTGTTCTGGCAATCAGGGTGATCTCGCGAAAGGCGACGGCCGCAGCGCGGCGCCACAATGCCCGCTACGAGTACCTTTTCATGCGTGCCGACGGGGCACAGCTCAGCGAAATCACGTGGCTAGTGGAAAGAGGCGTCATCAAACCGCTCGTGGACAAGGTCTTTCCGCTCGAGCAGGTGCGTGACGCACTCGCGTACTCCGAGTCCGGGCGAGCGACAGGAAAAGTGGTCATAAAGGTGGCGCACAATTGAGGGCGCGGCCGTTCGCTCTCGGGTCCACCACGATCGCGAGGTCCCCAGACTCGCTGGTCAACGCGTGAGCAAGATCATCCTGGAGCTGCACGAGCGGGTGATCGGCACTGCAGGCGCCCGGCGGGTCCGATCAACGTTGTCAGCCATCGGGTTCGAGGAACTCCCGGACCTGTCGACTGGCAAGCATCTCGTGCTGCAGCGCGTCAGCCGGAGCGGCGATGCCAACTTCTAAGGTCCACCCCTACAGCGGATCCCCGCTCTAGGAGGAGAACATGAAAAAGTCGGGCGCGAGCCAAGGCCAGTCGGCATCGGAGCTCATCTCGCAAAGAATCGCCGAACTCGGGGACTGGCGCGGGGAAACCCTCAGCAGAATGCGCAAGCTCATTAAGGAAGCAGACCCAGAGGTCGTCGAGGAGTGGAAGTGGATGAATCCGGTTTGGTCGCGCGACGGCATCATCTGCACCGGCGAATCCTACAAGAGGGTCGTGAAGCTTACCTTCGCCAAGGGCGCGTCTCTGAAAGATCCGGTCCGTCTCTTCAACTCGAGTCTGGACGGGAACGCACGCCGCGCGATCGACATCTACGAAGGAGAAGGAGTCGACGAGTCCGCCTTCAAGGCGCTCGTTCGCCAAGCGGTCGCCCTCAACAGTTCTGGCAAGTCGAAGCGTTCGAAGAAGGCGAAGTCCTAGGGCAAGGGCGATGGGCATCTCAAGCATGGGTCATGCGGTGTTTGCTGCGACCATGGTCAGCCTCGGAATCTTGGGCCTGATCCAAGGCGATTTCACCCCGACATGGACGGGGGTGCCCAAGAGTGTTCCCGCGCGCGAGGTACTCGCCTATCTCTGCGCCTTCATCTCTCTGGTATCTGGCATCGGCCTACTCTGGCGGCGTGCAGCCGTCATCGCATCCCGCGTGCTGCTCACCTCTCTCTTGGTTTGGCTGCTGCTGTTTAGGGTGCCGCTCATATTCCGCGCTCCTACTGCCACGGTTGCTTGGTGGGCCAGCGGTGACACCGCGGTGATCGCGGCGGCCGCTTGGGTTCTCTACACGTGGTTCGCCGGTGACTGGGACCGTCAGCGCCTCAGTTTCGCCACCGGCGACAAGGGTCTGCGCGTCGCGAGGGTGCTGTACGGCCTGGGTTTGATCCCCTTCGGCGTAGCCCATTTCACTTATCTCGAAAGAACCGTCTCGATGGTGCCGGGCTGGCTGCCATGGCACGTGGCCTGGGCGTCCTTCACCGGCTGTGCCTTCATCGCGGCGGGCGTCGCGGTGCTTAGCGGCGTGTATGCACGACTGGCAGCCACGCTCTCGGCGCTGCAGCTGGGCCTGTTCACGCTGCTGGTGTGGGTCCCGATCATCGTGGCACGCCCCACCGCCGACGATTGGACCGAGTTCATCAGCTCTTGGGTGTTGACGGCTGGCGCTTGGGTGGTGGCGGATTCCTACCGTGGCCTGCCTTGGCTCGCCGTGGGCAAGCTACCCGGCATGCCGATACCAAAGGAGCCCCCGTGAACGTTGTGATCCTTAAGCGAAGCAGGGTGGTGTGCGTTACCGCGCACGAACTATCGTTCACCTAGGCTCTTGGCAACGGAGATCTGACTCGTGACGAAGCGACGCAAAGTCATCGTCCACATCGCGACCAGCGCGGACGGTTATATCGCGCGTTCCGACGGCGATCTCGAATGGCTGACGTCCCGCCCGGCACCAAAAGGGTTCTATGGCATGAACGCCTTCATGCGGTCGGTTGGCACGAAGCTGCTTGGCCGGAAGACCTACGAGGTGAGCCTGCGAATGGGGGCGAAGTTCGACTCACAGAGTCGGAGCATCGTTTTCTCCCGTCATCCGCCACCTGACGCCCCGTCAGGCGTGGAGTTCGTGAATGATGCCATCGGCCCATACGTGAGCCGCCTTCGAGCGCAGCCTGGCAAGGATATCTGGTTGATGGGCGGTGGCGGGATCATCGCCTCGTTTCTTGACGCGCAGGCGATCGACGAGTTCGTCATCAGTGTGGTCCCGGTTTTCATCGGGGACGGCATCCCATTGATAGCGCGGCGTCATCGTCACGTGCCCTTGGAGTTGCACTCCATCGAGCGCTTCGAGGATGGTGTGGTTCAACTGCATTACCGGGTTCAGAAGCAACCTTGATGACGCCCGAGCCTAATCTCCATCTCGGTCTGAGCGGGTCCGCGGTCTCGTGATCACGACCCGCCCGATGCAGCGAGGTGATCGGTCGCCGCGCTGACTTCGTCCACCAGCCTTGCGCCGGCCGGCGAGTCGCACGCAGGTTAAGCGCATCAGGCCCGAATCGGAGGAATACATGCCTTGTCGCCTTCATCTCTCACTGGCGGCCGCTCTGTTGGCGGGCAGCGTTGCGCTGCAGGCACAGGAAGCCGTTATCGGCGCGAGCGATCCGGACGCGCTGTTCCACAGCAGCGACCTGAGACTCAATGCCAACAAGCAGGTTGCCTACCACATGGTCAAAGACCTGCTTGAGGCGGGACACTGGGAACTGGCAGACAGATACTTGACCGAGCGGTACATCCAGCATAACCCGAACGCGGCATCCGGACGCGCTGGTGTGGTGAAGTACTTCACCGAGGTCCGGAAGGTGAAGCCCGTACCGATACCGGAGAAGATGAAGACGAAGGTCGTGTCGGTGGTAGCCGAGGGCGATCTCGTGGTAGTCGCGTATGTCCACGAGCTGAAGAACGCCAAGGATTCCTCGCAGAGCTACACCACGACTTGGTTCGATATGTGGCGTTTCAAGGATGGCAAAGCGGACGAACATTGGGATCCGGCGACGCGCATGGGTCAATGATTAGTGATGTGTGGGAGGTGCGTATGTTCTGGTCACGGAGCGCAGCCAGCCTCCTCATCGTCGTATCCATCGTCCCCACCCGGCCGGTGGCCGGCCAAGTGATTGCGTCGCAGGTCGGCGTGGCGACCGGTGCGACCATTCCTACCGGGGCGTATCACGCGGGCTCGCTCGGCGGCTTCAACGTCGGGTGGCAGGGGATGGCGTTCGTCGGCTTCAAGCTATCGGGCTCGCCAGTCGGATTCCGCCTGGACGTCACCTACGGTACCAACCGCGCGAACGACCAGTTTAAGGCCATCTACGAGGGGTCCACCGGCCGACCCACCGACGCGACGTCGAAGCTCTTGGGCGCGAACGTCGATCTGAGCGTCGCGGTGCCATCGTCCTCCCGTCTAAAACCGTACCTGCTTGGTGGGATCGGAGTGTACCACGCCACGATCTCCATGACTGAAAGCCTCGCGCCCTCCGCGGATACGTCTGAGAGCACGTTTGCGTGGAACGTAGGTGGGGGGATCAGCTACAGTCTGCCGAGTGTCGCGCTGTTCGTCGAAGGGCGCTTCGTCGATGTGACAGGGGGCTTGGGGTACAGTTGCCCACTGGCCACATCATGCCCGCGACAGTCAGGTCCCCAATCGACGTTCGTCCCGATTACGGCCGGCGTCACGTTCGGCGTGCGGTGACCGAGCGGTTTGCCAGCCGTCGCTTGGGCGCTGGGCGCCCTGTGGCTCTGTCACCTTGCGGGGGCGGGCATTGCGCTCGCAGCTTAAGCGCGATCCGTTAGGCGGCGGTCCTCCCGTCCTTGCGGCGTCCAACAAGATCGACGCTTCCCGCCATACCGACAGCCCTTGTTGGAGGAATCACTCCCCATGACCGCCCAGCGCCTCGTCGTCGCCCTGACCGGGCTCAATATCGCCCTGGTGGCCTCCACCTTCTTGAGCCGAACCCGGCCTGCCGTAGCCGGCTCTGAAGTGGCATCAGTGCTCCGGGGACGCGCCCTGGAGATCGTGGATGATCGCGGACGGGTCCGCGCCAGTATCGGGGTGTTACCAGCAGACCCGGCCTTCAAGATGCCGGACGGTACGACGGGATATCCGGAAACCGTACTCCTGCGCCTGAGAAGCTCGGCAGGTCGCCCCAATGTCAAGCTCGCGGCCACGGAGGATGGTGCGGGCCTGGTGCTCGGTGGCGACTCTGATCCGACCTATGCTCAGCTGCTGGCGCGAGGTGACCGTACTTTCTTGAAGTTGAGCAACAAGAACGGAAAAGTGCACCTCGTGGAGCCGTAGCACCAACCCACTATCATGCGCATCCTCCTCATCGGTGCCACCGGCACCATCGGCAAGGCCATCGCCGCGGCGCTCGGCGCTCGACACGAGGTTCTGCTGGCGAGTCGCCAGCAGGCGCCCCTGCGCGTGGACATAGCGGACCCGGCATCGATCCGAAGCTTGTACGCCAAGGTCGGCAAGGTCGGCGCCGTGATCAGCGCGGCCGGTGAGGCTCGGTTCAAGCCGCTCGAGGAGCTCTCGGATGCTGATTTCCGCTTCAGCGTCGACAGCAAACTCATGGGCCAGGTCAACCTGGTCAGGTATGGACTCGGCTCAATCGTGGATGGCGGCTCGATCACGATTACGAGCGGCGTTCTGGCCCAGCAACCGTCTCGCGGAAGCGCAGCGATTAGCCTCGTGAATGCGGGGCTCGAGGGCTTTGCCCGAGCGGCCGCGCTCGAAGCCCCCCGTGGTATTCGCATCAACGTGGTGAGCCCGCCCTGGGTGACCGAGACCCTGCAGGCACTCGGCATGCCGCTCCAAGGCGGCTTGCCAGCTGCCACGGTAGCCCGAGCCTACGTCGCCAGCGTCGAGGGTACGGCGACCGGGCAAGTCATTTCCCCGTAGGAGAGCCCACAGATGAACTTGCTACTCGTTACGCTACTGCTCGCTACGCAGGCTCCCGGCGCGCAGGATACCGTAGCGCAGGTGCTGCTTCGGCTCGAGGACGATTGGGCTGTTGGGCTGACCCACCGTGATGTCGCCCTGTTTCGGCGCTTGCTGTCAGACGGATTCATTTACACGGAAGACGATCGCACGGTCGGTCGCGACGACGTGTTACGCGATGTCGTGGCGGGACCAGACACGGTCGAGACGGCACACAACGAGGATATGAAGGTCCATCGCTTCGGCACGACGGCCATCGTCACGGGCTGGTTGGTGGTCGGCGGCCACGGACCCAAGGGACCGTTCAGTCGCCGCTATCGGTTCACGGACACCTGGGTACGGCGGGGCGGGCGTTGGCAGATCGTCGCGGCACACGATTACCTTGTGCCCGCGAGGTAGCGTCACCCACCGCGCGCGGTAGCTTAGGCTCGATGCGTCAGGCCGCCGCCACCAACCACGGGGCTTATGTTCCGCAAGCTGCTACTCGTCCTGCTCGTCGTCGTCGGTCTCGCGGTTGTCGCCTTCGCCGTACTCCTGGTGATCACGCCCGCGGCTCCCATTCCTGAGCCGCTGCCCTCAAAACCGGCCGTGGAGCGGCGCAAGGGGGCGCTTCAGGCGGACGCCGAAGGGCAATACGTCCCAGGCTATCACTTTGTGGTAGGTCCTCTCCGCTTCACCGGGTTCAGCCTGCGTCCGGAGGCTTTGGTCACCTTCGCCCAAACCGGCTCCGGGGCGGAGGAGGTGGCCGGCTGTCTCGAGGCGACGATCACCGCGGTCAGCATCCATCTCCGGTGCGAATCCCCTGAGGTGGGCGTCGTGACCATCGAGGGCAGGTTTCTGACTCGTGTGGCGACGACCCTACTGGATACCCCGGTCGTGTCCGCGGTTGTGACGGTGCATGCGCCGAGCGGAGAGGTGTACAGCGCGCGGGACTCGTTCGTGTGGCAGGCGGGCCGTTAGAGGGGGAGAGGCCCGGTTTGCCGTCACCACCCGATTTGCGCGCGACGCTGCTTACCGCGTGGCAGACGAACAACCGGGTCACGGTCCAGCTGATCCAGCGCCTGCCAGCCGCACTCTGGGACACCGCGGTTCCCGGAGCGCCACGGCGCACGATCCGAATGATCGCAGCTCATCTGCACAACGCGAGGTGCCGGTGGGTCAAGACGCTGGGGCGGGAACACGGCATTCCCGCGCCGGCTCGCGTGGATCAGCGTCGTGTCGCACGGCGGCAGCTCGTGGCTGCCCTGAAGCACAGCAGCAACGCCATCGAAGCGCTGCTGAAGCTGGGCCTTTCGTCCGGGGGTCAAATCCCGCCGTCGAGGGGGTATGTATGGCGCAACCTGTCCCTCGACGTCGGCCACGTGCTGACCTATTTCGTCGCGCATGAGGCTCATCATCGCGGTCAGATCGTCATGGTCGCCCGCCAAACGGGCCACCGGTTGCCACTGGCGACCATCGGCGGGTTGTGGCAGTGGAAGGCGGTCGGCGCGACCAGGCGGCGCCACGAGGAGTGAATCCCAGACGAGTTTGAGCATGTCACTCGAGACTCCTCGCCTCAGGTTGCTCCCATGCGCCCCCGAGCATCTGCTCGCGCTCATCGACCAGCCGGAGCGCTTTGGGCAGGTGCTTGGCTTGCCCGCCGCCGACGGGCTCCACGGATTCTACGTGTCGGATGATGTGTCACCCACCTGGCTCGCGGCGCTGCGGAGCTCGTCGAGCCCGGATCCGTGGCGTCATGGGTTTTTCGTAGTCCATCGCGAAGCTGCCTCTGTCATCGGCAGCGCCGGATTCAAGGGTCCGCCCGATTCCGCAGGCGTGGTCGAGGTCGCCTACGGCATCGTGCCCGGCTTTCAGGGGCACGGCTATGCGACCGAGGCGGCCGCCGCGCTGCTCGCCTTTGCGTTCGCCTGTGAACAGGTCCGGCTGGTTCGGGCGCACACCTTGCCGGAGGAGAATGCTTCCACCCGCGTGCTTTTGAAGTGCGGTTTCCGCCACCTCGGCACGGTGGTCGACCCTGAGGATGGACCAGTGTGGCGCTGGGAGCGAGGCCCGTAGCGCCTTGCGCCGCCAAGCGGGTCGCCGGCAGCTTAATTCAACGTCATGTCGAAACTCCGGGTCTCGATCGCCTGTACCCTCACGTCCGCCGAGCTTCAGTCCCGCGGCGCCGAGCTTCTGCCCGGACTGGTGGCCCGGGCGGTCGGACGCGTTCCCGTGACCGATGGCTTCCGCTGGGCCTTCGCGCCGACCGAGGGACTCCTCGCCGAGCTCGCGCGGGTAATTGATGCCGAGCGACAGTGCTGTCGGTTTCTTCGGTTCGCCGTGGCGGCCGAGCCCGACGGTGGGCCGATTTCCCTCGAGGTCACCGGTCCGCCGGGAACTGCACAGTTCCTCGAGCAGCTGGTGAGCGGAGCCTGAGGCCACACCCAGGTGATTCCGGTGGGATGAAAGCCAAGAAGATCGTCATCGGAGTGCTGCTTGCCATCATCGGTCTGCCCGTGCTGTTGGTCCTGGTCGTTGTCGTCTCCGTCGCCGTTCTGGATCGGACCAACGGCACCGTCGTCTCCTCGGGCAAGCCGCGCTCGTACCTGCTCTATGTCCCCCAGAGCTACGACCGCGCCAAGCCGACGCCGCTCGTCATCAGCATGCACGGCGCGGCGGGATGGCCGGCCCAGCAAAGGAACTTGAGTGGGTGGAACCGGCTGGCCGAGAGCCAAGGGTTCATCGTCGTCTACCCGTCGGGAAGCGATGTGCCGAAGATTTGGCACGTTGACCGAGGGGCCGGTCTCACACGGGATGTCACATTCATCGCGGCGCTGATCGACACACTCGAGGCGGCCTACAACATCGATCCGACGCGGATCTATGCCAATGGGTTGTCCGCCGGCGGCGGCATGGCGTTCGTCCTGTCCTGCACGCTGTCGGACCGGATCGCGGCGGTCGGGCTGGTCGCGGCAGCTCAACCCATGGACTGGAGCTGGTGTACAGGCCAGCGACCGGTCCCGGTGATTGCGTTTCACGGGGCCGCCGATCCAATTGTACCGTACCAGGGAGGGCCATTGGGGGATCCCTTCAACCCCGTGACCGTGATGTTCCCGGCCGTTCGGGATTGGGTGGCGGGTTGGGCTCGACGAAACCGGTGCGGAACGAAACCCGTCGAATCAGGGGTCGCTCCGGATGTCACTCGTATCGAATACACCCGCTGTGCTGGAGACGCGACTGTGGTGCTCTATACCATTCAGGGAGGCGGCCACTCCTGGCCTGGCGGCAAGCCGTTGCCGGAATGGTGGGTCGGACCCACCAGCCGCGGTATCGATGCCACGAGTCAGATGTGGACGTTCTTTCGTGAGCACCAGCTCCTGAGGAAATAGCGAAGCCATGGACCTTACCCCACTCATACCAATAGTGGCGATCGTCGCTATCGCGGCGGTCAAGATCGCCCGTATGCGCGCCACTCGGCCGGACGCACCGTCGGCCGATGTTACCGCGCAGCTCGAGGCACTGGAGCAAGTTGTCCAGGGTCTGCAACGGGAGCTGGCGGAAACACAGGAACGGCTCGATTTCGCGGAACGTCTCCTGAGCAGGGCGCGGGAAGAGCGATGATCACTGTTCGACCGGCAACGGGGAGCGACGCGGCCGCCTGGCTCGAGCTGCGTCACGCCCTCTGGCCTGACGGCTCCAAAGCCGAGCACCGTAAAGCGATCGACCGGTTCTTCGCCGGCGATGCGCAAGAGCCGCTCGCTGTTCTTTTGGCCGAGGACGGGGCAGGGGGTCCGGTCGGCCTTGCCGAGCTCTCGATTCGCCCGTACGCCGAGGGATGTCAGGGGGATCGTGTGGCGTACCTCGAGGGATGGTTCGTTGTGCCGGGAGCGCGTGGCCGTGGTGTCGGGCGGGCGCTCATCGCGGCGGCGGAGGACTGGGGACGGGCGCAGGGTTGCCGTGAGTTTGCCTCGGACGCAGAGCCGGACAACGACGTCAGCGCCGCCGCTCACCACGCGGTGGGGTTTGTGGAGGTTGGTCTGGTGCGGTGCTTCCGGAAGGAGTTATGACGGCCACGGACGAATTCCAGCTCGAGACCGAAGCCAAGGCGCGACTCGCGCCGCCGCCTCGGTGGCCACCGACTGCGATCGGTGCCGGAGCCCTCCCACTGCCACCTCCACGGCAGCAGCCGCGCGCGACGCCCAGGCGGCTGTACCTCCTCGTGTACCTGACCCGCCGTCCGGGCTTGCTCCAAACGCTTGCGACTGGCCTCATGCTCGGCGCCTTCGCCGCGATCACGCGTCTCGGGCCACATCCTTTCTCCTTGCGGGGCGTCGTACCAATTCTGACCGCGGGCGCCGTCTTCGGGATGGTGGTCGCTGCGGCGCGCCGTTCGATCGGACGCACCTCGACCCGACTCTCGTACGCGTTACTCGCCCTTGCCGGTGCTGCCGGCGGAACCGTTTGGTGGCTCATGCTCCGCCCGCCCAGCGCCCTCTTGATGGCCGCCCTACTCGGCGCGTTCCTGGCTCAAGGAGTTGTCGCCTTCGAGCTATGGTTGCGACGAGCGGCGGCCTTCAGATGACTAGGCGATCCTATGGCCTTCAAACCCACGACCTGGTACCCGATCGCCGTCGTGCTGAGCGTCGTCAACCTGGTCGGCGCCGGCTTCGCGTTGGGGCAAGCGCAGCCGGAGCACGCTACGATTCACGCGGCGCTCGCGGTGGCGTTCGGGCTGTGGGCGCGGCGTTTGCGGCCCCGTCCCGGTGAGAAGGAGCTCCCCGGTGGGAGCGAACTCCAGGATCGGTTTGACGCGGTGGAAGGCGAAATGAGCAAGCTGCGACAGGAACTGACCGAGACGCAGGAGCGCCTCGACTTCGTCGAACGACTGCTGGCGCAGGGACGGGATGCGCGCCGAGTGGGCCCGCAGCAATAGGCCTAAACGCGAAGACCTCCGCTATGGCCGACGAAGCCCGTGGCTATCTGACCCGCCAGTTCGCAACGGCGTGGAAGCTCGCCAGCTTCCACCTCGACGGCCTCACCACTGAAGAGTGCCTCTGGCTCCCGGCTCATAAGGGGTTGCACGTGCATCCGGTCTCCGACGGAAAGTGGCGCGCCGATTGGCCGGATCGCGAGGGATATGACGTCGGTCCCCCGAGCATCGCGTGGCTGACGTGGCACATCGGCTTCTGGTGGTCCATGGCGATCGACCACTCGTTCGGCGACGGCTCGCTCTCACGCGAGAACGTGCTGTGGCCCGGCACCGCCGACGGTGTACGCGAGTGGCTCGGCCGGCTGCAGCGGCAGTGGCAAGTCGTCCTCGACCGGATCAGCGACGACGACCTGCGCTCGGCTCAGCGAACACGATGGCCGTTTCAGAACCGTGCCTTCGGTGACGTCATCGCATGGGTCAATGTCGAGCTTACGAAGAACGCCGCCGAGGTCGGTTACGCCCGCTTCCTCTACGCCGTCAGGCAGCGGCCCCAGAAACGCTTGAAGCGGAGGTCAAGGTGATGCTTCCGGTGGTCATTCACTACTGATTGAGCTGGAATGAGCACGTCCCGGCAAGTTCTTGACGACCATCTGAAGAGGACACTGGGCTGACTGACCTTGCACGCGGCGCCGTCCGCCTGTCGGTGGAGGATCCCGACAGTCCGGCCGCCCGGTACTGCCTCGAACGCTACTTCGCGGAGCTCGCGGTCCGGTTCGAAACCGGCTACGATCCGGCGCGCGGCATATCGGCCGCGCCGGCGGAGCTCACGCCGCCGCAGGGCTACTTCGTGCTGGCCACCCTGAACGAAGAGCCCGTCGGGTGCGGCGCCCTGAAGTGTCATGCGGCCTATGGCGAGATCAAGCGGATGTGGGTCGCGACCTCCGCTCGTGGTCTCGGCCTCGGGACCCGGATCCTCCTGCGCCTCGAGGACCTCGCGCGGGAACACGGGCTGCCGTTGCTCCGACTCGAGACCAACAAGGCCCTGACCGAAGCGCAATCCCTCTACCGCCGCAATGGATATCGCGAAGTACCGCCGTTCAACGACGAGCCCTACGCGCATCACTGGTTCGAAAAGACGCTATAATCAGCGCTCTCGATCAGAGGCTCCCGTGAAACCCATCACCATCGTGCGACTCGGCGGGCTGGCCCTCGTTTTCGGGGCCGTCGCGTTCCTGGCGGTCTTCTCGTTCCTGGCTGCCCGCTTCGACTATCCGGCCATTTTGGACGGCCCGGCGAACACTGTCCTTCCCCGTCTGCTCGCGACGGGCACTCCGGGTCGTACCGCGTGGGCACTGTACGCGTTCCTGCCGCTCATCTGGTTCCCAGCCGGCGTCGGAGCGTATTGCGCGTTGCGGCGCTTCTCTCCGGGGGCCATGCTTCTCGCCCTGCAGTTCGCCGCACTGGCCGCGATCAGCATGATGCTCGGGCTCATGCGCTGGCCCAGCGTGCACTGGCACTTGGCGCAGCTGCACCTGTCCGCGACCATGGAGCAGCAACAGGTCGTCGGGGCCGTATTCGACGGCTTGAACACGTACCTAGGCAACTACATTGGTGAGTTCCTCGGCGAGTTGAGCTTCAACATGTTCTTCCTCCTGTCCAGCTGGACCTTGTTGCGTTCCCGTACGACGCCGGTCTGGGTTGCGGTCGTCGGCCTCGCGTTCGCCGCCGGCGGATTCGTCGGCATGTTCCGCAACATCACCGGCGTGGTGGCCCCCGTCGCGGCCGTCAACAACTACCTGTTGCCGCTCTGGATGATCGGTTTTGGCGTAGTGTTGCTCCGCCACCGTCTGCCGGACGTGCAGGCCGCGAGCGCCTGACGACGCTGACCACGCGCTCGGCCGCGGGACAGGTGGAACGAGATGTCGATGAAGACAATTCATACGGATCTCCCGGCAAGGCCAGCCCATGTTGCGCTCGCTGATCACTTCGCAGACCCTGGCGCGTCTCAACGTCCCTTGCGCATTCGGCTGACGTCGGGCGAAGAGTTCGACTGTCATGCTCCCGTCTTCGACATCGACCACCTCGTGCTCATCGTGACGACCTCCGAAGGCGTCACCCGCAAGGTGCGGCCGGCGGACATCGAGACCCTGTACGAGCGCCGCCCCCGCTGGCCCGCCTATGCCAGTCTCGGCTTGGTCACGGTCGTGCCGTCGGCGGGCCTGAGTGCGCTCCTGGTCCCTCTCCTGTCGCCCTTGAGCGCGCTCGACGGAGCCGTACTCGGAGCGTTCGGCGGCGCGGTGGCATTTGGCACAGTGCTATGGGTGCTCGCCACCTTTCACCCCGTCGCCTACTCCCGTCTCCTCGGGCGCCTGGGCTTCGCCCACTGGCGCGCGGTCTTCTCCAAAACCGAAACCTGACGAGTGTTGGACGTTGTCGGCCTCCTTGCGCCAGCCGTCCTCACGCCGGCAGCTTATGCGCGAGCCCACACCCTAAGGATCGCACGCGGGATGCACCGTGTCCGTCAGCAAGACCTGCCATTCCAGGGCAGCTCTCATCACTTTGTCGGAGCCGATCACGGCGTGAATGTCTCCGTGTTCCTGCTCAGCGCGCTCCCGGGGCGGGGGCCCGGGCCGCATCGCCATCCGTACGACGAGATCCAATTCGTGAGGGAAGGTCGCGGTCTCTGGACCGTGAACGGGGAGGAGTTCGAAGCCGGAGCCGGTGACATTCTCGTCATCAAGGCCGGGGACGCGCCCCTCGTCCAACTGGATGTACATCTCAGCCCGCGATTCGTGCAAGAGAACCTCACCTAGATGACGTCAGCATCGCCGATGGTCCGCCGCTTCGGCCTGATTCACGCCACGGCGCTGAACATGACGAACATGATCGGGAT
>Ga0209266_1001022_pt1 | contig 19438 bp, 21 predicted proteins | sample GraSoiAngelo_132_FD_185889 | JGI IMG/M metagenome (GOLD analysis project Ga0209266, IMG submission 185889) | Grasslands soil microbial communities from the Angelo Coastal Reserve, California, USA - 14_0929_02_40cm (SPAdes) (version 2) | ecosystem: Environmental > Terrestrial > Soil > Grasslands ...
GCGGTTCCTCGATCCACAGGTCCACCAGCGAGACGCGTCGGTCTCCTACCACGGCGGCGCGCGCCACGTCCCAGGCCGCGTGAGCGGCCCACTTGAGGTCACCCGTCGCGGGCACGAGCGCGATGAGCGCTTGCGATTCGACGAGCGCCGGAATCAGGTTCGCGAGCCGCGAGCGAGGGAGGGGGCGCAGGGTCACGGCGGGGGCTGGTAGATCCAGAACGGTCGCCCCAGCTTGCGGCCGATGGCTTCAGCCTGGTCGCGCGTCGGGTAGGGGCCGAGCACCACGCGATAGCCGTCGTCGGGCCCCTTCGGCTGGAGGATCCGGGCCGGGAGTCCCGCGCGGGAGAGCTGCTGGGCCATCTCCCCCGACCAGGCTTCGTTCTGGGAGGTGGAAAGCTGCACGTAGAGAGGCCCGCCGGGAGTGGCCGAGTCCGTCGCCCCCGCAGGAGCACCTGGCTGGACGTCGGCGAACGCGCCACGGTAGGCGCCACGCGGGCGCCACGCGGTGAAGATCCACAGGTCGCCGTTCCCCCCCGTCACGCGACCGATCTCTTTGAGAGAGTCCGGACGGTAGGCGACGACGTCGCTCCCCTGGCCCACCACGAGGGCGCCATCCGGCGTGATGGTCGGGAGGTCCGCATTCCATGAGGTTGCCACGCTCCCGACGAGTGTCTTGACCGGGAGATCGACCACCCACACCGAATCGCCGATCGACGGCCGAGCGAGGAGCCAGCGCCCGAAAGTGTCGAGGCGCAGGGTGGATGCAGGCGTCGGGAGCGCCACCCCGTCGATCTCCTCTCGCTCGTAGCGGTCGATTACGGCGAGACCGGCTCCGGTCCGCCGCCCCACATACATCCGATGACCGGACGGGGAGAAAGCGATCGCTCGCGGATGGTCAGCGAGTGCGATAAACGCCGGCTCGCGCCGCGCCAGGGGATCGATGAGGAGCACGCCACTGTCGCCGGCGACCGCCACGAGATCACCCCACCGCGTGGCCGCGACGTCGCCGGCGAGCGGGATGGGACGAGCTGCGGGGGGCTGGTCGGCCGCCACAGTGACGAGCCGCATGACGGAGGGGCGCGCCGGATCGCCCGCCATCACCGCCACCAGCCGCTGGTCTGCGGCGCCGAACAGCTCCCGCGGCACGGCCGCGAGCGGCTGCGGCCAGACCAGGCGGACGCGGCGCGCCATCGTGGTCAGGCGGTGCTTCCCATCTACGGTGAACAGCGTCTCGTCCGGCCCGAGCGCTGCGAGCACGACGCCCGTCGCGACGGTATCGACCCGCCCTGTTTCGAGATCGAGCGACAGGACCTCGTCCTTTTCCGTGGTGACGAAGAGCAGCTCGGACTCGGGGTCGAGCCCGACGCTGCGGGCGAGCGGCGGCAGCCGGCCCCGGATGGCGGCCGGCAGCTCAACCAGCGTCGGGAGCCGGTAGGCGCGTATCACGCCCCCCTTGCGGGCGAGGCGGAGCGCGATCGCCGCGCTGCGGGGGCCGGCGACGGGAGTCCGGCTAACTGATTGCGGTGACTGAGATTGTGACGACTGTGCGGCCGGCGCTTGGGACCGGCAGCTCCACAGCGCTAGACCGGCTACGAGCAGTCGCGAGCGGCGGATGGGCAAAGGGCCTCGCCGGACAAGATAGGCAACCGGCGAGGCCCACACAAGTGTTTTAGGGACGCGGAGTTAGAACGTCGGGCCGAGGCTGACCGTCCAGTATGGGCGGTTATACGATCGGTCGAGCGGCCGCGTGTAGTCGAATCGCAGGATCAGGAACCCGAGCAGGTTGGCGCGGATCGACCCCCCCCAGCTCTGGAGCGGCGTGCGACAATCTCGAGCCGGGTCGCACGCGCTGGGTCGCGTCTCGAGCTGCGAGCCGTTTTGCCAGGCGATGCCGACGTCATAGAAGATGGCGCCCTCGATCGGCGGTAACCCGATGGGGAGGAACCCGAGCGTGAGCGTGCGCGTCAGGGGGAACCGCAGCTCGACGTTGGCGACCGCGACGCGGGAGCCGATGAGCTGGTCTAGGGCACTGCACCCGGTGGTGCCGCTCGCCGGCAGCCCGAACAGCGGAGCGACGTTGCTGACCTGCGCCACGCACTCGTGGTTGATCAGCGACCACGCCGTGTAGCCCCGGATCAAGTCGGTGTTGCCCAAGAATACGGGGAACTGGTTCGCGTCCCGGCCCACTCGCCCGTAGAGCAGGGTCCGCACCGCGAGAGTGAACGGCCGGGCGAACAGGTACTTCCGCAGGTCGGCGGTGCCCCCGACGAACTTCCAGCCGCCGATCGCCGGCGCGATCTGGAGACGGGAGCGGGACCCGGCGAACGGTCCCACGAACCCGAAGAGCGCGTCGTCGTTGACCAGGGCGAGGGTCGGTGCGACGTAGCCGATCGACGGACGGCCGATCGTCTGCTGGTTGAGCACGTTGAGGTATGCGCCGGTCCGGTCGTAGAACTGCTGCTGCTCCAGAATCGCGTCGCCCAGGCCGACGAAGTGGAAGCCGAGCTCCACCCGGCTGAAGCGGCTGAACGGATAGTACGCGGTCGCGAAGACGTCGCGTACCACCAGTCGGCGGATGCGGGTCGAGAACACCACGGAGGTATCTCCGGGGACCCCGGGCGTCCCCACGACGGAGACCGCGCTCGGTATGTAGAAGTAAAGCGGACTCTGGGACAGCCCCATCCCCCAATTCAGTCGCTGGCTCAGGTTGATGTAGTTGGCGAACACCTGTGCCTCGCTCAGCCGCCCGTTGAGCCCGCCTCCGAGCTGGACTACCCGGTCGCCAAGCATGTCGGAGAGCGAAATGGCTGTGCCCCCGAAGATGCCCCGCCCGAAGTTATTCCGCGTGTACCCGACGGTCGGCTGGGCCACGAAGTCGGTCGTGAAGCGCGTGCGGTAGGGGCGGATCGTGAACTCGCTGGTGTCCGGCAGCGCGAGCGTGGCGGAGTCGAGGAGCGAGCGGACCGAGACCGCGTTCGAGTCGGCGCGGCTCGAGTCGGCGGTCGGCGGCGTCGCGGCCGACGACCGGAGCCCGGCGGCCGAGCGGTAGATGGACGTCGCCTCATTGGGTCGCTCAGGGGGCGTCACGGCGACGACGGTCGCGGGAGTCGCCGCCGTGTCCCGGGAGGGCGGTGTGAGCAGCGAGAAGACCAGCGGCTTCGCCGGCTCCTGATACGGGTGCCGCCGCAGCGACCGCGGGTTGTCCAGCGCGTAGACGTCGTAGTCGCCGTCCTGATAGTAGGTGAAGGCGAGGCGGTCGGCCTTGTGCGCCCAGGAGAGACAGGGGGAGAACGGCGTGATGCCCGAGACCCCCGTGTACACGTCGGACAGCTGGTAGATGTTGCCGTCCGTCAAGTCGTACATGAAGATGTTGCTGATCCCAGTCCGATCCGAGACGAATGCGAGCGACTTCCCGTCGGGCGCCCACACGGGGTTGATGTTCTTGCCCCGGTCCATGTGATTGAGCAGCTCGATGCTGCCCGAGTTGAGATGGTACAGCGCGACCCGCATGTTGCCGAAGCGCAGCGTGGTGAAATCGGTCCCGGGGCCGCGGTCAGTGGTGAACGCGATTGTCTTGCCGTCCGGTGACCACGCAGGGTGGAGGTCCGCGTAGCGGTCGCTGGTGAGCCGCCGCAGGCCGCTGCCGTCGCGATTGACGATGAACAGGTCCGACCACCCGCCATCATACCCCGTGAAGACAAGCTGCCGGCCGTCGGGGGACCACGAGGGGCTCGTGACTCCGTTCAGCGGAATGGCGATGCGCCCGACCTCCCGATCCCGCTTCACGTCGAGGATCACCAGGTCGTCGCGGTCCTTGTGCTTCACGGCGATGGCGAAGGACTGGCCGTCGGGGGCGAACGAACCCGCCGAATTGATGAAGCGGAGGCTCTCGTAATTCGTGTTCACGGTCGACTTGATCAACCGGCGCTTGACGCGGCCGGTCTCCGCGTCCCCCAAGTAGAGATCGACGAAGAACGATTTTCCCTCGGTGAGGAACGCGATGTCCTTGCCGTCGGGCGAGAGCGCGGGAGCTAGGTGGTAGGACCCGCCCGACCGCTGCTGTGACAGAATGCCCTTGGCGATGCGTCGGGCCCGATAGTGGTCGACGAGCTGGGGAAGGAAGGTCGTTTGGACCGCGTCATGCCAGTCCTCTGAGAGCTCCTCGAGCGACCGCCCCAGCGCGCGTCGGAAGGCGAAATCGATCCCTCTGGACGAGGCCGAGCCCTGGAGGATCTCGCCGATGACCTCGTCGCCCCAGCGCTCGCCGATGTAGGCCCACAGGGCGTGGCCGAAGTGGTAAGGGAAGACCCGCGGGTCGAAGGTCATCTGCTCGATCGTGGGCAGGTGCCCTTCCAGGGCGGCGTCCCGCAGCGACATCGCGGTCAGGGGGTCGATCGGGCCGAGTGACAGGTACTCCGCCATCCCCTCCATGTACCAGAGCGGCGGGTTTACGGCGTTGAGCATTTGCATGCCCCCCCCGCTTTGGCCGCGGCTGAATACGTCGAACTGGAACTGGTGCACCATCTCGTGCTGGAGCACGTGCTCGAGCTCGGCGTAGGAGCCCGTGAAGGGCAGCACCATGCGATGCTTCAAGACTTCCGTCACGCCCCCCACGCCCTCACCACCCACACTAGTGACGTTTGTCTGCTGGAAGTCCGACCCCGACGCGTACAGGATGATTGGCTTGCGCGCCTGGAACTGGTGGTGCAGGATCCTCGACAGCCGCGCGTAGCCGCGCTCCGCCATGCGCGCCGCGTCAAGCGCCGCAGCGCGCTCCCGCTCGTAGAAATAGACCTCGAAGTGCTCCGTCCGGATGACCTGGAAGGTGAAGCTGCTGTACTGGACTTTGTTCTTGCCGAAGTACTGCGCCGCCATCGGTGCCGCACCGCAGAGTAGGAGCGCCGCCGCCAGTCCACTGAACCGTCGCATAAGGCTCATCCTTTCGACCCGCCCTCGGGGGCGGTGAAAACCAGCGGGGCGTCACCCCACAGGCGCTCGAGCTGATAGAAGTCCCGCAGCTCGGGATGGAAAACGTGTACCACGAAATCTACATAATCGAGCAGCACCCAGCGCCCCTGCGGAAGGCCCTCGACGTGGTGGGGCCGCACCCCCCGGGGGGCCAGTTGAGCCAGCAGGTGCTCGGCCATCCCCCGCACGTGCGCATCCGAGGTCCCGGAAACGATCACGAAGTAATCGGCTGCCGCCGTCAGACCCCGGAGGTCGAGCACTACGGGATCCACCGCCTTGCGATCCGCGAGCGCCGCGGACACGAGCCGCAGCGCCTCGGGCGGGCGTCCCCGCCGCGGGCGTGGCGACCGGCTTTTCCCCGTGGTAGTCATAACGACAGGTTCACCCGTTTGTTCCGCGCAGCCGCTACTCCTTCACCACGGTCACGAGGATCTCCGGCCGCACGTCGGGATGGATCTTGATGCCGACGCGGAACTCGCCGAGCTCGTGGATTGGCTCGGGCAAGTCCACCTTGCGCTTGTCGACGTGGATCCCTGTTTCCTCGAGCTTGCGTTGGATGTCGCTCGCCGTCACCGAGCCGTACAGCTTGTCCTCCTCGCCCACCTTGACGACGAACGTGAGCTGCACGGCGGCCAGGCTGGCGGCCTCGGTCTCGGCGACGGACTTTTCGGCGGCCCGCTGCTTGGCGATCCGCGCAGCCTCGAACGTGATGCGCTTCTTGTTGGCCTCGGTCGCGGGGTAGGCGAGCCCCTTGGGAAGCAGATAGTTGCGGGCGTAGCCGTCCTTGACCTTGACCACGTCACCCGCTCTGCCGAGGTGCTGCACGTCTTCCCGCAAAATGATCTCCATCAGGATCCTCCCGAGACGTTCGGTCGGCTGGCCAGCCGGCGCCGGAATTCGAGCCACGTGTCGGTGACGCCCAGGGTTGCGAGTCCCGGGAGAATGAACACGAGCGGCACGGCGAGCACCGCGGACACCACGAGCGCGCCCACGAGCGCCGCGGGCGAGATGCCGAGCACGCCCGCGAACGCTACCACGATCGCCGCCCCGCGCAGCAGATACAATGCGCCTAGCACCACCAGCAGGTTGAGCGCGGCGGTCTTAAGCGCGCCAAACAGCGGCGTGATCCACACGGCGATCGCAGCGACGACGGCCCACACCCACGGGTCGGCGAAGCCGAACTCGCGGAACGGTCCCAGCGGCTCGCCGAGGGGGCGCGGCGCGACGAGCTGGTGCCACTGCCATGCCAGCGCCAGCCCGGCGAGCCCCTCGAGCACGAGGGTCGCCGGAAAGGTCTCGCCCAGGAAGCGCACCGCAGGCTCGAACATGGCGTACACCTCGGGCCGGACCTCCACCAGAAAGCGCAGCATCGTGCTGGCCTGGCGGGTCGCGTCCCACTCGAGCATCTCTCCGGCGCTCTGACCGAGGACGACCCGCGCGAGCGCCAGGGCGACACCGAGCCCGAGGACGCAGGTGCGCAGCGCTTGCCGCTGGAACCGGGCGGGAGCGACGACAGTGAGCACTGCAAACGCCGCGGAGACGATCACCACGTACGCCCGCACCAGCCCCGCGAGGAGGTCGTGCTCCCCGGCCACGAGCAGCGCGGCGCTCGCGAGCCCCACGAGCAGGGCCGTCGCCCACTGAGCGGGGGCACGCGGGCGCGCCGCGAGCGTGAGGCAGGCGAACGGCAGGCCGACGAGGGTAACGGGCGCCCACACGGCGAATGCGATGCTCGCCAGCACGAGCCGCCAAGGGCGGCGGGCGATATCAGCCGTAGCGCTTGATGTAGGGGAGCAGGGCGAGCTGGCGCGCCCGCTTGATCGCCGTCTGCAGCTGGCGCTGGTGCCGCGAGCACATCCCCGAGAGCCGGCTCGGCAGGATCTTGCCGCGCTCGGTCAGAAAGCGGCCCAGGGTGCGGTCGTCCTTGTAGTCCAAGACGCGCACGCCGGACTCGCACACGGGGCAGGTCTTGGCGGGGCGTCTCATACCTCTTCCTCCTCTTCGATCTCCTCTACGTCGGCGGCGATCGCGGGAGCGGGGACGGGCTTTACGGGCTCCCCTTCGTTCACCACCATCAGGAAGCGGAGCACGCCCTCGTCGAGCTTGACCGCCCGCTGGTACTCGGGGAGCAGGTCCGCCGCGGCCTCGAACTGCGCCACGACGTAGTAGCCGCTGTCGCGCTTCTTGACCGGGTAGGCGAGCGTGCGCTTTCCCCAGTGCGCCACATTGGTGAGCGCGCCAGTGCCCCCCCTGGTGATCAGGGCATGGAACCGCTCGAGCTTTTCGTTGATGGCGGGCTCTTCCAGGGCGCTGTCAAAGATGTAGACCGTCTCGTAGCGACGGGTCATGCCACCTCCCTTTGGTCGTAGGCGACCCGGCGCAGGTGCGGCGCCGAGTAGGGAATTTGTGCGGCGAAAGATAGAGCGGTGCCGGAGGGCGGGGAAGGGCTGGCGCACACGCCGGCAGCCGGCTAGTCTCGCATTCGTGGTCCGCGCGCGTTCGTACCTGTGGATCGCCCTGATGCTCGCGACTCCGTCGTCCACGCTCGCCCAGCAGGACTCCGCCCGCATCGAAGGGACCGCGCGGTCCGCCCTGAACGGGCGGCCGCTGGCGGGCGTCATGGTGACGGTGCGGGACACCAGGATCTTCAGCGTCACGGATTCGACCGGAACGTTCGCGCTCGGCGGCCTCCCATCGGGTCGGCGCGGGGTGCGCATTCGCTACGGGGACAGTCTCTCGTACACGCAGGACGTGACGCTCCAACGCGGCAAGACCCTCATCCTTGCCGTGCTGCTCGACGTGAGCGCGGTCGAGTTGGCGCCGGTCGTCGTCGAGGCCCAGAGCGTCGCGGCGCTCCGCAGCCTCGTGGCGTTCTACGACCGCAAGCGGCTCGGTTTTGGGCGGTACTACACGCCCGAGGAGCTGGCGCGGCGCCGCGGACTGAGGCTCACCACCCTGCTACTCGAAGCGGGCGTTCAGGTCCGGTGCCGCTTGGCGCTGTGCGTACCCGTAGTGGTGGGGCCTCGGCTCACGGGGGACCCGACATGCATCCCGACGCTGTACCTCGATGGCTTGCCGACATTCGCCAACGATGTCAACGAGTTCTGGGCGGACGAGCTGGCGGCTTTAGAGATCTACAAGAGGGCGGGCGATGTACCGCCCGAGTTCAACCGTGATTACTTGGGCGGTTGCGGGGCGATCGTCATGTGGAGCCGCCGCTAGCCCTGGCGGCCGGCGTCTCGCCCGCGTAGACATCAAAACGATGCCTCACGTCACCTTCACGCAGAACATTCAACGTCACGTCTCCTGCCCGGAGACCGAGGCGGAAGGGCGCACCGTGCGCGAAGTGCTGGACCGAGTCTTCGCGGCCAACCCGCGCGCCCGCGACTACGTGCTCGACGATCAGGGCGCCGTCCGACGGCACATGGTGGTCTTCGTGGACGGGCGGCAGATCCGCGACCGCACGCAGCTGACCGATCCCGTCCCGGCCGATGGAGAAGTGTGCGTGATGCAGGCGCTCTCGGGCGGATGAGCGACCGGCTCTTCGTCGCCACCCGCAAGGGTCTGTTCACGATCGAGCGCGGTAAGGCGCGGCGGGCCGGTCGCTGGGCCGTCACGCGCACCCATTTCCTCGCCGATAACGCCTCGATCGTCCTCCCCGACCGGCGGAATGGCTCCGTCTACGTCGCGCTCGGCCACGGGCATTTCGGCGTGAAGCTGCACCGCAGCGCGAACGGCGGGCGCAGCTGGGAGCCGTGCGCGGCGCCTACCTATCCCCCCAAGCCCGAGGGAGTCGACGATCGGGAGCCCAACTCCGGGCGTCCCATTCCCTGGAACACCGAGCTCGTGTGGGCGCTCGAGCCGGGGCACCGCTCGGAGCCGGGGACGCTGTGGTGCGGCACGCTGCCGGGTGGGCTGTTCCGCTCGCGCGACCGCGGCGCTTCGTGGCAGCTCATCGAGTCGCTCTGGAACCACCCTAAGCGACGGGAGTGGGTGGGCGGTGGCGCGGAGCTCCCGGGCCTGCACTCGGTCTGCGTGGATCCGCGCGACGCGCGCCGCGTCGCGGTCGCGGTGTCGTGCGGCGGGGCGTGGCTCACGCGGGACGGCGGCGCTAGCTGGGAGATCCGCGCGCAGGGGATGCGCGCGGCGTACATGCCCCCCGAGCGCCAGTACGATCCCAACGTCCAAGACCCGCATCACATGGTGCAGTGCCCGGCGGCGCCCGACGTCCTGTGGGTGCAGCACCACAACGGAGTGTTCCGGTCAACCGACGGCGCCGCTTCGTGGCGCGAGATCACGACCGTCAAGCCGGCAGCTTTCGGGTTCGCGGTGGCCGTACCCCCCGAGGATCCCGACACGGCGTGGTTCGTTCCCGGGGTGAGCGACGAGCAGCGCATTCCCGCCAAGGGCAATGTCGTCGTGGCGCGCACCCGGAACGGCGGGAAAAGCTTCCAGGTCCTCACCAAGGGCCTGCCACAGCGCCACGCTTACGATCTCACCTATCGCCACGCGCTCGACGTGGACGAGACCGGGAAGCGGCTCGCCTTCGGCACGACGACGGGATCGCTCTGGGTGTCCGAGAACCAAGGGGACAGCTGGGAGACGGTCTCAGAGCATCTGCCGCCGGTGTACTGCGTTCGCTTCGCGTAGCTGAACGCGCTACACGTTGAACCTGAACAGCAGAATGTCTCCGTCCCGCACCACGTAGTCCCGCCCCTCGCTCCGTACCAGCCCCTGCTCGCGCGCGGCCTTGTAGGAGCCCGCCTTCACGAAGTCCGCGAACGTGACGGTCTCGGCGCGGATAAACCCGCGCTGGAAATCCGAGTGGATCTCCCCCGCGGCCGCGAACGCGGTGGCGCCGCGATGCATTGTCCACGCGCGCACTTCGTTGTCACCGACTGTGAAGAAGGTCTCCAGCCCGAGCAGGCGGTAGCCCGCGTGGATCAGGCGGTCGAGCCCGGGCTCCGTGACACCCGCCGCCGCGAGGTACTCCTGCCGCTCGGCACCCGACAGGTCGGCGAGCTCAGCCTCGAACTTTGCCGAGAAGAGCACGATGTCGGCCTCCTCGTGGTGCGATTGCACGGCGGCGCGCAGCGCCTCGATGCGGCGGCCGCCGCCCGAGGCGAGGTCATCCTCGTTCACGTTGGCGGCGTATAAGATCGGCTTCGCGGTGAGGAGGCCGAGCTGCCGCAGGGCGTGGACGGCCTGCTCGGTCTCTCCGGCCTCGCGCGCCCCCCGGCCCGCGTTCAGCTCGTCCACGACCCGCTCGAGCAGCGCCAGCTCGGCCTGCGCGTCCTTGTCGCCGGCGCGCGCAGTCTTGCGCGTCTTCTCGAGCCGGCGCTCGACCACTCCCAGGTCCGCTAGGGCGAGCTCGCTCGTAACCACGTCGTGGTCGCGCACCGGGTCTACGGGGCCCATCACGTGCACGACGTCTGGGTCGTCAAAGCAGCGGATCACGTGCACGACTGCGTCCACCTCGCGGATATGCGAGAGGAACTGGTTGCCGAGCCCCTCGCCCTGCGAGGCGCCCTTGACGAGCCCCGCGATGTCCACGAACTCGACCACGGCCGGCACCTTCTTCTTCGGCCGCACCACGTCGAACAGCTTGTCCAGGCGGGGATCGGGCACTTCGACGACGCCCACGTTCGGCTCGACCGTGCAGAAGGGATAGTTCTCGGCCGCGGCGGCCTTCGAAGACGTCAGCGCGTTGAAGAGGGTCGACTTCCCCACGTTGGGGAGGCCGACGATGCCGAGCCGCAGCACTCAGCGCACGCCTTCCGTCACCCACTGCGTCACCGCGTCCACCAGCTGCGGGATGATCGCCTCCACCTGCTCCAGCTGCTCCGGCGTAAACGGGGCCAACACGTACTCGCTCCAGTCCGTCACCCCTTCGGGCAGCGGCCCCACCCCGATACGCAGCCTGGCGTACTGCTGCGACTGCAGCGCCCCTTCGATGCTCTTGAGCCCGTTGTGGCCCCCCGCGGACCCTTCGGCGCGCAGCCGGAAAGTGCCGCACGGAATCTGGAAGTCGTCCACGAGGACTAGGAGGTCCGTGGCTGGGTTGAAGGCGGGATCGGCGCGCAGCGAAGCGAGCGCGGCGCCGCTGTGGTTCATGTAGGTAGTCGGCTTCAGCACGCGGACGGGGACGCCGTCCACTTCACCGGCGGTGGCGCGGGCCCGCTCGGCGCGCCGGAACGGCGGCAACCCCCAGCGGGCGACGACCGCGTCGGCCAGCCAGAATCCCGCATTGTGCCGCGTCGCCGCGTACTCGGGATCCGGGTTCCCGAGACCGACCACGGCGCGCAACGGTCAGCTCTCTTTGCCGCCCTTGGGCTTCTCGGGCTTCTCCGCCTTCTCGGGCTTGGCCTTCGCTTCCGGCTTGGCTTCCGCCTTCCCTTCGACCTCGCCCTCGCCTTCCTCTTCCTCGCCTTCGCGGACCTTGCGGATCAGCTCGGGCTCGGCCACTTCGGCGGCGGCCTCGGGAGCAGGCGCGACCACCTCTTCGGCGCGCGGCGGGACCACCGTGGCAATGGTGAGGTCGTCCTGAGTCAGGATCGTCGCATTCGAGATTCGGAGATCGCGCACATGGAGCGAGTCCCCGATCTTCAGGGCTGTGACATCGAGCTCGACGCGGTCGGGGATGTTTTCGGGGAGCACTTCGATCTCCACCTCCCGCGTCACCTGGTCGAGCACGCCGCCCGCGTTGCGCACTCCATCGGGGGAGCCGACCAAGCGCACCGGCACCTTGAGCTTCACCTTCTCTTCGGCGTGGATCTCGTAGAAATCCACATGGATGATGTCGGGCCGGACCGGGTGGCGCTGAATCTCGCGGATGAGCGCCCGCGTCTTCTTGCCGTCCACCGCCAGCTCGATGATCGTACTTTCCGGCTCGACCCCGGTCAGCGCCTTCTCGAGCGCTTTCGCCCCCACGGAGAGCGCCTGCGTCTCGCGGCCGTGGCCGTAGATGACGGCCGGCACCTCGCCGCGGAAGCGAGCCTGGCGAGCCGCCCCCTTGCCGGTGGTGGTCCGCAGATTGGCTAAAAGCGAGACGACCTGTGCCATTGTGAGTCCTCAGCTATCAGACATCAGTGGTCAGTCGAAGAGAGCGCTCACCGACTGATTCGAGTGCTCGTAGCCGATCGCCTTGGCGATCAGCCCCGCGATCGAAAGCACCTTCAGCTTTTCGAACCGCCGCTCCTCGGGGATCCGGATCGTGTTCGTGACCGCGACTTCCTCGATCGCCGAGGTGCGGAGCCGCTCCACCGCGGAACCAGACAACAGGGCGTGCGAGGCGAAGGCGTAGATCCGCCGCGCGCCAAGCCGTGACAGCGCCGCCGCGGCCTCCGTCACCGTCCCCGCCGTGTCGATCATGTCGTCGGGGATGAGGCAGTCCTTGTCCACCACTTCACCAACAACGTTGACGACTTCAGTCACGTTCGCCGAGGGGCGCCGCTTGTCGATGATCGCGAGCGACGCGTTCAGGCGCTTGGCGAACCCGCGCGCCATCTTCGCCGATCCCACGTCCGGCGCCACCACCACGGGATCGTACAGCTGCTTCTGGCGGAAGTGGCTCACGAACACCGGTGCCGCGTACAGGTGGTCCACCGGGATGTCGAAGAACCCCTGCAGCTGATGGGAATGGAAATCCATTCCCAGCACGCGGTCCGCTCCGGCGTGCGTGATCAGATTTGCGATCAGCTTCGCGCTGATCGCGACGCGCGGCTGATCCTTGCGGTCCTGGCGCGCGTAGCCGAAGTACGGCACCACCGCCGTGATCCGGGCCGCGCTCGCCCGGCGCGCCGCGTCGATCAGCAGCAGCAGCTCCATCAGGTTTTCAGCCGGCGGGTTGGTCGGCTGGATGATGAAGACGTCGCGCCCGCGGACGTTCTCGTCGATCTTCACGAACAACTCGCCGTCGGCGAAGCGGCGCAGCGTCACCGCGCACAGCGGCTGCCCCAAATGGCTCGCCATCTCCTCGGCGAGCGGCCGGTTGGCCGTGCCGGCGAGCAGCAACAGCTGGATGCGGGAGACCGTCATGTCCGCCATGCGAGCCCCCGAAAATAGCCGGCAACCTGCGGGAAGCCAAGGCGTTAATGCGGCTTTGGTCTGAGTCCGTCCAGAGCGGGCGTGAGCTGATCCACTTGCCACAGGTCCAGCCGGTATACGGTGCCGCTGCGCGTGCGACGCACCCAGAACCGGCCGGCTGTCGAGTCGAAGGCCAGCGCCAGGAGCTCGCGGCCGCGCGTGCCCCGCACGGTCACGCGGCGCTGCGGCCGATCGAACCGCAGCGAGTCGGCTTGGCGCTCGGTCGCGAATCCCGCCGCGCTCACTCGACGGAACCGCTCGAGCAGCTGCGCCACGGCGGCCGAGTCCGCGGGCAGGCCGCCCGGGAGCGTCCACTTCGTTCCGTGGCGGCGCAAGGCATAACTCTTCCGGCCGCGCTGCACCTCGACCGCGGCGATGCTGTCCGGCGGCACTGCGCCGATCTCGCGGTCCCGCCAGTCGTCCACCTGACGCGCCACGAGACTCCCGAGCTGCCCGCGCCACAGATACACGTGCGCGTCTCCCGGTACCCGCACGTAGGACGCGTCGTAATCGGGGCCGCGCCCGCCGACGATCAGGCGCACGAGCGACTTCCCGCCTCCCGCCAGGCGCAGCACCCGGCCGCTCGCGCTGTCCACGCCCATGCGGGCGAACGACGAGGGGCTCTGAGCGGCGAGCTCCGGCTTCGAGCTGTCCTTGAGGGCCTGCAGCAGGTCGTTCAGCGCCTGCTGCGAGGCCGCGTGCCCGTTGACGGTCCAGGCGGCTGCCGCCCGCTTTACGAGCAGCACGGTGTCGGCCTGATGGGTGATGGCGATCGTGTCCACGTCGCCCGGCGCGAGCACTGGCAGCCGCAGGTTGCCCGCGGTGGTGTCCGAACGGCGCGACAACAGCTCGCTCGCACCCCAGAGGAGCAGCAACACGACGAGGCCAAGCGCGATCACCTTCAGGTGCTTTGGGCTCATGCCACCTGGCGTGCGACGGGCTGGTAGACCTGCTGCGTGATGAGCCGCCGGCGCCACAGCCGCACGCCGCCCACAGCGACAAGCAACAACGGAATACCGATCACGTTCCCGTATTTCACGGCGTCGCGCAGCGCGCCAGTGGTGAACACGAGCGGGGGCGGGCTTCGATCCTTCGACCGGATCGCGATCAGCGCTTCGTCCTGCGCCAGCCAGTCCACGGCGTTCTGCACGAAGACCGCGCCCCCCTCCCCGCTCCGCACGTAACGGTCGCTCGCGAAATCCGCGCTGCCGACCACGATCACCCGCCCGCGGGTGGCCGTAGCGGTTTTCGCGGCGGGGTTCACCTGTACGGCAAGCAGCCGGCGCGCGAGGGAGTCGCGGCTGAATTGCTGCGTGGGTTGCACGATCATCTCCGACTGCCGCGCGCCCGCGGCGCGGCTCGAGACAAAGAGAGGCGTGACCGTGCCGGGGGTCGCCTGCGCGGTGTCGATCGTGCTCCCCCACGGGACGAGGGCGGCGTCCACCTCGGCGTTCACAGGAGAGGCCTTGGTGCTGAGCGCTCGCACCCAGAGCGGGTAGGACACCAGCACCTGGCCGAACTGCACCGGCATCGCGACCTGCTCGTTCGAGGCGAGGTCGTAGACCATGTCCGACCGCACCGCCACGCCGTACGGCCGCAGCAGGTCGTTCCAGGGGACGGGGCGCGCGCTGGCGAGGGGGTACTGGTCGGCGAGGGCCATGCCGCTTGCCAACAGGAGCAAACCGCCCCCCGAATCCAGGAAAGCTTGCAGCCGGGCGAGCTGCGATGCGCGACCGAGTCGGGAACGCCCGCGATCACCAGGACCTTGAGGTCGCGGAGCGGGGTCGAGTCGTCGGGGACCGCCACGGCGCGCACCGTGTAGTTCTGCTCGAGCTGTTCCCGGATGGTGTTATAGGTGCGGTTGCGCGCCGAGCCGGAGCGGTCCGTTGCGATGGTGAACCCGATGGCCGGCTTCTCCTTCCGGGTGAGCGCACGGATGAACGACGTGAGCCGGTATTCGAGGTCGCTCGCCTGTCGCACGAACGGGATCGTCTTCACGGCTTCGGCGTATTGCACGGCGATCCCGAGGTAGCCATCCTTCACCTGGAGCTCGCCACGCCCGACCACGTTGAACTGGACCGGCGGGATGCCGAGGGTGCGCGCCACGCGCGCGGCGGCGGTGTCGGCGGATGGATCCGCCACCACGAGCCGCAGCTTGCCGCCGCTTGCGGCGCGATAGTCCCGCAGCAGGTCGTCCACGTCACGCTTGAGGAAGGCGACTTCGGGGGGCAGCGCCGCTGAGGCGAAGAGCCTGACCGTGACGAGGTCGTCCAGGTGTGCGAGGATGCGGCGCGTGGCGGGGGAGAGCGTGTACGCCTTGCCGGGCGTGAGGTCGATCCGGCCCCCGATGTGCCTGCCGAACAGATTCAAGACGACGAACCCCGCGACCAGAAGCGCCGTGCCGAGCCGGAGGCGCCGGATCGCCTCGCCGCGCGCCGTGAGCCGGCGGCGCATGAGCGCGAAGTAGGCGAGCACGAGGAACACGGCCGCTAGGCTGAGGAAGTACACGGCGTCGCGCAAGTCGATCACACCGCGCGCGATTCCGGTGAAGTGGGCGAGCACGCCCAGCGCTCCCGCGATCGCGCCGATCCGCGGCGGCAGGCCGACCAGCAGCGGGTCCAGGCCCACGAACGTCAGGACGAACATCACGGCGACCCCCGCGATGAACGCGGTGATCTGATTGCGCGTCACGCTCGATGCCCAGACCCCAACGCCCGCGAGCCCCAGCGTGAGCAGTCCGGCACCCACGTACTGGGCGATCACCACGCCCCACTGCGGATGCGAGCCCGCGGTGAGGCCGAGCGGGATCGCGACCGTCAGCACGAGCGCGATCCACAGGAACAGGACTTGCCCCACGTACTTGCCGAGTAGCAGCTCGAGCTCGGTGATCGGTTGGGCGAGGACGACCTCGAGGACGCCGCTGCGTGCGTCTTCGGCGAGCGCGCGCATCGTCACCGCCGGGACGAGGAACAGGAGCAGCCACGGCAGGAGGTCGAGCATCGGGCGGAGCGTCGCGACGCCGTACAGCTCGGCCTGGCGGAAGAAGAGGAAGTCGTTCGTCGCCACGAACACGACGAGCAGGATGTACGCCGTCGGCAGGTCGAACAGCGCCTTCAGCTCGCGCCGCGCGATGGTCCAGACAGCGTTCACGGCTGCCCCGGCGTGGTGAGCTGGCGGAACAGCTCTTCGAGGTTCCCTGTCTCCTGATGGAGCTCGTACAGCGTCCAGCCGTGGGTCTTCGCCAGCTCGAAAATGCCCGGTCGCAGGTCCGCGTCCTTGTCGGCAGTCAGCCGCACGGCGACGCGCCCGTCCGCCCCGGCCCTGCTGGACTCGACGCTGCGCACCCCCGCGAGCCGCGCGAGACTCGCGGCGACATCCGTACCCCGGGCTTCGACGGCGATCTGGACGACGCCTTCCGCCTGTTGGATCAGCCGGTCCACCGGGCCGTCGGCCACGATCTTCCCGCCGCTGATGATCAGGAGGCGCGAGCAGCTCTGCTGCACCTCGGAGAGCACGTGCGTGGAGAGCAACACCGTGCGGTCCTTGCCCAGATCCCCGATGAGACGGCGGATCTCGACGCGCTGGTTCGGGTCGAGTCCCTCGGTCGGCTCGTCCAGCACCAGCAGGTCGGGGCGGTGGAGGATCGCCTGCGCCAGACCCACGCGCTGGCGGAAGCCCTTGGACAGGTCGCCGATCGGCCGGTAATAGACGCTCTCGATACCGGTGGAGGTGACCGCCTCGTCGAAGCTCTGGTCCCGCACGCCGCCTACCAGCTGGCGCAGGTCCGCGATGAAAGCGAGGTAGTCGGCGACCAGCATGTCGCCGTAGAGGGGGTTGTTCTCGGGGAGATATCCGATCCGGCGCTTGGCGTCGCGTGCGGCATCCGCGATGGGGGTGCCGTCCAGGCGGATGGTCCCGGCGTCAGGCTCGATGTACTGGGTGATCATCCGCATGGTGGTGGACTTGCCGGCGCCGTTCGGGCCGACGAAGCCCACGACCTCGCCGCGGTCGACGGCGAACGACACGCCGTCCACCGCGATCACGCCGTCAAATCGCTTGGAGACGCCTTCGAGAGTCAGGAATGGCATGGCCGACGTCTGTGCGCTTGAAAGTGTCGGTGTCTCCGGGGGAGATGCTAATCACAGGTCGGTTGGTCGTTCAACCCCCTATCTGTCCCAGGGCTGTCGCAGGGCGAGACGCGTGCGCTCGCGGCCGCGTACGTCTCCCGGCGCCGGGTCAAGGTTCAGTTGACCGTAATCGTGCCCGTCATGCCGGGGTGATTCATGCAGTGATATAGAACCGAGCCTGCCGTCGGGAAGCTAGACGTGAAACCCGATGGGACACTCGCGAACGAGCGCGGTGCGGCGGAGACGTTGGGGGATGCGTAGTCGTCCGAGGTCACGGTGTGCAGGACGGTGCCGATGTTTTGCCAGCACACCGTCTGGCCGTGGGTGATGGTGGCGTTGCCAGGCGAGAAAGCTCGGCTGTCGGTCGCGTTGATCGTCGTCGCCGCGCCGGTGCCGCTACATGGCCCGGCGACCGTGGTCGAGTTGCCGCAGGCGGTAACGGCAAGAGCGGCAAGTCCGAGACCGATGACGAGGTTGATGCGCATGGGGTCCAAAGTTGCCTCCGCGTCGTCCCGCGTCGGGCTCGATGTACTGGGTGATCATCCGCATGGTGGTGGACTTGCCGGCGCCGTTCGGGCCCACGAAGCCCACCACCTCGCCGCGGTCGACGGAAGGACACCTCGGCCACCGCGATTACGCCGCCGAATCGCTTGGAAACACCCTCGAGCGTGAGGAATGCCATGGCCAGCGTTTGTCCGCTCTCGGGGTATCGGCGGTTGTCGGCGGAAGATGCCCGTCAGCGGTCGGCCAGTGGTTCAACCCCCCGCTGCCACGAGGAGATCCCGCCGCTCAAGTGCCCGTTTTCGTCACCCACGCGCCGCGATCTGTGACTCGAGGAGGCGCGCTCGGCCCGCTAAATGAACCGGGCGCAGCCACGTTCGCTGCGCCCGCTCCTCGTACCGCACTAGCCCGAGCAATCAGTTGCAACTAACAGCCAGGTTACCAGCATCGGCGGAGTTGTCAGCATGGAAACTATTCGACCCACAGGAATTGCCGAAGACCTGGGTGAGTGCGAACACGCCGCCAGCCGTTCCCGCAGCAATCGCCGCGATCAGTAGCACGGTCTTCGACTTGTCGTGCTGCGGGGCCCGGATGGACGTTAAGTCATGCAGCGGCACCGCCACCGGTTCGGCACCTTCCACCCCCGGCGTCGTGCCGTACAAGCTGTCTCCGCTGATGCGCGGCTGGGAAACGGAGACTGACGAGTTGTCGTTGTAGGTGACGTACAGGGCCGCCGGGCGCTTCTCCGCGACGAACTGAGCCGGGTCCATCACCGGCCTCACGGTCGCGCAACCGATGGTGCTGAACAGGACGAGCGCTAGCGAAACTCGGGCGAGTGCCATGGCGTCTAACCTCCCACGTGGAACGGATATATGCTAAACGTGGTTGCGACCCTGCGGCGTGTCAAGGCCACCTGGTCCAAACACGGCCAAGCGTCCCGAAAGCCAGTCTCGTCGGGTGGCAGGTAAGAGCCCATTTGGGCCACTTGTGGGCCACGACGTGCCCCGAGGAGCCCTCGTCATGGTGCTGCGCCGCGAGGGGTAGTAGGCGGGGTCGTCTGCCTCCGTGCTGTGGATCGTAGGCCCGCGCCGTTGAGTGGGGCATCACGCGCTGTGCGCTCGCGGCCCGCTAAATGAAACCGGGCGCAGCCACGTTCGCTGCGCCCGCGCCTACTAGCCCGAGCGACCACCCGGTCAGGGGCAAACAACATTCTGTGGGTTTGAGGCCTCGGGATCTTGAGTAGTGGTCACACAGGACCCGCCGAAGATCTGGGTGAGCGCGAACACGCCGCCAGCCGTTCCCGCAGCAATCGCCGCGATCAGTAGGGCGGTCTTCGACTTATCGTGCTGCGGGGCCCGGATGGACGTTAAGTCGTGCAGCGGCACCGCCACCGGTTCGGCACCTGACACTCCCGGCGTCGTGCCGAACAAGCTGTCTCCGCTGATGCGCGGCTGGGAAACGGAGACTGACGAGTTGTCGTTGTAGGTGATGTACAGGGCCGCAGGGTGCTTCTCCGCGACGAACCGAGCCGGGTCCATCACCGGCCTCACGGTCGCGCAACCGATAGTGCTGAACAGGACGAGCGCTAGCGAAACTCGGGCGAGTGCCATGGCGTCTAACCTCCCGCGTGGAACGGATCTATTTCTAAACGTGGTTGCAACCCTACGGCGTTTCAAGGCCACGTGGTCCAACGCGGCCAAGCGCCCCGTGGCGGCTGAAGCGGAAGGCGTTGCGAAAGACAGAATCGGTCCTGGTGG
>Ga0209266_1001023_pt1 | contig 19428 bp, 17 predicted proteins | sample GraSoiAngelo_132_FD_185889 | JGI IMG/M metagenome (GOLD analysis project Ga0209266, IMG submission 185889) | Grasslands soil microbial communities from the Angelo Coastal Reserve, California, USA - 14_0929_02_40cm (SPAdes) (version 2) | ecosystem: Environmental > Terrestrial > Soil > Grasslands ...
GGATCCGGGAAGGAGATCGCGTCCGGATCGTTGCCGGGCCGCTCGACGGGGTCGAGGGACTGGTCCAGTGCTGGCACAGGGGTCGGGCGACGTTCGTGGTGAGCATCGATCTGCTTCAGCGCAGCGTCGCGGTCGAAGTAGCGGCCGAAGTCGTGAAGAAAGTCTGAATCACGGCAGCCGGCTGAACGCCACGCTGCCTCAGAAGCTTGGGAAATCCACACCGGGAGGGCTCTTGTAGCCCGAGGAGCGAAGCTTCGGCCAGCGCCCGATAACCCCCTTCAGGCGAACCCGGTCCGTCTCCCCCATCTCGTCCGTCGCGTCCCCGTCAATGTCGACCTCATCGGAATCCGCAGACACCCCCTCGCTTCGGCGCAACGTGGCGTGGGCCCTCGTTGGCAATCTCGGCTACAGCGCCTGCCAGTGGGGAGTCCTCGTCTGCATGGCCAAGCTCGGAACCGCGACCGACGTGGGGCGCTTCGCGCTCGGCCTCGCGCTGACGGCTCCCATCATCACCCTGACCAACCTCAACCTGCGGCTGCTCCAGTCGACCGACGCGCGCGAAGACTATCCGTTCAGCGTCTACCTGTCCGTGCGCCTGATCGGCACCGTGCTCGGTCTGGCCGCCATCGCCGCAATGGCGTTCGGCCTCGGCTATCAGGGGATCACGCTCTACCTGATCCTGGCAGTGGCGCTCGGCAAGGCCTTCGAGGCGGTGAGCGACGTCGTGTTCGGGCTCCTGCAGAAGGCGGAGAACCTGCGGCGGGTCGCGGTCTCGATGCTCGCCAAAGGTGTCATCAGCCTGCTGGCAGTCGGGCTCGTCCTCCAGATGACCGGGGACATCATCCTCGCCACCGTGGCGATGGCCCTCTGCTGGGGGAGCTTGCTGTTGACGTACGACCTGCCTGCCGCCGTCCGGCTGGAGAGCATTCGGCCGACGCTGGAGCTCGGCTCCCCCGGCCGGCTCGTACCGGCCGCCTTTCCTTTGGGCTGCGTCGCGGGGATCAGCAGCCTCACCGTCAACGTGCCGCGCTATGCCGTCGAGGCCAACGGCGGTGAGCCGGCGCTCGGCGTCTTCACGGCGCTCGCCTATCTCTTCGTCGCGGCGCTTCAGCCGATGCTGGCGCTGGGCGCAGCCGTCAACCCCCGGCTCGCGCGCCACTTCGTCCACGACCTCGCGGCTTTCCGACGGCTCACGTCGCGAACGATGGTCGTCGCGGGCGCCCTCGGGCTCTTGGGGATCGCGGCATGTGCGCTGTTCGGTAAACCCATGCTCACCCTGTTCTACGCGCCCGAATACGCCAAGCACACGGGCGTCCTGGTCTGGTTGGCGGTGGCGACGGGCGTCGCTTTTCTCGCCCAGGCCCTCAGCTACGCCGTCACCGCCGCGCGACGGCTGCCGGAACAGCTCCCGATTGCGGTGTTGAGCCTCGTCGTCTGCTTCCTGGCGAGCCAGTACCTGGTGCCACGTTACGGGCTGCTGGGCGCCGCCTGGGCGGTGCTCGCCACCGAGACGTCGAGGTTGGCCTGCCTCGGTGGCGTCTACGTCGCGGCGATCGCCGGCGCCTCGTCCGCGGCGTCGCGGGCGAGCAGGCGCGCCGCCCGCTGGCGGGCTCCTCGCAGTGGGCACGCCCCCGAAGAGCGAGGCCCCTCGCCATCCTCGCCCGTGCGGCCGGGCGCTACCGACCCGAAGGCACCACCCCTGATCGCCGAGATCACGGGTTGCTCGGGGAGCGGCAAGTCGACGCTGCTCGCCGAAATTCTACGGGAGTGCGCCGCGCGCGGCCTGCGGGTTGCCACCGCGGAGGATGTCCTGCTGCCGAGGCTCGGGCGCCTGATCCTCCGCCACCCGACTCTGCAGAACGTCGCGCTCGATCTCCGGGGCGCGAGCGAGGTGATCCGCGGCCGACGACCCCTCGAGTTTCTCACCTTCGCCTGGACAGTCATACGACGCGACACCGACTCTTTCGCCACCGGCTTGAGGGCGTACCGCGCCGTACTGCGGAAAGTCGGCATCCACTCCCTCTTGGCCCGCGAGGCGACCAGCCGGCACGCGGTGTTCGTAGACGAAGGCACGATCCATTCGGCCCACAACATTCTCGTCCACGTCGAGCATCCTGCGCGCCGCGAGGAGATCGAGGCCTTCTGTCGCCTCGTCCCGATGCCGGACCTCGTCATCCACGTCACGGCGCCGCTCGAGACGGTGCTCGCCAGAACCTTTGCGCGCCGCAACCCGCCTCTACGCGGACGCAGCAGGGACGAGATGGAACGATTCATCCGACACGGGCACAGCATGTTCGACCAGTTGATGAGGCACGAAGCGCTTTCGCGAAACACGCTGAGGGTGCATTGCGATGATGACGACTTCGGGAGTTACCGCAGGTTTGCCAGAGAGATCGTGGAGCGCCTCGCCGAACGAAGCGCGGGTACTGCCCTCGTTGCGTGCGCTGTTTGATTCCTTGCGTCGCGCCGGCGTGCGCTACTGCCATTGGAAGAGCAACTGGCGGCTGCGCGAGACGCTGCGCGGCGAGACGGACCTCGATCTGCTGATTCACCGGGGCGACATCTCGCAGTTCCTCTCGGTCGTCGGGGCTCTCGGCTACAAGCCCGGCAGTCGCGAAGATCATCCCTCGGTCTGTCACTACTACGGATTCGACCAGGAGAGCGGGAAGCTGTTCGACCTGCACGTGTACTATCGCGTGATCACCGGGGGCACGATCAAGGGCTACCACCTACCGGTGGAGGACATGTTGCTGGGCGGCGCACGGCAGACGGAGGACGGGGTGTACGTGCCCATGCGCGCTGCGGAGCTGGTGTTGTTCGTGATCCGCAAGAGCCTCGACTACGCCGTACCGAGCGAGGCCCTCATTCCACGGGATCGGACCGCGGCCGCAGACGAGCTCGGGTGGTTGCGCCAGGGAGTGGACGATCAGGAGGTGCGCGGCCTGCTGGAGGAGTATCTTCCGAGCGTCGAATTCGCGCTCTTCCGGAGCCTCACGGACGCCATCGAGTCGGGGCGGTCGGGGGTCGGTCGCTTCCGTCTCTGTAGAGCGCTGGCATCGCGGCTGAGACCGCACCGACGGTTCGCGCGCGGGAGTGCGAGCCTGGCGCGGGGCCGGCGCGCGTGGCGCAAGGCCTGGCGCACGCTGCGGGGCGGGACGCCGACGCAGGCGCTCCTCTCGGGCGGAGCGGTCATCGGCGTGGTGGGCGCGGACGGTTCCGGCAAGTCCACGGTGGTCCGCGAGGTGAGCCGCTGGCTCGGAGACTTCGTGTCCGTGGCAACGATCCATGGCGGCAAGCCCCCCCCGTCCGTGGCCACCGCTCTCCCGCGTCTTCTCCTCCCGCTGCTGCGGCGCGCGATGCCGGGCTGGCGAACCTCTCGGATCGACGTCCAGGCGGCAGAGGGGAACGGAGCGGGGCCGGGAGCGACGCGCGGCCGCCGCCGGCTCTTCTACGCGCTGCGGGCGCTGATGCTGGCCTACGACAGGAAGAGGCTCCTGCTCGGCGCCCACCGCAAGGCCATGGACGGGACCCTGGTGATCGCCGACCGGCACCCGACCCGCCAGCCCGGCGTGCCGGAGGGGCCGTCCCTCCACTTCCTCCGTGACGACCCGAACCCGCTGTACCGATGGCTCGCGCGGGCGGAGGAGCGGACATACCTGGCGATCCCGAGGCCCGACCTCGTCTTCTACCTGGAGGTCCCGCTCGAGCTGGCCGAGCATCGTAACCTCACGCGGGAGAAACGCGGCGGGCCGGAGCCGACCGATTACCTCCGTCTGCGGCACGCGCGATCTTCGGCGCTCGACTTTGCCGGCGTCCCCACGCACCGAATTCGGACCGACGCGATGGTGGAGGAGACCCTGCGGTCCATCAAGCCCATCCTGTGGAAGGCGCTGTGAGCGGCGCGGTGCCAGGTCATGGATAGCGCCCCGCTTCTCGCCCTCACCCTGATCGTGGGAGTCCCCGTGCTCTTCATCGCGACGCGGATATTTCTATACCCATTCACGGGCCTGTGCCTCTGGGTGCTGCTCCTCCCGGTGACGAAGACGATGGCCGACCTCGCGGGCTATCCCCAGGACCAGGGGCCCATCGTGCTGCAGAAGCTGACCCTGGCCGATCCCGTCCTGCTGCTCACCGCCGTCGGGGCCCTGCTCAACGGAACCGGCTCGAGCAGCCGCGTCTCGGACCGCCAGGGCCGGCGCATCATCATGCTCCTCCTCGCCTTCTGTGTGGCGAATGTCGCCTCCGCGGCCCTGGGCGAGACCGGCACGGAGTCGCTGATCGAGCTCGCCACGAACTTCTGGCTGTGTCTGTCCCTCGTCCTGATCTGCCAGCTGCTCGGCAGCCCCGACCGGCTGCGTCGCACCCTGACCGCCTGGGAGGGAGCCGGCGTCGTGGGATGCGTGGCCGGCGGAGTGGGGACGCTGCTCATGTGGCGCGGCAACATAAACAACCTCCTGGTGCAGGACGGGAGGGTCGCCGGCCTCTTCCATGGCATCAACCAGCTTCAGTCCTTCGTGGTCGCGGTCATCCCGTTCTTCTGCGCCAGGATGTTCAGCCGCTCCGCGTCGCGAAGCGCCCGCGTCCTCTATGGCGCACTCGTCCTGGTGGGGTTCGCGGGCGTGGTGGGCAGCGGGAGCCGTGCGGGCGTCGTCATCGCCGCTCTGTCGGTCTGGCTGATGCTCCTGTTCGCGTCGCCGAGGCTCGCCCTGGTGTGGACCTGTGCGGCGGTTCTCTTCGCCGGGTCCGCGTGGCAGGTGCTGGGAAAGCATCTCGACGAGCTGCCGTACGGCATTCGGCGGTCCTTCTCGTACGTCCAGGAAGACAACTTGGAGCTGGACGAGCTCAGCCGGGGGCGGGCGGACCAGCTCCAGACCTTCTACACGGTCTTTGCCGAGCACCCGCTCGTCGGGGTGGGGCCGGGTGGCTTCGCCGCGTGGGTCCCTCGGGTCGTGCCGGGCGGAAAGGCTCAGGAGATGCACAACTCGTATCTCGGAGTGCTCGGCGAGACGGGGGCCATCGGCGGCCTGATCATGCTCGCGCTGCTGGCCGATGCCATGCTGAGGACCTTCAGGTTTCTGCAGTGGGCCTCGCGCGCTCGCGACCCGGACGCCCTCATGGCCGCGCAAGCGCTGCTCGTCTCCTACGCGTCAATCCTCATGTACGGGATGCTGAACTACGGGTTGCGGCAACGACACTTCTGGTTCGTCATCGCGCTGACGGTCGCGTTGCCCCACGTTTACATGCGGTGGCGTGCCGGCGCTCGGGTCGCTGAGCGCCGGACGCGACCCTTCTATGGTGTCGTACCATGTGTGGAATAGCAGGTCTGATCACCGCCGGGCCCCGTCCCGACACCGCCGAGCTGGTGCGCCGCATGACGGCGGCGCTCGCCCACCGCGGGCCGGACGGTGAGGGATGCTGGATGGAGGGCGAGGCCGCGCTCGGACACCGCAGGCTGGCCATCATCGACGTGGCCGGCGGCGCGCAGCCGCTCGTGAACGAGACTGGGTCGGTGAGGGTCGTCTGTAACGGTGAGATCTACAACTACCGGGAGCTCCGCGCGGAGCTCGAGGCGCGCGGTCACCGCTTTCAGACCGCGAGTGACTGCGAGACGATCGTCCATCTCTACGAGGACGAGGGGCCCGACGCCATCGCGAGGCTCCACGGCATGTTCGCGCTCGCGATCTGGGACCGAGCGGCCAGGCGTCTCGTGCTCGCCCGCGACCGAATCGGGATCAAACCGCTCTTCTACGCGAGTGGAAGTCGGGGCTTCGGCTTCGCATCCGAGATCAAGGCGCTCGTCGCCGCCGGGCTGACGGAGTGCCGGGTCGACCCCGGCGCGCTGCGCCACTACCTGAGCTGTGGATACGTGCCTCGCACCGACACGATCTACCAGGACGTCCAGCGCGTCGCCCCCGGAGAGCTCCTGATCGTCGAGGGTGAGAGCGTGCGGCGACGCCCGTACTGGGACTGGCAGCCCGGCGTCGCGCACCGTTCGGAGGCGGGCGCCGAGGAGGAGCTCCGCTCCCTGCTCACGACCGCGGTTCGCGAGCACCTGGTGGCGGACGTCCCGGTCGGCGCCTTTCTGAGTGGCGGCATCGATTCCTCCGTCGTCAGCTGTCTCGCCGCGGCGGCCAGCCCCACCCCGCTGCGCACTTTCTCGGTGACGTTCCCCGAGGATCGAGTCTTCGACGAGGCGCGTTTCAGTCGGCAGGTGGCGAGACAGATCGGCAGCATACACACCGAGATTCCCCTGACCCGCATGGATATCCTCTCCGCCCTGGAGCCGGCTCTCGACTATCTCGACGAGCCGTTCGCCGATCCGTCGCTCCTGCCGTGCTTCGCGATCGCGCGCGAGGCGCGCCGGCACGTGAAGGTGGTTCTCTCCGGGGACGGCGCGGACGAGCTGTTCGGGGGCTACACGAAGTACCTGGGCGAAACCTACGCGGCCCGGGTGCCGCGGCCGCTCATCTGGCTGCTCGCCCAGGTGTCGGCGCTCGGACCGTCCGGGCGCGGCAACCGCCTCGAGGAGGCCGTCCGCCAGCTGAGACGGCTGACGGACGGCGGCGGCATCCCCGATACGGGACGACGCTACGCGCGCTGGGCGCAGGTGTGCGGAGAAGCCGAGGTGCGTGCGCTGGTCCCGGACCTGGGCGGCGAGCGCCCCGCGAGCGAGCTCTTCGCGGCCGAAGCCCGGCGCTTCGGCGCGCTGGACCACGGGGACTCGATCAACCGCATGCTGTACACCGACTGCCGGCTCGGGCTCCCCGGGAACATGCTCGCCAAGGTCGACATCTCGAGCATGGCCAACGCCCTCGAGGTCCGGGTCCCGTTCCTGGACCATCGCCTGATCGAGTGCGCATTCCGTATCCCGGGCCGTTGGAAGATCCGCGCCCTGCGCGGCAAGCGCGTGCTCCGCCGGGCGTTCCGCGACGTTCTCCCGCCGGAGATCCGCCGCCGGGGCAAGCGGGGCTTCGAGCCGCCGGTGGGAGAGTGGTTCCGCACCGAGCTCCGGGACCTCTTCTGGGACGTCATCGATACCGGAGGTCGCTTCCTGCCGTGCGTGCGTCGGGACGCCGTCGAGACCCTCTTCCGGCAGCACGAGACACGACGGGCCGATCGTTCGAAGGAGCTCTGGGCCGTGTTCGGGCTGCACTGGTGGGCCGGCAGACACCGCACGGGCATTTGACGCACCCCCACGGGCCGCCTCCGCGGCTCGGATCACCCTCACCGCACATGACAACCATGGTTCTCCACGAGAGAGTTGCACCCAAGCTTCGCATCGTCGACGTGATCAATACGGCCGCCGCCGCCAAGGAGATCCTCGTCGATCGAGTGCGCCATTTTCATCGGCCACCCGCGATCGAGAACTGGATCGTCTGCAGCGCCGGCGAGCACGTCGAGCTCCTCCGGGCCCAGGGTCTTCCCGTCGCGGTCGTCGATACGCCGCGCGGGCTCGAGCCCGGGGCCCTGGCCCGCGCGACCTGGCGTCTCACGCGCCTGTTCCGGAGCCTCGCGCCCGACCTCGTTCACACCCACAGCTCCGTCTCCGGGGCCGTGGGTCGGCTCGCCGCGCGGGCGGCCGGCGTACCGGTCGTCGTCCACACGGTCCATGGGTTCCACTTCCACGAGGGCTCGCGGCTGCCCGCGAGGTTGTTCTCGTGGGCGACGGAGCGTGCGCTGGCGGCCTTCACCGACATGCTCCTCACGCAGAACCGCGAGGACCTGCAGGCCGTTCGCCGGTGGCGCGGCGTTCGGGCTCGCTTGGTCGGCAACGGCATCGACGTGCCGCGTTTCGCTCGGCTTGCTCGAAGGCACTCCGGCCCCGGGCACGTAGTTGCCTGCGTCGCTCGGTTCGAGCCGGTGAAGAACCATCACGACCTGCTGCGAGTCTTCGCCCGAGTCCGCGCCGTGTGTCCGCAGGCGCGGCTCCGCCTGATCGGCGACGGCGCGCTCCGCCCGCAGTACGAGCGAGAGGCAGCGGAGCTCGGCATCGCCTCCGCCACCGAGTTCGCCGGCTACCGGGAGGACGTGAGCGTCCTCCTCGAGGACGTCGACGTGGCGGTGCTCCTCTCCTGGAAGGAGGGCATCGCCCGGGGCCTCCTGGAGCCCATGGCGGCGGGCATCCCGGTCGTCGCCTGGCGCGTGAAGGGCAATCGCGAGGTCGTGCGGAGCGGGAAGAGCGGTCTTCTCGCGCCGCCCGGCGATCTCGAGCAGACCACCGCGCACATCGTCCGCCTGCTCGAGGATCCCGCCCTGCGGAACCGGATGGGCGCGGCCGCGGCCGAGCGCGTGCACAGGCAGTTCAACGAGGCCGCGATCGTCGCGCGCCTGGCCGAGGTCTACGCCTCGTTGCTGGGCGCCGCCGGCCGCGCGCTTCCCGTCTCCTGGGAGCAATCACATGACCAGCGTACCGTTCTTTCGGCCTGAGATCGACGACGGCGACATCGCCGCCGTCGTGGAGGTGCTCCGCTCGGGGTGGCTCACCACCGGACCCCGGGCGAAGGAGTTCGAGGCGGCCTTCGCCCGCTACGTGGGCGCGGCGCATACGGTCTCGGTCAACTCCTGCACCGCGGCGCTCCACCTGGCCCTGGCCGCGCTCGGGCTCAAGCGCGGTCAGGCCGTCCTGGTGCCGACCTTGACCTTCGCCGCGACGGCCGAGGTGATCACCTACTTCGACGCGCGGCCCGTGTTCGTGGACGTGGAGCCGGAGACCCTGTGCATGGATCCAGCGGCGGTGGAGAGCGCGCTCGGCCGGGCAACGGACGTGGTGGGAGCGATCCCCATGCACTATGGCGGCCAGATGGCGTCGATGCCGTGCCTCGCGCGGCGCCTGCGCGCGGCCGGCTGCTTCGTCGTCGAAGACGCGGCGCATGCGCTGCCGGCCGCGGTATGCGATCCCGACACTGGCCGGTGGGTCCGCGTGGGGGCGCTCGCCGATGTGGCCTGCTTCTCGTTCTACGCGAACAAGACCATCACGACGGGCGAGGGCGGCATGGCGGCGACGGCAGACCTGGCGCTCGCGCAGACCATCCGCACCCTCAGCCTCCACGGGATGTCGCACGACGCGTGGGGGCGCTTCCGCGCCGGAGGCAGCTGGGACTATGCGATCACGGCCGCCGGCTTCAAGTACAACATGACGGACCTCGCGGCCGCCCTCGGGCTCCGGCAGCTCGCCAGGGCCGACCGCTTCCGGTCGCGGCGCGCGGCAATCGCGCTGCGCTACACCGCGGAGCTCGACGATCTCGAGGAGGTCGAGACTCCGCGCGAGCAGGCGGACCGCCGGCACGCCTGGCACCTCTACCCGATCCGCCTCCACCTCGACCGCCTGACGATCGACCGTGACGAGTTCATTCGCATGCTCGCGGCCCGCGGTATCGGGACGAGCGTTCACTGGCGCCCGCTGCACATGCAGCCCTACTACGCCGACCGCTACGGGTACCGCGCGGAAGAGTTCCCGGTGGCCTACCGGGAGTGGCAACGGCTCGTCTCGCTGCCGATCTTCCCGGGTATGAGCGACGCCGACGTGGAACGCGTGATCGCGGCCGTCCGCGCCACCGCGCAGCAGGCGCGCAAACGGAGGTTCGCCGTTGCATGACGGATTCGCGGGCACGAATGAGGTACGACCAGCTCAAGCGCGGCTTCGAGGCCGTGGCGGCAGGCATCTTCGTCCTGGTGCTGAGCCCCTTGCTCGCCGCGGTCGCACTGGCCGTCCGCTGCAGCGGACCCGGGCCGATCCTCTTTCGCCAGGCGCGCGTCGGGCTCCGGGGCAAGCCGTTCGACATCCTGAAGTTCCGCACGATGAGGATCAGCTCGGATCCGGGCCCCCTCATCACCAGCGCGGGCGATCCACGGGTCACGCGCGTCGGCCGCGTGCTGCGTCGCTGGAAGCTCGACGAGCTGCCCCAGCTCGTCAATGTCCTGCGCGGTGAGATGAGCTTCGTCGGGCCGCGACCCGAGGTACCGCGCTACGTCGAGATGTTCGCCGAGGCGTACCGGGAGCTTCTGGCCGTACGGCCGGGAATCACGGATCTCGCGTCGGTGATCTTTCGCGACGAGGAGACCTTGCTGGCACGGAGCGCAAACGCCGAGGAGCTGTACGTACACGAGATCCTTCCGCGCAAGCTCGCGTTGAGCCGCGCCTACGTGCGGCAGCGAAGCCTCGGCCTGGATGTTCGTCTCATCGCGCGCACGGTGGCGGCGATTCTCGGATGGCACGCGCCGGGCGAGCAAATGGAGAGCACAGCCGCACTGCTCGAGGGGCAGCGGTGACGGGGATACCCCGCCGAGCTAGGAGCCTTCTCTGATGGATCCGCTTATCGTCATGTCGGGTAATGTGGTGATCGCCCCTGGGGGTTTCCTCAGGCGCAAGGTCCGGGCGATGTCGCGCAACGGCAACGCCCACGGTCCCGTCCTCGTGGTGGGCGGCGGCGGCTACATCGGCACCTACGTCGTCGAGCAGCTCCTCGCGAAGGGCCGGAGCGTGCGCGTCCTCGATCGGCTCATGTTCGGCCAGAAGCCGCTCCAGGACTTCCTCGCGAACCCGCGCTTCGAGCTCATCCCGGGCGAAGCAACGGACGTCGTCAAGCTGGTCGAGGCCATGCAGGGAGCGTCCGCCGTCGTGCACCTCGCGGGTCTCGTGGGCGATCCGGCGTGCGCGCTCGACGAGACCTTCACGTGGCACGAGAACGTGACCGCGACGCACCAGGTCAAGGAGGCCGCGCGAGCCTTCGGCGTGCGGCGGTTCATCTTCTCCTCGAGCTGCTCGGTGTACGGGATCAACACCGTCGAGGTGGACGAGACGAGCGCGGTCAATCCAGTCTCCCTCTACGCGCGCAGCAAGGTCGACAGCGAACGCGAGCTCCTCCTCTGCGCCGACGAGCACTTCTCCGTCACGATCCTCCGCTTCGCGACGGTCTTCGGCCACTCGCGGCGCCCGCGCTTCGATCTGGTGGCGAACCTCTTCACGGCCCAAGCCATGGTGGACGGGAAGATCACGCTCATGGGGCCGAGCCAGTGGCGGCCCTTCGTCCACGTGCGGGACCTCGCGCGGGGGATCGTGGCCGCGCTCGAGGCCAACCCCGAGCGCATGCGCGGGCAGGTCTTCAACGTGGGCGACCGCGGGCTCAACATGACGATCGGCCAGCTCGCCGCGCTCGTCCAAAAGGTCGTGTCGCGCGAGCGCCCCGTCGAGATCGTCGAGATGGCGTCGAAGGACCCGCGGAACTACGCCGGCTCGTTCGAGAAGATCCGTCGCGAGCTGGGCTTCGAGGCGGAGATGTCCATGCAGAGCGGGATCGAGGAGATCGTCTCGGAGTTCAAGAAGGGGTCTTACGGCCACTACAAGGACGCCGTCTACTCGAACCTCGAGACGACGAAGAAGGCACTCTCGGAATTCCGGCAGCGCGGTCAGACGGTGCCCGTCCACCCGCCCGTCGCCGCGACTGCGCGCGCGCGCCTCTACTAGGAGCGTGACCCGAGACTGCGGTCCGCGGGAGCGGGGGCGTCGTCTCCGCTTCGATTCGGCGCCGGCGAGCGATGGGCGTGACCGGCCGTTTCGTTCGGACGCCTCATAGGCGCTGCGACGACGCCCCCGCTCCCGCGACGTGCGTCGCGCCGGATCGCACCCCCGCAACAGCCCCCGCAGCGGGGCGGCGCTACGCGAGCTCGACGCCAGCGCCCGCAGCCGCCGCAGGTTGAAGGCGGCGCACACGAGATGCCACCCGCCGCGCACCGCTGCGAGCCCCCGCAGCATGCAGCGGCGGAAGCCCATCGCCTGCTTGCTCTCGGCGTGCCGGCGAAAGACGTGCGGCACGCGCGCGCGGCCAAATGGCGCAGCGGGGAGGCGGCGCCCCCGCCTCCCCGCACCGCCGTCTCGGGTCACGCTCGTAGCTCGCGGGCGTCCCGAGCCGGCCGCCGATCACCCCTCCTCTGCGGAGCGTCGTGGTGAAAGGGACGCGAGTGTCGCCGACGGCGGCCATGCGGGGCGGCCGCGCGCTCGGCTCTCGGGCTCCGACATCGGCGCCGCCGGGACCGGGAGGCCCATCGTCGGGTTGTTGGTTGTCAATGCCGGGAGGGAGGCTCTTACTCCCAGCATTCGGGGACACGGGGCCCCGCGGGAACTCGCTGGGCAACCCCGGCCCGCCCATTGTGCGCTGCGTCGTTACGGAGGACCGGCGGGGTGGTAGGACGCCGGAGCGGAAGGACATGGCCGGCTCGGCGAATGACGGGGCTCTAGTCCACGAGAAGGGATGCGACACGGGTCGGACAGCGAATCCGCCATCCCAGGAGTTCCACAACTTCGCCAACGTGACGCACGCGATCATCTGGCAAGGGGTCGCCGCCGTCACGCGCGCCCGAATCAGCATCGCGAAGGGCCGCGTGCTCTGCGAGCAGACGCGGGAGCTGCGGCTCCAGGCGCAGGACGCTCGTACCCGCAGCCACGCTCTCGCGGTGCAAGCGGCCTACTCCGTGGAGCGCGCCCACCTCGCGGCAGAGTGGTTCGCATGCGTGGCGGCGCGACCGCGCCTCCGCGCGTGATGCGGCCGGCTGGTTGCCCGCGTTGCTCGTAGAAATGCCCCCGCGGAAAGAATCGCTAGAGCTGCCCCCCCCCGCCGCCTCCGCGCCCTGGCCTCCGCCGCGCGGCGATTCTCGGTGCTCGAGGCGCGCCGCGAAGCCGTGCAGCCGTAGGGCGCGCGTGCTACGCTGCTCGACGTGGACGCGGCGGGGACGGCGGCGGGATCGACGCAGGGCACTGGCGAAACGGGGGCGGCTCACGGCCCTGAGCGTGCGAAGCGCGACCGGCGGGGGCAGGATCGCCCGCGGGTGCGCGCGCCGCGTCCGCGCCGCTACGACCGCCACGGGCTGACGGCGCTCAAGCGGACGGTCGCGACGCTCGGGGGCCGGGTGCTTGACGGGCGCTTCGCTGTGGCGCGCGAGCTCCGCGAGTGGCGGGCGGGCCTCGAGCGCGACCTCGGCGGGGACCTGAGCACGCAGGAGCGGGTACTCGTCGACCTGGCGACGACGACCAAGCTGCTCCTGGGGTCGATCGACTCGTGGCGCATCGCGGTCGCCACGCCCACTTTCAGCCACCCGCCGCGCCGCACCGAGCCCGTGATGCCGACCGAGTAAGGCCCGGCCGGTTTGGGAGGAGGACAAGATGGAAGAGAGCACCATCAACGGTGCGGACTTCCGCGCGGCGCGCCGGGAGCTGCGCGGCGCGATGCGCGGGCTCGCCGAAGGGAAGGTGCTCGCCGTCATCCCCATGTCGAGCGGCGGCGAGATACGCGTGAGCGTCTTCGCTGAGCGCGGCCGCCCGCCCCTGGTCTCGATCGGGCTCTGCCACCGAGCCGGGGAGGACTTTATCCCCGACGGGAAGCGCGCGTCGTCGCGGGGCGCGTCGTCCCGCTCCCGGTCGCCATCCTGCACCCGGACTGCCGGCTGGCCGCCGATGGTGATGTCGGGCGCCTCGGCGTGCCGCGGCGGTGGGCGGAGGAACGCGGGCTCCGCGCGTAAACCGATACAAACGCGGCCGGGCCGACTACCGACGCGCACGTGACCGAGGGCTTCAAGCCACCCGCGCCGTCGTCTCCAACCCAATGGCCCTTCTCCCGAAGGACAATAGCCGACCCGACCGCAGCCCCCTCTAACGCGGCGCGGCACACGGCCGCAATCCCGTCGACGGGGGGGAAGGCCCTCCTCTGGGGATGGGAGTACGCGAGGCGCAACCCGCGACGGCGCGGGGACGTGCGCGCCGCGGACGCCCACCGCCTCCTCGCGGCTACACGTCGCGGACCGGCACGCAGACCGACGTGCATAGCGCGCCGCCGCCCGCGCCACGCTGCCGCCACGTCCCCTCGTACCGCTCAGAAGCGGTGCTTGAATTCGATGCGGAGGACGTCGCCGCGGCTGCTGACGGGGCCGCGGTACTCCTCGTCGTAGGCGACGTGGGCCATCCATCCGCGGTGCGGCTGGCGGAGGATGTCGAAGGAGACGATGCGGTCCCGGTCGACCAGGTCGCTCGGCCGCTTGAGCCCCACGTAGTCCTCGAAATCGTACTCGTAGCCGTCCGGGATGTGGACCTGCTTCGGGATGAGGCTGAGCAGCGGACGCTGCCCCGGATCGAGGGTCGCCACCTGCCGGGGCACGTTGCTCGCGGCTGAGGCGAACGCGATCGCGGTGACCAGCGGGAGGATCAGGTTCGGCGCACCGTCGGCGCGAGCGCGGGCCGCCTGCAGCAGCAGAGCGACCATCGTCGCCGCGAACCCGTTCCGCGCCGCAGCAAGGCGGGTCAAGTTCACCTGACCCCCGGATCTCAGAGAGGGCTGCCGCAGGCCCCCCGGCTCGTGCGAAACCCCTCAACCGTTCTGTACACCAATGTCGCTGCAGCGATGAATCCTGTCGACAGGTGAGACCCCGTGCAATCATCGGTGAGGCTGACTGGGGTGGTGCCCGGGACGCCACCGGTGCTGGAGGCGATACTTCGCACGCGGGGCGCCCCGGCTGCGGTTCTACTTCACCGTGGACGACGCGGACACCTGCACCCTCCGGCACGTCGAGGTGCTCAAGGGACCGCTGAGCACCTGAAGGCCGCATGCGCCCCGGCGGCGTTAGCCGCTGCGCGCGGCGCTCGTGCTAAGAAACGTGAAGACACGGGCGACGTGTTACGGTTGTGGTGGCGGCGCGAGTCTGGTTAACACCGCGCAGGGATGGTGGCTGGCGCGGTGAGGGCGAGCAGGCGGATGGCGGTGGCGACGTTCCGTGTGGACCGCGCCCTGTTCGCGCGTTTGAAGACGGTAGCCGCGCGCACGCGCGTCTCGCGAGGCAAGCTCATCCGCGACGCACTCGAGCGCGAGCTCGCCTATCGCGAGAGCCAGGCGAAGGCGACGGCGGCGTGAATGCCTGAGCAGGCAGCGCAGCCGACCCGCGTCTGTGCCTGCGGCTGCGGGACGCAGTTCACGCCGCCCCCGCGCCCGATGCCCAACGCGCTGAAATCACAAGTGCCGGGAGTGGGAGTCGAACCCACACACCCTTGCGGGTGACGGATTTTAAGTGCTTTACGGCTAATGGTAACTTCTTGAATCTCTGGGCTTTTCCTCCCACGGCATGGGCAACTGTGTAAGCCTCTGTGTAAGTTTTCGCCAAATGGCCGGCCTTGAATGGGTTTTGGGCTGTGCGGGAAGGGTACTGTCACCCGTCACTCGATCTAAGGGGAGAATGCGACCAGGCGCTTCAAGGACGGTTACAATTGCTTCGGAAGGCATCCGGAAAAAGTCATCGCCTTCTTCGACAAGCATATGAAGTGATAGGGCGCCAGTATTGCGCGTCGCGCGCCCGCGTAGCAGGCCCCCGACATCACGGCTGCGCACTCGGAGAAGTCCCCTGCTACGCCGGCACCTCTCTTCCGGTCAGGAGCCGGAAGGCTTCGAGGTACTTGTCGCGTGTCTTGCGGACGATGTCCGGCGGCAACATGGGACCCGGCGGCTGCCTGTTGAAGCGGATCGAATCGAGATAGTCGCGCACGAACTGCTTGTCGAACGAGGGCGGCGAGATACCTTCGCGGTACTCGCTCGCAAGCCAGTAGCGGGAGGAGTCGGGCGTCAGCACCTCATCAATGAGGGTGATCTGACCGTTCACCAGTCCGAATTCGAGCTTGGTGTCGGCTAGGATGAGCCCCTTCGTCCCGGCGTAAGCGGCGCCGCGGTTGTAGATCGCCAGCGTGAGGTCGCGTAACGCGTTCGCGGTCGCCTGACCGAGCGTCATCGCCATGGCGTCAAAGCTGATGTTCTCGTCGTGCCCTGTCACCGCCTTCGTGGCTGGGGTGAAGATCGGGTCAGGGAGCTTCGAGGCGAGCCGCAGCCCCTTGGGGAGCGGAATGCCGCAGACGGTGCCCGTGCGCTGGTAGTCGCCCCAGCCACTCCCAATGAGGTAGCCGCGCGCGACGCACTCGACGGGAAACGGTCGGGCGTGCTTCACGAGCATGGCGCGTCCTCGGAGCACGTCGGCATGGCGCCGAACCTCCGGCGGCATCTCCTCGACCTCGCAGGTGAGCATGTGGTGCGGGACACCGAGGGTGTGGAACCAGAACTCGGAGAGTCGATTGAGCACCTCGCCCTTGAACGGGATGCCGTTCGCCATGACCACATCGAACGCACTCAGGCGGTCCGTGGTCGCTATGAGCAGCGAGTCACCAACGGTAAAGATGTCGCGGACCTTGCCACTGGAAACGTGCGTGAGCCCCGGCAAGGAACACGCCGTGAGGGGCACCGACTCGATCATGACGAACCCCCGCAGAGATTTGGGACGGACGCCCGCTTGTACAGAGTCGTCGCCTCGACCGCAACGAGGGACACCTCCTCGGTAGCGCCAACCTCTCCGGTCGGCTACCTTCGGGCGCTCATGGAGAAGCTCCAACGACTGCTCGACAACAACCGCCGCTGGGTCGCCGCCATGACCGAAACGGACCCGCAGTTCTTCACGAAGCGGGCGGGCAAGCAAGAGCCGCACTTCCTCTTCATCGGGTGCTCAGACAGCCGCGTTCCCGCTGAGGCGCTGACGGGTGCGCTGCCGGGTGAGATGTTCGTCCACCGCAACATTGCCAATCAGGTGTTGCCCGCCGACCTCAACGTGCTCTCGGTGCTCCAGTTCGCCATCGAAGTGCTCCATGTCGAAGAGGTTATCGTGTGCGGGCACTACGAGTGCGGAGGCGTGAGGGCGACGATGGGGACGGAGCTCCTCGGGCTCGTTGATGACTGGCTCGGGAACCTGCGCCACGTCCTACGCCGGCACCGAGCCGAACTCGACGCCATTGACGACTCGGAGACGCGCGTTCGACGCCTGGTCGATCTCAACGTGATCGAGCAGGTGTACAACCTGTCACGAACACCCGTCGTACAGCGGGCGTGGCAGCGTGCCCCGACGCCGAAGCTTCACGGACTGGTCTACAACCTGCACGATGGGCTACTCCACGGACTCGCGGTCGGGATCAACAGCAACGAGAAGGCGGACGCGCTCGCCAGGTGAATGAGGTCGTCGCCGTAGGTCCGTCGCAGAGTTGAGATGAGAGGACCTTGCGCGGGGTTATCCCACTCACCCGGCGACCGGGCGACGCCCCGCGAAAACACGACCGGCGGGTTCTGGAGTCCTTCAGGCCATTTAGTGTGTGCGAAACGGCGCGATGTGCTGGTCATCCGTGCTGGCGAGGTGTTCTCCGTCACCGCGTGATGACAAAGCCGACCGTCTCATATCGCGTCATCCGCTTCGCCCAGGAAATGCCGCCGACGACGGTCGAGATGAACATGGAACGTCACAACTCCTTACCCAGCAAGCGGGTCCTCACCTAGCCATTCGGGGTGCCGCTGCGTGCCGTCGAAGCGCGTGCTGGTTTTGTACAGCTCGTACTTGCCTTCCAAGGCGGCGGACCTGGTGCGCTTCAGAAGGCTTGCGACCTCGGCCTGCGTGAGCGGCTTGAAGGTGCGCACGGCTTCGAGGGCCTGGTCGAGGATGCGCTGACTGTCGATGCCGGTGATCTGCACGGGGATGGGCAGATTCAGGCAGTAGTGCAGCGCCTCAATGGGCTTAACCGTGTTGCTGTGGAGGATGAAAGGGTGCCCGAAGGCCTTCATGCCGAGTGGCGCGATGCCTTCGCGATTGAGCACGGGCAGCACTTCGTGCTCGAAGCTGCGGAAGTGCGTATCCATCACGTTGAGCGGCATCTGCACGGCGTCGAAGTGGAAGTTGTGCTTTCGGGCGAGGTCGAGCATGCGCAAGTGAACAGACGGATCCTTGTGCCCTGTGAAACCGATGAGGCGGACCTTGCCGGCTTTCTGAGCTTCCACCATCGCTTCGACTGCACCGCCTTCAGCGAAGATGCGATCCGGGTCTTCGAGGCGGATGACTTCGTGGAACTGCATCAGGTCGATGCGGTCAGTTTGCAGGCGCTGGAGACATGTGTCGATCTGCCGGGCGGCTTCCGGCTTGGTGCGGCCATCGATTTTGTCCATCAGGAAGACCTTCTGACGGTAGCCGTCCTTAAGGGCTTTGCCCATGCGAACTTCGCTCGCGCCTTCGTTGTAATCCCAGCAGTTGTCCATGAAGGTAATGCCGCGGTCGATGGCCTGGCGGATGAGCTGAATCGACTCGTGCTCGGACATAGAAGGCTGGCCGATGTGCCAGCCACCCAGGCCGATGATGGAGACGCGTTCGCCTGTGCGGCCGAGGGTGCGGTAGACCATTCCATCGTCACTGCTTTCCGCGAAAAGACTGTTTGAACCTGCTGCCAGCAAAGCCGCTGCGACTGCTCCCGCGCTGGCGGTCAAAAACTCTCGCCGACCAAGCTTAGACGGGCTACTCTCGTCTGTGGAGTTCGGATGTTGATTGTTCATTTGAATCACCTCGTGTTGCTAGCTTGGTTGCGCCTTCAATGAATGCAGACGCGCACCCTGGCGTGATCTCCACGCCGGTCGCGTTCACCGCAATGGCGTCACCGTTGGCAGCGAAGATCATTGTATCGTCTGGCCGCCGTCGATCACCATGGCGTGGCCGACCATGAAGGCGGCCGCGTCCGAGCACAGCCAGAGGACGGCCGCGGCGATCTCCTCGGGCTTGCCCATCCGCCCGACCGGCTCCTCCGCGATCACCTTCGCGCGCCCTTCGGGCGTGCCCCCGGTGAAGCGACCCATCATCGCGGTGTCGATGTACCCGGGGCAGACGGCGTTGACGCGGATGTTCTGCGCAGCGTAATCGAGGGCCGCTGCACGGGTAAGGCCGATCACGCCGTGCTTCGCAGCGGTGTACGCGGGGCTGCCCTTGATGCCGATGATTCCTGCGCCCGAGGACGTGTTGACGATCGCGCCGCCTCCCTGCTTGAGGATCAGCGGAATCTCGTGCTTCATGCACAGGAACACGCTGCGGAGGTTGGTGTCGATGATCCGGTTCCACTCCTCCTCCTCGTACTCCGCGGTCGGAGCCGGCTTCCTCGGCTCGATGCCCGCGTTGTTGAATGCGAAGTCCAGCCGCCCGAAGGCTTCGACGGTCTTGTCCAGGGCCGCCTTAACGTCCGCGGCCCGCGTCACGTCGCACCGGACGGCGAGCGCTCGCCCGCCTTGTGCCTCGATCATGCGGGCCGTTTCCTGGTTGCCTTGTTCCGACACGTCGGCGACCACCACGCTGGCACCCTCGTGGGCGAACGCCAGCGCCGCTGCACGGCCGATGCCGCTCGCGGCCCCGGTCACGAACGCGACCTTTCCTGTGAAGTCTGCTCTTCCGTGCGTATCCATTCGTCTGCTCCTGCGGGGTTTGTTCAGGAACCTTTGGGTCGTGAAGTGGGTTGCGTCATGGACGCAGCAGCGTCTTGATCGCGCGACGCTCATCCATCGCGCGGTAACCGTCCGCGACTTGCTCGAGAGGCAGCGTCAGGTCGAAGACCTTGCA
>Ga0209266_1001024_pt1 | contig 19426 bp, 15 predicted proteins | sample GraSoiAngelo_132_FD_185889 | JGI IMG/M metagenome (GOLD analysis project Ga0209266, IMG submission 185889) | Grasslands soil microbial communities from the Angelo Coastal Reserve, California, USA - 14_0929_02_40cm (SPAdes) (version 2) | ecosystem: Environmental > Terrestrial > Soil > Grasslands ...
TGTGCGCGCTGACGGACGCGGACGTCCTCTACAAGTGCACCGACGCGTACGTGGCCTCCTGCGACCGGGCGTTGCGGTGGAACGACCCAGACCTCGCCATCCGCTGGCCCATCGAGAGCCCCGTGGTCTCGCCCAAGGACGACCGCGCGCCGTTCTTGCGGGATGTGCATGATCTGCTGGACTGAACGCCGATTGTCGCGCTCGGTTTCTCGGCGTTTGGGTCAATCGACGTCGCAGCGTTCAGCCTCGCGGTAGGATGAGCACCGCGACGACTGTGCCTCCAGCGAGCGCGTGTCGGAGACTGTACACCCGGCCGTAGGAAGGCGACAAGCGGATGCGTCGAGGTTGCCTGCGGTGCTCGGTGCCTAGCGATGTGGTAGTAGGGCAGCACGCCCATTGAGGCCGTGGCTCAGGTGTCACCTTGGGTCTTGCGCTTCGATCTTGCCTCCGGGCGGGCGCTACTCTGGATCGTGACGGCGCGGCGAGCCGGCGAAGTCTATCCTGAAGTCTACCTGTACCTGGCCGATCGTTACTGGCGTCTTGCGGCTCACTACGAGAAACGTGGCCGGCCTCGGAAGGCTCAACGACTGGCAGGAAAGGCGAAGCAGTACCTTGATCTCGGTGGTGGCGATCCTTTGCCGCCAGCGGCGGCTCTTGCCATGCCAATCCCACGACGCCCGAGCTTCACCGCCGCCATCGGGTTCCGGTCCGACAAACCACCGGACGATGCCGCGTAGGCCCCTCTCAGACCTTCTGCTTGTCTTGTCTGCGGTATTCGCCGTCGGCTGCCTTCCGATTCTCCATTGGCGACGCGCATCACCGGATATCGACGGAAGCGCCTACACAAGGGAACGGCCGGTAGCGGGCGTCCGAGTCGCTCTGTCACGCGAAGAGAATGTGCGCGTAGGCGACGAGTGCCGCGACGCTGTTCAGGGGAGCCGGGCTCGCGCGTCAGCACCTTGAAGTAGACGTCACGGCGCAGGGCACTGTAGGGACCCCGGCGATGGCCGCCACCACAGCCTCGCTAGAAGGTCAGCTTGTCGAAGTCATTCCACTGAATGGTGACCCCGTCGGTCGACGAATCCCAGTTGGGAACGTTCAGCGTCCGAACCGGTCCGCCGCCCCGTGAGAGGAGCTGGAAGGAGACCGTTTCATCGGGTGGCGAGCTGGCGGCGACGTAGACATCCGCGCCCTGGATGAACGGCAGCCCGCTTAGGATCGGATCCGGTTCGCTAAGGTCGGTCTGTTTGTCGTCGTTTCTGTCGAAGGCGAAGAATGCGTTGACCTGCTTGCTGATCCGACAGAGGACTTCCGTGCAGACGTTGAGGCCGTTGATCAGCAGTTGGTCGTTTTCTGAGCCCTGATCGCCCCACAGCTCCTTGTACCTGATCATCACCGTCGACACGCTGCCCGGGCGATTTCCTACGTACTCCTCGATCGCGGCCGACGCGAGCAGGCGGAGGGTGTAGTCGCTTCTCACGAACGGCTCGTAGTAGATGTGGAGCGTCGGAAGGCCGGTTTGCACGAGCGCGAACTCGTAGCGCTGGCCCGGCGTAACCGAAACCGGTCCCCACGCGCCTCCGCCGGTCGAGCCGTCCGTGATCGGGAGTGACGCGACCGGTGCGGCGCTCGTCCGCTGCCCGCTGTCGTTTACCTGCCAGATCTGAACAGTTCCGCCCGACAGCCCGCTGTTCTCCGGGAAGTTGAGGGCCTTCCCCGCGATCTTTATCGAGCCGCTCTGCGGCACGATGTCGCTTTTCGGCCGGTGGCCGGTCAGGAACGCGTAGTACTGGACGAATGACTCGGCCGAGGTGCAGGTCTGGACGTGGGTCTGGTCCGGGATTGTGACGTTCTCCGCACCGTCCATGTTCCGGCCCGGCGTGCCCCTGCCAGCCCATACCGCTAGCGTCGGCACACCAGGATTCTGATTTTGGCCGTCAACGTTGATGTAGTGGGCGACGTTCGCCCTCCGCTGGGAGGCCATATTCCCATTCGTGAGGTAGTCATACATCACCGAGGTGCCGAGCGAGTGCGCGACCACATCCACCTGGGACTTGCCTGTCCGCTGCTCTAGCGCGGCGATCGCATCGTCGATCTGCTGATCGACTTCGCTTTTGTCCGCGACCGCCCGCGTGGAGTTGTAGTCGACCTCGTCGATCCAGCGCTCCGGATACCCGTTGCTCATGAAGCGCATCTTCTGCGACTCGAACTGAGCGCCCGAGCCTTCGATTCCGTGCACGAAGACGATCGGGTTCTGCTTGAAACTCGACGCAGCGTCAGCCGCCGAGGCGCCGGACAATACGAGCACGACGCCGGCCAGCGCCGACGCGATGAAACGAAGCGTCCTTGCTCCAATCAGGCCTACGCACGACATCGCATCCTCCTTTTGCTCAAGGGCATAGTCCTACAAAGGGCCGAAGTTGACGGAAGACCTCTCATCCGACGTTCGCCCTCTCCACCGCCCCGGGCTACGGAGGCTTTCCGGCAGCGAGCGCCGACGGGGGCCGGCGGAGAACGTCACAACCTAGAAGAGGGCTGGCCGCACGATACCGCTCCTTCGGCTCGCCTGGGTGGCGACACAACCTGATGGTAAGCAGATTGCATCGTTCCTGAGCGATCGCTCTCCGGGCAATCCGCCTCTCTTGGTAGGATTCGGAAATATTCCGATGAGTCGCGCAGTCATTTTGTCGTGAGCCGAGCGAGTTAATGGCGGGAGGTGAAGCAGGAAGCGGCCCCGCGGTTCAACCGGTGACCGGACCAGTCAGGGGGTGAAGCATTCGGGTGTCCCCGCTCCGGGCGGGGCTGGAGTCGGGATGCACGCCTGCGATCAGTTTCAAGCGGGCGCGGGCCGCCGCCGCAAGTTAGACGGCCGGGTCATCTGACCACCGCAGGTCTGGCACTCCTGTGTGCTCCCGTCGACGACGAACTCCCTCGCGCCGCACTCAGGATAACAGACCGCGAAGGCGACATGAAGACGTTCTGGAAAGGATACTCGCCCCGGACCCGGTCGTCTGCATCCGCTTCCCATCGGGCGAGCGAGCGCAAGTGTGCGATGAACGATTCACGCCGATGCACTTGCGGCCCGAGTTCCGCGAGCCGGGCACGGATGGCTCCGAAGAGCGCGTCTAGGTCCTCAGCCACCCGCCGCGGCGCCGCGGTGAGGCCCGTCGCGGCGACCTTGCGTTCCCGCCGCGCGAGCCGGGGCCGCTAAGCTCCCTGTTCGATCCCCGTCAGCCGGGCGCTGGCGTGCCAGAGGCGGAGTGCGAGGTCGGTGTCGTACGACGCGCGCGACGAGCGCGCCTCTTTGCAGTCGACGAAGTACCTGCCGCTCACGCCCTCCACCGCGGGTGACGAGGCCAGGTAGATGGCAGTAGCCGCGCCCTGCTCGGGGGTGCGGAAGAAGGGGCGCAGCAGCTTCGTGAGCGCCGTGGCGAGGCGGCCGTTGTTCTGGCCGAGGCGCGTCGCGACGGCGCCGGGGTGGAGGCAGTTGGCGGTGACGCGCGTGCCCTCGAGGCGCCGGGCCAACTCGTAGGTGAAGAGGATGTTGGCGAGCTTCGACGATCCGTAGACCCGCATCGCCCGGTAGCGGCGCGCGTGGCCGAGGTCGTCCAGGTCGATCGTGCCGAAGCGGTGCGCGTCGGAGGCGACGTTCACGATGCGGGCGGGCGCGGAGCCGCGGAGGCGCTCGAGCAGCAGGTGGGTCAGGAGGAAGTACGCCAGGTGATTCACCGCGAAGACGGTCTCGATGCCGTCCACGGTGGTCGAGCGGCGGAGGTTGACGACGCCGGCGTTGTTCACGAGCACGTGGACGGCCGGGTAGCACTCGCTGAGCTCCGCCGCGAGGCGTCGGATCTCCGCCTGCGAGGAGAGGTCGGCCAGGAAGAGCGCGACGGCGGCGTTGCCGGACTCCGTCCGCAGGGCGGCAACCGTCTCCTCGCCGCGCCCGCGGTTGCGGCAGACGAGCGCCAGCGTCGCGCCCAGGCAGGCGAGTGCCCGCGCCGTCGCCCGGCCGATCCCCGAGCTGGCCCCGGTCACCACGCACACCCGCCCCGTCACGCCGTCACCTCGCGCGCGAAGGCGACGATGGCCTCGAGCAGGCCCGGCGCCTCGAAGACGTCGTTGTGGTGCGCGCCGGCCGCGCGCACGAAGCGCTTCGGCTCCCTCGCGGCGGCGAAGAGCCGCTCGCCCAGCCCGAACGGCACGACCTCGTCGCGGTCCCCGTGCGCGACGAGGATGGGCAGCGAGAGCGCGCGCACGCGCGCCAGCGAGTCGAAGCGGCTGCCGGCGAGGACGGCGAGCGGGCCGTAGTGGGCTCGGCCCGCGTCGCGCAGCGTGGTGAAGGTCGAGACCACGGCCACACCGGCGCACGGGCGCACGGTGGCGAGCCGGATCGCCACCGCACCGCCGAGCGACTCGCCGAAGGCGACGATGCGCCCCGCCGGGACGCCGCGGGTGCGGAGGCTGTCGTAGGCCGCCTCGGCATCGAGGTAGACGCCCGGCTCGCTCGGCCGCCCCTCGCTCCGCCCGTAGCCGCGGTAGTCGTAGGCGAGCACGGCGACGCCGCGCGCCGCGAGCGCGAGCACCACGTCGGCACGGGAGGCGACGTTGCCGCCGTTGCCGTGCGACCAGACGAGCGTCGCCGCGGCGCCCGACGCGGCGGCCCACCAGGCGTGCAGCCGGAGGCCGTCGGCGGTCGTGATGGTCCGCTCCTCGACCCCGGGCGGCGGGTCCGGGACGAAGGGATCGGGAAAGAAGATCAGGCGATCGAGCGGCACCCAGGAGCACCCGGCCGCCAGCATGGCCACGGCGGCGAGGAGAGCCGCCCGCGGCCTAGAAATACCCGCTCGGCTCCTCGCCGCTCGGCGGCTTCTGCTCGCGGCTCTTGATCCACTTCCCGGTGATCATGTCCTTGTAGCCCATGCCGGGCGCGACCATCGGGTAGACGTGCGCCGTCTGATCGATCATCACCTCGAGGAAGGCGGGGCCGGGGGAGCGGACGAACTCCTCGAGCCGCGCCGGCACGTCGGCGATCTCGGTCACGCGCTTGGCAAACTGGAAGCCGTCGGCCTCGACGGCCTTCACGAAGTCCTTCTTGTGGAGCGTCTTGTCGGAACCCGAGTAGCGGTTCGAGTAGAAGAGGGACTGCCACTGACGGACCATGCCGTCGCCCAGGTTGTTCAGGAGCAGCACCTTCACCGGGATGTCGTAGGTGGTGAGCGTCTCGAGCTCGCCCAGGTTCATGCGGATCGAGCCGTCGCCGTCGACGTCGATGACGAGCTTGCCCGGTTTGGCGAGCTGCGCGCCGATGGCGGCGGGGAGCCCGAAGCCCATGGTGCCCATGCTGCCGGACGTGAGGAAGGTACGCGGGTTCACGAAGTCCAGGTACTGCGCGGCCCACATCTGGTGCTGGCCGACACCGGTGGTGACGATGGCGTGGCCGCGCGTGATCCGGTTCAGCTGCTCGAGCACGTACTCGGCCTGGATCGCCTTCGCCTCGCGGTTGTAGTTGAGCGGGTGGCGGCGCCGGAGCTCCTGGACGTGCGCGCGCCAGCGCGCGAAGCTCTTCTTGAAGCCGCCGCCGGCCTTCAAGAGCTGCTGGAGCCCCACCTTCGCGTCCGAGACGTGCGCCCAGTCGACGTTCTTGACCTTCCCGATCTCGGAGGCGTCGACGTCGAGGTGCGCGATCTTCGCACCCGGCGCGAACTCCTTCACCTTGCCGGCGACGCGGTCGTCGAAGCGCGAGCCCACGGCGAAGAGGAAGTCGCAGTCCTCGACCGCGTAGTTGGCGTACGCGGTGCCGTGCATCCCGAGCATGTGGAGCGCGAGCTCGCCGGTCGTGTCCATGGCGCCGATGCCCATGAGCGTGGTCACCACCGGGATGCCGAAGCGCTCGGCGAAGGCGCGCAGCTCGGCGGCGGCGTTGCCGTTGTTGACCCCGCCGCCGACGTACATGAGCGGCCGCTCGGAGGCGACGAGCAGCTTGAAGAAGGCCTCCGCATCGTGCGGGGAGATGGTCGCCTGCCGCAGCCCCTCGAGCCGCTGGCGGTAGCCGTGGAGCGGGAGGAGGCCGGCGCCCTGGAAGACGCTCTTCGCGAGCTGGACGTCTCTGGGGATGTCCACGACCACCGGCCCGGGCCGGCCGCTGCGCGCGATGTCGAACGCCGTCCGCATCGTGATCTCGACCTTGGCCTCGTCGGTCACCAGGAAGACGTTCTTCGCGCACGCCGCCATGATGTTGAAGACCGGCGCCTCCTGGAAGGCGTCCGTCCCCATCGCCGCGCGTGGCACCTGGCCGGTGATGAACACCACCGGCACGCTGTCGGCCTGGCAGTCGCGCACCGGCGTCACCGAGTTGGTGGCGCCGGGGCCGGAGGTGACGAGCGAAACCCCGACGCGCCCGCTCGACCGCGCGTAGCCGGAGGCCATGAAGCCGGCGCCCTGCTCGGTGGCGGGGACGATCAGGCGGATGTTCTTCTCGGGGTGGCTCTCGTTGTAGCGGAAGACGGCGTCATAGGTGGGCAGGATGGCGCCCCCGCTGTAGCCGAAGACGGTGTCCACGCCCTCGTCGGCGAGCACCTGCACGATCATGTCCGCCCCGTTCATGGTGGCCCCCGCCAGGGGGTGCGTCGTCGCGGCGGAATCGGCGAGGCTGAGCTTCGAAGGCTTCGACGATGACATGGCTCCCCCCGTATACCCCGGATCCCGCCCGGTTGCGAAACTCACCGCGCGGCCCGGGCCGCCGGCTCTCCCACCTATCGCACCGACACCGGGAACTGCGTGCGCAGGAAGCCGTCGAAGGCGCGGTCCGGGAGCCAGCGCCGGACGCCCATCAGGAGCCGGGCCGCGAACGTGACCGGGTAGCGCGTGCGCGGCCGCTCGGCCGCGATCGCCTTCTCGATCACGCGCGCGACCGCTTCCGGGCCGGCGGCGAAGCGGCCCATCGGCCCCTCGTAGGCCTCCTTGATCTTCTGCGCGAGCACGGCGTTGAAGGCCGCGTACGGCGATCCGCTCGCGCCCAGGCTCCGAACGCTCTCGATCGCCGTGTCGCCGAAGCGGGTCTTGATCGGGCCGGGCTCGATCACGACGACGTCGATGCCGAAGGGCCTCGCCTCGAAGCGGAGCGCGTCGCTGAGCGCCTCCACGGCGTACTTGGTGGCGTGGTAGAAGGCGCCGCCCGGGAGCGTGAGCCGCCCGCCCATCGAGGAGAGGTTCACGACCCGGCCCCAGCCCTGGCGGCGCATGCCCGGGAGGACGAGCTGGGTGAGACGGATCAGGCCGAAGACGTTGGTCTCGAACTGGCGGCGCACCTCGGCCATCGGGACCTCCTCGAAGGCGCCCTCCTGGCCGTACCCGGCATTGTTGACCAGCACGCCGACCGCACCCTCGGCGCGCTCGACCGTCTCGACCGCGGCGCGCATCGAGACCTCGTCGCACACGTCGAGGGCGATCGTCTTGCAGCCCCTGGTGGACAGGTCGCGGATCGACTCCGGCCGCCGCGCGGTCGCGTAGACGGTCCAGCCGCGTGCCGCGAGATGCTCGGCCGTGGCCCGCCCGATCCCGGTCGAGCAGCCCGTGATCAGCACCGCCCTGGAGATCCTGTCCGCCATCGCCCGGCTCCCTTCACGCGGCCGCGAGCCGCGGCTGCGCCCGCTCGATGATGCGCCCGAAGTCGACGCTCGCGGGCAGCGTCCCGAAGGCGAGCCCGTGGTCGTCCGTGAGACGCGAGGCCAGGAACGCCTCGGCCACCGCCGGGTCGCCGTGCCTCACGAGGAGCGACCCCTGGAGCGCGAGCGCCATGTGCTCGACGACGCGCCTGGCCCGCATCTCGACCGCTCCGAAGTCGCCGAGCTCCGCGCGCACGCGGCCGACGAAGGCGTCGAGCCGGCGATCCGCGCCGCGGGCGAGGTCCACCTCGGCGAAGAAGGCCTCCCCCACCTCCGGCCCGCGCGCCATCGCGCGCAGGACGTCCAGACACATGACGTTCCCGGAGCCCTCCCAGATTGAGAGCAGCGGCGCCTCGCGGTAGAGGCGCGGCATCATCGACTCCTCGACGTAGCCGTTGCCGCCCAGGCACTCGAGCGCCTCGGCGACCAGCATCGGCCCGCGCTTGCAGACCCAGTACTTGACGACCGCGGTGGCGAGGCGCGCGAAGAGCCGCTGGGTGTCATCTGCGGGGCCCTGATCGTAGGCGCGCGCCAGGCGGAGCATCGCGGTGGTCGCCGCCTCGGACTCGAGCGCGAGATCCGCGAGCACGTTCCGCATGAGCGGCTGGTCGGCGAGCAGCTTCCCGAAGGCGGCGCGGTACGCGCAGTGATGCGTGGCCTGCGCCACCGCCTGGCGCATCGCGGCCGCGGAGCCGATCACGCAGTCGAGGCGGGTGTGGTTCACCATCTCGATGATGGTGGGCACGCCGCGGCCCTCCTCGCCCACCATCCGCGCCCAGGCCCGGTCGAACTCGACCTCGCTCGAGGCGTTGGAGCGGTTGCCGAGCTTGTCCTTGAGCCGCTGGAGGTGGAAGCGATTCCGCGTCCCGTCGGGGAGGAAGCGCGGCAGGAGGAAGCACGAGAGCCCCTTCTCCGCCTGCGCGAGGACGAGGAAGGCGTCGCACATCGGCGCCGAGCAGAACCACTTGTGGCCCGTCAGCTCGTACTCGGCCCCGGGGCCGCGGCCGCGGAGGGCGACGGCGCGCGTCGTGTTGGCGCGCACGTCGGAGCCGCCCTGTTTCTCGGTCATCGCCATGCCGCAGAGGGCGCCCGTCTTCTCGGCGGCCGGGATGAAGCGCGGGTCGTAGGCGGTCGAGGTGAAGCGCGGCTGCCACTCGGCGGCGAGCTCGGGCTCCGCGCGGAGCGCGGGGATCGCCGAGTACGTCATCGAGATGGGGCAGCCGTGCCCCGCCTCCACCTGCGCCAGGACGAAGAAGAGCGCGGCGCGCGCCACGTGCGCGCCGGGGCGCGGGTCACGCCACGGGAGCGCGTGCAGCTCGTGGCCGACGGCGAGGCGCAGGAGCTCGTGCCAGGCGGGGTGGAACTCGACCTCGTCGATACGGTGGCCGTAGCGGTCGTGGGTGCGGAGCACGGGCGGGTGCGTGTTCGCCTCGAACCCCCAGCGGAGCGCCTCCCCCCCCGCCAGCCGGCCGAGCGTCCGCACCCGCTCTTCGGCCCACCCCGCCCCCTCGCGCCCGAGGCCCTCCGCCAGGACGCGATCCGCGGCGAAGAGGTCGTAGCCCTGGAGCGGCGGCGGCTGGTTCAGGACCTCGTGCGTGGGCATCGTCGCCCCAGGGGAATACGCGAGCGCGAGGCCACTCGGCAACCCTGTCTACGGCGCGGCCCGGCCCGCCTTGACGCGCGGGCGGCGAAGCGTGGTAGTCACGCAGCGCCCACGAGGAGGGACCCGCCGATGCCCGAGCTGCTCGCCGACCCGAACGTCCGCCTGCTCGCGCTCGTCGACCTGCTGCTCGTCCTCAAGATGGTCGCGCTCGGGAACTACACGAGCTTCCTGCGGCTCCGTCGCCAGGTGTACGCGACACCCGAGGACTATGCGCTGCGGGCCGCGACACCGCCCGCCAGGCCCGACGCGGACATCGAGCGCGTGCGGCGCGCGCACCGCAACGACCTCGAGAACATCCTCCCCTTCTTCGTGGTGAGCTTCCTCTACGTGCTGACCAGGCCCTCGTACGCCGCCGCCGCGACCTACCTCTGGGGCTTCCTCGCCGCGCGTGTCCTGCACAGCATCTTCTACATCCGGAGCGCGCAGCCGCACCGCACGATCGCGTTCGCCGTGGGCGCCGTGCTGATGTTCGTGATGCTGCTCAGCACGCTCGTCGCGGTGGTGTGAGATCGAGCCGGAGCGGGGCGGCAGGGCGTGCTGACCCTGCTCTTCGTGCCGGTGCTCGTGGCCGCGATCGTCGCCATGGCGCTCCGGCGACGCCGCCGCACGCGCCTCCGCCTCGCCGCTGCCGCGCGCCCCGGCGCCTCCCTCGACCGCGCCATCCCCATCGGCTCCTACGCGGAGATGGACGACCACCTGGCGCGCCGCTGGTGCGGCTGGTGCGGAGGCTACCTCGAGCGCATGGGCGAAGGCTCGCGGAGCGGCGACGGCCGTCGCTACCGGGTCGCCCGCCTCCGCTGCCAGGAATGTGAGCGCATCGAAGAGGTTTTCTTCGACACGACGGACGTCCTCCACTGATCCCGCGCACGGCGCGGGCGCTCACTTCCCCTCGCGCGCCAGGTTCTCGAGCTGGAAGCCGTCGGCGGGGAGGTGCATGTCGAGCTCGCCGCGCGTGCCCGGGACGGACGGGTCCGCCGCCGTGGCGCGGCGCATCTTCATGTTCTCCGCGTACGCGCCCCCGCGCCCGCCGCCGGTGATGTTCACGTAGCGGTAGCCGTCGGGCGCGCGCCCGAAGGCGATGCCGCGGTTGAAGACCCCCATCGCCTGGCCCCTCCAGTCGTACTTGACGACGTTGCAGACCTTGTAGGTCTCGCGGTCGATGCCGAACACGAGCTTCCCGTAGAGGTAGTAGCGGTCGTTCGGCACCGCCTCGATGAGCCAGATCGGCCGCTTCACGAGCGTGTTGTCGAGCGGCATCCAGGGCAGCCCCTTCCACCCCGGCTCGCGGAAGCCGTAGCGCGCGATCGGCGTCTCGAAGACCCACCCGCGTCCGCTCGGGTGCGGCATGAGCTTGATGTGCCCCTCGAGCGCGTCGGGCGAGAACGAATGGTACTCGTCCTTCACCGCGACGAGCTTGTAGGTGAACTCCTCGGGCTTGGCGTCGAAGCCGTTGAACCCGTCGTCCTGCGTCATCTCGGAGCCGAAGATGCCGTCGGAGCGGTTGGCGGGCGAAACGGCGCGCACCCGGCGCAGCGCCGGTACGTAGGCCCACAGCTTATCGCGCGTGGTCGGGTCCTTGTAGCGCCAGCCGAGGGTCGCGCTGCCGTGCAGGTCGGCGGGCTCGACCAGGAAGTTCTTGTCGAGGCGGCTGAACTGCTGCGGGTTCGGCTCGCGGTTCGGGTTGCCCTCGAACACCTTGGCACGCGTGTCGACCGCGATGGAGCGCTCGGGGGACTTGGACTTCTCGTCGAGCCACATGAGGTACGCCTGCAAGCGGTTGTCGCCGTTCGACCAGTAGGCGTACTCGTAGTTCCAGATGATCTTGGTGGCGACCTGCGGATCCTTGGGGTCGAGGTCCGGGAAGGGCCCGCCGAAGCTGTACTCGGGGGGCTTGCCGGTGGCGACCTCGACCAGCGAGCCGTGCTCGTCGAGCTTGAACTTGCCCGCGTTCGCCTTGGTGGCCTGGTGGAAGCGGTCGTCCAGCGCGTAGTCGCCGGGCTTGATCTCGCCGATCGGCGCCGCGAACACACCGTCCTTGTAGTGGGCGAGGATCTCGGGCGCGAGGAGGTCTTTGGCCTCCTCCCAGGTGCTCTGATCGAGCCTGCTGCCGACCTTCGGCTCCGCGGCGACTGGCGCCCCGGCCAGGAGCCCGACCGCGAGCAGCGCCCCCACGAGTCGCGTCTGCGTCATGGGCCTCTCCCCCGCGCGGCTGCGCGGTGACGAACGATCGTTCGCCTCGCTATCCTCGGACCCTCTCGGCTGTCAAGGAGGGGTGGCCGCAGCGGCCTCGATGGCGCCGACGAAGGTCCTGATACGGGCGGCGTTCACCCCGAGATCGCCCTGCCCGTCACGCGACTTGGAGCGCACATCGACCCGGCTCGTGCCGTCGGCCTCCGGGCGGACGCGGATGGCGACGTCGTCGTGGAAGCCGAAGAGGCGGGAGGTCGCCATCGCCTCCAGGAGTCCCGCGGACGGGTCGCGCCAGGTCACCGTCAGGCCCATCTGTCGCACCACGGCCTCGGCGCGCGCGAGGGCCTCGGGCGCGCCCGTCCGGACGCGGGCCGGGCGCAGGTCGGCGCAGCAGTCGTGCTGGATCGCCGCGAACGCCTTCGGATAGCTCATGTCCCGCCCGGCGTTGCGCGGCAGGGTGGCGGCGTGGGTGAACGCCGGCGGGTTGGCCGGGTCGGTGGTGAAGTCGTTGATCCTCGGCGCGCCCGCGCTGCGGAGCGCGAGGGCGAGGAACACCACCCCCACCCCCACCGCGACGGCGCCGCCGCGGCCGAGGCCCCGGGCGCGCGCGGCCTGGACGACGCTCACCGCGCCCACGACGAGCCCCCCGATCCCGCCCAGCGCGAAGAGCCCGAAGCCGACGATCCCGGGGACGAGCCGGAGCCCGGCGAGCGCCGGGCCGACCACGAAGAGCGCCCCGGCGATCACGCCGAAGACGTTGCGCAAGCCCCCGCGCGGCCTCGCGTCGTCCATCGCGTCCTCCTCAGTGGATGCGCTTCTCGTGTCCGGCCCACTCCTGCTCGCGCAGGACGTACTTCTGGACCTTCCCGGTCGAGGTCTTCGGGAGCGGGCCGAAGGCCACCGCCTTCGGGCATTTGAAGTGCGCCAGCGCCGCCCGGCAGTGCGCCATGATGTCGGCCTCGGTCGGCGTCCGCCCCTCCTTGGGCACCACGAACGCCTTCGGGACCTCGCCCCAGCGCTCGTCCGGCACGGCGATCACCGCCACCTCGAGCACGTCGGGGTGGCGCGCGATCGCCTGCTCGACCTCGATGGTCGAGATGTTTTCGCCGCCCGAGATGATGATGTCCTTCTTGCGGTCGCGCAGCTCGATGTAGCCGTCGGGGTGCATGACCGCCACGTCGCCGGAGTGGAACCAGCCGCCGCGAAGGGCTTCGGTGGTGGCGGCCGGATCGTCGAAGTAGCCGGCCATGACGTTGTTGCCGCGCATGACCACCTCGCCCAGGGTCTCGCCGTCGGCGGGCACGTCGCGCATCTCGGGGTCGACGACGCGGAGCTCGCCGGCGATCAGGTTGGCCACCCCCTGCCGGGCCCGCAGGCGCGCGCGCATCTCGGGGTCGTGCGCGCTCCACTCCGGGTGCCAGTCGCACACGGTGTGCGGTCCGTAGGTTTCGGTGAGGCCGTAGATGTGGCTGATCTCGGCCCCGATCCGCTCCCACTGCGCGAGGAGCGTGGGCGACGGCGGCGCGCCGCCGGTGGCGATGCGGAGCGGGTGCGGCAGGCGGCCCGCGGGCGCCGAGGGATCGTTGACGAGCATGATGAGCACGGTCGGCGCGCCGTTGAAGTGCGTGACGCCCTCCTCGCGCACCAGGCGCCACACCAGCGGCGGATCGACCTTGCGCAGGAGGAGGTGCCGGCCGCCAGCGCCGGTCACGCCCCACGGGAAGCACCAGCCGTTGCAGTGGAAGAGGGGCAGCGTCCACAGGAAGATCGTCGCGGCGTCGAGGCGCTGCCCGATGATCTCGGCGAGCGCGTTCAGGTAGGCGCCGCGGTGCGTGTAAATGACACCCTTCGGCCGGCCGGTGGTGCCCGAGGTGTAGTTGATGGAGTAGGCGCGGTCCTCGTCGGCCACCCGGAAGGCGAGCGAGGGGTCGGGCTCGACGTCGACGAAGGCCTCGTACTCGGGGCCGTCGAGGGCGCGCCCGGGACCCGGCGCGAACTCCGGGTCGGCGATGGTGACGATGCGCTCGAGGGCGGGGCGCGCGCCGCGCGTGGATACCAGCGGCGGCGCCAGCTCGGCGTCGGCGAACAGGAGCCGGGCGCCCGAGTGGTCGAGGATGTAGCCGATCTCGTCGGCGTTGAGGCGGGTGTTGATCGCGACCAGCACGCCGCCCGCGAGCGCGACGCCGAAGTGCGCCTCGAGGAGAGCCGGCACGTTGGGGGCGAGGAAGGCGACCCGGTCGCCGTCGCGGAGCCCCGCGCGACGGAGCGCGGTGGCGAGCCGCCGCACGCGGACGCCGAGCTCCGCGTAGGTGAAGCGCCGCCGGCCGTAGACGGCGGCGGTGCGGGCGGCGTAGACGCGCGCCGCCCGCTCGAGGAAGAGGAGCGGGCTCAACTCGGTCCGGTTCACGTCCATGGCGCGTACCCTCTAGGCCAGAGGGGCGGCGTGCGGCAAGCGGGCGTGTCCGCGGCGGATGGTTGCAAAGGGGCGTTTGCGGCTGCGGCGAGCGCCAGCATTACCCGGGCACACACCTCGGAATTAGCGGCGTGAATTTGCGTCGCCGGCGCCCCTCGCCTATGCTCCGCGCCGCTTCGGAGAGACGAACGCGATGGCTGTCGCGATGGAGTCGGCCCGACCGACGGGCTTCGCCGCCACGGAGCGGCCCGATGCGTGGTGGGTGGCGCCGCTCGTGCAGGGCCTGCTCCTCGCCGCCCTCATCTGTTACGCCAACTGGGCCGCCATCCAGGGCGACAACTACGACGTCCCCCATGCGGGCGGCGGCAGGTACCTCTCGCCCTTCTACTCGCCGCTCATCAAGCCCTCGTGGTTCCCGTACTCGCCGGCGCTCCTGATCCTCCTCCCGCCCATCCTCTTCCGCGCCACCTGCTACTACTACCGCAAGGCCTACTACCGCTCGTACTTCCTGGATCCCCCGGCGTGCGCGGTGGGTGACCTGCGCGGCCACGGCTACCGGGGTGAGACCGCCTTCCCCCTCGTCCTCCAGAACCTCCACCGCTACGCCTTCTACATCACGTTCGTCTACCTCTTCTTCCTCTGGCGGGACGTGTTCGAGGCGGCGCGGTTCGGGAGCGGCTTCGGCATCGGGGTCGGCACGCTCGTGCTCCTCGTCAACACCTCCGCGCTCACGCTCTACAGCTTCTCGTGCCACTCGGCGCGCCACCTGGTGGGCGGGAAGCTCGACTGCTTCTCGTGCAGCGCCGCGGCGCGTGCCCGTCACTCGGTGTGGCGGGGGGCGAGCGCGCTCAACGAGCACCACATGGCGTTCGCCTGGGTGAGCTTCGTCGCCGTCTGCGCGGCCGACCTCTACGTGCGCCTGCTCGCCGCGGGCGTCATCACCGACCTGCGGCTTCTCTGATGGAGCGCTACGAGAGCCACAGCTACGACGTGGTGGTGGTGGGCGCGGGGGGCGCGGGGCTCCGCGCCGCGATCGAGGCGGCCGCCGCAGGCTGCTCGGTCGGCCTCGTCTGCAAGTCGCTCCTCGGGAAGGCGCACACCGTGATGGCCGAGGGCGGGGTGGCCGCCGCGCTCGCCACCACCGACCCGCGCGACAGCTGGAAGGTCCACTTCCGCGACACCATGCGCGGCGGGAAGCTGCTCAACGACTGGCGCATGGCGAAGCTCCACGCCCAGGAGGCGCCCGCGCGCGTCAACGAGCTCGAGGCCTGGGGCGCCCTCTTCGACCGCACGCCCGACGGCCGCATCCTGCAACGGAACTTCGGCGGCCACCAGTACCCGCGCCTCGCCCACGTCGGCGACCGCACCGGCCTCGAGATGATCCGCACCCTCCAGGACAAGACCGTCCGCTCGCCCGGCGTGGACGTCTACATGGAGACCACGGTCGCCAAGCTGCTGAAGGACGGAGACCACATCGCCGGCGCGCTCGCCTACCGGCGCGACACGGGGCGCTTCATCGTCTTCCGCTCGAAGGCCGTCGTGCTCGCCACCGGCGGCATCGGCCGCGCCTACCGGGTCAACAGCAACTCCTGGGAGTACACCGGCGACGGCCACGCCCTCGCCTACGCGGCGGGCGCAGATCTGGTGGGCATGGAGTTCGTCCAGTTCCATCCGACCGGCATGGTCTGGCCGCTCAGCGTGCGCGGCATCCTGATCACCGAGGGCGTGCGCGGCGAGGGCGGCGTCCTCAAGAACGCCAGGGGCGAGCGCTTCATGTTCCGCTACATCCCCGAGATGTTCCGGAAGGACTTCGCCGACAGCGAGGAGGAGGCCGATCGCTGGGTCGCGGAGGTGATCGCCGGCCGCAAGGCCGAGGCGCGCCGGCCGCCCGAGCTGCTCACGCGCGACGTGGTGGCGCGCGCCATCACGCAGGAGGTGCGCGAGGGGCGCGGCAGCCCCCACGGCGGCGCCTTCCTCGACATCGCCTCGAAGCGGAAGCCCGAGGAGATCCGGAAGAAGCTCCCCTCCATGTGGCAGCAGTTCCACGAGCTGGCCGACGTCGACATCACCCGCCAGCCGATGGAGGTCTACCCGACCACGCACTACGTGATGGGAGGCGTGCTCGTCGACCCGGAGACGCAGCAGGCCACCGTCCCGGGCCTCTTCGCCGCGGGCGAGGTCGGCGGGGGCCTGCACGGCGCGAACCGCCTGGGCGGCAACTCGCTCTCCGACCTCCTCGTCTTCGGCCGGCGCGCGGGCGCCGGGGCGGCCGGGTACGCCAAGGCGTTCGCGGGCGAGCCGCGTGTCGAGACGGCGCAGGTGGAGGGGGCGGTGGCCGAGCTGCTCGCCCCCTTCGAGCGCACGGGCGGCGGCGAGAACCCCTACGCCGTGCAGGAGGCCCTGCAGGACATGATGGGCACCTACGTCGGCATCGCGCGCAAGGAGGACGATCTCCGCACCGCGCTCGCCGAGCTCGAGAAGCTGCGCGCTCGCCTCGGCCGGGTCGTGGTGGACGGCAACCGCCAGTACAACCCCGGCTGGAACACGGCCATCGACCTCGGGAACCTCCTCGCCGTCAGCGAGGCGGTGACGCGCGCCGCGCTCGAGCGGCGCGAGAGCCGGGGCGCGCACACGCGGGTCGAGTACCCCGACTCGGACACGCACTTCGGCACGGTGAACGTGATCGTGCGCCGCCAGGGTAAGCGGATGACGGTCGCGCAGGAGCCCATCCCGCCCCTGCCCGAGGAGCTCAGGCACGTGGTCGAGGGCGAGGTCTGATGGACGCCGTGCTCCGCATCTTCCGGGGCGACCGCGAGGCGGGCGGCTTCGAGAACTACACGGTGCCGCAGGACGAAGGCATGGTCGTCCTCGACGCCGTGCACTACGTGCAGGCCCACCTGGCGAGCGACCTCGCCTGCCGCTGGAACTGCAAGGCGGGGAAGTGCGGGTCGTGCAGCGCCGAGGTGAACGGCAAGCCGCGCCTCATGTGCATGACGCGGATGGACCAGTTCCCCCCGGGCGAGCCGATCACGATCGCGCCCATGAAGGCCTTCCCGGTGATCAAGGACCTGGTCAGCGACGTCTCCTGGAACTACGAGGTGAACAAGCGCATCGCGCCCTTTCAGCCGCAGCCGCCGGAGGCGGACGGCACCTGGCGCATGCAGCAGCAGGACATCGACCGCGTGCAGGAGTTCCGCAAGTGCATCGAGTGCTTCCTCTGCCAGGACGTGTGCCACGTGCTGCGCGACCACGAGCGGACGGACGCCTTCGCCGGCCCGCGCTTCCTGGTGCGCCTGGCGAGCCTCGAGATGCACCCGCTCGACACCGCCTCGCGCAGCCGCTACCTCAAGGACGAGGCCGGGATCGGCTACTGCAACATCACCAAGTGCTGCACCGAGGTCTGCCCCGAGTCCATCCACATCACCGACAACGCCATCATCCCCTTGAAGGAGCGCGTGGTGGACGACTTCTACGACCCGGTCCGGCGCATCTGGCGCTGGATCACGGGGCGCGGGGCGCCCGCGTGACGGCGGCCCGCCGGCATCCTCCCGACGGCCGGTGAACGGATCTGTCCAGCGCCCAGCGGCGCGCCCCCGCTCCGCCATGGCGGGCGACACGGCGACCCGCACGTAGGGGCCGCGAGTCCCCGCCCCGCCGTGGCATCTCGGCGGCCGCCGCGCTTGGCATGGCCCCGGCAGGTGGGGGCATGTCCGCGCTGGTGGAGCTGCTCCGGCGACGGCTGGCACCCGTCCCCAGCCTGGCCGACCTCGTCGCCGGCCTCGCGCGCTCGGTCACGGTCGGCATCGACCGGACGCGAGCCCACGAGGCCCGGGAGCCCGGCCTCCCGCTCGTGTCGCGCCTTCGCGTCGCGACCTTCTTCGCGCTCGCGTGCGGCGTCGTCTTTCTCCCCGTCGAGGGCAGCGGCGTGGCGGCCGAGGCCGCCTTTGCGCTCCTCCTCCTCTACGGCTGGCACGCGATCCTCACCAGCTTCGTCCTCATCGCGAGCTTCACGGCGCGCGGCGAGCGGAACGCGGATCGCCTCGCCCTCGTGCTGGTCGTCGGCCATGCCGTCAACCTGCACGTGTACGTCTACGTCTGGCCCGGCTATCCCGGGCTCGCGGCCGGCATCCTCGCCTGCTCGCTGATGGGGAACAGCGTCCTCTTCGGCTGGAGCACGAGGCGAGCGCTCGTCCTCGCGGTCGCCTTCTCGCTCGCGTTCCTCCTCCTCGGGATGAAGATCGCCCCGTACGACGTCCAGCGCCCGGACTTCGCGGTGGCGTCGATCGTGCTCCTGGTTGGCGCCACGACCGCCGTCGGCAGCACGCATCTTCTGGCGCTCCTGCGCGCGAGCCTCGCCGAGCGGGAGCGCGAGCTGAGCGAGCTCTCGGCCCGCCTCATGTCGGTCCAGGAGGAGGAGCGCCAGCGCCTGGCGCGCGAGCTCCACGACGAGTTCGGGCAGTCGCTGACCGCGGTGAACGCCAACCTCTGGCTGATCGAGCGGCAGGCGCCCGAGGACGCGGAGGCGCTCCGGCGCCGCGCCGCCGAGACCCGGCGGCTCGTGGCGCGCACGCTCGCCGCCATGCGCTCCCTCTCGCAGCTCTTCCGCCCCTCGGTGCTGGACGCCCTCGGCCTCATGCCGTCGCTCGACACGCTGCTCGGCGCGTTCGGCGAGCGCCACGAGATCGCGACCAGCCTGGCGGGCGACGGCCTCCCGGCGCGCCTGCCCGCCGAGATCGAGACCGCCCTCTACCGCATCACGCAGGAGGCGCTCACCAACGTCGCGCGCCACGCGCGCGCCGGCCGCGTCCGCGTCGGCCTCACGGCGATGGGCGGCGAGGTCCGCCTGGAGATCGAGGACGACGGCGTCGGCCTGGTAGCCCGCGACGGCGCGAAGGCGCCCGGCGGCACGGGCCTCGTCGGCATCCGCGAGCGCGTGCGCGCGCTCGGCGGGAAGCTCGTGCTCCACGGCGAGCGGGGCGTGCGGCTCGAGGTGCGGGTGCCGTTGCCGACCGGCCGGTGAGGGGGCAGGCGGCGGGACGCGGCGCGGTCGCGGCTTCGCTGCAGCGGCCGAGACCGAGCCGCCGCGCGGCGGCCGCCATCCGCGCGTCGTACGTGACCACCGCTTCGAGCTGCGCGGCCACCGTAAGCGCCGCTGCGAGGTGGATCGCGTCGAGCGAACGCAGCACGCTCCGGTCGAGCGCCCCGGCGGCGTCGAGCAGCGCGTCGTCGAACCGCACGAGATCGACCCGCTGCAGGACCTGGCGGGCACGCGCCGTCGCCCTGGGCCCGAGGTGTCGAACGGCCCGGACCACTTCCGTGCGCGCGAGCCCGCAGGAGACGCGCAGGCGATGGCGCCGCAGCAGCCGTCGAAGCGCAGCGGACTCCGGCGCCGCCACCACGGTCTTCACGAGCGCCGACGAGTCGAGGTAGAGGACGCCGCGGGCACGGGCCGCCATTCAGCGCTCGTGCTCCCGGGCTCGTCCGAGGCGCGTTGAG
>Ga0209266_1001026_pt1 | contig 19387 bp, 17 predicted proteins | sample GraSoiAngelo_132_FD_185889 | JGI IMG/M metagenome (GOLD analysis project Ga0209266, IMG submission 185889) | Grasslands soil microbial communities from the Angelo Coastal Reserve, California, USA - 14_0929_02_40cm (SPAdes) (version 2) | ecosystem: Environmental > Terrestrial > Soil > Grasslands ...
GGCCCGAGATTGCTGATAGGCATCGACGCACGCCGCCTCCACCTTGCAAGAACCCCGTGGCTACCCCAGGTGGCCGACTTACAAAGTTCACGGCAGGCTACGTCCCGTGTTCGGGATGGCCGCTACGATGCTGGCGGCGCTAGCAAAACATTTACGCCCCGACATTTGTCCCAAGTTTGACCACGACATTCGTCCCAAGGTGTCACATCGCACGTCGAGGCTACGCTGGCGCGGGAGGACTTTTTATATATGGCGAGCAGGTGCACTTTTTGTATTGGTTGCGGAGGGTAGGTGGTGAAACGTTTTGCCCTGTTCCTGGGCGCTGGTGCCATTGCGGCCGCGGCAACGGTCGTTGGTCTTGGCTCGATTGCTCAGGCCACAACCGGTACTGGAGCGCTGGACTGCCCAACGCTCTCGGTCTTCAACCCGACTCACTACGGACTGGAGGTTGGAGCCACAGCTACCTGCACGATTGACAACTCAGGAGTCGCGGACGGTCCCGTGGACGTCTTCATCAAAAGTTCGGATCTCGGTACCACGACACTCACTGGGACGGCCTCTGGAGGGACAATCACCTTCACATACACAGCACCGGCCAACGGCTGCAACACCGGTATCGTGGCCTACGGCGCTGCCGGAACCTTGGCCAACAACTCCGTGATCAGCGGGGGAAATTCGGCCGCAGGCTTTGCGTACTTGAGTCCTTCCGGCACACTGGTCACCTGTTTGAGTGGGTCGCCGTCGCCCAGCCCTAGTCCCTCGCCCAGCCCCAGCCCTTCGCCCAGCCCCAGCCCTTCGCCCAGCCCCAGCCCTTCGCCCAGCCCCAGCCCTTCGCCCAGCCGCAGCCCTTCGCCCAGCCCCAGTCCTTCGCCCAGCCCTACCCCATTCGGAGGCGTGCTGGCAGCCACAGGCGACAACACCCCGGTCCAGATCTTGGCTCTGATCCTCCTGGTGTCTGGCCTATCTGCCGTAATCGGTGGAACGCTCGCCTGGAGGCGCCGCAGGATGTAATTGGGCCCGGATTTGCGTACCGCCACGCGGGGCGATACCCGCGTGGCGGTCGGTCATAGCGGGCAGCGCACGCCCGCGATTCTGCTCGCGACGGGTTCGATGGCGATAATCGCGGGCTTGGCCCTCCTGCTAACCAGCTTTGCTCCGCTGTTCGTCCAACGTTCGGACTCGGCGACGGTCGTGGCTCCTGCCGGCGCGCCCGCAACCGTCGACCCCGGCCCATCCAGTGCCGTCGATCAGAGCGCGTCGGTTCCAGGTCCGAAGCCCACCAAGATCGGAACGCGACCGGACGCGCCGATTGATGGCTTCAGCTTTGAGCTTCGAATCCCCGTTATCGGGTACAGCGCAATGGTCCATCAAGGCGTGAGCCCCAATGTTTTGGCTCACGGCCCAGGACACTACCCTACGACCCCCTGGCCGGGGCGTCCGGGCAACGTCGGCATCGCCGCCCACAACGTCTACTGGCTTAGCTTCAACCGCCTCAAGGTTGGTGACCGCGTCCAGATCCGCACCCAGCACGGGTTGTACCTCTTCGAGATCACGGGTTCGAGGGTTACGGATCCAAACGACCGCACTGTGCTCGCCGCCACCAGCGACGACAGACTCACGCTGACCACGTGTTACCCACTCTGGGCTGGAGCCTTCGCCACCAAGCGCCTCATCTTCACCGCTCGCGCGTTGGGGGGAGTCTCCTAGCCGCCACTCGGGCGCGTCATCAGGGCGGCCGAAATGCCACCTTCACAAATCTTTACCGCCCAAACATTCTCGGCCCGTACCACTTACGTCGCGACCGCTTGGGTGATCGGAGCAAACGGATACGGCTACATCGCCGTCGAGTTCGACTGAGGTTCGATCCGGCAGGCAGGGCCAAGCAAGCGTCGGCCTTCTTGTCACATTTGCCAGGACAGCCAACTTCCAGGAAATTCCGACAATTCTGAACTGTGTTTCGCAGACACGGCTGGCTGTGAGAAGCGTCGAACGCCCGCTTGCCCAGATCGCGGGCCAACCGGACCATCCGCCCCCGCGGTCCGGGTCTGCCTCCTGATGACCTGGGCCGCAAATTTGGCCATGCAAGGCACGCTCGCCAAGGTCGGCGCGCCTAACCGAGGAGTCACCCTTATTGCGAGTGAGCTATTGGGTCTATGTCATCTTTGAGCGGCGGGCGCTCGTTCCGATGCTCTCGCCGACACTCTTCGGTAGGCTCATCGGAATCGCAGACTTCCTCCCCACGGCGTGGATCCCACTGCTCCATCCCGCGCGTAGGGATGCAGCGATTGTCTAGAGTCCGCGCGACGGCAAAGGATCCGTCAATGGGTTCAGAACCAGCGACTCGAATTCGCTGCGTACCGCTGAATGCCGTTGCATCACACTGCTTGCCACCGGCGTTGCTGTACGAAACCGGGATGGCGCGGCCGGCTGATTCAGGTGCTTGTGGCGGCTGACCATGGCGGCATCAGGCTCGGCCCGCCATGCGCTCGAAAGTGGGGATAGCTTCCTCCGGTGCAAGCGGGCGAACGAGATGTTTCGCGAAGTCTTCGCGCTCCGGATATTGAGTGCGGCGTACAGATTCGGCTGCGGCCCTGAAGTCATAGGTTGTCCGCCGGAGTTCGTCGTCCGGACCGATTAAGACCCAGTAAGCGCCAGGTCGTCGAGCGTATGGCATTCCGACGCTACCCGCATTGACCATCCGTCGGCCTGCGACAACTCGGTCGAACTACATGTGAGTGTGACCGGCCACCACGAGGCTAGCGGGAGTGGATGCCAGAACAGCCGCGATCACTTCATCGGGTGTGCCCGGCGTGATGATTGGGAGTTCGTCACTCTCGGGGCTGGCGTGGCAGCACAGGACCAGGCCTAGTGGACTCAACTCGATTTCGAGAGATGGCTCGAAACTGCTTAGGAAATCACGATGAACTCGCCGGAGCCGGCCCGCCGACCACGTGTCCATGGGTTCTGCTGACTCTCGGGTGCCATCGAAGATCTCGACCATGAATCGATCTGCGTTGCCCCGAATAAATCGGACGGGCTTGGAGTATCTCGCGAGTTCTTAGATTGTTTCGACCGGCATCGGTCCAGCCGCCACATCTCCGCCGAACACGACCAGATCGACCTCCGCGCGCTCGACATCCTGAAGCACCGCGCCCAGTGCGTGAAGATTCCCATGAAAATCGCACAGCATCGCGATTCGCTTGATCAAACCTTCCTCACGACGGAACCTGTCCTGAGGATCATGCAATGTCCACTTTGGATTAGCGCCGCCTGCGAAAGCCGGTATGACCTTCGTGGCTCTGACTTGCGAGGATGGACATCACTTCTCTCACTCGAGTTCGAGCCTACCACCCCAATTTGTCGGGTCCCATCTCGTCATGTGTGGGTCGAGGGGAGGAGACAATATTTGGAACTGACGGCCCGATTTCAAGGGAGGTGTCCGATGAGCGCGGCCGAACCCCAGGGCTACGACTACGGTGCCGTAACCAGATCACCCGTGTCCTGGCACGATTTCGAAGATCTGCAGCGCGTCATCGGATTCACCGACCGGGATCAGCAGTTGCTGCTGCGAACAGGTGAAATGATCGGGCCTCGACTTGAAGAGCTGTTGGGCCATTGGCTTCAGCAGTTGGGCCCCTGGGTGCATGCCACTTTCTCCGGTCCAGACGTCGAGCGTTACAGCGGCACTGCTGGAGCTCGCTTCGGTCGCGGGATGCTGGACGGCTTCACGCGCACATACGATCAAAAGTGGCTCGACTACCAGTACGAAATCGGTCTCCGGCACAGCCGTGCCAAGAAGAACCGCACGGATGATGTGGATTCGGTGCCGGTCGTCCCATTTAGATATCTGGTGGCGTCGATCCAGGTGCTGTCGGAGATTCCAGATAAGCTCCTGGACGGTGTTTCCAGCGCGGATGCTGCTGCAATCCGGGAGGCTTGGTCGAAGTCTCTATTGCTGCAGGTTGCGCTTTGGAGTCGAAGCTACGTTACGGCCGACGACTGGTAGGGTCGAAATGGTCGGGGGCCACGGGGGCCCAGGATTTGAACCTGGGTCTCACGATCCCGAAATCTGAAGCGGTTTCGTCCATCCAGACCAGTCCGCGCGAGACTATGCGCGAGGCGCCGGTCTTCGCTTCACCTCAAGCTTGCCTCCGACCCATGTGGTCTGTACGAAACGCTGTCATAGGCTTCGTCAGGTTTCTCAATCGGATGACCTAAGTAATCCCTTCGCCGGTCCTAGTTCTGAGGCCCCGCTGCGGAGGTGCCGGTCGCTGATCCACCCGCGGGGTGCCGACCGGGCTAGCCGGCCGACACCCCTAAGCCTGCTGCAACCTAACTAGCGGGTACCTTGGAGATGAAGGTTGCCCAGTTGGCGAAGAGCGTCCGCGCCGGCGGCAGCAAGTCGTGGATGAACTCGTTCGCCATCCAGACGTTGCCGGAAGTGTCGGCCACAGCGGCCGAGTAGTCACCCCAGCGGCCGACGCCGCTTCCTCCGCCCACCTTTGGGTACTGGGTGAAGCCATCATCCGGGAAGAGCCCCACGGCAGCGATGTGAATGGCGCCCGGGCCGGTAGCCGGATCGAGGATCGTGTACGCAGCGCTCGGGAAGAAATCGGGGCCGACCAGAGAGAACGCCATCACAGCCTTGCCGGAGCCGGTCACCCCGATGGACGGAAAGAGCAGGTTCTGGCCCGCCGTGGCCAGGTAGCCCTGATGCGAGACCGTGCCGTTCGAGGGGTTGACGACAAACCACGCGATCCCGGACAGGGTGGCTCCGTTCGGCTGCTTAACTGCAGTCTCGATCGCTGACCAGAGCTTGCCGTCCGCGAAGACCACCTGCTGGAGACGGTCCTCATTGGCCGATACCAGGCCTTCGGGGCTCTTGACGATGGCGCCCAGATAGAGCGGGCCCTTCTTTTGAGTGGCGTTGGGCGGCTGGCTGTAGGTCTCGCTGTCCACAGCTGTGAACGACAACGTGAGGTTGGGGCTGCCGCTGGCTAGCGAGGCAGTGTTGGTCAGGCGCCAGAGCCCGAGCTGGCTTGCCCGCGTCCCAAGGGCCGGTCCGGCACCCAGGTCGAGGCTGCTCAGGAAGTACTCTGTGCCGTTGCTGGCGGTCTGATACCCGCCATTCGGCGAGGTCGCCGGTTGGAGGTCAAAGGCCGGGGCCCCGAATGCGGGCTCGGTGAAGGGGCCGGCGTTGATGTGCACGGCTGAAGTATTAGTGCCGAGTTCGAGGCCAACCTTTGAGAAGGCGTAGACCTGGGCTCCGTTGAACGCGGAGGTACTGAGCGCGTACTCACCGGTTTCCACGTAAAAGCCGTTGGCGTCGGCGCCGACCAGCGGCTGGTCACCGAAGCAGGGGCAGCCACTGTGAGTTTGCGTGCCGCCACTGCCGTCGTCGGTGGTCGGAATCTCATATACGGTCCAGGTCGAAGAGGCGTCGCTACTCGCGGAGACGGCAACGACTAGGTTGGTTGGCGCCTTGAGGTTGCCGGTCGTCGGGTCGGTCGAGATTTGCAGCTCAGTCATGAACCAACGCTGCGTATCCGGGTCGAAGTAACACCTTGGGTCGCTGACGAAGTCGCCGAACACGAGTGGGTTAGTTCGGATGATCTCCGGAGCGAATCCGAAGAATTCGCTGTAAGCCGTCGGCGCCGTGAGTGGTGTCCCACTGGTATTGAAGACCTGGAACGCGTTATTGACGCCCTCCAGCACCTGGCCGTTGCCCACGCAAAGACCCTGGTCGGGCGGCTCCAGGGTGAACTGCGTATTCGCATAGCTGCCCGTGCCAGCATTCCGCTGGTCCTTGTGAGTCAGGCCTGCGAAGCCAGAGAAGCCGGCGACCTGGCCGCTCGCTATCCCGGTGACGCCGACAGTGGGTGTGCCGGCGGCATAGGTGTGACGGATCGTCTTCGAGTTCGGTTGGTGATTGGGGATCTCAACCGAGCTTGTCCCATAGTCGACATTCGGCCAGGTCTTGCTTGGATGAGCGGTTCCTACGCGTTGGCTGGCCTGAATCGTGTAATTGCCCGAGTCGGCAGCGCCTACCCCTACTCCAACTGCCAGCGACTGACCGAGGGCCAGTGCAGCGGCACCAAAAACCAGCGCGATTCTGCGCGCGACCATGTCAAGCACCCTCCTCTTGCCTCAGCACCAACTACATGTGGAGCCCGATTCTGCCACCGCCGGCGCATAGACGCAACTCGGCATCTTCACCTAGGTCGACTGGGGCTGGTTTCGGACAGTTCATTTGGTTTCGCCGACCCCTAGTTCGGAGGCTCCGACGCGGACCTGCCAGTCGCTGGTCGACCAGTTACAGGGGGCAGCGGACGAGAGTCAGCGTCACCTCGATCGATCCGAGACCGGCGGCCGCCGCAGCCGTGATGTCATCGTCCTTGGTGAGCGCAACGATGGTCGCGTCTGCCAACCGATGGAAGATCTGGAGGTTCCAGGCACCGCCTCAAGTTTTGGCTCCGGGACAGGGACTCGAACCCTGAACCTTGCGGTTAAAAGGTAGAAGGGCCGCCCGGTGGCGGCCGTTCCTTATATATGCGGCTTCGAGATATGCGGCTTCGAGCCGTCAACAGGGATTGCCAATCACCCGGCGGAAATCGTTATAGCGCTTGATCGTTGCGCCGTTCCCGCCGAAGGCGAGATATACGTCAGCAACAGCAGGGATCCGTACTGGTTGTTCCGGCTGAAATCGTTGGTGCTACCGGGAATCGCGCCGCCGAACTGCCAGCTGCACGTGCCGATTGCCTTTGTCGTGCTGAAGTACGGATAGAAGGCGGCAGGGACGTTGTCGTCGGTCGTCGGAATGAGAGTGCAGCCCGCGCCGGTACTCCGGTCGCAGGTGCTGAACTCGATGCGCGGCAGATCGGCTTCGAATGCAGCTCGGTCGTAGCTCTGAGCGTAGCTGCCGCCGAATCGCGGGCTGGCGAACAGCACGGACGTCGGATGGAGGCCGGTGTTGCCGTCGGGCCAAACGGGCTGGTACGACAAACCGTCGAATCCGGTGTTCGTATCCGTACATCCCTGGACCTTGATGCGTAGCGCCTCGGACGCCGGGAAGCAGAAGTCGTCTTCGCCGGCGCCTTCAGTCGGCTCCTGGTTCTTTCCCGACCCTTCGGTGTTGCCGGCCGGGCACGCAATCGGATTGCCCGCGCTGTCTACACCGAATGGGGTGGCCGGCACCGCGACGCCGTTGCAGAACTGGAAGTGCCCAATCTCGTCGGAGAAAGCGATGTTGTAGCTATGCGCAGCCCAGATCACGCGGGTCTGCTCGGACGACGTGCTGTACATGGGGTGGAAGGCATATGGAATGGCCTTGCAGCTGTTGCCGGTGGGGGCGTACTTGAACTGCGCGAATCCGTTGGCGGGGCTCGCCGTCATCGAACCCGACTCGCCGCTAGTGAGGTCGTTGATCTGCGTCTGCACACCCTCCGGGGTGTCGTGGATGCTGACCTGGAGCCTGTCGCCGGACGACATGAAGAGATCACGCGCGCTGTCCGGCGTATAGGTGGCCAGAGTCGAGTCGAGTGGATTGGCGGGCGCATGTGCCACTCCGTTCTTGGTGACGAAGGCGAACTCAAACGTTTCGATCCCGACCTTGGCCGCGCAAGTGGCGTTTTGCACGGTGCCTTTGACCGGGTCCTCGAGCAGGCTGAACACGTTCATCGCGGCGCACCACTTGACGGGATCGCAAGCGCTTGCGCCCACGGCCACCGCCCACGTCGGCCAGGGCACCCAGCCGGGCGGATAAAGCTGGAGCTCGAGAAACGCCGTACCCGGATGATTGGGTGACACCGCCGGGTCGACGATGTTGGTATCGCTGTCGGGCGTGCAGGTCGACACCCGTTCCGGATATGACTGCGTGTCACAGAGCGCCATACCGAACCACATGGCGCCATTCAGCTCGAAGTGGTACGAGCGGGACAGCGGATTCGTAGCGGGGGGATCGCTTGGAACCGTCACGTCGTAACGCATCTGGTTGCCAGAGCCAGGAACATTCGAGTAGAAGAGAAGTGACGGCTCGTCATGTCCGACGTACTCAGCCCCATAAACGTCTCCGGGATTGGCGAGGTCCGGACACACACGGCTGTACTCGCAGTCGATATGGATGTGCCGGCTCGAGATTGGTGACGAAGGTGCGGCGAAGGCACTCCACGGGGCCAGGGGCAGAACACTGATCGCGGCCAAAGCCCCCGCGGCCGCCAAGCGTTTGCTACCAATCATCATTTCGGGCCCTCCCACACTGAACCCGTGGGGGACTACATCGGGTGTCGTTCTTCGGCGGCATCGCGCGTCCGGCCTAGGCCGACAACTCCAAATCTTCTGCCTGCGGGCGGGCTCGGCCAGCGATGGTCTCCTACCACGGCTCTGCCGAGGGTTCCATCCCGATCGGAGAACCAAACGCCCACAAGGCGAAGACCTCCCGCGTATTCGACCGGCCGCTGAACTGTGATTCGCCGATGCGTGGCTGATGTTGCGCCGCAAGCAGCATGCGGGCTGAGGCGGACTTCTGCTTTCGTATGCTGGTCAAGGGCAAGCAAAGGGCGACCGGCCACCACGAGGCCGGGAAGGAGGGGGCGATGTCGGAATCACGAGCAGTCGCGCTGGCCCGAAGTCACCTCGAGGCATGGACCAATCACGACTTCGACAAAGCCCGAGGGAACTTGGCCAAGGACGTGCAGTTCTTCAGCCCGGCCGCGAATCTGGTGGGAATCGGCGAATACATGGACGCGCCCCGAGGCCTCGCTCAATTCGCAAAGCAGGTAGTACCTGGCAGCCTGCGAGTGATCGCCGCCATGGGCGACGAGCGAAACGCATTGATCATGTATGAGGTCAGCACTGCAGGGGGCGCGATCGGATCGAAGGTATTTCCCTCAGCTCAGACCTGGCTGCTGGACGACGAAGGCAAGATCAAGCTCGAGCGGATAGTCTCCTATTCGGTTCCGCGTTAACTCCTTCCGGCGAGGGTCTCACGCGTGGACCCTGGCTTGACCCGCTGCGCTCGATAGTGGTGATCATTCCCACGTCGCACCACCAAAATTGGCTCCGGGACCGTCGTCCAGCCAGTTCAATCTACGCCGGGCAGCCAGCACCACATCACCGAGATTGGCACACGAGGAGCCGCTGACACGAGACGCCGTGGCCTGTCATTTCACAGCGCCCAAAGTTAGCCCGCGTACGAAATGGCGCTGGACGATCAATGCAAAGACGATAATCGGCAAGGCGCCGACGACGCCTGCCGCCGCCATAGGTCCCCACTGGATCTGGATCTTTCCGATCAGGGTCGACACGCCGACCGGTATGGTCTGCGCATCCGGCGTTGACGTCATGGTGAGGGCGATCAAGAAGTCGTTGTAGATGTTTATGACGCTGAAGATTGCCGTCGCGGCCAAGCCTGGTGCTGCCAGGGGCAGCACAATTCGCCGCAGCGCGCTGAGGCGCGAATCGCCATCGACCAGCGCGGCCTCCTCGATGTCGCGCGGAATCTCAGCCAGGAAGCTCTGCATCAACCAGATCACGAACCCGGTGTTGAGCCCCGTATAAACGAGGATCAGGCCAAGCCGGGTGTTCAGGAGCCCGTAGTTGGCCAACACGAGGTAGAACGGAATCACGAGCAGGATCGCCGGCAGCATGCGGACCAGGAGAACCACGATGAGGGCCTGCCTTTGGAGCCAACTCTCGGTGGGAAGTTTGGTAAGCGCGTACGCGGCGGGGGTGCCGAGCAGCAGGCTGCCCGCCACTGAAAAGGCGACCACGAGGAGGCTGTTGGCGAGGAACGGCCCGAAGTTGTACCTATCGAAGAGGGCGGCAAAGTTGTCGAGTGTCGGAGCCTGTGGCAGGAATTCCAGACCCCCGAAGATCTCAACCTGGTGCTTGAGCGACGTGGTGATCATCCACCAGAACGGGAACAGCGCGAAGACCTGAGCGGCGACGAGGGCGAGGTAGATCAACGCCCGGCGCGACCGGCGCTTCATCTCGTTCCCGGTCCCAGCCGGACCAGGCGGATGGCGATTCCAGCCAGGACCAGGACAGCGGCCAGCAGCAGAACCACCATAGCCATCGCCCGCCCTTCCTGCGTGAACAAGAAAGCTGTGTTGTAGGCATAGATGCTGAATAGCTGGGTCGAAACGCCCGGTCCTCCACGGGTCAGCACGTAGACCTGGTCGAAGGTGCCGAGGGCGTCAATCGTGCGCAGCACGATGGCGACAAAGAGCACCGGCCTCAGCATCGGCAGCACATGGTCGAAGAAGACGCGCAATGCGCTCGCACCATCCATCACCGCCGCCTCCAGCGGCTCCTGCGGAATAGTCTGCAGGCCCGCCAGCAAAATCAAGAACATGAGGGGGGTCCACTCCCAGACATCGAGCAGAACGACTCCAAGGAACGCGCTCGACTCGCCGCCAAGCACGTGCACTCCATGCACGCCCAGCAGTCCAAGCACCGGGTCGGCGATGCCGATGTCCGAGGCGTAGATCAGCCGCCACATCACCCCGACCACAACAGGAGCGACCGTCATCGGCAAGATGATTCCGATGCGCCAAAGGCCCGTGCCGACAAGTTGCCGATTCACCAGCAGGGCGAGTCCCAGTCCGAGCAGAGTCTCGATGAGGACGCAGAGAACGACGTACTTCGCGGTGGTCCCCAGGGCGGTGAGGAAAGTCGCGTCCTGGAGGACGTTCAGGTAGTTGTCGGCGCCCGCAAACCCCATGTCCAGCCCATAGCGGTACTGGCGCAAGCTGGCAACGATTCCGTAGGCCAGCGGATACACGCTGACCGCGGCCAGCGCAATGGCGGCCGGGACCAACAGGACATGGGGGCCGGCGATGAACGCCGCCCGCCGCCTCCGCGGCTGCGGTCGAGCGGCGCCCGCTGTGACCATGAAGGCTACCGGCTGCTTCTCAGGGTCCGCGACTAGAAGTAGCCGCCCTGCTGCTTCAAATAGGCGGTGATTTCGTTGGCCGCCTGGGTCAGCTTCTGGCTGGCAATCGATCTGTAGCTGCTCCTCTTGCTCAGCGCCTGAACAAGGGCCTCATTGAGCCTCGTGCCGAGAATGTCTTCAAATTTTGGTTCATCAGGCGTGTGCGGCTTCGCCACCGAGTTGTTGACGGCGTCGGCAATGGCGGGCAGCCAGCGGTACTGAGAGCTGATCGTTTTGTCCGTCAGCGCCGAACCGGTCACCGCCGCCGAGCCGTTCGTCTTCGCAAAGTCGATCTGAACTGGGCTGCTGGTGAACCATTCCAGAAACTTCTTGGCACCCTGCGGATTCGGTGCACCAGATGCGATGCCGCAGATGAAGGTACCGATGGCAGGACCGCTCTTTTCCTGGCTCGGAGTCGCCGCCATGTTGATCTGGCCGGACACCTTGGAGGCGGCGGGGTCGTCCACCTGGTGGGTCAGACCGGTGTATTCCGTGAGCGCCATGCACTGGCCCTGGAGCAGGACCTGGACTTCCTGGTCGGTGTCGAATTCGGCGCTGCCGGAGGGCATGTACGGGATAAAGCTGAACAGCCGTTCCAGCGCGGCCACCCCCTCCGGACCGGCGAAGCCCGGCGACCAATCCTGATTGACGAAGTTGCCGCCGTACGAATTCAGCAGAGGCAAGTAGGTCTGCACTATGGGGTTGCCCTTGACACCGCGGGCCGACCAGCCATAGAGGCTCGGAGGCTTGCTCTTGGACTGTGCCGCCTGCGCGATGTCGTCCCAGGTCTTAGGAGCTCCGTCGAAATACTGCTTGTTGTAATAGAGGATCTCGACGTCGTCGATGATGACGATCGCGTAAAGCTCGGGCTGCGCGTTGGCAAAAGCTTTCATCTTCGCCCCGGTCTTGGGCGGCCAGTACCCCTGGTTGAGGCCATTGGCAAGAATGTCGGGATTCACTTTGAAGCCAAGCTTGTCGAGGCTCTGAATCACCTTCCCGGCTGCGAACTCAGGCACCCAGTTGTCGTCCATGACATAAATGTCGTATGCGCCAGTCTTGTGCAAGCCATCGTTCTTCGAGTTCTGGTACCAGGCGTCGTAGTTGGTCTCGTTGTACTGGACCTTGATGCCCGTCTCAGACTGAAAGCGTTTGACGAAGACGTCCCTGAAGGGGACCATCGCGTTGTCCTGGAACGTGCCGATCACGATCTTGTTCGTGCTTCCGCTCGAAGAAGAAGAAGAGAAGGTCGAGCACGCGTCGAGAAACGGTGCCACGCTGAGGCCGGCCGCTCCGGCCAAGCCCGCCTTGAGCACTGATCGACGGCTGAGCTGCCGGGAAAGGATCGACTCGGACTTCACGTCTTCTTCCTTGTGCGCCATGTATCTGTCCTCGCAATTTGCTGAGCGCCGGCCAGTGAGCCGGTCATGCTGATTCACGAACGCCGCCTGTCCCTGGCTGTTTCGAAGAGCCGCTCGTGCTGCCCTTTATGAGCTGACCGCTGTCCTTTTCGAAGAGCACCGTGCGGCTGGCGTCGGGCCGAACGCCACAGTGGTCGCCGATCTGGCCCTGAAAGTCCGACCAGACACGAACGTTCACACGATCAGCGCCGACCTTCACCGAGACCAGCGTCTCACTGCCCAGGGGCTCGACGACATAGATCTCGCCGGCGAAGGAATCCGGAGCGCCACGCATGGTGATCTGCGCATGTTCTGGCCGGAACCCGAGCACGAGCTCGCTCGCAGGCCCGTTGTCGATTGGGAATGTGCCCTCAGCCCGCTGAAAATGACCATTGGTTACCGTCCCGTGGAGCAGATTCATCGGCGGGGAGCCGCAGAAGCTAGCCACGAAGAGGTTGGCGGGCCGGGCGTAGATCTCGGCCGGCGTCGCGAGCTGCTGGAGCCGCCCGTTCGACAACACCGCGATGAGGTCGGCCATCGTCATGGCCTCGAGCTGATCGTGCGTCACGTAGACAGTTGTCACGGCCAAAGACTTCTGCAGGCGTTTCAGCTCGGCCCGCATCTGAAACCGCAGCTGGGCGTCAAGATTGGAAAGCGGTTCATCCATCAAGAAGGCCTGCGGCTGGCGCACAATCGCCCTTGCGAGCGCGACGCGCTGCCGCTGGCCTCCCGACAGCTGCCGGGGGTAGCGCTCGAGATACGCGTCGATGTTGAGCATCTTGGCGACCTGCGCAACGCGTTCCTGCCGGTCGGTTTGCGTGAGGCGGCGGATGCGCAAGGGATATTCAATGTTTTCCGCGACAGTCTTGTGCGGGTAGAGCGCGTAACTCTGGAACACCATCGCGATATCGCGCTCGCGAGGCTGCAGCGGAGTGACGTCTCGAGGACCGATAAACATCCGCCCGCTCGTCGGATCATCTAGACCCGCGAGGAGGCGCAGCGCGGTTGTCTTGCCGCAACCGGACGGCCCCAGCATGACCAGGAAACAGCCGTCGGGCGCGTGCAGGTCGAGATCGATCAGCGCATCAGCGGCCCCGAAACGCTTGCAAACCAGTTCGTAGCGGAGTTCCATGCGTCAGCAGGCGGGGAGGGTGCCTGTCGTCGGCTCGGGCTGCCCCCTCACCAGGGGAGGCTCATCCGTCTTTTGCAACGTTCCAATTCCGCTGCGACCTTGCCACGCCCATGGGCCGCTGTCAAGTTCGGTCGGCGGTCCAGCCTAGGCCGTGGCCTGCTCGTAGTTCAAGGGCGGCCCGGCTCGATCAGCCGTGCGGTCGACCTTCGCTTCACCAGCTCGACTCCGATCAGCCTGGTTTGCGGAGGTCCCGTCAGCTTGCCTTCGATCCGGGCGACGAGGGTCTCGATCCCGAGCCGAGCGAGCTGCTCGCGTGGCTGGGCGACAGTCGTCAGCGCGATTCGGGCCAGCCCGGACATTGCGATGTCGTCAAAGCCGACGATCGAAAGATCGCCTGGAACACGCAGGTGGTAGCGGTCGGCGAACTCCTGCAGATAGATCCCGGCAAAGTCGTTCGAGGCGAAGACGCCGGTGACCCGTTCCGGACCGGTTAGCACATCCACCAGCTTGCGCGCCTCACCGTCGACGACCGCCTGATCGGCCGGCGGCGACCAGCTTATGCGAAGCGGAGGTCCCAACCCCCCCGCCCTCAGGGCGTCTTCGTATCCCTGGAGCCGCATCAGGTCGGATCGCTCTTCGAGCTCAGGCACCGACAGATAAGCGATGCGCTTGTGGCCGGCGGCGATCAGGTACTCGGTGGCAAGCGTGCCACCCTGCACGTCGTCGACCGAGACCACATCACCCGCGTCGCCCGAGCACGCCACAAAGATGACTGGAACCCGTTGCTCGACAGCTTCGCGCATGGCGCGCGATTCGCCGGAGAAGGCGAGAAAGACGATGCCCGCGACCCGGTGCTCAAGCAGCGACTCGACACCTTCGATCTCACGCTGGCTGTCGCCTTCCGTGTTGCAGAACATTGCGGTGTAGCCGCGCGCCGCGGCGTGTCTTTCGATCATCTTGGCCATCTCGGCAAAGAAGGGATTGAAAAGATCGCCGACCACGACTCCCAGGATTTCAGTGCGCCGCTTGACCAGCTGTCTCGCTATTACATTCGGCCGGTAGCCAAGGCGTTCGATCGCGGCGCGAACCCGGCGACGAGTCGCTTCCGACACACCTGTCGCGTCGCGAACTACGTTCGAGACCGTCGACTTCGAGACGCCGGCTTCCAAGGCAACGTCGAGGATCGTGGGCGGCGTACGAAATAGCAGCGGGTTGTCGTCCGCGTGCATCGCGGCCAATGGTAGCTTCTCGCTTGGACCGCGACCAGTCGGGGACCTACGCTGCTTTCAGTCCACTGAATTCACCACTTGTCGTAGCGTCCTCGTGTTCAGGACCGCATCCGCCTGGAACGCGTTGAGCGCCGCGTCCAGCGACGCGAAGCATCGCTTCTTTGCAATGCGGGTCTGGTCCTGGAGCAGGGCCAGGGCGCGGGCCTCCGAGTCGACGCACGCAACCAGCTCGACGTCCCTGACCTCGGGTATCACCAAGCGCGCCCAGTCGCGCCCCCAGGCGCCCATGCCCACCTGCACGACGCGAAGCTTCGATCTGGGCGCCGGCTGCAATCTGCGAGTTGATTGGGCGGCCAGGGACGTGATCCTACGCCGGCCTTGTCGATGACTTTCGTTCGCCGAGGTAAAGCTCGGCCGAGCGGTTCGACTCGTTTTGAGGGTGGCGGTCCTCCAGGCGCACCATCTCTTGCCGGAGCTCATCACTCAGGTCGCGAGAATCAGGCCAGTTGACCTCGACCAGATTTCCGCCTGGGTCGCGAATGTAGAGCTGGACCTGTCCGCTGGGCAGCTCGTTGAGATGCGCGCCCATCGTTGCGGAGTCGTGAATGCCTCGCGCACGTGTGGCTCTGAAGACCGCCTCGAAGTCGTCGACGGCGGTAGGTGGGGGCAAGGCCCGGGCGTTGGAACACATGGAGCTGCAGCCCGCCGATACGCAGCCACTGCACGGGGAACCCGAAGTTCGGTGTGTCGATCGGCTCCGCGCCGAAGATCTCCGTGTAGAACTGCACCGAATCTTGCAGGTCTTTGGCCCCGATGCTGACGTGATTGATGTGCGCCCGTGTCACGGGTTCACGATAGCGCGCGGCAGTGCTAGCCTTCGAGTCCAATGCAGGCCCGCGTTGCGTGCCTCAGCCCCTACGACGAAAGCACTGTGCGGGCCATGTTCGCGGGCCGCCACCGCGTCGAGGTCGTGCTCGTCCCACCACCTCCTGCCCAGTCCGAGGTGGCGGCCGCCTGCGCCCACGCCGAACTGGTGATCGCGGACCGCCGGCACAAGCACCAGATCGACCGCCAGATCCTGGAGCGGATGGACAGGTGCCTGCTCATCCAGCAAGCGGCGGTCGGCTTCGATTCGATCGACCACCGCGCCGCGGCGGACCTCGGAATCCCGGTGGCCAACGCGGCCGGCTACAACAAGGATTCGGTCGCCGACTGGACGGTGATGGCGATGATCGCCCTCATCCGCCGCTCGTTCTGGCTGGACCGCAGGCTTCGTGCCGGTGACTGGCACGCGGAGGATCCACTCCGCGGCGCGGAGACGATGGGCCGCGAGCTGGGCTCGATGACCATCGGCATCATCGGCATGGGCAACATCGGCTCGGCCGTGGCCCAGCGGGTCGCAGCGTTCAGCGCCCGGATTCTCTTCGCCGACACCGTGGCGAGGACTGTCGCCAACGCTGTCCAGGTTGACCTCGAGACACTTCTCAGAGAAAGCGACATTGTGTGCGTACATGCGCCCCTTGACATCGACACGAAGGCTCTAATGGGCAAGGAGGCGCTGGCGCGAATGAAGACCGGGTCCTATCTGATCAATGCCGCGCGCGGCGCGATCGTCGACGAGAAAGCACTGGTCGAGGCGCTGCGTTCGGGCCACCTCGCCGGAGCGGGGTTGGATGTGTTCGAGGTGGAACCGCTGCCGGGTGATTCGCCGTTGCGGTCCATGGACAACGTCGTCCTTGCTCCGCACCGTGCCGGGGCGACGCTGGAAGCCGACCTGCGTTTGATCGACGTGGTCGGAGAAAACCTCGTACGCGTTCTCGATGGACGGCCCCCGCTCCACGTCGTCAATGGTGTGGTTGCGGCGACGGTGCGGTGAGCTCGGTGCGCGAGCGTTGGAAGGCGGGCGAAGCGACGTTCGGTGCATGGTGCACCATCCCAAGCTCTTGGACGGCCGAGGTGGCCGCGCGATCGGGACACGATTGGGTGTGCATCGACACGCAGCACGGGTTGATCGGCTACGAGGTCATGCTGCCCATGCTCCAGGCCGTCTCAGCCGGCGGCGTTCCATCGTTTGTGCGAGTGCCTTGGAACGAACCTGGCTCGATCATGAAGGCGCTCGACGCCGGCGCGGGTGGGATCATCGTGCCGATGATCAATTCGGTCGGCGAGGCGCAGGCCGCGGTCGACGCCTGCCGCTATCCGCCTGAGGGCACAAGGAGCATGGGTCCGATCCGAGCCCGGGAGGTAGACGGCGACTGGCGGCGTCCGATATGTGTGGTGATGATCGAAACAGTGCAGGCTGTCGATCGAGCCGACGAAATCCTGTCCGTGCCGGGCATAGATGGTGTCTTCGTCGGCCCCAACGACCTGGCCGTCTCCGCGGGGCTCGACTCGAGCTATGAGGGAAGCCACCCCGAGCACAGGCGCTTGATCGAGGCGATCGCAAGGGCCGCTCGCTCCAATAGCGTTGCCGCCGGGATCATGTGCGGTTCGCCTGAGGTCGCCGCACAGTGGCACAAGCTGGGCTTTGTCATGCTCGGATTGCAGTCGGATACAAGACTTCTCGCAGCTGCGTCTAAAGAGATCGCTGCGCGGTCGAGGGACTTGATCGGAGACAGTTAGGCGGATGTCAGGCGACTCCAGGCCGGTCGAGCTGGTCGCCGACCTGCGCAACGTCATCGGCGAAGGGCCCGTCTGGCTCGAAGACGAGCAGCGCCTGGTCTGGGTCGACATCAAAGGTCACCATGTCCACTGGCTTGATCCCAAAACCGGCCGCTTGGAGCAGATCGACGTCAGCGCCGATGTCGGCGCGGTCGCACCGACTACGTCGGGGGCGCTGATCGCGGCAGCAGGAAACGGGTTTCAGGCCCTCGACCAAAAGTCGGGAAGGATAAAGACCCTCGCGGTCGCCGAGCCTGATCGACCCGGGAATCGAATGAACGACGGTAAATGTGACAGCCGCGGACGGTTTTGGGCGGGGACGATGGCTGATGACGAGACGCCCGGTGCGGGTGGGCTGTATCGATTGAACCTCGATCACACCGTCGACCGCATGCTTTCCGACGTCACGGTCTCGAACGGACTCGACTGGACGGCTGACGATCGACTCATGTACTACATCGACTCGGCGAGCCACCGCGTGGACGTGCTCGATTACGAGTCGTCTGCCGGAACCATCGCCAATCGAAGGCCGCTGATTCAAATCGACAAGAGCGACGGCATGCCTGACGGGATGACGCTGGATGCCGAAGGCGGCCTCTGGGTAGCGCTGTGGGGTGGTTGGTCAGTCCGCCGCTACCGGCCGGACGGAAGCTTCGATCTCGAGATCAAAATTCCGGTCGGCAAGGTGAGCAGCTGCGTTTTCGGAGGACCCGACCTGTCAGATCTGTACATCACGACGGCCGCAAGCGGCCTTTCGGAAAAACAGCTCGAGAAGCAGCCGCATGCGGGCGGCCTGTTTCGCTGTCGGCCGGGGCATGGCGGTCGACCGCCATACAGGTTCGGCGGCTGAGCCAGCTCATATGGGGTTGACGCGAAGCTCCTCGGCGAGGTCATTGATCGCGGCGAGGGCGGCGGAAGGAATGGGAATCCCTTCGGCGGTGCGCCGCGACCGCGACCGCCACTCGGGTTCGCCTGGCATCTGAATCGCGTCGAAACCGGCGGCGGGTCGGGCCGCATGGAGGCGGCCCTCCAGTGCGTCGACCTGCTCCATGAAATCGTCTGCCGGCAAGAACCTGCCCACATCGATCGCGAACAGCGCCGTACCGTTGCCTTGGTTGTAGTCAGGATCGGAAGACGAGCCGGTGCCTGACAGCATCCCGGCCATCAGCTCGGCCATCACGCTCAAGCCGAAACCCTTGTATCCGCCGAACGTGGTGAGCGCACCTCCGTCGTAGAAAGCTGCGGTGTCGGTGCTCGGTTGACCGTGCTTGTCGACCACTGCGCCAAGGGGTGCCTTCGACCCTATGGCGTGGGCGATCCTGAGCTTCCCCTCGGCGATGGTGGCGGTTGCGAAGTCAACGACGATCGGGGGGTTGCCCGATGCCCGCGGAGCGCCCCACGCGATCGGATTCGTCCCGAGCAGGCGCGTGTACCCGCCATAGGGCGCGATGGCCGGTGGGGAGTTGCACGCCATCAGCCCGATCTGACCGGCGCGGCTCACTTTCTCGACGTATTCGCCCAGTCGCCCGATGTGGTTGCAGCGGCCGACGGTGACCAGACCAACGCCTTGAGCGCGGGCCAGATTCACAGCGGTGTCGGTGGCGATATGCGCCGCGGGCTGGCCCCAGCCCCATGCACCGTCGACTCGCGCGCAGGCATCGCCGAGCGACTCGACCACTGCGCGAGCTGTGGGCTGAACCTGTCCGGTTCGAACGCCGGCCACATACGACGTGAGCCTGATCACACCATGTGAGTCATGGCCCGCGAGGTTGGCCTCCACGAGCGAGCCGGCCACGATCGAGGCGAGGTCTTTGGGCGTGTCCACCGCCTCAAGAATCGCCTGACCGAACCGCTTCAGATCGGAAGCCTGATACCGGGCACCCTGCTCATCCACCTCACTCACTGCATCAGCATGATGTCGAGAACGGACACGCGTCTAAGGCAGTTGACCAAGCCCTCGGTGTAGGTGGACAACCTTCAGTCACACACACAAAATTGGCTCCGGGCTCATCTCCTCATGGCCGGGGAGTGTCGCGTA
>Ga0209266_1001031_pt1 | contig 19329 bp, 16 predicted proteins | sample GraSoiAngelo_132_FD_185889 | JGI IMG/M metagenome (GOLD analysis project Ga0209266, IMG submission 185889) | Grasslands soil microbial communities from the Angelo Coastal Reserve, California, USA - 14_0929_02_40cm (SPAdes) (version 2) | ecosystem: Environmental > Terrestrial > Soil > Grasslands ...
AGTGTTCGCGCTCCCGGCCCTTCTCATCGACAATAGCGATCGAACCCTGGCGGTTCATAACTACCAGATCGCCGGTTTTGGATTTCACCGTCTGAACATTAATGAACCGGACCGTACCGGTGTTTTTAGCGTCCAGCCGCGACTGCTCGGAGACTCGCGATGCTGTACCGCCGATATGGAAGGTACGCATCGTGAGCTGCGTTCCAGGTTCGCCGATAGACTGTGCTGCGATCACACCAGTGGCTTCCCCCAGCTCAACCAGGCGTCCGGAAGCCAGGTTGCGTCCGTAGCACATCACGCAGACGCCGCGTTTCGATTCGCAGGTGAGCACCGAGCGAATCTTCACCCGTTCAATGCCGGCTGCCTGAATCGAGCTAGCCAGTTCTTCCGTGATCTCCTGGTTAATGTCCACTACCACGTTGCCGTCGTAGTCCTTGATTTTCTCGAGCGATACGCGGCCAACGATGCGGTCGCGCAGCGGCTCGATAATCTCACCCGCTTCCACGATACCGGAGACGTAAATGCCATCCACCGTCCCGCAATCGTATTCGCTGATGATGACGTCTTGAGCCACGTCAACCAGACGACGGGTTAAGTAGCCAGAGTCGGCTGTCTTAAGGGCCGTATCAGCCAGGCCTTTACGGGCGCCGTGCGTGGAAATGAAGTACTCCAACACGGTTAAGCCCTCGCGGAAGTTGGCGGTAATCGGCGATTCGATGATTTCGCCCGAGGGTTTAGCCATCAGTCCACGCATGCCGGAGAGCTGGCGGATCTGCTGCTTCGATCCGCGAGCGCCGGAATCCGCCATCACGTAAATTGGGTTGATGACGCCTTCCTTGTCGTGCTTTTGCATGTCACCAAACATCTCATCAGCAACCTTTTCTGTGATCGCCGACCAGATTTCGATGACCTTGTTATAGCGCTCACCATTGGTAATTGCACCGTCAAGATATTGTTGCTGAACGCTTACCGCCTGCTTCTCGCCGTCGCGGACAAGAATCTTCTTGTTGTCCGGAATGACCATGTCATCGATACCAATTGAGAGCCCCGCCCGGGTCGCATAGCGGAACCCCAGCTCCTTGACTTCATCGAGCATCTTGACCGTAGTCTCCAGCCCGAACCGCAGATAGCAATAGTTCACCAATTGTCCGATGCCCTTCTTCTTCAGCAGGCCATTGATGTACGGCATGCTTTCGGGAAGGTGATCATTCAGAATGGCGCGGCCAACTGTCGTGCTCAGGAAACTGCGATCGTAATTTACCGGATCAGTGTGGATGATCTCCTGATCGTCGTACGCGCTGGTCAAGTCGATCACTTCGCCCGTGTAGCGCAGACGAATCGGGCTCAAGGTTTCGACTTCTCCGGCTTCGAGCGCCAGCACAACCTCGTCAATATTGGCGAACGAACGTCCTTCACCCTTCGCGCCCGGCTTTTCTTTGGTCAGATAGTAGAGTCCAAGCACCATGTCCTGTGTCGGCACAGTAATGGGCTGACCCGAAGCCGGGGAAAGAATGTTGTGCGAAGACAACATCAGTACGCTGGCCTCAACCTGCGCTTCCGGAGACAACGGAATGTGAACCGCCATCTGGTCGCCGTCGAAATCAGCATTGAAAGCCGTGCAGACCAGCGGGTGGATCTTGATCGCCTTGCCTTCTACTAGCACCGGTTCAAAAGCCTGAATACCCAGCCGGTGAAGAGTGGGAGCGCGGTTCAAGAGCACCGGATGGTCTTTGATGACCTCTTCCAGAATGTCCCAGACAATCGGTTCCTGCTGCTCGACCATCTCTTTCGCTTGCTTAATGGTCGTGCAGTGGCCGGTCTGCTCCAGCCGGTGATAGATAAATGGCTTGAACAGCTCCAGAGCCATCTTCTTCGGCAGTCCACACTGGTGCAGCTTGAGCTCCGGACCGACTACGATGACGGAGCGGCCCGAGTAATCCACGCGTTTGCCCAGCAGGTTCTGGCGGAATCGCCCTTGCTTGCCCTTCAGCGTGTCTGAGAGCGACTTTAGGGGACGATTGTTCGCGCCACGCAGCACGCGTCCACGGCGGCCGTTATCGAACAGCGCATCGACTGCTTCCTGCAACATGCGCTTTTCGTTGCGTACGATGACCTCTGGCGCGTGCAGGTCCATCAGCTTCTTCAACCGGTTGTTGCGGTTGATCACGCGACGGTAGAGATCGTTAAGATCAGAGGTCGCAAACCGGCCGCCATCCAACGGCACGAGCGGCCGCAACTCAGGAGGAATGACAGGAATGACATCCAGAATCATCCAGTTCGGCTTGTTGCCGCTCTTGCGGAACGCTTCGACCACTTTGAGCCGCTTGGTGTGCTTGAGCTTCTTCTGCAGCGAGGTTTCATTCTTCATCTTCTCGCGCAGCTCGCTGGAAAGAGCTTCCACCTCAACCCGCTTGAGAAGCTCTTTAATTGCCTCCGCGCCCATCATGGCTTTAAAGCCCGCTGGCCGGTATTGTTGATCGAGTTCGCGGTATTTCGCCTCGTCTTTGATGACCTCACGCTCTTTTACAGGAGCGTCACCAGGTTCAACCACAACGTAGGCTTCGAAATACAGAACGGACTCGAGATCACGCAAAGAAATATCAAGAAGATGGCCGATGCGGCTGGGCAGTCCCTTAAAGAACCACACATGCGAGCAGGGAGAGGCCAGCTCGATGTGGCCCAGGCGCTCGCGGCGAACTTTCGACAGCGTGACTTCCACACCGCACTTGTCGCAGATAACGCCGCGATGCTTCATCCGCTTGTACTTTCCGCAGAGACACTCCCAATCCGTTACTGGGCCAAAAATGCGCGCGCAGAATAAGCCATCGCGCTCCGGCTTAAAAGTGCGATAGTTGATGGTCTCAGGCTTGGTTACTTCGCCGTGCGACCAGCTCCGGATTTTTTCCGGAGAGGCCAGGCTGATGCGAATGGCATCGAAATCGGCGATTGGATTTGCCAGGTCAAAGGGGCTCGAACGAAACAAGGTGTTCCTCCACTTCCTGCTCTCAAGGCAGCAGCCAGTTGCTAGTGGCCAGTTGCCAGTTTTAATGTTCCGTCAAGGCCGAGAGCGAACACCATGCGGAACTGTGTCTCAAATCTGTTTGCGAGCCCGGTGGCGAACTGACAACTGAGTATTGGCCACTCGGAACTGCTCTCAATCCGCTGCCGCGGCTTGCACCGGCTTTCTGTCGCCCGCCTTGATCAGCTCTACATCCAGGCACAGCGACTGCAACTCGCGAATCAGCACGTTGAACGATTCGGGCACGCCCGGCTCCATTGCGGCTTCGCCTTTGACGATGGCCTCGTAAATCTTGGTGCGGCCATAAACGTCATCCGACTTCGCCGTCAGCAGTTCCTGAAGAATGAACGCCGCGCCGTACGCTTCGAGCGCCCAGACTTCCATCTCTCCGAAGCGCTGTCCGCCGAACTGGGCCTTTCCGCCCAACGGCTGCTGAGTGATGAGCGAGTACGGACCGATGGAACGCGCGTGAATCTTGTCATCCACCAGGTGCGACAGCTTCAGCATGTAGATGTAGCCGACTGTGACCGGCTGTTCGAACTTCTCGCCAGTCATGCCGTCATACAGATATGTTTTGCCCGACTCCGGCAAGCCAGAACTGCGCAACAGTGCTTTGATCTCGCTCTCTTTTGAGCCGTCAAACACCGGCGAACCGGTGAACACGCCGCGAGTAAGGGTCGGCGCCAAAGCCGCGAGCTCTTCGTCATCGAGCTCCGAGATGGCATCTGCCAAAGTCGTGTCTTTGAACAGGGCTTTCAGTTCGCGGCGAATGACTTCCTCCTTCGAGTTCTCCTTCAGCAACTCCGCGATCTTGCCGCCCAGTTCGTGACCGGCCCATCCCAAATGAGTCTCGAGAATCTGGCCCACGTTCATACGTGATGGAACGCCCAACGGGTTGAGCACGATCTCGACTGCTGTGCCATCTTCGAGGTACGGCATGTCCTCTTCCGGCAGAATGCGGGCGATCACGCCCTTGTTGCCGTGGCGACCAGCCATCTTGTCGCCAACGCTCAGCTTGCGCTTCATCGCGATGTAGACTTTGACCAGCTTGATCACGCCCGGCGGCAGTTCGTCTCCTTTGGTCAACTTGTCTTTCTTTTCGTTGACGATCTTCTTGAGCACGTCGATCTGACGCGAGGTCATTTCCTCGATCTCATCGATCTGCTCATTCACTCGCGGATCCTTGTCGGCGTACTTGATCCGCTTCAAGTTACGGGTCGAGATGCGCTCGATGGTGTCGCGGTCAAGGATCGTGTCCTTGGTCAGTAGGCGCTTGTTGGTGCGCTCGTCGTGCAAGTCGGCGAGCACTTCCTTGCTGCCCAAAATGTTTTCCAGGCGCTTAAGGCGTTCGTCGGTCAGAATTCGGATTTCGTCCGAAAGATTCTTTTCGAGCTTCGCAATCTGCGTCGCCTCGATCGCCTTAGCGCGCTCGTCCTTTTCCTGCCCTTTCCGGGAGAAGATCTTTACATCGACGATCACGCCCTCGATACCCGGCGGGCAGTAGAGCGAAGCATCGCGCACGTCGCCGGCCTTCTCGCCAAAGATCGCGCGCAGCAGCTTCTCTTCCGGCGTGAGCTGTGTCTCACCCTTGGGAGTGACCTTGCCCACAAGAATATCGCCTTGCTTCACCGTTGCCCCGATGCGAATCACGCCCGCTTCATCTAAATTGCGCAGCATAGACTCGCTGACATTTGGGATATCGCGCGTGACTTCTTCGGGGCCGAGCTTGGTGTCACGAGACTCGATCTCGAATTCCTCGATGTGCAGCGACGTGTAGTAGTCGTCTTTCACCAGCTTCTCGGAGACAAGAATCGCGTCCTCGAAGTTGTAACCGCGCCATGGCATGAAAGCCACAAGCACATTACGGCCAAGCGCCAGCTCACCATGATCGGTGCAAGGGCCGTCGGCAATCACTTGGCCCTTCTCCACGCGCTGCCCTCGCAGCACTACTGGCTTCTGGTTGATGCAGGTGTTCTGGTTCGAGCGCTTGAACTTCGTGAGCTGGTAGATGTCGCTGCCGACTTCACGCGAAAGCTGCCCGGGATGGTGTTCGCCCTCAACACGCACGATAATGCGTTCGGAATCCACCGAATCGACCACGCCGTTGCGCCGTGCCAAAATCACCGCGCCGGAATCACGCGCCGTAACGCCTTCCATTCCAGTGCCCACGATCGGCGCTTCCGCGCGCAGCAACGGAACCGACTGGCGCTGCATGTTGGCGCCCATCAGTGCCCGGTTCGCGTCATCGTGTTCGAGGAACGGCACGAGCGAAGCGGCAACCGACACCAACTGCTTGGGGCTGACGTCGATGTAATCAACTTCATCGCGGTTCACCAGCACAAAGTTGCCTGACTTGCGGGCATTCACCAGGTCGCCGACAATGCGCCCCTTATCATCAAGCTCAACGTTCGCCTGCGCTATGACGTGACGGTCTTCTTCCCAGGCTGAAAGATAGAACGAATACGGCTCAACGTCCGCCGCTTTCTTGCGCCGGTCTTTTAGGTCAGCGTTGATCTTCTCAATTTCGTGCTTCTCGACGTGGTCGCCGACTTTGAAGTCGCTATCGCCGGCATTCACAATGCTCACATAGTCGAGCACTCGGCCGTTTTTCACGCGCCGGTACGGTGATTCGATGAAGCCGTAGTCATTGATCCGCGCATAGCAACTCAAAGATGAAATTAGTCCGATGTTCGGGCCTTCCGGCGTTTCGATCGGGCAGATGCGGCCGTAGTGCGTCGGGTGAACGTCTCGGACTTCAAATCCTGCGCGCTCGCGCGACAAGCCTCCCGGCCCAAGCGCCGACAGACGCCGCTTGTGGGTAATTTCCGAAAGCGGGTTCGTCTGGTCCATGAACTGCGAAAGCTGCGAGGACCCGAAGAACTCGCGGATGGCTGCCATCACCGGCTTGGCATTGACCAGGTCGTGCGGCATGGCCGTGGACATTTCCTGGTACACGCTCATCTTCTCTTTAATGGCGCGCTCCATGCGCACCAGACCGATGCGGAACTGGTTCTCGAGCAGCTCGCCCACCGCGCGCACCCGCCGGTTGCCGAGATGATCGATGTCATCCACAGCGCCAATGTTCTTGCGCAGTTTCAGCAGATACTTGATGGTCGCGTAGAAGTCGTCCGGTTCCAGCGTGCGGTTGTCGAGCTTGGTCGCGTCCTGATTTTCAAACAGCTTGATGTTGAACTTCAGCCGGCCCACGCGCGAAAAGTCGTATTTGCGCGGATCGAAAAACATGCCGTGAAACAGCGCCGTCGCAGTATCCAGTGTCGGCGGATCACCTGGCCGCAGCTTGCGGTAGATCTCGATCAGCGCTTCTTGCGGCGTATTTACCGAGTCACGCTTCAAGGTCTGGCTGATGACCGTGCCAACGTCGTCCCGCTCGGGGAAGAACAGGTTCAGCTCGACAACACCCGAATCCAAAATCTTCGAAAGTTTATCGGCCGCCAGTTCTGAGTTGGCTTCGAGCAAAACTTCGCCAGTCGTGGTATCGACCGCGTCGCCCGCCACCCACGCGCCCTCGAGATCAGTGACGTCAACTTCAATCTCACTGATCTTGGCTTTTTGAATTTCCTTCAGAGTTGCGGCATTAAGCTTGCGTCCCGAGTGAGCAATCTCCTCACCCGACTTATTCTTGACGCTGCGCGCCAGCTTCATTCCCAACAGGTTTGTCGGCTTATCGCCGGCAGGATCAATCGTCCAATACAGCTTTTTGTCCCGAATGACCAGGCGATCGACCGTGTAGAACGTCTTTAAGATGTCTTCGCCCGAACGCAGACCGAGTGCGCGCAGGAAAATCGTTCCCAGAAACTTGCGCTTGCGATCGATGCGGACGTAAAGAACGTTCTTCTGGTCGTATTCAAATTCCACCCATGAGCCGCGGTAAGGAATGATCTTGCCTAGGAAATAAGTGCGGTTATTCGCAGTCTCAAAGAACACGCCGGGGGAGCGGTGAAGCTGGCTTACGATCACTCGTTCGGTGCCGTTCACGATGAAGGTGCCGTTGTCGGTCATCAGCGGCACGTCGCCGAAGAAGACCTCCTGCTCTTTAATGTCGCGGATTGAACGATTGCCCGTTTCCGCATCCTTCTCGTAAATCGTCAGCCGCATCGTCACCTTGAGCGGCGCGGAATACGTCATGCCCTTCTCTTCGCACTCGGTCACATCATTCTTTAGCTGCAAACCTACGGGGTCACCGCACTTGTTGCAGAAATCAGGTGTGTTGGCGTTGTACGTGCCGCACTTCGGGCAGAGCACATCTCCGGGGTGATACGGGTCGGTGATGACCGTCGATCCGCAATTCTTGCAAGTGGTGCGCAGATGGTGCAGCCCTTTTAGATGGCCGCACTTGCATTCCCAATTTCCGATAGCGTAATCGACAAACTCGAGCTGCGAAACATTGCGGAAATCGGTAATGGGAAACACCGACTGGAAAACCGCCTGCAAACCGGCGTCGTCACGCTCGCTGGGCAAGCGGTCCATTTGAAGGAAGCGGTCGTAAGAGCGCTTCTGTACCTCGATCAGATTCGGAATCTGGATCGTGGCGGGAATTTTGGAAAAATCAAAGCGTTTACGAAAGGTATTATTCTTCGACATTCAGATGACTCCAACTCTCAAGCGCAGCCGGAGGCTGCATTCAACCGCGGGATAAAAACCATGTGGGAATGGGACTATTCCCCGTTCGGCGGGTCACAGGCCCGCCGCCCTATCACTCATGCTTAACAGACACATATGCGCCCGGAGGGACGTAGCTCCCCGCAGGCGCCATTGGCGGCGCTTGGCCTATGTTGAAATGTAAGTTTCCGCGCCAGTTCTAAGGCCTGTTCAGTTCCGCTGCCCGCGAAACAGTCTGCCAACCCTATTCGCGACTCTGCTCCGCTTCCCTGGGTTGTTGAGGAGAGCCGCATCACTTCCGGTCAAAGTGGGGAAGCGGCGTTGATATAGATGATAACACCGCCCTCCTGGATTCAGCAACAGCATCTTATGGAGACCGGGCGTCCGCGCCCGGTGAATTGGACGGGCGAGACGCCCGTCTCTCCATTGCAGCTATTTTACTTCGACCGTTGCTCCAGCTTCCGTGAACTTCTTCTTAATGTTCTCGGCTTCCTCCTTCGATACGCCCTCTTTCACGGTCTTGGGAGCGCCATCCACCAGATCCTTGGCTTCTTTCAAGCCCAGGCTGGTGACTTCGCGTACCGCCTTAATCACGTTAATCTTGTTCGCGCCCACTTCCTTGAGCACAACCGCGAATTCAGTCTTCTCCTCGGCCGGAGCCGCACCCGCCGCCGCACCGCCGCCACCCGCTACCATTACGGGGGCCGCAGCCGCAGCCGAAACGCCGAGACGCTCTTCCAGTTTCTTGACTAACTGCGCCGCGTCGAGCAGCGACAGTCCTACTATTTGCTCTTCCAACTGCGCCAGATCCGCCATTTTCAGTTCTCCAGTATTTTTAATTCTTCCTTGCAGAGACGCAGCTTGCTGCGTCTCCCGCTTTCGTTATCCGTGAGCAAGTCTCCAGTGCGCTTTGGTCTTGATTTCTGCCACGCCAGACACGGGGCAACTCAGACGACGCAACCCTTGATCACTGATAACCAAAACCGTTACGCCTTGACGAACGTTTTATCCAAGCGCCTTGCGGATGTACCGCATAAGCGTTATCGCCTTGTGCTCAGCTAGCAGCGTGGCGGTTCCGAGGTCTTCCAGACTTACAGGGAATTTGTACTTAGTCCCGTCCACTTCGACCTCATAGAACGCGTGACCTGCTCGGTAAAACGAGAAGCGCGCGACGTTGTCTTTGACAATATCTCTGATCTTCAAAACCGTCTCAGACCCCAGCAGGCGCGTCATTCGCAAACTTCTGCTTCTCCACTCCCTGATTGATCACGACCGCCAAGTCGCGTCCCACGGCATTCATTGCCGATACCAACCGTTGCGCTGGAGCATTCAGCAGGAACAGCAACTTGGAGTAAATCTCTTCCTTCGACGGCATGGTCGCCAGCGATTCGATCTCCTTGATCGAAACCACGCGGCCTTCGACCACACCGGCCTTAAACGTGAACTCCGGGTTATCCTTGGCGTACTTCGCCAGAGCTTTTGCCAGCGCCACTGGATCGCCTTCCGTGTAAGCGATCGAGGTCACGCCGGAGAGGCCCTTCAGCACTTCCTCGACTTTGGTGCCCTTGGCAGCGCGTTCCGCCAGCGTATTCTTGACGACGCGATACTTCGCTCCCGAACTGCGCAGCGTTTTGCGAAGCTCATAATCCTGAGCGACCGTCAGCTTGCTGTACGTCGCGACAATTACGCTGGAAACCTTCTTCAGCTCCGTTCCCAGCTTCTCAACCTGTTCCTGCTTCTTAGCTCTGGTGACCGCCATTATCTAGAACCCCTTTTTGTGTGGGAACGGGGCTTCGCCCCGTTCGGGCGGGTCAAAGACCCGCCCCCACACTCTTATGCCTTCGCCGCGGTCTCGATCGCCGTGGTATCAATCGATATGCCCGGACCCATGCTTGAGCTCAAATAGCAGCCTTTCACGTACTTGCCTTTGGCCACCGATGGCTTAGCCTTGATCACGCTGGTTATAAGAGTGCTGGCGTTCTCGACCAGCTTCTCGGGCGGAAATGAAATTTTTCCCACGGCCACATGAACCAGCGCCGTCTTATCCGTCCTAAACTCAACCTTCCCGGCTTTGACTTCCTGCACTGCCCGCGCGACATCGAACGTGACCGTTCCAGTTTTCGGATTGGGCATCAGGCCTTTCGGCCCAAGCACTTTTCCCAATCTCCCCACCGATTTCATGACGTCCGGCGTCGCGATCAGAGCGTCAAAGTCAGTCCAGTTCTCTTTGTTGATCTTCTCCACCATCTCTTCGCCACCAACGTAGTCAGCTCCGGCCTGCTCGGCTTCTTTCACTTTCTCACCGCTGGCAATCACCAGGACGCGCTTTGACTTGCCCAGGCCATGCGGGAGCACGACCGTGCCGCGCACCATCTGGTCCGCATGCTTCGGGTCGACACCGAGCCGCATCGTAATCTCAACCGTCTCGTCAAATTTGGCGAATTTCACTTTTTGCAGCAGCGGGACGGCGTCCTTCAACTGATACGGACGCGCTTCCACCGCCTGCCGCGCTTTCGTGATGTTTTTCCCTGCTTTCTTCATGATTTCTCCGTCTCCCACCGCTCATCGCTGTTCCGTGAGCCGTAGTGTTTTCGACTCTATTTTGTAGCGCAGGCCTCTGGCCAGCCACTGGGCCGCCGGGACGGCGGCGCTACCCGACCACATCAATTCCCATTGACCGCGCTGTCCCGCGCACGCTCCTTACCGCCGCGTCGATCGACGCCGCATTTAAGTCCGGCATCTTCTGTTTTGCGATGTCCTCCACCTGCTTCAGCGTGACTTTCCCGACCTTATCTTTATTCGGCGCTCCCGATCCCTTGGCGATTCCGGCGGCTCTCTTCAACAGAATCGAGGCCGGAGGCGTCTTGGTGATGAACGTGAACGAGCGATCGTTATAGACCGTTACCACTACCGGAATGATGAGGCCTTCCAATTCCTTTTGATTGGTGCGGGCGTTGAACTGCTTGCAGAATTCCATGATGTTGATCTGCGCCTGCCCAAGCGCGGGCCCAACCGGGGGCGCCGGAGTTGCTTTGCCAGCCGCAATCTGCAGCTTTACCGATCCTGTCGCCTTCTTTGCCATAATTCTCTTCCCTGGCGCCTTTCGCGCCTTTGTTTAGGACAATTTCTTTTCTACCTGGCTGAACTCCAATTCCACAGGTGTCGAGCGCCCGAAAATCGTCACCATAACTTTGACTGTCTGCCGGTCTTCGTTGACATCGTCGACAATACCGTCAAATGACGCAAATGGACCCTCGGTGATCTTTACGGATTCATTCTTCTCGAACTTAACCTTGAGCTTCGGCTTATCCTTCGCCTCGCTTACTCGATAAACGATGTGCTGAACCTCTTCTTCCGACAGTGGCGTAGGCTGCTGCCCGGTTCCGACGAATCCAGTCACACGCGGCGTGGATTTCACTACGTGCCACACGTGATCATCCATATCCATCTCGACGAGCACATATCCCGGATAGAACATGCGGTCCACGGTGTACTTCTTACCGCCCCGAACTTCTGTGACTGCTTCAGTTGGGATCAGCACGCGTCCGATTTTGTCCTGTAAACCGAAAGCCTGTACGCGCGACTCCAGCGATTCTTTGACCTTTCGCTCGAATCCCGAATAAGAGTGGATGATGTACCACTTCATATTCGGATTGCGCGGCTGTTCGGCCGGCGACTCAGCGCTAGTGGTCACGCCGTTTGCGCTCGTCTCCGCGTCCGCCTGATTTTTCTCTTCATCCTGCATAAGTTGTTCCAAAACATCTACCTCTCTACTCTCAGCGGTGGGTAAGATACTGGATGAGCGATGTGACGCCTCTTCCCACCGTGTTGTCCACGAACCAAAAATAAAATGCGAACAGAAAAACCGTGATGACAACCACGGCCGTCGTCGCCTGCACTTCCTTGAACGACGGCGCGGTGACTTTTTTCATCTCCGTGCGCACATCGCTGTAAAAGCCTTTGATCCGCTCCGGCCAGGATCTAATGCGGTCACCAAAATCGCCGGCTGCTGCAAGTGTATTCGCCATCTTCTTCGTCTCGACTCCCATCACTCTACCTGTCCCTCTTGTTCCCAAACTCTGGCAGGGGCGGAGGGATTCGAACCCCCAAGTCCGGTTTTGGAGACCGGCAGTTTAACCGTTGAGCTTACGCCCCTGTTTGCGTAGAGCGGGCGCCCTCGCCCGCGTTCCACGTCATTTCACTTCCTTATGCGGCGTGTGCTTCCGGCAACGCCGGCAGAATTTCTTGATCTCCAGCCGATCCGGAGTGGTTTTCCGGTTCTTGGTGGTCGAATAATTCCGCTCTTTGCAATCACCGCACTGCAACGTAATGATCTCTCGGGGCATTCAGCACCTAGCTTCTTTCTGTGTGGCGCGGGCGCCCTCGCCCGCGAAAAACTCTGCGGAGCTTCGCTCCGCCTGGACGGCCGAGGGCGGTCATCCCTACAGCTTTACTGCACAATCTCGCTGATGGTTCCTGCGCCCACCGTGTGCCCGCCTTCGCGGATCGCGAAGCGCAGGCCTTTCTCCATCGCCACCGGCGTGATCAGCTCAATCACCAGTTGTACGTTGTCTCCCGGCATCACCATCTCGGTGCCCGAGGGAAGCTCTGCCACTCCGGTGACATCCGTCGTGCGCAAATAAAACTGCGGGCGATATCCCTTGAAGAACGGCGTGTGCCGTCCGCCTTCTTCTTTCGTCAGAATGTAAACCTCAGCTTTGAACTTGGTGTGTGGCGTGATCGAACCACCTTTCGCCAGCACCATGCCACGCTCCACTTCATCTTTGCCGATACCGCGCAGCAAAAGTCCAGCATTGTCTCCCGCCATGCCTTCATCGAGCTGCTTCTTGAACATCTCCACGCCGGTGACCACCGTCTTTCGGGTCTCGCGGAAGCCGACGATTTCAACTTCTTCTCCCACCTTCACCTTGCCGCGCTCGATTCGGCCCGTGACCACCGTGCCGCGCCCCGAGATCGAGAAGATATCTTCAATCGGCATCAGGAACGGCTTTTCAATCTCACGCTTCGGTATCGGCACATACTCGTCCACCGCCTTCATCAGCTCGTCAATCTGCTTCTCCCACTTGGCCTCGCCATTCAGCGCGCCCAGCGCGGAAAGCCGCACCACCGGAACTTTGTCTCCCGGAAATTGATAGCTCTTCAGCAGCTCGCGCACTTCCAGTTCCACCAGATCGAGCAGCTCGGGATCATCCACCGCATCGCACTTGTTGAGCGCCACGACGATATAGGGCACACCCACCTGCCGCGCCAACAGCACGTGCTCTCTGGTCTGCGGCATGGGGCCGTCGGTGGCCGCCACTACCAGAATCGCGCCATCCATCTGCGCCGCGCCCGTGATCATGTTCTTGATGTAGTCAGCGTGGCCCGGGCAATCCACGTGCGCGTAGTGCCGCTTGTCGGTCTCATACTCGACGTGCGCCGTGGCGATGGTGATGCCGCGCGCTTTCTCTTCCGGCGCGTTGTCAATGCTGTCAAAAGACCGGAACTGAATCTTCGGGTTGTGCTTCTGCAACACTTTCGTGATCGCCGCCGTCAGCGTGGTCTTGCCATGGTCAATATGGCCAATCGTCCCCACGTTCACGTGCGGCTTAGTGCGTTCAAATTTCTCTTTCGCCATGTCTTGCTTTAGTCCTCGTCAGTAATAGCGGTAAATTTTTTGATATTTTGCCCGCAACTCAGGCGCTATCTCTTCCACCTTGGACAAATAGAACTCGCGCATCTGCGCCTGATCGGAAACCGTTAGCGATTCATACAGCTTCTGCGCTGTCGTCCCCGATTTTGCGAGCGCGTCGTCCGATTTCTCCAGAATGCCGTTCCTGAGAATCGGCTCCAGGTCCCGCACCCGGCATCCCGCGCCGTGCACTCGTTTGAGAAATTTCTCAACTTTCTCAGTTGCGAAAGCACGAACTATCGCGCTCTTCAGTTCCTCAAATTCCTTCTCTCGTTCAATCTTAATGGCCGCTTGCTGAAAGCCCACAACATCCCTACCCTGTATCAAACTCTGGAGCGGGAGACGGGAATCGAACCCGCGACCAACAGCTTGGAAGGCTGTGACTCTACCACTGAGTTACTCCCGCTCAAACTGTCCCGCCTTCTCAATCTCTGAGGTCCTTCGCTGCGCTCAGGATCTCGGCGGCGGGCTCAAACGCCCGCCAATCGCCTCGACTTGGAAGGCTGTGACTCTACCACTGAGTTACTCCCGCCCGCACTGCCACTTCACTCTCGCGAGATCCTTCGCTCCCGCTCAGGATTTCGGCTGCGGGCTCCCAGCTTCGCTGCGCTCGGCTTCACGCCCGCTAAACGCCTCAAGTTACTCCCGCGAAAACCAGCTGCCGGCTATCAGCCGTTAGCTCTCAGTAAGACCTCAGCGGCTAAAGCCGCTCTTCTTTGCGACTCTTAACGGCATGGCTGAAAGCCATGCCCTGACACGAACCTCGTCGATCTCTGGAGCCGATGACCGGGATTGAACCGGTGACCTCTCCCTTACCAAGGGAGTGCTCTACCAACTGAGCTACATCGGCGAAAATCAGCCATCAGCAATCAGCTGTCAATTCTCAGCAAAAACACTGGTGCCGCGACGCGTTTGCGCTAGTCTGCTTCACTTCCATCACCGTGATGCATCAAGTCCTTGCGACGCACCCACGTCTTGACCGCAAACATGGCAAGGATGGCAATCGTCACCAGCCGTACCCGTTGATCACTGATCGTGGTCCATGTCAAAACAGCTAGGGCGACGTAAGCCAGCAGCGCCATTGCCAAGCGATTCATTCAATCTCAAAATGCTGGTGCACAGGGGAGGATTCGAACCTCCGTACCTCGCAAGGAGGAGCAGATTTACAGTCTGCCGGCTTTAACCACTCACCCACCTGTGCAGAAATGCCGGTTGCCCGGCTCTCCACTTTTCCGGCAGCCAATCGCCAGGATTGCAACTTGCGCTTCGGAGGGTTTGTGCTTGCAGCAAAAAATCCAATTGAACGGCGAGAGCGCACAACTCCTCTTGCGCTCAATTCACCGCAACTGGAGAAGCTTCCTTATGGAATGCCGCTAGAAACCTGCCATTGCCGCCGCGCCGCGCAAATGCCCTGCGTTCCGGAACCGATGCTGGAGCTGGCGAAGGGATTTGAACCCCTGACCCTCTGATTACAAATCAGATGCTCTACCAACTGAGCTACGCCAGCAGTTTGACATAGCTGCCCTTATCGAGCATGCTACGCCCTCTGATCCCTTCCTGATGTCCGGGACAAGCCTCAAAGTTATCATAACGGTATGGCACGTGCAACCGGGATCGCGGGTCAGCAGTTGAGTGGCGGCCACCAGACCGTGGACAGCCATCGGTGACGATCAAGCCCCGGTGCTTGACTTCTATCCCAATCGGTACCGATCCTGGAAGTTGCTGTCCCAACCTAGGCCGTTTCGATCAGGCCCGCCAACAGCGCCGCGCGTTTGGGGAGTTCAGACAGCACAATCGATTCATGCGTCGCGTGCGCACCCTCGCCTACTCCTCCTAGCCCGTCCAGCGTCGGAATGCCCAGAGCTGCCGTAAAATTGCCATCCGAGCCGCCACCAACCGCGGCTTCTTCCAGTTTCCAGCCAAGCTGTTTGGCGATGTCAAATGCTTTTTTATACAGAGCCGCTACTGCTTGAGTCCGCTCCATAGGTGGACGGTTCACGCCGCCTGCGAACTCCAGCTTGCATTCACGGTTAAATGGTTTCAGAAATCGCAGTTTGCGATCGATGACGGCAGCATCTTTCACGCGCGTCACTCGCACATCCACCAAAGCCTTCGCTTCCGCCGGGATGACATTTGTCCGCGTGCCGCCCTGGACAACTCCGACGTTCAGTGTCATTCCGCGTTTAAAATCCACCAGCTTGGAAATCTCAACAATCTGCTTCGCCAGCTCAATGACGGCACTCTGGCCTTTTTCGAAGTCTAGCCCCGAATGCGCGGCCTTGCCCGTGATCTTCAGCGTGTATTCCCCCACTCCCTTTCGCGCTGTCTTTACTGCTCCCTGTAACCCATACGAAGGTTCCAACACCAAGACTGCTGCGGACTTCCTCGCCACATTCTCTGTGATCCTGCGTGACGAGCTGCTCCCAACCTCCTCATCCGAAACCAGAAGCACGGTCACCGGGCGCGGCAGCGTGTCGTTATGCCAAGCCCGGAGCGCAGCAATGGCATGCAGCATCAAAGCGATTCCCGACTTCATGTCGAGCACACCCGGTCCCCATAATCGTCCATCCGCGATGCGGCATGGCATGTGTGCCAACGTACCGAGCGAATAAACCGTATCTGTATGCCCCAGCAGCAGCACCGGCTTTCCGCCGCGCTGCCCCCTGAAATCCACCTGCAAGTGATCTCCGAAATCCTGCGCGCGATGGAATTTTGCGTGCCCTCCCAGACTCTCATACCTTCCAGCGAGCATAGAACTGAGACGGTCCACGGCCTGTTTGTTGTCGCTGGGGGATTCGATCTCCACCAACTGGCGGATAGTCTCGGTAACTTCATTTTGCCGCTCGGCGAAATATCGCAAGCGGTTCGCCATCTCGCTTTCCGAATCAGCCGTAGCACGTGCTTTTTCAACTTGCGACTTCTTACTCATGAGACCTTTCTGAATCGCGGCGAAGAATGCCTGTGCGAAGCGGTACAGTATAATCGTTGCACCTGATAAACCCAGTATGACCGATACTGCTCACCCTGAAGTCGAGGCTCCAGAGTTGGTGAAAACCACGCTGGACATCAACGAGATTTGCCGCATCCTGCCGCATCGGTTTCCATTTCTGTTGATTGATCGCGTCATCGATCTGAAGCGCAAAGAACGCATTGTGGCAATCAAAAACGTTACAATCAACGAGCCTTTTTTTGCCGGACATTTCCCGAACCTGCCGATCATGCCCGGGGTGCTGATCGTTGAAGCCATCGCACAAGCCGGTGGCGCACTGCTACTGACTGAAGTGGAGGATCGTGATCAAAAGCTGATGGTGTTTACCGGCATCGAGCGTGCCCGCTTTCGGCGCCCGGTTCTGCCCGGCGATCAGCTCCGTATAGAAGTCGATGTGAAAGCTTGGCGGGGAAACGCTGTGCGTATGGAGGGCATCGCATATGTTGGCGATAAGCGCGCTGCCGAGGCCACGGTAACTTGCCAACTCATTCAGCGCTCCCGCGGGGCTTCGGAGGCGGCAGATATCTCCGGCAATTCGACCGGAACCGATGGATCCTGAACCCGCCTTACGCCTAATCACATGAGTCGGTCAACCATCCTAGCAATGAGCAGACCCGCCAGCGTTCATCCGACAGCCATCGTCGATCCAAGCGCCAAGGTCCATCCCGCCTGCACAATAGGGCCGTACTGCAGGATCGGTCCGAAGGTTGAATTGGGCGAGGCATGTCAGCTCATTTCGCACGTTGTGATGGAAGGCCCGAGCAGGATCGGCGCACATAATCAGTTCTTTCCCTTTTGCTCCGTCGGGCTCGCTCCACAGGACATCAGCTACGCTGGCGAGCCAACCCGGCTCGAAATAGGAGATCACAATGTGATCCGCGAGTTTGCCACTATCAATCGTGGCACCGTGAAAGGCGGCGGGCTAACCCGCGTGGGCAGCCACACGCTGATCATGGCTTATGCCCACGTTGCGCACGATTGCATTATCGGAGATCACGTCATCTTGGCGAATGCAGCGACGCTTGGAGGCCACGTTATCGTCGAGGAGTGGGCCACAGTCGGCGCTCTCTGCCCCGTTCACCACTTTGTGCGCATTGGGTCGCATTCGTTCATCGGAGGCGGAACCACGGTCACCCGGGACGTTCTCCCATTTTCCAAAACTGCCGCCGCGCGAGAAACTCACGCCTACGGACTAAATGCCGTTGGGCTGGAGCGAAGAGGCTTCAGCAAAGAGCGAATTCGCAAAATTCACCACGCCTACAAGATCCTGCTCGCCTCGAAACTCAACACTTCGCAAGCGCTGGAGAAACTCAAGTCCGAGCCGGAGCGAAGTGAAGATGTAGAGATGCTGATCAGGTTCGTTGAAGCATCTGAACGGGGAGTGATTAAGTAGGTCAGCCATTCAAGCCCATTCGGTGTCGAATTTGAGGAACGACAAGCACCGGTAGCTTTATGTTTAGGGGATACTGACCGCTGAGTGCTGAATGCTAGACTGTCCCCGATGGCCAGCCATGACAAGCGGCTTGGACTGATTGCCGGCAACGGCCGCTTTCCTTTTCTCGTACTCGACGCTGCCCGCGCCCAGGGCCTGGAAGTGATCGTAGCTGCCATTGAAGAGGAGACATTCCCCGAGATCGAATCGCATGGAGCCGCTGCTGTGCATTGGCTCTCGCTCGGTGAACTTTCAAAGCTGATCGAGACCTTTAAACGTGAAGGCGTCCATCGCGCCATCATGGCCGGACAAGTTAAGCATAAGCAGATTTTCTCGAGCATCCGTCCAGATTGGCGACTGGCCAAGCTCCTGCTCACACTTGGAAGCCGCAACACCGATTCGCTCCTCGGCGCGATTGCCAAGGTTCTGGCTGAGGAAGGCATTATTCTCGAAGATTCGACTTCTATGCTGGAGCCGCTGCTATCAAAAGCAGGAGTGCTGACTAGGCGCCCACCCACCGAACCGGAACAAAAAAACATTGATTACGGGCGTGCTGTCGCGCGCCACCTGGCGCAATTCGACATCGGTCAGACGGTAGTCGTCGCCGAAGGCGCATGCGTGGCCGTGGAAGCGATGGAAGGAACCGATACCACCATCGAACGTGCCGGTCAAATCATGGGGTCTCTGGAGTCGAATCCATCGATCCTCAGCCGCGCTTTGACCGTGGTGAAGATTGCAAAACCTAATCAGGATATGCGCTTTGACGTACCAGTAGTAGGGGCGGAGACCATCGAGGTCATGCGCAATGCAGGAGCCACATGTCTCGCGATAGACGCGGGCAGATGTCTGCTGCTCGATGGAGCCAAAATCACCAGCGCTGCTGACGCGGCGAATATCGCGATCATTGCCGACTGAAATTCACGACCCGATACCAACCCATAGATCCTTCATTCTGTGCGAAGCGAAGATCTGCCTCTGCTTGCAGCGCCTCGTTTGCTGTCGCATGCATCCTGCGTGTAAAACATCAGCGTGGACATTCCAATGACTGAACCTGCCCGGCTTGCGGATCAGATACGTCGCGCTTTCGAGGGAGAAGCCTGGCATGGTGACTCGGTCCTTGAACTTCTAAAAGACGTGGATGCCGTGACTGCCGCCGCCCATCCCATCCCGAATGCGCATAGCATATGGGATCTCGTGCTGCACATTGCGGCATGGGATGATGCCGTTCGGCGCCGGACAGGTGGCACCGCAGTGACCCTCAGCGACGAAGAGAACTTCCCTTCCATCAAGGACAGGAGCGAAACTGCCTGGCGCAAGGCGCTCGATCACATGAAACGAGCGCACAATGAACTCGTAAAAGCCGTCAAAACGTTCCCGGAATCACGCCTGTCGGAAAGAGCACCCGGCAAAACTCAGGATTATTACAATTTTTACTATATGTTCAGCGGCATTGTGCAGCATGAGCTTTACCATGCCGGCCAGATCGCACTCCTGAAAAAATTCAAGCGCTAGATTCAAAACAAGAATCTTGATTTGGTATCCCTGCTGCTCCTTTGTGGTTTAATCATCCCTTCCCA
>Ga0209266_1001033_pt1 | contig 19322 bp, 16 predicted proteins | sample GraSoiAngelo_132_FD_185889 | JGI IMG/M metagenome (GOLD analysis project Ga0209266, IMG submission 185889) | Grasslands soil microbial communities from the Angelo Coastal Reserve, California, USA - 14_0929_02_40cm (SPAdes) (version 2) | ecosystem: Environmental > Terrestrial > Soil > Grasslands ...
CAGCACGGCCAGGACGCCGAGGACAACGACAGCGAGCGAGCGGGATCCTGTCATGGGTTACGCCTCCATCGAGCTAGAGGATCGCACACGGCCCAAACCGTGCGGCCGAGTCCGGGGTTCCCACGCTTATTTCTTGCCGGTGAGCTCGCTGCGCACCAGCTTCGCGCCGGCCGCGAGGCCGGTCAGCTTCTGGTTGCACATGTAGCGCGGTGACCAGCCGAACCCGCAATCGGGATTGAGCGTGAGCTTCTCGGCGGGGCAGACGTTCAGCACGCGGCGGATGCGCTTCGCCACGGACTCCGCGGTCTCCTCCTGGAAGCCCTTCACGTCCACCACGCCCGCGCCGAGCTCGCGGCCGTCGCCGTACTTCTGCCAGAGATCGACCTCCGACAGCTCGCGGCTCGCGAACTCCAGGACGAATTGATCGGCGCGCGCCTTGAGCACGCCGGGGAAGTACGGCTCGTAGGACCGCGGAAAGCGCGAGCGCCCGAAGCGGTTGCCGAAGCAGATGTGGAAGCCGAGCCTGGCCCTCACACCCTCCGTCGCGAGATTGAACAGGCGTGCCATCTCCTCGCCGGAGACATTGCCGCGCGCGGGCTCGTCGAGCTGGATCAACTCGGCGCCGGCGGCGACGAGGCCCTTCAGCTCGGCGTTGATCACCTCGGCGAAGCGCTCGGCAACCTCGACCACGCTCTTGTACGCACTGCCGGGATGGATCCGCGAGCCGAACGTGAGCGGCCCCGCACACGTCGCCTTGAGCGCGCGCTCCGTGTGAGCGCGCAGGAACTCGAAGTCCCGGACGAGGCCGAAGCCCGTCGACGGCACTTCGATCCGGCCCACGGCCTCGTAGCGCTGCTGCTGGTCGTAACCCCACGGCCCCGCCTTGCGGCGGACGGGCAGCGGGGCGATGTTCTTGATGATCCGGTAATAGGTATCGACGTACCCGTCGGTGCGGCGCACTTCGCCGTCGGTGATGATGTCGATGCCCGCCGTCTCCATGTCGCGGATCGCCGTGTGCACGGCGTCGTCGAACATCTCGTCCATGTCGCCGGAGCCCATCTCGCCGGCCTCCCACGCCTTGACGGCGGCGAACCACCAGCCGGGCTTGCCATGGGATCCCACGACCGAGGTCGGCAGCAGGGGTAGTTGGGTCATGGGCGTGATCATAAGCCAGCGCCGACGATCCGGGACAGATCGGGTCGCCCGCGCAACTCGTCGGGCCGGCCGGCGAAGACGATCTCGCCGCGCTCGATCACGTAGAGCCGTGTTGCGTACCTCGGCACGTGATGGATGTTGGACTCGGCGAGCAGGATGCCCGGCCCCAACCCCGCGATGGCGGCAATCGCCTCGGTGAGCTGCGGGATGATCGCGGGCGAGAGGCCTTCGAACGGCTCGTCGAGCAACAGCAGCGTCGGATCGAGCGCCAGCGCCCGCGCGATCGACAGCATCTTGCGCTCACCGCCCGACAGCTGCGTGCCGCCTCGCGCCGCCGCGCCACGCAGGCGCGGGAAGATCTCGTAGGCCCGCGCGATGCGCTCGGCGGCGGGCCGACCCCCTGGGCGCGTCCACGTCGCGAGCTCGATGTTCTCGGCCACCGTGAGATCGCCGAACACCGCGCTCTCCTCGGGCGCATAGCCGACGCCGCGCGCGGCGATGGTGTGCGTCGGCAGGCCGGCGATCGGCATGCCGGCCAGCGTGATGGTGCCCGCGGCCGGACGCAGGTAGCCCATCACCGTCCGCAGCGTCGTCGTCTTGCCGGCGCCGTTGCGCCCGACGAGACAGACCAGCTCGCCCGCCGCCGCCTCCAGCGAAATCTTTCGGAGGATGTGGCTGGCCTGGATGAAGACGTCGACGTCATGCACGCGCAGCATGGTTATTGGAGCGGGGTCCGCGAGGTCGCCGTGCACCGTGGGTGGCCTGATCTAGGCGCGACCCGGCTGCGTGCGCCCCTGCGTCGTGGCGATCCCCAAGACCGCCCTCACGACGTCGGCGTCGGCACGGATCGCGTCGGGCGTGGCGTCGGCGAGCACGCGACCCTGGTGGAGGGCGACGATGCGGTCGGAGTAGCCGAAGACGATGTCCATGTCGTGCTCGACCTGCACGATGGCGCGCACGCCCATGCGCTGCGCCGCGTGCACGAGCGTCTGCATGATCGTCGTCTTGTCCGCGGTGCTCACGCCGCTCGTCGGCTCGTCCATGAGGATGACGTCGGGCCGCAGGGCGAACGCGCTGGCCACGTCGAGCAGCTTCTTGTCGCCCTGGGGCAGCGTGCACGCCGCACGCTCGAGCTTGTCGTGAAGGCCGAACAGCGCGGCCACCTCGTCCACCGCCGCGCGCACGTCGGCGTCCCGGCTCAGCGCCGCGAACGGGCGGGTGCTGCGTCGCAGGCGCGACAGCGCGGCGACCGCCAGCGTGTCGGCCACGCTGAGCGCGGGGAAGATCGTCACCAGCTGAAACGAGCGCGCCATCCCGAGCCGCGCCAGCCGTGCCGGGCCCACGCCGGCGACGTCCGTGCCCTTGAACCGCACGCGCCCGGACGACGGCGGGGTCAGGCCTGTCAGCACGTTCACGAGCGTCGTCTTGCCGGCGCCGTTGGGGCCGATGATCGAGACGAACTCGCCGGCGTCCACGCGCAGGCTGACGCCGTCCAGCGCGAGCGTGTCGCCGTAGGATTTGCGGACGTCGGTCGCCTCGAGGAGCGCGGTCACGACGCGGCGGCGCGACGCGCGTCGAGCAATCCCATGAGGCCGCGCGGGAAGAAGATGACGATCACGGCGAGGATCGCGCCGAAGACGAAGCGCCAGTAGGACGTCAGCGACATGACGGAATCCTGGAGCAGGATGAAGACGAGGGCGCCGAGCACGGGGCCGAGGAAGTGGTCGAAGCCGCCCAGCAGCAGCATGAACACGAGGTTGCCCGAGTGGGTCCAGTACGCGAGCAGCGGATCGGCGAGCCCGGTGGGCACGACGAGCAGCACGCCGCCGATGGCACCGAACACGGCGGCCACGACGAACGCGGCCAGCCGGCAGCGGCGCACCCCGATGCCGAGCGATTCCGCCTTGGCGGCGTTCTCGCGGATCGAGCGCAGCGACAGCCCGAACGGCGAGCCGACGAGCCGGCGCATGACGAGCGCGGCCACGACCAGCACGCCGAGCGCGTAATAGTAGAAGGGTCCGGTGAGGTACGCGACCGTGTCGAGATGCTCGAGCGGCCGGCCGAGCAGCATCGGGCGCAGCACGCGCATGCCCTCGTCGCCGCCGGTGAGCGCGTAGAACTTGTAGAGGAACGAGTAGAAGAGCATGCCGAAGGCGAGCGTGAGCATCCCGAAGTAGATCTTCACGTAGCGCACGCACAGCAGGCCGATGGGGACGGCGACCAGCGCCGCCACCAGCGCCGCGGCGAGCAGCACGAGCTCGAGGCTTCGCACGCCGAACCGACCCGTCAGCGCGGCCGCCGTGTAGCCGCCGAGCGCAATGAACAGCGCGTGGCCGAACGACAGCAGGCCGGTCGACCCGAACAACAGATTCAGACCGAGCAGCGCGACGGCATAGCCGAACGCCGGGAGCAACAGCGTGGTCGTGTACGGCACGCCGGCCAGCGGCAGCAGCACGAGGGCCGCGCCGGCGATCAGCCCCAGCGCGCGGACGATCACGCGGTCGCTCGCGCGAAGAGTCCCGCCGGACGCAGCACGAGCACGGCGATGACGATGACGTAGATCGCCAGCATCTCGACCTCCGGCCAGGTCGCGATGGCCACCGCCTTCACCACGCCGACGACGAGCGCGCCCGCGAAGGCGCCGCGCATGCTGCCGAGGCCACCGATCACGACCACCGCGAACGCCTCGACGATCAGCTCGATCCCCATCTCGTTCACGGCGGCGGTGGCGGGGATGACGAGCGCGCCGCCCACCGTGCCGAGCGCCACCCCGAGGGTGAAGACGCGCGCGTACACGCGCGTCATGTCGACGCCCATGGCTGCCGCCATCTCGCGGTTCTCGGCGGTGGCTCGCACGATGCGACCGAAGCGCGTACGCGCGAGGAACCATCCCATGCCGGCGGCGATGCCCGCGCTGCACGCGATGACGATCAGGTTATAGGTGGGCACGGTGAGCGCGCCGACGCGCACCTGGCCGTAGGCGAGATAGACGTTGCCGAGCTGATGCGGCGCCGTGCCCCACACGAAGCGAATGACGTCCTCGAACATCAGCACGAGCGCGAACGTGAGCAGGAGCTGGAACGACTCGTCGCGGTCGTAGATCGGGCGCAGCAGCCGCTCGATGACCGGGCCGACGGCAGCCAACGCCAGCCCCGCCGCGAGGAGCACCGGCAGGAACAGCGGTGTCGGCCATCCTAGAGCCAGGGCCCACCGCACCGCGGACACGCCGGTATACGCGCCGAGCGCGTAGAACGAGCCGCACGCGAGGTTGAGGATTTTCTGTACTCCGAAGACCAGCTGCAGCCCGGCGGCGACCAGGAAGAGGACGGCGGCGTGGAAGACGCCGCCCAGGAGGATGCCGAGGAGCGTCAGACCTTCCAGCCGTTGATCCAGTCGTAGAGGCCGACACCCGAGGGCTTCTGGATCTGCTTGGTACTCATCGACTCGACCGGATCGATCGTCACGAAGTCGTGGCGATTGCGGTGCGTCGTGACGCCCTGGAAGAACGCGGCCTCCATGATGTGATCCTCGCGGTAGCGGCGCGGCCCCGACAGCGACTCCGCCTCCACACCTTCGAGCGCCTGGATGATGGCGTCCTGCGTCGGCCACTTGCCGCCGGCCGCCTTCGCCGCGCGCTCGATCGCGGCCTTGAAGGCCACCACGGTGAAGTAGCCGTGGTCGGACTCGTAGTTCGGCCACTCCTTGAACTTCTCCGCGTGCCAGCGCGTGAACTCCTTGGCCAGCGCGCTCGCCTTGGGATTCTCGAAGTAAAAGCAGTTGTAGCCGAGGATCGCGCCCTCGGGCGTGAAGTCCTTCTTCAGCGACTCGTGCACGCCGCCGCCGGTCGTGAGCACGACCTTCGTCGACTTCGTGAGCCCCGCCGCGTGCGCCTGCTTCATGAAGATCGGCGTGTCGCCCGCCCAGAAGCAGGAAAAGATCAGATCGGGCTTCGCCTGTACGAGTGTCGCCACGTGCGAGGTGAAGTCCGTCGCGCCGAGCTTGGGCCACAGCTCGCTCACCACCTGCGCCTCGATCCCGTACTTTTTCATGATGGCGAGAAACGCGGCCCAGTTGTCGCGGCCGTACGAGTAGTCGGGGTTGATGCCGGCGACGGTCTTGAACTTGCCCTTCCAGTGCCGCGCGGTGAGGATCGACGCCATCACCGCCTCGCACTCGTTGTCCGTGGAGCGGAAGGAATACTTCGGCTTCGGCATCGACTCCTCGACGCCCTTTTGCGTCGTCGCGTCCCACGCGAGCCAGATCGTCTTCATCTCCTCGGCGGCCGGGCCGAGGGCCAGGCCGACGCCGGTGGAGATGGCGCCGCTCACCGCGTCGACCTTGTCGGAGAGCGCCAGCTTGCGGAAGCGTTCGACCGTGTCCTTGGGACTCGACTCCTCCTCGACGATCAGCTCGAGACGGCGACCGAGAATGCCGCCGGCGGCGTTGATGCGATCCGTGGCGAACTGCACGCCGCGCAGACCCGACTCGCCGACGGGCGCGAGGACGCCCGCCCTGGCCGCCAGGATCCCGAGCCGGACAGGGCCGCTCTGCGCCAGGACGGGGACCACGTCGAGCGGCAGCGCCGCCGCGACCGCGCCCACCCCCGTGAGCTTCAAAAATCGTCGACGAGTCAAGCGCATGCGCCTCCTCCTTGGTGGCCCGACGGCCGCGCCGGGGGCGGTCATTGTAGCCCGCTCGCGCGCGTTGATGCTATAGTCGCCGCGTTCCCATGCGCGACAGCCGGGGGGCAGCGTGTACGTAAGATTCTGGGGTACGCGTGGGTCGATCGCCTCGCCCGGCGAGCGCACCGCGCGGTACGGCGGCAACACCTCGTGCACGGAGGTGCGGACGCCCGACGGCACGCTGATCGTCCTCGACTGCGGCACCGGCGCCCGCGAGCTCGGGCTGCATCTCACGCAGACGCTGAAGCCTCCGATGCACCTGCACCTGTTCATCGGCCACACGCACTGGGACCACATCCAGGGCTTTCCGTTCTTCGTTCCGGCGTTCGTCCCCGGCGTCGAGCTCAACGTGTACGCGCCGCTCGGCTTCCAGCAGAGTCTCGAGGAGGCGATGGCCGGGCAGATGGAGTACTCGTATTTCCCCGTCAAGCTGCGCGACCTGCGCTCGCGCATCCATTTCACCGAGCTCGAGGAGGGCTTTTTCCGCGTCGGCGACGTGCTCGTCGAGACCCAATACCTCAACCACACCGCGCCGACGATCGCGTATCGCATCACCAGCGGCCGCGCCACGATCGCGTACGTGACCGACCACGAGCCGTTCTGGAAACCGGAAGACGGCGTGCTCCATCATCCGGGCGATCAGCGTCACGTCGCATTCATGAAAGACGCCGACCTCGTCATTCACGACGCGCAGTACAGCGAAGAGGAATACCTGCAGCGCGTCGGCTGGGGCCACTCGACGGTCGAGTACGCGGTGGACGTCGCGATGGAAGCGGGCGCCCGGCGCGTGGCGCTCTTCCACCACGATCCCACGCACGACGACGCGGCGATGGAAGCGCTCGAGGCGAGGGCGAAAGCGCGCGCGCAGGCCGCCGGCTCGCGCATGGAGGTGTTCGCCGCACGCGAGGGCCTCGAGCTCACGCTGACCGGCGACGGCCGCGCCGCGCCCGTCTCCGACGTCTCGGCGTTGCGCCGTCGGCTCGTCGCCGGTGCGCGTGTCCTCGTGGTGACCTCGGACGACACACAGGTGATGGCGATCGAGGACGTGCTGGCGGAGGACGGCATGGTGGCGCTGCCGGTGCCCGACATGCACGCGGCGCTCACGCGCGGCACCGAGCACCTGCCCGACCTCGCCATCGTCGACGCCGACCTGCCGCACGCCGACGGCGTGGATCTCATCGCCGCGTTTCGCGCGCGCATGAGTCGCCCCAATTTCCCGATCCTGCTCCTCGCCGACCGGCCGGACGGCGCCGCCGACCGGGCGCAGACCGGGGCCACCGACTATCTGGCGAAGCCGTACAGCCCGCCGATGCTCCGGGCGCGCGTCCGCGCGTGGCTGGCGCGGACGGTCGTCGCCCTCGACGGCCAGCCCTCCGCCGAGCCCCCGCGAACGCCGGCGGTGGCGCAGGAAGACCGCACGACGACGCAGACGCTGCTGGCGAGCATCCTCGCCTCCGTGCCGCTGTTCCGAAAGTGCACGCCCGAGCAGCTGAACGCGCTCGTCCAGCATGCGAGCGAGCAGGTCTATCCTTCCGGCCACGTCGTCACGCGGCAGGGCGAGCCGTCCGAAAATCTCTGGGTCCTGCTCTCGGGCCGCGTGCGCGTGGTGGAGGCGACCGCCGACGGCCAGGCCGAGATGCTGCTCGGAGAGCTCGGCAAGGCCGAGATCTTCGGTGAGCTCGGGATCCTGCGTGACCAACCGCGCTCGGCCACCGTTATCGCCGTTGATCGCACGCAGTGCCTCGTGATCCGCCAGCGCGATTTCATGGCCGTGCTCCAGGAGTCCCCCGAGCTCGCGAACGCGTTGCTGCGCATCGTGGCGGGCCGTCTGTACGGCGCCGACCGGAAGCTCGCCCGCTACGCGCCGGATCCGTTGACCGGGCTCGCGAGCCGCCGCGCATTCCATGAGCAGTACCGCCGGCTGGCCGCCGGCGCGCGCCGTCGCAAGAACGGGCTGCTGCTGATGACGCTCGACGTGGTCAAGCTGAAGTCGGTCAACGACGGCTTCGGCTACGCGCTCGGTGACGAAGTACTGCGGACGGTGGCCGATGCGCTCGCGGAGTCCACGCGCACCACCGACGTCATCGCCCGCTATGGCGGCGACGAGTTCGCGGTGTTGCTGCTCGACGCGATGCCGAAGGACGTCGAGATTGTTGCCGCGCGCGTGCGCGACAAGCTCGCCGCGCTCGGCGTGCAGCGCCGCCTGCCGGTCTCGGTGGAGTGCTCCACCGGCATCGCGTGGACCCAGTCGCCGCCCGACACGGCCGAAGAGTTCCTGCGCGAGGCCGACCGGGACATGCAGGAGAAGAAGGCGGCGCGCGGAGAGTAGCGCCGCGTCTTACGGGCACCGCCGGCGCTCGACGAAGGCGCGGATACGCTCGCGCGCGGCGGCGCCGGTCCTGAGCGCAGCGCCGTAGGCCGCGGGGTCGCCGCCCGGTTTGCCGGAGCGGATCGCGGCGACGATCTCCTTGGTGGCGGCCAGCCCCTCGCGCGGCGACTGCGCGATCTCCGCCGCCCACGCGGCCGCCGTCTCCGCCAGCGTCGCCCCGGCCACCACGCGGTTCACCAGCCCGATGCGCAGCGCCTCGGTGGCATGGAGCCGCCGGCCCGTCAGCAGCAGATCGCGGCCGTGCCCGCCGCCCAGCACGTCGAGCAGCCGCGCGATGCCGTAGGCCGGATTGAAGCCGAGGGTGACTTCGGGCAGGCCGAAGCGCGCGCGATCCGAGGCGATGCGGAGATCCTGGGCGATGGCCAGCATGAGCCCGCCGCCGAGCGCGTGGCCGTCGACGACGGCCATCGTCACCTGCGGCAGCGCGGCGAAGCGCTCCATGATCGCCGCCCAGCGACGCGCGAGCGCCTCGGCCTCGGCGCCGCTCACCTGGCCCATCTCGGCGATGTCGTTGCCCGCGCAGAACGCGCGGCCGCGGCCGGCGACGAGCAGCACGCGCACGTCGGCCAGCGCGGCCACGCGTGTGAGCGCGGCCTCGAGCGCGTCGGCCATCGCGCGGTTCAGCGCGTTGAGCGCGTCGGGCCGATTCAGGCTGAGCCGGGCGACGCCGTCGCCGACGGGCTCGAGCAACACGAGATTCGTTGTAGCGGGGTCCGCTTGCTCGGATCGTTGCGTAGGTGGCCTGCTCAAGATACCTGCCGGTTCCGTCTCATCATCCAGCCGCCGACGCCGAGCGCGACGGCGCCGAGCCCGGCCGCGACGCCCGCGGCCGCCGGCCAGAAGTTCGTGCGGAACACCGGCACCTTCGAGAACGGCGAGCGATAGGTCGACGCGCGCCGTGTGCCGTTGAGCAGCCCCTCGACGATCGCCATCGCCTCGGCCATGAGGACCTCCGTCGTCGCGCGTGCGAAGACCGGGTCGGCGAGCGCGGGATGGCCGACGTAGCCGCGGCCTCCGTTGCGGACGGCGTAGTTGGGCACGACGCGCTCGAGCCACGAGTAGCGCGCGGGCGGCAGCGTGCGATACGAGTCGTCGACGAGGTCCGGCCGCAGCAGCAGCATCAGCGAGGTCTCCCACCAGCCGCCGTGCGCGTCTTCGGCGAGGGCGCCGCGCTCCTCATCGGTGAGCGTGCGGCCGAGCGATGCCTCGATCTTCGCCACGTAGCGGCCGCGCATGAATTCCCAGGCGAGCTCGCCGGTGAACGAGGCCATCGTGATCCCGTGCCGCCGCGAGACGAGCGCCGCCGCTTCCTCCAGCGCCGCGAGATGACCGGGCCCGGCGTGGCCGTTGGCGATGAAGATGTGCCGGAAGCCGGCGCGCGCGAGACCACCGCCGTAGTCCACCAGCGTGTCGCGAACCACGCGCTGACGGACCGACACGGTGCCCACGCTCTCGAACGTGAACGAGCCCAGGTAGAGGGTGGGCGCCAACACCGCCGACCAGCCGGGCCGCGCGGCGACGAGCCGATCCGCCAGCGACTGCGCGAAGTGGCGCGCCGTGAACGCGTCGACGCCGACGGGCAGGTGGGGGCCATGCGTCTCGAGCGGACTGATCGTCAGCAGCACCACCGTGCGCGCGCGCTCGAGCGCGTCCAGCGCGGGGGTGGACATCTCCTCCAGCAGGTAAACGCTCAAAAGCTGCTCCCCTTCGTGGCGGCGAGCCACTCGGTCTTGGCGCGTTCGAGCTCGGCGATGATTGCTTCGCGCTCGGCGACCAGCCGGCGCGCCGCCGCGCCATGCGTCGCCGTCAGCAGCGCGAAGCGCAGACGACTGCGAAACCGGCCGGCGCCCGCGAGATAACGATACGCGACGAGACCGGACAACGGCAGCGACAGCGCAAACAGCGCAGCGGCGAGCCCGCCGGCGGCGCGGAAGACGAGCCAGATCTCCACGCCGTAGAAGACGGGGAAGGCGATGGTCGAGGCGAGCAGCCGAACGGTCGCGTAGTCTGTCTCCTTGCGCGCCATGCGCCGCGCCAGCCAGCGCGGCAACAGATACGGCAGCAGGTTCACGGCGGCGCCGTAGACGAAGAACGGTAAGCCCACGACGGCGTCCCACGAGTAGACGATCCGCTGCCGGGTCGGCAGCCGCTCGAGCCGCGCGCGCACCGTCTCGTCGCGCAGGTGATATTCCGCGAGCAGCGCGCGATAGATGCGGATCCGCTGCCAGATCGCTTCGACGCGCTCGGGCGACAGCCGTACGAGGTCGACCTCGCGGGGGCCCACGCCGCGCGCCTCCATCACCGCGCGCGCGAGGACGTCGCGATAGAGCCCCTCGATCGACTGCAGCAGGCGCGCGTCGTCGATCCGTTCGACGTTGACGACCTCGGCCTCCATCGCGTCCTGCACGTGCCGCGTGAGCGCGTCGACGGCTTTCGCGGGATCGTCGCGATACGCGTCGACGTACGCGTGCAGCGGCAGCGGCGGGCCGAACGAGACCAGCACGCGGGCGCGGAACGACTTGCGCGCCTCGAACGTCAGGCCGACGGGAAGCAGCGTCAGCGTGCGCGAGTGCGCGGCCTCCCACGCGAGCGCGATTCGCGCGGCTCCCGTCTTGATCCGCTGCACACGGGCTTCGGCGTGCGTGGTGCCCTCGGGATAGATCGCGACGAGCGCGCCGCCCTCGAAGGCGGCCGCGCACGCCGCGAAGGCGTCGGCATTCTTGTCCATCTTGTCCGGATCGTCTTGCTTGCGATAGACGGGGATCGCGCCGGCGGTCAGCAGGAAGCGCGCGATCAGCGGATTGCGAAACAGCGCCGCCGTGGCCAGGTAGTGAACCTTGCGTCGGACGGCGGCGCCGACGACCAGCGAGTCGATGAAGTTGTTGGGATGGTTGATGCAGAGCAGGACCGGCCCGTCGCGCGGCACGCGCTCCGGATGACGGACGGTCACCGCTTTGAAGAAGAACCAGAGCCAGAAGCGCGCGACGGCGCGCACCGCACGATAGAAGCCGTCGATCCGCTCCGAGCCGCTCATGGGGTCCGCGCGCGACGCGCCGGACCCGCGGTCGAGCACGCGCGACTCAGCGCGACGTCTCCGCGTACCGCTTCAGCAACGCGTCGAAGTCGTCGACCGCCAAGCTCTCCGCCCACTCGAAGGCTTCGGACTCGGCGCCGTAGGCCTCGCGCATGAAGTCGAGCGCGTCACGCTTCGTCTCGAAGCGGCGCCAGATGTGGCCGGCGCCGCCGCCGGGGCGCCGCAGGTGGAAGATCGGATCGGCCGGCGCCGTCGGCTCGTAGGTCACACGCTCGCCGAAGCGGTCCAGCGTGATCCACGCCGCGGCGATGCCGTGCATCGACAGCACGCGCGCGCGCAACGACTCCTCGCGCGGCAGCGACTCGACGTCGCAGAGCCGCGGACCATACAAGACGGGCACGGCGTCGTCGGGCAGCGAGAGGCGGACGGCCATCGGTCGTTCGCCCGCCTCGTCGAGCAGACGCCGCGAGTCCTCGCCGACCCAGAACGCGGCGCCGCCACGCCGATCGGCCCACGCCTCGACCACCGAGCCCTTCGGCACGCGCGCACGACGCCGCACCATCTCGTCGCCGTCGGCCATGAAGTACAGGCGCCCCATCGCTCAGATGGCGCGCGTCATGGAACGCGAACGAAGCCTTCCATCAGCCGCCGCGCCGTGCGGTACACGGTGACGCGCTCGGCCCAGGCGGCGCCGTCGCGCGTCGTGACCGCGGCGTCGAGCGGCAGCACCCCGGAGGCGTGACCGAGCCTGACATCGCCCGCGTGCGTGCGCGCCACATCGTGGACGAGGGTGCCCTCGATCCGGGCGGCGACCGCGAGGCACATGGCGGAGGTGAGCGGGAAGGCGCGATGGCAGTTGCCCATGGAGATCGCGCGCGCCAGCACGTCGTAGTCGTCGGCGACGTGCCGCACGCCGTCGAGCGCGACGTAGTCCTCCGGCGGCGCGACGAACGCGATCTTCGGCGCCGAGGCGCTCGACGGCAGGCCCATGCGCATGGCCGCCTCGACGCGGATCTTCTCCAGGCGCGCCATGACGTCGTGGTTGGCGTCGACGGCCGGTGGCGTTTCCGCGCCGGTCAACCCGACGTCGCGTGCGCGCACGAACACCAGGGGATTCGTGGCGTCCACGCACGAGGCCTCGACGCCGGCGATGACGTCGCGCGCCCGCCCCGTCGGCAGCAGGCGGCCGGTCCCCGCGCCGCCGGGCTCGATGAAGTCCAGCGTGACGCGAGCGCCGCGGCCACTCACGCCGGCCAGCTCGAAGTCGCCCTCGACGACGGTCTCGCCGTCGCGCGTCGGCACGTGCACGAGGATCAGCTTCTTGGTGTTCGTGTTGTGGACGCGGACGACGGTCTCGCCTTCCTGAGCGCGCACCAATCCCTCGTCGATGGCGAAGGGCCCGATGGCCGACGAGCAGTTGCCGCAGTTGCCGTGGTACTCGACGACGGGCGACTTCACGTCCACCTGCGCGAACGTGTAGTCGACGTCGGCGTCCGGGTGCGTGGGCGCGCCGACGATGCAGGCCTTGGAGAGCGACGAAATGCCGCCGCCCAGGCCGTCGAGCTGGCGGCCGTACGGGTCGGGGCTGCCGAGCGCCGACAGCAAGATGCGGTCGCGCGCGGGGCCCGGGTGTGGCAGATCTTCTTCGCGGAACACGAGACAGCGACTCGTGCCCCCGCGCATGTAGACCGCGCGGATCTTGCGCTGGGTCACGGTAGCGAGTGCCGCGAGCCCGGCTCGGTGCGTGGATGGCCTGCGCTGGGTGCGGGCTGGTTCCGTGCGCTTCCCGCGCTGGAGCGGGTGAGCGCGAGCAATCCGCCCCCGAGCAGGATCTCGCGCTCGCGCGACGTGAGGACGCACGACGCGGTGAAGGCGGCGCCGGTCCGCGTGTTCACGACGCGGACGCGCGCAGAGCTCGTCAGTGCGGCGCGCAGATCGTCCACGCGCAGGCGGTCGTCACGCTCGATCGTGTCGTACGCGGCGGGATCGTCGAACGTCAACGGCACGATGCCCCAGTTGACGAGATTGGCGCGGTGGATGCGCGCGAACGACTTCACGATGACCGCGCGCACCCCGAGGAACATCGGCGCGATGGCCGCGACCTCGCGCGAGGAGCCCTGGCCGTAGAGCTCGCCGCCGACGATGATGCTGCGGCCGGCGGCCCTGGCGCGCGCGACGAACTCCGCGTCGACGTACTTGAAGCAGAACTCGGCGATGGCCGGGACGTTCGAGCGGAACATCAGCGCCGCCGCCCCCGCCGGCGAGATGTCGTCGGTCGAGATCTTGTCGCCGAGCTTGAGCAGCACGGGCGCCTCGAGCGTGGCCGGCACCGGCTCGCCGAGCGGCACCGGCTTGATGTTGGGCCCGCGCATCACGTCGCCGACGCCGTCCGGCGTCACGAAGCCGGCCTCCGAGGTCGCGAAGCGCTCCGGCAGCGTGACCGGCGGCTCGGCGCCGAGCGTGCGGGGATCGGTGATAACGCCGCTCACCGCGGACGCGGCCGCGACGAGCGACGAGCAGAGATAGATCGAGTCGTCCTTGACGCCGCTGCGCCCGGGAAAGTTGCGGTTGAACGCCCGCAGACTCTTCGTGCCGGCGGCGGGGACGTGGCCGAGACCCGCGCATGACCCGCAGCTGGGCTCGGAGACGAGGACACCGGCGGCGAGCAGATCGGTGAGCAACCCTTCGCGCGCCATCGTTTCGAGAATCCGATGGCTGCCCGGGAACAGGACGAACGACAGCGAGGGGTGCACGCGACGGCCTCGGACGACGTTGGCCACCGACGCCATGTCGTGCCACGAGCCGTTGGTGCACGAGCCGACGGTCACCTGCTCGATCGGCGTGCCGGCGACCTCTTCGACGGGCACGACCCTGTCCGGCGAGCCGGGCAGCGCGACGAGCGGCGCGATGGCGGAGAGGTCGAGCTCGATCTGGTCGTCGTACTCCGCGTCGTCGTCCGCCGCCATCGGGCGCCAGTCGTGTCCGCGCCCGAGCCGTGTGAGGAACGAGCGGGTCACCTCGTCACTCGGGAACACGCTCGTCGTCAGCGTGAGCTCCGCGCCCATGTTCGCGATCGTCATGCGCTGGGCGGCCAGCAGGCTGGCAATGCCCGGCCCCGCGTACTCGAAGATCTTGCCGTTGCCGCCGCGGACCGAATAGCGACGCAGCAGCTCGAGGATCACGTCCTTCGCGGTGACCCACGGCTGCAGCCGTCCCGTCAGCCACACGCGGACGACGGCGGGCATCGTGAGGAAGTACGGTCCGCCGCCCATCGCGACCGCGACGTCGAGCCCGCCGGCGCCGATGGCGAGCATGCCCGCCGCGCCGCAGAGCGGCGTGTGGCTGTCGCTGCCGAGCAGCATCTGGCCCGGCGTGGAGAACGTCTCCATGTGCACCTGGTGGCAGATGCCGTTGCCGGGCTTGCTGAAGACCGCGCCGTACTTGCGCGAAGCCGTCTGCATGTAGCGATGATCGTCGGAATTGCGTGAGTCGACCTGGAACACCTGGTGGTCGATGTAGGTGACGACGCGCGAGGGCACCACGCGGGGAAAACCCATCGCCTCGAACTGTAGCCACGACTGGATGCCGTTGGTGTCGGTCAGGAGGATCTGATCCGGGCGCAGCCCGATCTCCTCGCCGGCCACCGCCTTGCCGGAGACCAGATGCGATTCGATCAGCTTGCGTGTGAGGCTCGGCGGCATCAATTGTAGCGGGGCCCGCTTACACGGCGAGGACCGTGGGTGGCCTGCTCGAGACGCTTCCCGGCTCCGCGTGCTATCAACGCTTTGCGACCTCCACGAACGCGCGGCGGGTGGGGCCCACGTACTCGGCGCGCGGGCGGATCAGACGGTTGTCGTCGTGCTGCTCGATGATGTTGGCCGTCCAGCCCGCGATGCGCCCGGCCGCGATGACCGGCGTGAAGAGGTCGACGGGAATCCCGAGCGAGTAGAACAGCGGCGCCGAGTAGAAGTCGACGTTGGGAATGAGTCCCTTCGCCTTGCCGATCCGGTCGTGCAGCTTCACCGCCATGTCGTACCACTTGAACTGGCCCGACTCGCGGCACGCCTGCTCGGCCATGCCCTTGAGAATCGCCGCGCGCGGGTCGCCCGCCTTGTAGACGCGGTGACCGAAGCCCATGAGCCGCCGCTTCTCGGCGAGCGCCTTGTCCGTGAACGCATCGACGTTCGCGACCTCGCCGATCTCCATCAGCGTGCGCATCACCGCCTCGCCCGCGCCGCCGTGGAGCGGCCCCTTGAGCGCGCCCACCCCCCCGGCGACGGCGGAGTGCATGTCGGACTGCGTCGAGACGATCGCGCGCGTGGTGAAGGTGGACGCGTTGAGCTCGTGCTCGGCATAGAGCGTGAGGCTCGCGTCGAACGCCTTGACGGCGGCCGCGCCGGGGCGCTGGCCGGTCAGCATATAAAGGAAGTTGGCGGCGTGGCCCAGTCCCGCCGCCGGCGCCACCGGCTCCTGGCCGCTGCGCACGCGGTGGTGCGCGCAGATCGCGGTGGCGATCTGGCTGGTGAGTCGAATCGCCTTGCGCACGTTCGCGGCGTGCGAGTTGTCGGTGGCGTCGGGATCCGACATGCCGAGCATCGCCACCGCCGCCTGCAGCACGCGCATGGGATCCGTCTGCTTCGGCATGAGCCGGAATGCCTGGACCAGCTCGCGCGGAATCTCGCGCGCAGCGGTGAGGGCCACGGTGAGGCCGTCGAGCTGCGCGGCCTTCGGCAGCTCGCCGTACAGCAGCAGGTAGGTCACGTCCTCGAACGTCGCCTTGCGCGCGAGCTCGTCGATGTCGTAGCCGACATACGCGAGGCGTCCATTCTTTCCGTCGAGGTCGCATAGACGGGTCTCGGCGGCGACGACGCCCTCGAGTCCACGGATCAGCGCGCTGTCTTCCTTCGTCATGGCCGGTCCTCTCGCGATCGCGAAGTAGGCCTCGACGGTATACCGCGACACCGGGGCGCCGCAAGCATACGACCCGCGCGTCCCCTCACCCGCCGATCGCGGCGGTGGTCGTGCGCGGTGTCACGGCTTTCGTCAGGCTCGGCGGACTGGCCTTTACGGAGCGGGCCGAGGACTAGCGGCGCTTGCGGTCGGAGTTGTCGGCGCGATCGAGATCGGTGCGGCCCGAGCGGTCGGCCTGGGCGTCGTCGGGCGAGAAGCACGTGCCGGAGGTCGGCATCCGGCCGCAGTCGCGGCGGGCGGCGGCGGCGGCCGCACCCTGCAGCCGATTCGCGCGCGCGAGGCACTCCGCCTGCGGATTGCATTTGTAGGGTTTGCCGTTGCGCGCGTCGCGGCCGTCGGCGTACGCGAGGGTGGGTGCGGTCACAACGAGGCCGAGGGCGACGGCGATCAGCGCGGCTCTCATGCGGTCATTGTCCTCGAAGCGTGGGACGCCTGTCGACTGATCGATATTCGCCCACGCTGCGCTCTAAGTCGGCCTGCGCACGCCGAAAACGGGGAACACGGTCTCGGCAAACGCGTGCAGCGCGTCCCAGTCGTACGGCCCCTCGCGAAAGGCGATGTTGACGCGCGCGCACCCGGCGTCGCGGAAGCGCGTGAGCATCGGCAGCATCTCCTTCGGCGTGCCGCGCAGGAAGCCGTCGCGCGGATCCTTGCCGAAGTGCGACTGGAAGGTCTGCTCGCCGCGCGCCGCGCCCTTGGCGTCGGCACCGAGATAGAAGCCGAGGTTCACCGTCCGCGCGATCGTCCGGGGGTCGCGGCCCTCGGTCTCGCACCAGCGGTCGAGCACCTTGCCCTTCGCGATCCACTCCTCCGGGCCGATATACGGCGCGTTCCAGCCGTCGGCGAACTTGGCCGCGGCGCGCAGCGTCCGCTTCTCGCCCCGGCCACCGATCCAGATGGGGACGCGCGGCTGGAGCGGCTTGGGGTTGTTCGGCGCATGGTCCAGTCGGAAGTGCGTGCCCGTGAAGCTCGCGCGGCGCGATTCCGTGTCGAACAGCATGCGCATGACCTGCGCGTACTCCTCGAGCATGTCTTCGCGCACGCCGATGCGCGGCCACTCGTAGCCGTAGGCCTTCGCCTCGGCCTCGTGCCAGCCGGCGCCGAGACCGCAATCCACGCGGCCGAGCGAGAGATGGTCGATCGTCGTGAGCGACTTGGCGTGCAGGCCCGGATTCCGATACGCGACGCAGTAGACGAGCGCGCCGAGGCGCACGCGCGACGTTTCGACCGCGGCCGCGGTGAGCGTGCTGATCGCCTCGAAGCACTCGATGTCGCCGCCGCGCGGCGGCGACTCCTGGAAGTGGTCGGACACCGAGAACCAGTCGAAGCCGGCGCTGTCGGCGAACTTCCACAGCCGGCGCATCTCCTCGAGCGGCCCGCCCATGTGACCGATGTGGATGCCGAAGCTCATCGTCATGGTGGCGCCTTCTAGTTGAACGACGGATCGATGCGCACGTCGATGAGCGCGGGTCCGCCGCTCGCCAGCGCGCGGCCGACGGCGGGGCCGACGTCGGCGACCTTCTCGACGTGCTCGCCGGCCACGCCGAGCGATTTCGCGAGGCCGACGTAGTCGATCAACGGATCGATGAGGTCCATGGCCACATACCGGTCGTCTTCGGCGGAGAAGCCTTTGAGCGCCTTCGTGCGCTCTTTGAGAATCCGGTACGACGCATTGTTGAAGATGACGTACACGACGGCCAGCGACTCGTGCGCGGCCGTCCACAGCGCCTGCGCCGTGTACATCGCGCTGCCATCACCGACGAGCGCGACCACCGGCCGTTGCGGCAGCGCGAGCTTCACACCGAGCGCGGCGGGCAGCCCCCAGCCGATGCCGCCACCGCGCAGGCTGAAGAACGACTTCGCGTCGGCGCACCGGAAGAAATTGCGAATGCCGGCGGAGGAGGAGATGGCCTCGTCCACGACGACCACGTCGTCCGGCACGACGCGCGAGACCGCGTGCACGAGCGCCAGCGGCCCCATCGGCGACTTCTTCGCGTCGTCGGCCGCGCGTCGCACGAGGTCGTCCCGCTCGCGCGCGTGCTTCGCGCTCAGCGTCTCACGCCGCGCGCCGGCGTCCCGGTGTCCCGCTTTGCCGGCGTGACGTCGGACGGCCTCGCAGAGCTCGGGCAGCGATGCCTTCGGATCACCCTGGATCGCGATCGCCGCCGGATAGTTCTTGCCGAGCTCCCAGGGATCGACGTCCAGATGCACGACGTCGAGGCCCGGCGGCATCGGGTCGACGTCCGAGGGCAGCGAGAGCGTGAAGAGATCGCCGCCGACGGAGAACAGCAGGTCGTGGCGCATCAGCAGCGCCTTGATGCCGGGACCCAGCCGCGGCATCGAGCCCGCGTACAGCGGATGCGTGAACGGGAAGCTGCACGTCGACGACACCCCCTCCAGCATCACCGGCGCGCCGATGAGCTCGGCCAGCTCGACCAGCTCGGCGAGCGCGTCGCTGTGCGCGACGGCGTCGCCGGCCACGATCAGCGGGCTGGTGGCGGCGACGAGCCGCTTGGCCGCCGCGTCGATCGCCGCGCGATCACCGACCAGCCGCGGCGCCACCCGCGTCGGGGCGAGGAGGTCGAGGTTGTCGCGCTCGGCGTTGAGCACATCTACCGGCAGCGAGAGAAAGACAGGACCGGTCGGCTGCGCGAGCGCGGTCTTCACCGCGCGGCGCACGAGGCGCGGCAGGTCCTCGAGCCGACGGGCCTCCGTCGCCCACTTCACGAACGGCGTCGCCACCGGCGGCAGATCGGACCACAGAATCGGCTCCGTCACCGTGAAGGACTGATCGTGCTGGCCGGCGGTGAGCAGCAGCGGCGAGTGGGCTTTGTATGCGTCGTACAGCATGCCCATCGCGTTGCCGAGTCCCGGCGAGACGTGCACGTTCACCGCCGCGAGTCCGCCGTGCGCCTGCGCGTAGGCGTCGGCCATCGCGATGGCCACCGCCTCCTGCAGCGCGAGCACGTACCGGATGCCAGGCTCGCGCGCGAGGCCGTCCATCAGCGGCAGTTCTGTGGTGCCCGGATTGCCGAACATGACCGAGACGCCTTCGCTCTTGAGAATCTCCAGGAACGCCTGCTTGCCCGAT
>Ga0209266_1001034_pt1 | contig 19321 bp, 13 predicted proteins | sample GraSoiAngelo_132_FD_185889 | JGI IMG/M metagenome (GOLD analysis project Ga0209266, IMG submission 185889) | Grasslands soil microbial communities from the Angelo Coastal Reserve, California, USA - 14_0929_02_40cm (SPAdes) (version 2) | ecosystem: Environmental > Terrestrial > Soil > Grasslands ...
GTCCTCGACGAGATCTTCGACCTGTCGCTCTATCGCGCGTTGCATGCCGTCGCGCCGCCCGACTTGCGGCGCACGCTCGAGGCGCTGATCCCCGTCGAGACGCGCCATGTCGCGTTCTGGCAGAGGTTCTTCGGCCTGGAGCACGTCACGCGCCTCGATGCCGGGCGCCGGCTGCGTCTGGCGCTGATCATCGCCGCCTGCCGGATCTTCGGCGCCTCCGCGATCCACATCGTGCTGGAGGCGATCGAAGTCCACGGCGTCAAGAAGTACCTCGACGTCTGGCAGCGCTATGGCGACGGACCGCTCGGCCCGGCGGTGCGCGAGGTGCTCGAAGACGAGTTCAAGCACGAGGACGCGGTAGTCACCGGCGAGGCCGATCGCCGCATCAACCCCGAGAAGGTCCGCAACGTCTTCCTGGGCCTCAACGACGGCCTCGTCGAGATCCTCGGCGCCGTCAGCGGCTTCTTCGCGGCCTTCAACAGCACGGTGGCGGTCATCACCGCCGGCTTCACCGTCGGCGTCGCCGGCGCGCTGTCCATGGCCGCCGGCGCCTACATCGGTGCCGGCTCCGAGGCCGAGCTGCGCGAGACGGAAGACGCGCGCCGTCGCTTTCTGGGCGAGACCGTGACGAGCGAAGCTGCCGAGAGTCCGCTTGGCGCCGCGGCCATCGTCGGGATCGGCTACTTCGTCGGCGCCGTCGTCCCGGTGCTCCCGGTGGTCTTCGGCGCCCGGACGGTGCTGCCGACGGTGGTGACCGGCGGCGCGATGATCATCGCGGTCTCCGCGATCGTCGCGTTCATCTCCGGCATGAACGTGCGCCGGCGCATCGCGCTGAACGTCGTCATCACCGGCCTCGCGGTGATCGTGACGTACGTGCTGGGACTGCTGACGAAGAAGCTGCTCGGCGTCGAGATCTGAGTTAGAGCTCTAGTCGCGCGCGGACGTCTGACGCGAACCGCTCGATGGCGGCGGTCATCGACGCGAGGTCGCGCGCGGCGGGCTCGAGAATGATGTGCTCGACGCCGAGATCGCGCAGTGCCTTCACCTCGGCCAGGATCTCAGCGCTCGGCTTCTTACCGGGCAGACCGAGCCGCGCGCTGATCGTGAGCGTCTTTGGATCGCGTCCGGCCTTTGCGCACGCGGTCCGCAGGTGTTCGAGTCCTTCTTTCAGTGCGGCCGCCGTCGGAAAGGCGGCGTGCCAGCCGTCGCCGAGCTCGGCGACGCGCCGGAGGGCGCGCGGGGTGTGGCCGCCGATCCAGATCGGAATCGTCCCGCGCGCGGGTGCGGGCCGGCAGGCGAGTGCATCGAAGCGGAAGAACTCGCCGGCGTGCGCGGCACGTTCGTCGCGCCAGCACGCACGCATCACCCGGATCGCTTCGTCGCTCCACGCGCCGCGCCGGTCGTAGGGCGCGCCGAGGGCCTCGATCTCCTCGCGCATCCAGCCGACGCCGGCGCCAAGGATCACGCGACCCGGCGCGAGGTGATCGAGTGTGGCGAGCATCTTGGCGGCGAGGAGCGGGTGGCGATGCGGCAGCACGAGCACGGTGGTGCCGAGGGCGACGCGTTCGGTCACACCGGCCACCAGTGCGAGCGCCGTCAGCGGCTCGAGAAAATCCGTGGCCGGTGGTAGCGGGAAGTCGCCGGTGGCGTTGTAGGGATAGCGCGAAGCGATGCGCCACGGCAGGACGACGTGGTCGCTCGCCCAGAGCGAGTCGAATCCCAGCGCCTCCGCGCCCCGCGCGAAGCCCACGAGCGTCTCCCGCGTCGCCGCCGGTCCGTAGACGGGTAGATGACAGCCGAATCGCATCTGCGTCAGGCCACCCACGGACGTTCCGTGCACGCGCTCCGATACAAACAGCAGCCGAACCGCATGTCAGCCGACGACGATCCGCTCGCGAAGCTCCCCGGTGTGGATCATCTCCGCCAGGCGCGAGCGTTGGATCTTCCCGCTCGAGGTCTTCGGGATCGTCGACGGCTGCACGAGCAGCACGCGCGCGGGGCGATGGCCCTTCTCGCGATGCACGCGCTGCACGATCTCGCGCACGAGGCCCTGGCCGGCGCTGGCGTCCGCCGCGACGTCACGCACCTCGGCCACGACGTAGAGCCGCTGCGTACCCGTTCGCTCGCTGTCGACGCCGACGGCCGCGGAGTAGCGAACGCCCGGCACGTGGTCGACGATCTCCTCGACGTCGGCCGGCACGATGTTCTGGCCGCCGACGATGATGACGTCCTTGAGACGCCCCGTGACATAGAGATAGCCCTCGGCGTCGATGAATCCGAGATCGCCGGTGCGCAGCCAGCCGTCGGCGGTCAGCACCTTCGCGGTCGCCTCGGGGTTGTTGTAGTAGCGCTGCATCACCCCCGGGCTCTTCACGCAGATCTCGCCCTCGGTATTCGGCGGAAGGTCGGCGAGATCGACGGCGTCGCCCTCACGCATCGGCTCGGCGATGCGCAGCTCGACGCCGCGACATGGCTGGCCCACCGACAGGCAGCGTCCCGACGCGTCGTAGCGCAGCGGGACGCCGCGTGGCCAGATGGCAACGGCCAGCGTCGCCTCGGCCAGGCCATAGCAGGGAACGATCACGTTCTTGATCCCGAAGTGTGACTCGAACGCGTCGATCGTCGACGTGCGCACCGGCTCGGCGCCGGAGAGCGCGGCTTTCAGCGACGAGAGGTCGAGGTCGGACGTGTCGCGGACGTTGCGCACACAGTTGCGATAGCCGAAGTCCGGCGAGACCGTGAACGTCGCGCGCACCTTCGTGATCATCTCGAGCCACGGCCGGGGATTGCGCAGGTCCGGCGGCAGCAGCCAGATCGGCGTGGCGGTGAGCGGCGGCGTGAACGTGCAGCCGATCAGCCCCATGTCGTGATAGAGCGGCAGCCACGAGACCACGCGATCCTCGGCGGTGAGCCCGGCCGCCTCCGCCATGAACTTCGCCGTCTCCACGACGTTCGCGTGCGACAGCATCACGCCGCGCGGCTGGCCGGTCGAGCCCGACGTGTACTGCAGGAAGCACGCGTCGTCCGGCCGCGCGGGATGATCCGGCGGGGCGGGCGCGTCGGAATCGAGCTCGTTGGGCTCGACGACAATCCGCACGCTCGGCGCGAGGGCCACGCTCGCGTCCACCCCCGCGCGGAACCACCCGATCGTGGCGACGGCGACCGCCTCCGCGTCGCGAAAGATGCCGGCGGTCGCGTCCACACCGAGCGTTGGATAGAGCGGCACCGGCAACGCGCCGAGGCGCATGGCGCCGAAGAACGTGTAGAAGAACTCCGCGCAGGTCGGATAGATCAGACAGACCTTGTCGCCGGGGCCGACGCCGGCCGCGGCGAGGCCCGCTGCGTAGCGCGCGCTCTGCGCCCAGAGCCGCGCGTACGTCACCGTCTCGTCGAAGAGCGAGAAGTACTGGGCGTCGGGCGTCAGGGCCGTCCGGCGCCGCATCACTTCGATGAGCGTGGTTGCTCCCTTCGGGTCAAGGCTCATTCCTGACTCCTCTCGAGCGTCGCGGACGTCTCGTAATCCCGTCCGTCGCGCAGGTACATGAGCCGCACGATGTCCCCAGGCCGGTGTGCGCGAATCGCTCGGCGCAGCGCCTCGAAGCCGTCGACGGCGACGTCGTCGATGCGCACGAGCACGTCGCCATCGCGCAGACCCGCGCGCTCGGCCGCGCTGCCCGCCACGATGTGCCCCAGCTGCGCGCCGTCGCCGCCCCGCGCGTCGCCACCGACGCCGAGGAACGCCCCGTCGCCGCGGCCGCCGCTGCGCTTGCGCACGGGCGGCGTGAGCTTGGCGTAGACGGGTCGCGCGCCGTCGTCGAGGCTCGTCACGACCGCCGCGCCCATGGCCGCGATCCGCGCCATGCCGTCGACGTTCAGCCGATCCGCCGTGTCGCTCGGCCGGTGATAGTCCTCGTGACCGCCGGTGTGGAAGAAGAGGACGGGCGCGCCGGCGGAATAAAAGCGCGTGTGGTCCGACGCCGAGAACGGCGTGCCGTGCAGATCGACCTGAACACCCGCCGCGCGCGCAGCATCCGCGGTGGCCGCGCGCAGACGATCAGCGGAGTCGACGCCGCCGACGGTCAGCTTGCCGTCGCGCATGCGCCCGACCATGTCGAAGTTGAGCATGGCCACGGTCTGCGCGAGTGGCAGCGCGGCGTGGCGCACGTAGTGGCTGGATCCGATGAGACCGAGCTCCTCGGCGCCGAATAGCACGAAGACGAGCGTCCGCGGGCCGGCGCCGGCGGCGGCAAACGCGCGCGCGAGGCCGACGACGACGGCGGTGCCGGAGGCGTTGTCGTCGGCACCGTAGTAGATCGCGCCGCCGGACGAGCCGAGATGGTCCCAATGCGCACCGAGCACGATCGTCTCGCCGGCGAGCGTCGGATCGGTGCCCGGGAGGACGCCGATGACGTTCGCCGCGCGCACGTCCGCAGGCAGCAGATCGACGACGAGCCGTGCCGTCTCACCCGTCGCCGCGGCGCGCAGCGCGTTGGCGGCGGCGCGCGTGATCGAGCCGGACGCGAGACTCACCGGAGCCGACGTCGCATCGAGCGTCGGGAGTGCGTCGCCGATCAGCAGCAACGCCGCGGCGCCGCGCTGTCGGGCCAGGATCAGACTCTCGAGTCGCGAGCCGCGCGGCGGCGCCACCACGATCTTGTCGTGGAGATCACCGTTCCACGAGTCGTCGACGAAAGTCAGGACGCTGCTGACTTCGCCGGGCCGCGAGCCGCCGTGCGGCGTCCAGTCGACGCCGGCCTTCAACGCGCGGCCGCCGATCTCGAGCGTGCTTGCCGGTCCGAGGCGGCGGCCGGGTGCGAGCGTGAACGATTGTAAGAACGACCCGCCATCGCCGCCGGGCCGCAGACCGGCCGCCGCCAGCCATTCCGCGATGCGGTTTGTCGCGCGCTCGCCGCCGGGGGTGCCGGCGCGACGGCCGTCCATCTCCGGTGCCGCGAGCGTTTCTACAATCGAGCGCAGCTCGGAGGCCGAGGGTGGGACGACCGCGGTGCGACCGAGCGCCGCGGTCGACGTCAGGAGCAGCACGCAGGCGAGGAGCAGCGTCGCCGGCCGTCGGATCATTCGACGTATTCTACCGCGCGTCCCGCTAGGACACCTTCTTATCGGCTCGCACGGCGACGATCCGGCCGCCCGCGATGCGCACCAACTCATCGGGGGTCAGCCGGAAGACCGTGTTCGGATGACCACCCGCGGCCCAGATCGCGTCCCACGCGAGCAGGTCTTCGTCGATCAGCGTCGTCAGCGGCGCGGGGTGGGCGAGCGGTGCCACGCCGCCGATGGCGAAGCCGGTGTGCGAGCGCACGAAGTCGGCGTCGGCGCGGCCGATCGGCTCGCCGACCAGCGCACCGACCTTCGCTTCGTCTACGCGATTGGCGCCGCTCGTGATCACCAGCAGCGGTCGGCCGCTCTCGCGCAGGCGGAAGACGAGGGACTTGGCGATCTGCCCGACGTCGCAGCCGACGGCGGTCGCGGCGGCCGCGGATGTCGGTACCGCGTGCTCCAGTACGACGATCGTCGTCGTGATGCCGGCGGCCGCCAGGGCATCGGCGACGCGTCGCGCGCTCGTCGGAAGCTCAGCCACGTGCGATGACGACGGCGCGGCAGGCTCGCATCTGCGCGAGGTGTTCGAGGTCGTGGTCGGCGGCGTGGGTCACGTACTGTGCCAGCGTGAGCGGACCGAAGTGGCCCGACAGGCCGGGCCGCTCGGCGACACCGCGCGGCAGCGTGACGAGATACGCGAGCGTGTCGGCTCGCGCGCGGCGAAAGGCGGCCAGGTCGTCCTCGAAGCGGCCGTCGCGGCGATCGCGCTCGCGTGCCCATGCGATCGGATCGAAGGCCTCGAAGCGCGGACGGTCTTGCGTCGCCATCAGCTGGAAGCGCGGGAGGAACAGGCGGCTCTCGAGCTCCATGAGATGCGCCAGTACCTCCTTCATCGACCACTCGCCCGGTTCCGGCCGCTCGCGGAGCGTCTTGGCGTCGAGCCCGGCCGCCAGCGCCGCGACGCGGTCCGGGGTGGCGGCGAGCGCATCGCGAAGCTCCGCCAGCGGCAACGCCACGCGCGCCTCGCAGCGCCGCGGCGTCAGGCCGAGCGTCGCGCGAACGTCCTGAGTCTGTCGGAGGTGCTCGGTGTCGTGCGCGTCCATGGTGCAGGCGTAGGTCTCGACCGTGAGCGGACCGCGGCTCGGGCTGACACCTTCGCGACGCCAGCCGGCGTCATCGAGACCACGCAGCAACGCGACGGCCTGTCGGCGCGCGTCGGTGAAGGCGTCGAGCAGCGTCGCGAGGTCGGCGCGATCGCCGGGGGCGGATGCGGTCTTGTCGAACACCGGCCGTGACCCCGCGAGCATGCGGCGCAGCCGCGGCACGAACGTGTCGCGATCACCTTCGACCAGGTGACGGACGACCTCGCCGATGGACCACTCGCCGGGCTTGGGCGGCTGCCAGGTGAGCTCACCGGTCGCGTCGCGCGCCATCTCGCGCAGCAGGGTCGGTGTCGCGGTGAGCCGGGCGACGGTCAGCTCGCGTTCGGTCATCGTGACCTCCTCAGAGCGCCCGCACGGCGTGCAACACCGCCTCGGGATCCGGCCGCACCTGGAAGTTGTTGCTGACCCACAGCCAGCGCACGACGCCGTCGCGGTCGAGCACGACGGTGGTCGGCGTCGGCACGTCCTCGCCGTGCTGGCCCCCGCGCGCGTGCACGAGCCCGTAGCGCCGCGTCAGCGCGAGATCCGGATCGGCGACGAAGCGGTAGTCCAGTCGCAACCGTGTCGCCAGCTCCTGGCTGCGCTCATTGAGATCGGGCGACACGGCGACGATGGCGACGCCGGCCTTCTCGGCTTCCGACAACGCGGCCCCAAGCCCTTGGAGCTCTGCCACGCAGAACGGTCACCAGTAGCCGCGATAGAAGACGAGCACCACGGGCTGCCGGCCGCGATAGCCGGCGAGCGTCACCGGGCGGCCGGCGGCGTCGGACAGCGTGAAGTCGGGCGCCCGCTCGCCCACGCGCAGCGTCGTGTGGGCCGCGGGAATCCGCGCGAGCACGAAGTTGAACGTTGCGCCGCCGAGCAAGAGCACCAGCGACACGGCCAGCGCGGTCCACGCGTACCAGCGTCGCCCCAGGGCGACGGCGAGACCTGCGATCACGGCGGCGATGGCGAAGGCCGCCACGTAGCCCTCGGGGTTGTTGCGCACGGCGGGCACGCGCAGGAGCTGGCTGTAGACCGCGATGGCCGCGGCCGAGACGACAAGACTGAGCGCAACGAGCCAGCCGGCGCGCATCCGGCTCACGAGATCACGATGCGATCGAAGGCCTCGGCGTAGGCGTAGCCGTGCGGCTTGCCGAGCTCCGCGCCGCGGTCGCGCACGCGCTTTTCCACGCCGGCGAAGTCCCTGAACTGGCTCGCATGGCAGGCGAGGGCCTTGATCTTGAGATCCATCACGTCGGAGATGTCGATGACGATGTGCGGCTCCTGCCACTGCATGACGTAGACCTCGCGGACCCGGTAAGGCTCGAACTCCGGCATGAGCTCGGGAAACGCCAGGTGGTCGCGCGAGAGCGGATAGATGCAGTCGAGCACGACGCCGCCGACGGTGCGATGGTCGCGGTGCGATGCGCCGAGGTTGTAGGTGCGCTCCGGGTTCTGGCACACGACGAGATCGGGGCGATGGCGCCGGATCTCGCGCGAGACGTCACGCCGGAGCGCCCGCGTGTCCTCGACCTCGCCGTCGGGATAGCCGAGGAACGTCACCTGCTCGACGCCGAGCGCGCGGGAGGCGTTGCGCTGCTCCTCGGCGCGGATCGTCGCCAGTCGCGGCGAGGTCATCGTGCGATCGCTCGAGCCCTTGTCGCCGTTGGTGACGACGACGAGCGCGACGTCCTTGCCTTCTTTCACGAGTTTCGCCACCGTGCCGCCGGCGCCGAACTCGCAGTCGTCTGGGTGGGCCGTGATCATCAGCACACGGCGGATCGGATCGGTCATGCGCTCGTTGCTCCCGTCGAGAGTGTGATATTGAGATACCGGCGTTCAGCATACCGATTCGGCCGTGACCTCGTGCGATAATCCCGCTGCCAATGGCAGCGGACCGCGGACGCCGAATCGCGGTGATCGTTCTCGTCCTCCTGCTTGTCCTGCCGCTGCTCGCTCTCGGGTTGCCGGGCTCGCCGGCCCTCATGCACGTCGCGGGCGTCACGCTGCTGTGGTGGTATGCGGCGGTCGCCGCACCGTTGACTGCGGCCATCAGCGTGGTCGTCGCGCGTGCGGTTCGATGACGGGCCTCGGCACGCTCGCGGTGTGGCCGGGGCCGGCGCTGGTGGCGTGGGTCGTCGCGGCCGTCGCCGCCGGCGCACCGGTCGCGCCGCTGCTCGTGCTGGCCGTGGCCCTCGCCCCGCTCCTCGCCCTGCTGCAGCCGGCGCGCGCGACGGCGCCGCGTCATCCCGTGACGCTCGCGCTCGTCGCGATCGTCGCCGCGCTCGTGCTGTCGGCCCATCTCGCTGCGCTCGCCGATGCGGCGGCGCTGATCGGCGCGCGGCGCTGGCACGCCATCGTGCTGGCGGCGGCGCTCACGCTGCTCGTCACGCTGATGCCGGGCGCGAGGCGGTGGCCCGGTGTTGCGCCGCTCGGCGGCGCGGCGCTGCTCGGCGTGCTGCTCGCCGCCGCCGTCTCGACCGGGCTCGCGCCGTGGGCCGCGTGGGCCGACGCCGCCGCGCGACCCGCGCTGGTGTTCAGCGGCCAGAGTCCGTGGGTGATCGAGGGCGAGCGCTTCGTGCGACGCACGACACTGGCCTTCGACGACGGCCAGCGCGTCGTCGCCGTTGCTCCCGGCACGTTTCGGGTCGTCGAACACGACGGCGGCCGACGCGTGGTCCGGGACTGGCGACTGGGCGCCGGCGACGCGCTCACGCTCCGCCCCGGTGACACGCTCACGGTGGAGGCGGGCAGCCGCCTGCGGTTCGAGCCGGGCAAGCGTGTGCCCGGCGCGCCGGCGTCGGGCCCGGCGTGGGGCGACGCCGCCCCCGATGCGTCGCCGGTCCGCTCTCTGGCGCTGCTCGCGACGCTCGCGCTCGGAGCCTGCGCGCTCGTTCCGGCGCCGGCGCGACGCGTGATTGCGGCGGTCTTCATCGCGCTTGGATTGTCCCTCGGCGCCAGCTCGTGGGGCGCCTACGCGACGCTGGCCGCGCCCGAGGCGGGTCTGGCGGGTTCGCCGATCGAGGCGCTGCTGTCGCTGCCCCGCGCGATGCCGGCAACGGCGCGTGGAGTCACCGGCGGCGCGCTGATCGCTGTCGTGATGTGCGGGCTGCTCGCGCTGTTCGTCGCCGCGGCCGAAGGTCTACGGCACGCCCTCCGCGACGCCGCGGGTACGCGCTGGCCGGCGGTGTGGACGGCGGTGATGGGCGGTGCGAGCCTCGTATCGATCATCTCAGTCATGGATCCGTTGACCCCGTTGATGACAGGGCTCGGCCTCGCGGGTGCGGCGCTCGCGGCGCCACGGCTGGCGGCGGGCCGCGACGCGGGCCGTCGCCTCGGCTGGCCCGTGGAAGTCATCGGCGCCGTGCTCGGCGCCGCGGTCTTCGCCGCCGTCGCCGTTGCGAACCCGCCCGCCGCGCTCGAGTCACTCGCTGCCTTTCCCGTGCTGGTGGCCGCACCCGTGGCGTTCGGCGGCGTGCGTTTGCTGCGCGCCGCGCGCGGCGACGCGCGATCCAGAGCACGCTAGGTCGCCGTGCTGTCACAGCGCGGAGCCTGGTTCGGCGCCGAGACACTCGCCGCAGGGCTTGTGCTCGGGGCCGTCGCGGTGCTGTCACTGATTCTGGTCGTGAACCCTCCACTCGCGCACTGGCTGACGATCGAAGACGGCGTCGTCGAGTGGCTGCAAGTGAGCCTCGACGCGGCCGCGGTGGCTCTCATCGGGCGCCATCTCGTTCGCGACAACGCCCAGGGCGAGCGCTCGCCGCTCGACGTCCTGACCGTCGCCGCGCTCATCGGGCTGATCATCGGCGAGCTCGATGTGGACCGGCGGCTGTTCGGCACGAAGGTCATTTCGACGGCGTTCTTTTTCAAGGCGAAGTACGCGCTGCCGTGGCGGTTGCTGGCCGCGCTGGTGGTGGTCGGCGTGCCGGCGGCGGTCGGCATCTATGCGCTGCGGCACGTGCGCACGCTCTGGCGCGAGGGATGGTCGGCGCTCGGGCAACCGTGGGGCCGGGTGCTCGCCGCGAGCGCCGTGATTCTCGTCCTTACCGAGCTCTTCGAGCGCCCGCTCGGCCGCGTGCCCGGCGTGCCGCACTTTTTCCTCGAGGAAACGCTCGAGCTGGTGGCCTCGATCGGTATCGTCGTGGCCGCCGCTGCCCACCCACCGAGCAGGCCCAAACGATCCGCGACGTTGTAATTGCTGCCAACGCTCCGCCGCTGTTGGCAGACGCGCGGAGAGCGGACATAATGGCTCGATGGCCAGCGATCGAATCATCGTGCGTGGGGCCCGCGAGCACAATCTCAAGAACATCGACGTCGAGCTTCCCCGGGATCAGCTGGTCGTCCTCACCGGACTCTCCGGCTCGGGCAAGTCCTCACTGGCGTTCGACACGATCTACGCCGAGGGCCAGCGCCGCTACGTCGAGTCGCTGTCCGCCTACGCGCGGCAGTTCCTCGAGCAGATGGAGAAGCCCGAGGTCGACTCGATCGAGGGGCTGTCGCCCGCGATCTCGATCGAGCAGAAGACCACCAGCAAGAACCCGCGATCCACCGTGGGCACCGTCACCGAGATCTACGACTACCTGCGCGTGCTGTTCGCACGCGTCGGCGTCCCGCACTGCCCCGAGTGCGGCAAGGTGATCTCCGCGCAGACCGTGCAGCAGATGGTGGACCGCGTGCTGTTGCAGCCGGCTGGCACGCGGCTGCTCGTGCTGGCGCCGGTAGTGCGCGGGCGTAAGGGCGAGTACAAGAAGCTGTTCTTCGATCTCCAGCGCCAGGGGTTCTCCCGCGTGCGCGTCAACGGCGTCGTGCGCGAGCTGGGCGAGGACATCGACCTCGACAAGAAGCGCAAGCACACGATCGACGTCGTGGTCGACCGCCTCGTGGTGAAGGAGGGGCTGGGCGCGCGCCTCGCCGACTCGCTGGAGACCGCCCTCCGCCTCGCCGACGGCATTGTCCAGGTCGAGACCCCCAGTCAAACAATCAAGGGGGTCGCACAATCTCCTGACCGCTGACCCGACAAAACAATCAAGGGGGTCGCACGATCTCCCAAGCTTGGAGCCCATGGTCTTCTCCGAGCGCCTCGCCTGCGCCGACTGCGGCATCTCCTTCCCCGAAGTGTCGCCGCGCATGTTCTCGTTCAACAATCCCTATGGCGCGTGCCCGGAGTGCGGCGGCATCGGCACCCGCTTCGAAATCGATCCCGAGCGCGTGGTGCCGAATCCCAACCGGTCGCTCAAGGCCGGCGCGCTCGCGCCGTGGGCCGGTCGCGAGAACGCGTACTTCAAGCAGACGCTGGCCGCGCTGGCCAAGCGCTACAAGTTTTCGCTCGACGAGCCGTGGGCCAAGCTCAAGAAGCCGGTGCGCGACGTGATCCTGCACGGCGACCGCGACGACGGCTTCGAGGGTGTCATCCGGCTGCTCGAGCGCCGCTACCGTGAGACGGAGTCCGAGGAGGCACGACGCGAGATCGAGTTCTTCATGGCGGAGCGGCCGTGCCCGGTCTGCCAGGGCGCACGGCTACGCCGCGAGTCGCTCGGGCTCAAGATCGGCGGCAAGTCGATCGCCGACGTCGTGCGACTCACCATCAAGGACGCGGCGACCTTCTTTCACACGCTCAGGCTCGGCGAGCGCGAGGCGGCCATTGCGCGACGGGTGCTGAAGGAGATCCGCGAGCGTCTGGGCTTCCTGGCCAACGTCGGTCTCGACTACCTGACGCTCGATCGGCCGGCGGGCACGCTCTCGGGCGGCGAGGGGCAGCGCATCCGCCTGGCCACCCAGATCGGCTCGAGCCTGGTGGGCGTCCTTTATATACTCGACGAGCCCTCCATCGGCCTGCACCAGCGCGACAACCGCCGGCTGCTCGACACGCTGAAGCGGCTGCGCGATCTGGGCAACACGGTGCTGGTCGTCGAGCACGACGAGGAGACGATCCGCTCCGCCGACTACGTCGTCGATCTCGGGCCCGGGGCCGGCGAGCTCGGCGGCCACGTGGTGGCCATCGGCACGCCCGACGAGATCGTCGCGAATGAGCACTCGCTGACCGGCCAGTTCCTGTCTGGCGCGCGCGCCATTCACGTGCCCGCGACGCGGCGCAAGGGCACCGGCAACGCGCTGATCATCCACGAGCCGCGCGAGCACAACCTCAAGGGCCAGCCGGTGGCGATTCCGCTCGGCACGTTCACGTGCGTCACCGGCGTGTCGGGCTCCGGCAAGTCGACGCTGGTCAACGACATCCTCTATCGCGCGCTCGCCCAGATGCTGCACCGCGCGCAGGAGCGACCGGGCGCCCACACGCGCATCGAGGGCGCGCAGCACATCGACAAGGTCGTCGACATCGACCAGTCACCGATCGGCCGGACCCCGCGCAGCAATCCCGCGACGTACACGGGCGTCTTCACGTTCATCCGCGCGCTGTTCGCGCGAACGCAGGAGGCGCGCATGCGCGGCTACCAGCCCGGTCGCTTCTCGTTCAACGTCAAGGGCGGCCGCTGCGAGGCCTGCCAGGGCGACGGGCTCGTGAAGATCGAGATGCACTTCCTGCCCGACGTCTACGTCACCTGCGACGTGTGCAAGGGCAAGCGCTACAACCGCGAGACGCTCGACGTGAAATATAAAGCCAAGAACATCGCCGAGGTCCTTGACCTGACTGTTCATCAAGCGTTGGCCTTCTTCGATGCGGTACCTGTGATCAAGTCGAAACTTCAGACGCTCCACGACGTCGGCCTGGACTACATCCGTCTCGGCCAGTCGGCCACCACGCTCTCGGGCGGCGAGGCGCAGCGCGTGAAGCTCGCCACCGAGCTGTCGCGCCGGGCGACCGGCCGCACCCTCTATATCCTCGACGAGCCGACGACGGGGCTGCACTTCGCGGACATCGAGAAGCTGCTCGAGGTGCTGAACCGGCTGGTCGAGCACGGCAACACCGTGGTGATCATCGAGCACAACCTCGACGTCATCAAGACCGCCGACTGGGTCATCGACCTCGGCCCCGAGGGCGGCGACGAGGGCGGCCGCCTGGTCGCCACCGGCACACCGGAGGCGCTCGTGCGTCAGGCCGACAAGTCGTACACGGGCCAGTTCCTGCGTGCCGCGCTCGGCGGCGCGCGGACGGCGTAGAGCGATGCGGCGCACGAAGATCGTCTGCACGATCGGGCCGGCGTCCTGCACGGTGGAGCAGCTCGACCGTCTCGCCGCGGCCGGCATGGACGTCGCGCGGCTCAACTTCTCGCACGGCACGCACGCCGAGCACGCCGACGTGATCCGCCGCATCCGCGACGCCGAGGCACGGTGGAATCGGCCCGTGGCCATCCTTCAAGATCTGCAGGGTCCGAAGATCCGCCTGGGGACGTTCGGCGAGGGCGGCGGCCGTCGTGTGGACCTCGAGGCCGGCCGACCCTTCACGCTCTGCCGGCGCCCGTGCGTGGGCACGAGCGAGCGCGTCTTCGTCTCGCCGCCGGAGTACCTCGAACGGGTCAAGACCGGCGACGAGATCTGGATGGACGACGGGATGATCCAGCTGCGCGTCGAGGCCACCATGCCCCACGAGGTCCGCTGCGTCGTCGTCGCCGGCGGCCGCATCAGCGACCACAAGGGCATCTCGCTCCCGCACGTCGATCTGCCGGCCTCGTGTCTCACCGACAAGGACATCGACGACCTCAAGTTCGGCATCGAGCAGGGCGTCGACTTCGTGGCCGTGTCGTTCGTGCGGACGGCCGACGACATCCGCGAGGTGCGCAAGTTCCTCGAGGCGCAGGGCGCCGACATCCCCCTCGTGGCCAAGCTCGAGCGTCACGAAGTCCTCGACAACCTCGCCGCCGTCGTCGGCGCCGTCGATGCGGTGATGGTGGCGCGCGGCGACCTCGGCGTGGACGTGCCGCTGGAGGACGTGCCGCACATCCAGAAGGAGATCATCCGCCAGGCCCACGCCGCCAAGGTGCCGGTGATCGTGGCCACACAGATGCTGGAGTCGATGGTGACGCACATGCGGCCGACGCGCGCCGAGGTGGCCGACGTGACCGCGGCGATCTTCGACACCGCCGACGCCATCATGCTCTCGGCGGAGACGGCCTCCGGCCGCTACCCGGCGGAGGCGGTGGAAGTCATGGCGCGCATCGCCGAGCGCGCCGAGCAGGCCGCGCTCACGCAGGAGCCCACGCGGCGCCGGCGCGAGAACCGCGCGCCCGTCGGCTTCCCCGAGGCGGTGTCGGACGCCGCCGCCAGCGCCGCGCGCGCGCTCGATGCGCGCGCCATCGTGGCCTTCACGCAGTCCGGTTTCTCCGCCCGGCTCATCTCGCAGGAGCGGCCGGCCACGCCGATCATCGCGTTCACGCCGTTCAGCTCCGTGCAGCGCCGCCTCGCGCTGACGTGGGGCGTGACCTCGCGGCTCATCCGCAAGGTGGAAACGACCGACGAGATGGTGGAAGAGATCGAGGCGACGCTGCTCGGGGACGGCACGGTGCGGACGGACGACGTGCTGGTGATCATCTCGGGCTCACCGATGTGGGTCACCGGCACGACCAACCTCATGAAGATCCACCGCGTCGGGGAACGCCGCTGAGCGGGAGCCGCCGGCTCCTGCTCCTCGTCGCCACCGTCGTCGGTGTCGCGGGGCTCTGGGCCGGCGGCGGGGTGCTGCTGCGGCGGGAGATCGACGCCCGTCACGCGGCGCTCCTGGATACCGCGGTCGAGCGCGTGGCCGGCGCACTGCGTGAGCAGCAGGCCGGGTTGCTGCGCGAGGCCAGCCTGCTCGCGCAAGACCCGGCCGTGGTCGAGGGCGCGCAGAAGGGCGATTGGGCGACGCTGGCCCGCGGCGCCGCGCGTCTGCGCGCGCTGACGCTCGAGCGGGTCGCGGACCTCGTGGTCATCCAGGACGTCGGCGGCACGGCGCTCCTGCAGGTGCCGCCGTCGCCGCGCGTGGAGCTGCCCGCGTTTGCCGCGCCGGCCAAGGCGCGCCTCACCGTCACCTCCCTCGACGGTAACGCGTATCTGCTCGCCATCGCGGCGATCGGCGGCGAGCCGGGCGGAGGCGTCGTCGTCGTGGGCCGCCGCGCGGAGCGACTCGATACCAGCCTCGGCGACGGCGCCGGCCTCGTCGTCGTCACCGGCGATACCGTGCGGTTCTCGACGCTGCCGGCGACGCCCGCCGGCGACTGGGTCGCCGCGGCGGCCGCGGGCGTGCGGGACATCGACGGCGAGCCGTGGCGGCTGCGCAGCCTCGGTCGTCTCGGCAGCGACACCGCGTGGGCCGTGGTGCGCATCGCCGACGCGGCGGTGGAGCGGCGGGCGGCCACGCGCGCGCTCGTCGGCATCGGCGCGCTGGCGCTCGTCGCGGCGGCGTCGCTGGTCGCGCTGCTGACGCGCGGCGGCTCGCCGTCACCGCGGCGGACCGCGGACGTTCCGTCCGCGACGCCGCCGGGGAGCCGCGAGCTGCAGGCGCTCTACGCCACCGCGGTCGCCATCGGCACGGGAGCCGAGCTCGAGTCGACGGCGACGCGGACACTCGAGGTGATCTGCGGCGTGGCGCGCGCCGACCTCGGCATGGTGTACCGCGTCGAGCAATCGAGCGGACGGCTCACGCTCGTCGCGCACCACGGCATCCCGGCGCGCTACCTGGAATTCTCACGGTCGCGCGACATCGCGCACACGCGCGTCGGCGACGTCGCGCGCACCGGCGAATACACGCTGGTGGATCTCGATCCCGCGCGCATCAAGGAGCCGACGCTGCGCGAGGCGGTGGCGAGCGAGGGCTATCGCACGCAGCTCGTGCTGCCGATCCCGGTGCAGGGGGCGACGTGGGGCGTCATGGCGCTCGTCTCGCGCGAGCGCCGCCGCGTCGACGCCGACGAGCTCACGCTCCTGCAGGCGGCCGCGCATCAGCTGGGGCTGGCCGTCGGCCGGGCCGCCCTGATCGGCGAGCTGCAGCGCAAATCGCGCCGGCTCGAGATGCTGACGCGTGTGGGCGGGCGGCTGGCCGCGACGCTACCGCACGCCGAGTTGCTCGAGCGCGTCACCGACGTCGCGCGCGAGATGTTCGATGCCGCCGTCGCGCGCTTGTGGCTGGTGGACGACGACGGCGTCACGCTCTCCGTCCGCGCCAGCGCCGGCGTGGACGTCGGCGGCGGCGCCGAGCGCATGCGTGTGGGCGAGGGGCTCGTCGGCCGCGTCGTCGCCACCCGTGCGGCGCTCGCCATCGCGGACCTCTCGAGCGACGTCCCGCTCATCAACGCGGAATCGCTGCGCGCGCGGGGGCTGGCCGCCTTCGCCGGCGTTCCGCTGCTCGTCGGCGATCGCGTGCTCGGCGCGCTCGCGCTCGGTCTCCGCGAGCCGCACGAATATTCCGCGGAGGAGCTGGAGGTCTTCGCGTCGCTCGCCAACGCGGCGGCGGTGGCGCTCGAGAACGCGCGCCTGCTGTCGAGCGAGCGGACGCGTCGCGAGCACATCTCGGCGCTGCTCGAGATCAACACCAAGATCGGCAGCATGATCTCGACCGAGGCGCTGCTGACCTCCATCGCGGAGGAGGCCGCGCGGCTGCTCGACGTCGACAACGCCGGCTTCCGGCTTCGCGAAGGCGACGAGCTCGTCATCGCCGGCCTCGCTGGCACCGCGCGGCAGACGATGAAGCGCGAGCGGATCCGGCCGGACGAGGGCATGAGCGGCGAGGTGTTCGCGACCGGGCGGTCGCTGCGCCTGGACGACATCACCGCGTTCCCCGGCGTGATCCCGGAGCACCTGACCGCCGATCGCGCGCTCGGCTACACGACCTACCTCGGCGTGCCGCTGAAGATCGGTGGGCGCGTGATGGGTGCGCTCAGCTTCCGCGCGCGGCGGCCGTTCAGCGCCCGCGACCAGGAGCTGGCGGAGGCGTTCGCCGGCCAGGCCGCGATCGCCATCGAGCACGCGCGGCTGGTCCACGAGGCCTCCGAGCAGGCCGATCGGATGCGCGCGCTCGCCGACCTCGCGCGCGTGTTCGCGGGCACGCTCGATCCCGACGTCGTGAGCGCGCGGATCGCCGACTGCGTGCGCAGCCTGTTCGCCTCCGTGTCGGCCTCGCTCTTTCGCGTCGAGCCGGGCACCGGCGCGCTCGTGCCCGTCGCCACCTCCACCGGCCGCCCGGCGCCCGTCCCGCCGGCACCCGTGTTGCCGCGCGGCGTCGGCGTCTCCGGCCTCGCCGTCGAGTCGCGGCGCGTGGTCGTCTCCGCCGACGTGTTCGCGGACCCCCACATCCAGAAGACCGACGAGCTGCGGGCGTGGGTCGCCGCCGTCGGGCATTACTCGGCGATCGCGGTGCCGCTCGTCGTCAACGACGTCGTGGTCGGCGTGCTGACGGTCAGCGGCGAGCGCGGCCGCGTCTTCGGCGAGGCCGACGAGCGGCTGGCGCAGACGTTCGCCGATCAGGCGGCGCTCGCGCTGGCCAACGCGCGCCTGTACGCGGAGTCGGCGCAGCGTCGTGCCGAGGCCGAAGAACTGGCGCGGCTGGCGCGGACGCTGAGCGAGTCGCTCGAGGTCTCCGACGTGGCCGAGCGCACCGTCGAGAGCGTGCTGCCGCTGTTCCGCGCACAGTCGTCGATGGTGCGACTGCTGCAGCCCGACGGCTCGCTGTCCGCGCTCGCCCTCGGCGGCCGCTTGCGCGAGTCCTTCGACGCCGGTCACGTGCTGCCTCCGGGCGTGGGCGTGCTCGGACGCGCCGTCATCGAGGGTGGCCCGGTGAGCACGGCCGACGCGCTCGCCGACGACATGACGTATCTGTCCGACGATCTCGAGGCCAATTTCCGCGCCTCGGGCGAGGTGGCCGTCCTCGCGGTGCCGCTGCGCGCCAAGGGCGTGATGATCGGCGCGCTCGGCATCGCCGACCGCCGCGGCCGCGAGTTTACCGACCACGAAGCGGCGTTGCTGCAGGCGTTCGCCGACCAGGCGTCCCTCGCGCTGGAGAATGCACGGCTGTTCTCGATCGAGCGTGCCCGCCGCGAGCAGATCGCGACGCTCGCGGACATCGAGCGCGAGCTGGCGGCGGTGCTCGACCCGGCGCGGCTCCCCGCACTGATCGTCGAGCGCGCCACCGGTCTCTTCAAGGCGAGCGGCGCGCTCTGGACGCTCGAGGAGGATCGCGGTCTCGTCCCGCGCGCGTGGATGGGCCAGGATCTCGCCGGCGAGCGGCTGGCGCCGGGCGAGGGCTTCGCCGGGCTCGCCGTCGCCGAGCGCCGCGGCCTCCTCAGCAACGACTACACGCGCTCGCCCCACGCGGCGCGGCGCTTCGTGACGGCCGGCGTGCGCAGCGTCATCGTGCAGCCGCTCATCCTGCGCGACCGTGCGCTCGGCGTGCTGACGATGAGCCGGGTGGGCGACGCCGCCGAGCCGTTCGGCGCGGAGGATCTCGCGCTGCTGCAGGGTTTCGCGGCGCACGCGGCCACCGCCATCGAGAACGCGCGGCTGTACGAGGAGGCCACGCGGTACGCCCAGCGGCTGCGCGCGCTCGAAGAGGTCAATCGGCTGGTCTCGTCCTCGCTCGAGCCCGACGAGGTGCTCGCCAACCTCGCGCGCGCGATCGCGCAGTTCTTCGACGCGGCCTTCGTGAGCGTGTGGGGGCTCGACGAGACGACGGGCCGGCTGCGCCGCGCGCTCACCCACGGCGATGCCGGCGTCGCCTCGCAGCTGCACCAGGAGCTCTCGCCGGGCGAGGGCGCCGTCGGCTGGGTGGTCGAGCACCGCGAGCCCATTCTGTGGACGGACGTCGCGACGGATCCGCGCATCATCGACGCGCCCGCGCTGGTGCGCGCGGGCTTTGCGTCGTTCACCGCGTACCCGATCGCCATCGGCGAGCGCGTGCTCGGCGCGTTCGCGGTGCATCGCACGACGTCCTGGGCGGCGACGCCGGAAACGGCGTCGCTCATGGGCTCGCTGGCCGCGCAGGCCGCGGTGGCGCTGGAGAACGCGCGGCTGTACTCGGAGACGACGCGCCGGCTCGCGCAGACGCGCGCGCTGCTCGAGGTCGCGGAGATCCTCAACTCCACGCTCGACGCGCGCCAGCTGCTCAAGCGGCTGGCCATCAAGGTCGCGCAGGTCTGCGGGGTCGATCGCTGCTCGATCGAGCGCTGGGAGGGCGACCGCGTCGTCCCGCTGAT
>Ga0209266_1001036_pt1 | contig 19308 bp, 14 predicted proteins | sample GraSoiAngelo_132_FD_185889 | JGI IMG/M metagenome (GOLD analysis project Ga0209266, IMG submission 185889) | Grasslands soil microbial communities from the Angelo Coastal Reserve, California, USA - 14_0929_02_40cm (SPAdes) (version 2) | ecosystem: Environmental > Terrestrial > Soil > Grasslands ...
TGCATGGCCGCGCAGTGCATTGGGAAAACGTTAGCCATCCCGGGAACTGAATGGAGAAAAGAATCGGCGGGATATCTTAGGAGAGCATCCTGCTGATATTGGGTCGTTCTGGATTGCTCCACTTCTGTAGCAGCAGGATCTGTGCTCGTTACCATTTCTCGGCCAACTCTCTGGTCGAAACTTAGGGGCAGGAGAGATCCTTGCGGATCATAAAGAGAAATCGACTCTTGTTCGCTGATTGTAAGGTCTCGCAGTTGTGATACTCGCGCAAAATGTAATCCGCGACCGGATCGGTTGTAGTTGCAAACAACGGAGTCCCAGGCCAAGAACGAGGAATTTTTTCCGCAAATCCAGGCTCAAACAAGATCACTCGTGCCTGTTTCGAAGAGAGTTGCGACACGAGTTCGTCAGCTTGCAGTCGTGTGTGCATTCCGGGCTGAAAGTATTCGTAGTGGGTGGGGCTGTACGTAGCCGTGAGATAGTAATAAAGCGGCAAATAAGGATAGACCAGAACGCTTTCGTTCCGCAGCACATGCGCCTGAACGTAGTTTACGACGGTGTCGTTCGCGGGAACCGTGATTTGTCCTCGACGGGTCGTCACGTTGTGTTGCGCACTGACCGCGCGGACTAACAGTGCCATCCCAAACAGCGCAAACGCGATCGCGATGTAAGCCTTTAGCCAGGGCCTTACGGTTGTGTAAATTCGTCCCGGAATATCTCTGCCGTCGATCATCCACGCGAGCACCAATGAAAGCAGCGGAAGCAGATACATGAAGTGGATAACATCCGCGCGGCCGATCACGATGGAAAGAAGTAGCCCACCTAGGGCCGCGGTGGTCAATACGTAGTAGTTGGCCTTCGATTCCGGCGCTTGCCGTCGCAGGATCTGAACCAGCCAGTACACCAGCATTCCAACTGCGGTAATGGGCAACATTGGAACCAAAAAGCAAGGGCTCAGGGCGATAACTGTAACTACGCGAGCTGCCAACGGAGCACCTGCGAACAGTGTTCGGCGCGTCTCTTCCGACCAGTTTTGATATCCATAAGGCACATGATTTGCGAGTGAATAGTGCCGCAGCGGCCAAAACCAATCTGCGAACATGAACGACAAGCTGTGCTGTGAACCAAAATAAGCCAAGGTCGGGATGAACGGCCAGACGAGCCCGATCGCGAAATAAACAATTTCAGCTCTTGTTAGGATAAGCCCACCCATCAAGTGAATGGCGAACAAGCCGGCGCACAAACCGAGTAAGAGTCCAGCACCTTTCGACTGTTCGAAAAGAAAAGTCAGTGCAATGAATGATCCGCCTGCAAAGGCCCATGCGCTACCGCGTGTCTCGATCAGCCTCACAGCACAGTAGACTGAAAGGCAAGCCCAAAGCGTGCTGTCCCAGTTATGCAACACCAGGAAACGGTAGGGGAGGGTGCTCAGAGTAATTATCGCCGCAACGAATAGGGCGCTGCCGCGGGAGCAGACGCGCCGGCACAGCACATAGGTAATGGCCGAAAATGCTGCACCAAATATCACCAACGCCGTCCGCGCGACAATGATCGAGCTGCCGAAGATCTTAAAAATCAGGGCGAGAAAATAATACGAGCCCGGAGTAAAGAATGAGAAGAAATCGCGGTACAGCACCTCGCCACCCAGAATGCGTTGCGCCCCTTGCAAGACGATGCCCTCATCAGGCTCCATCGCGGTGTAGCGGCGAAACACAAACAGGTACGCGCAGGCGGCAACGAAAACTGTCAGCGCCACAGCCCTTTCAGTACGCGAGCCTTCAGGAATGAAGATGCCGAGCAATTCGGCTCTCGGGCATGAATCGCGTTTGGCTGTAAGCACCTCCCGGTTAATATCATTGGAAACGACCATGCGAGAGCAGGAGCAAAAAATCGAGCGCCAGCGATTCGCTTTCCAGTCACTTGCGCTGCTCAAATCGGTCACCGTACATCCAGTGCAAGCTGGTAGCCAATCAGCCACTTACGTACCTAAGGAAAGCCTGAAGGCGAACTGTTGGAGCATGCCTCTAGGCAATTCAATCGCCGGTTTTTGACACTTTCCAGAACCAGGCGAGCAGCAGGATTGTCTCCATTTGTATACCATTTATTCTCCCCAATTGGGTGGACGTTCGACTGCGAGTATCAGGTAACTATGGGGGTTAGTTGAGTCCGATCACCATATCGGCTCATCGGGGCTGGCACAGCGATCTGGATTGGGTCTGGCACCCTAACTGCGTACCTCTTTCTTGCTGGGCATAAATTGCCTCTCCGAGTGTCCTGATCATGGCCTCAACTCGAAAGATCTTCCTCAACTCATTATCATCGAGCAAGAGCTCTGTTTCAACGGGCGCCAAGGATATCGCTGCTCTGGACGCTGATTGCCCAAAAATTGTCAACTATTTTGGTGGGTTTCCGACGCACAAGCCAACACCAACCCGCACACCGGTCTCGAGGGGGGAACCGTTGGTCAGTGGTCAGATCTTGATGCGATTAAAGCATGAATTTTGATTCTAAAGCCACGGCAGACGAGATTTCAGCGCTTTCGACAATCGTCGCGCCAGAATTGGCCGCGGAGGCGATCCAAATTTCCGTGGTGATCCCGTGTCTCAATGAGGCGAAGTCCATCGCATTCTGCATCGATAAGGCTTTCGCCGCATTTCGAAGGTTATGCATTTCCGGCGAGGTTGTGGTATCAGATAACGGTTCCACTGACGGCTCCCCCGAGATTGCCGAACTCCATGGCGCTCGGGTGGTGCACGCCGTCTCCAGAGGGTACGGCAGCGCCTTGCGCAGAGGAATTGAAGAAGCTAAAGGGCAGTTCATTATCGTTGGCGATGGCGATGACAGCTATGATTTCTCGGAAATAGACGCGTTTGTAGCCAAGTGGCATGAGGGGTACGAGTTCATTATTGGCAATCGATTCCTGGGTGAGATCAAGACCAGCGCCATGCCATGGCATCATAAGTACATCGGAACCCCCGTGCTCTCTGCAGTTGTGAATCTGTTTTTTCGAGCTGGTGTGGGAGACATAAACTGTGGTTTGCGCGGTTTCACGAAGCATCTCGCAAATCGTCTTGATTTCCGGACCACCGGCATGGAGTTTGCGTCTGAATCCTTGATCAAAGCCGCCAAGCTTGGCGTCCGATTGACCGAGGTTCCGATCACGTTGTGGCCTGACAAGCGTGGGCGGCCTCCCCATCTTCGCAGCTTCCACGATGGTTGGCGGCACCTGCGCTTCATGTTGTTGTGTGCACCGAATTGGCTGTTTCTGCTTCCCGGTGCCTTTCTGTTTGCCCTTGGACTTGGGCTGGTTTTCTGGCTCTTTCCCGGACCGCGTCAGGTGGGGAAAGTTATCTTTGACATCCACACAATGCTGTTCGGGATGATGTTTGCGCTTGTGGGCGCTCAGATCATAACAATTGGCATGTTTGCAAAGGTGTTCAGCTACTCGGAAAGATTTGCGCCGAATCAACTCTCTTTGGAAAGATGGCTCAAACGCTTAAAGCTGGAACACGGCCTTATTCTGGGCGCCGGCCTTGCCCTTAGTGGTTCCGCGGGCGCCTTCTATCTCCTTTGGAAATGGGCGGCCAGCGACTTCGGCCACTTCAACGATCTGCGATCCGTTGTTTTCTTTTCGCTATGGTTCTTCATCGGTGTGCAAATGATTTTTTCTTCTTTCTTCCTTAGCATGTTAGGAATTAGCCGTGGAACCTACATCGGCGACTACGACAAGGACCGATAACGTCCGCTGAGCGTTCGCAGATCAACGAAGGCATGGAGCTCCAAACGAGAAAGTTCTCTTTGATTGGCAAGGTCCACGAGAGCCTTGTTTTCGGCCGCCGAGTCAGAGTTTTAGCTCGCCATCTAGCTGCTCTCATCCCGGCTCGGGCACGCATCCTCGACATCGGTTGTGGAGATGGAATGATCGACCGCCTCATTATGGAACAGAGGCCTGATGTGTCCATCGAGGGTATTGACCCACTCGTCCGCCCCAGCACCCATATTCCTGTTAGGTCGTTCGACGGTGAAAGAATTCCTCATTCCGATTCTAGTTTTGACGCTGTCATGTTTGTGGACGTCCTTCATCACACATCCAACCCATTGCTCCTTCTGAGGGAAGCGGTTCGCGTTGGCAGGATGATCCTGATCAAAGATCACCTTCGTAATGGCCTGTTGGCGGGCACGACTCTGGGCCTTATGGACTGGATAGGCAATGCTCGTCATCGCGTGGTCCTCCCGTACAACTATCTGTCAAAATCAGAATGGGAGGCGGCTTTCGACGATCTGGGTTTGCGGGCAAACCACATGAATTTGTCATTGGGGCTGTATCCGCCTCCGCTGTCCTGGATTTTCGAACGCGGGCTCCACTTCGTTGCAAGTTTCGACAAGACTTGAAGATAAAGCCAGAATGTCAGACCTCCTTTAGCAGGCTGAACTTCGGTGCAACAAGCGCCATGTTTGTCGACAGAAAATAGATCCGAATCTTGGAATAGATGGAGGACATCATTTGGGACTTAGTCGCGGTGGCTTCTCGTCCGCGTCGAGCAGCCATACCTGCCTGTCTCTGAAGTAGTCAATCAACTCCTGATTTCTTAACCCCATGTCGCGTGCCCACACGACAGGAGCATGATCAATATCGGCCTCGTTGTAGACCCATTCCCAGTTCCGATTATGCTCTGGGCCGTAACGCACGATGATTAGATGGTGCCCTCCGCGTGCGTTCACCTCTGAGACTATGCGTGCTCGATCCAGCAGTTGAGGGCCCAACGCACCCGTCGCTGCCCAGATCGGCGAAACAAGGCGGAGGTGAAGAGGTGAGGCAGCCAAACGCAGAAACAGGAGCACCACTGCAATTATGGGAACCACACGCACGACGAAGACTCCTGCTTTTCGTCGCTGCCAGTGCCATCTGCGGACCCGTTGCATCGCTCCCAACACCAGCGCGTATATCGCAGCCGTAAACGGCGCTGCGTAATGCGGGCTAAAATAGACGGTCAGTATAAAGCCAGTAAACCCGCTCAGGCATACCAGCAGCAAAAAGAGCGTTCTAGGACTGATGTCTCGGAAGGACATACCACTGGGAAGGGTGCAAACGCTGATGCATAACGGCAGGGTCAGCAACGGCCCCAGAAAGAACGTCCAGAGGTTAGCCATCCGCATCAGAATTGTCCCGAAAGGATGTAGACGAGCAGATTGATAGTGCTCGAAAGCGTCGTAGGAATAAAAACTCTGCATTAGGGGATGATTGTAGTGAGGTGCAAGCCGAACCGGCTGCCAGGGGAATACAGGTATCGGATCATAAAGTTGCATGTTCGCAACGTAAGGCGGACGCAGCGGGCTGCCGGTCGTTCGCCAGTAGTAATACATTGTGGCTCCCGCCCCAATCGTCAGCACGACGCCGAGCGGCAAGATCACGGTCTTGAACTTCTGCGGCAGCGGTGACGAAGTCTTTCCCAATATCCAGAGCACCAGAGCGACCCCGGCCGGGACACAGAGAAATAAGCTCTCATAAGGCCGGCTGTTAATTAGGATCACCACTCCGAGCCCCATGATCGCCGCGTCGCGCACGCGTTGTCGGCGTTTAATTCGCGGCAAGGCTCCTAGGACCAGCGCCCCGCCGATAGCCGCTGCAGCTCCCCCCCAATAATGGTGTGCCCAATAACTAAATGTGCCCAGCAGTGGGATCGCCAGCATACCCCCCAGCAGGGCCCAAATGGGCGCGACCCAGGCTTGCAGCATCCAGCAAATCGCCGCACACATCATTCCGGCACTTAGCCACACACCCCAGAAGGGATTCCCGAAGAAAACCTGACCAATGGCGAGAATGACGCCTTGCGCCGGATAGTACTTCGAACAATACGTGGGTTTCCAATTGACGTGAAAAGTTTCGAAGTGCATCCACATCGGGTGAGTCGGATTGGTAACTCGTCCATGCGCGAACGTGTCCCCCATCAACAGATAGCTGAATTCGTCATGAAATCCCGGCGAGGGAATGCGCAGGATCGGGAGCGCCATCGCGTGCACTGCAAGAGCTGTCACTCCAACCGCCACAACCGCCATTCGCTGGCGGCGGGCAAGTCCGGAAAACGGCCTCTCCACTGCCTCAAAAAAACGGGATCCTGTCGTCGGGGCCGCGAAGGCAAAGACTACCGCTATCAGAACCAAGCCACACTCGATTAGAAACATGCAGTGAGATGCTCCGGGCCGGTTTCAATCATACTGATCACGTAGTAGCGTGCCTCCGCACCCACAACTCCTGGTTCGGCAGGTGAGCCCTTTGCCTTTTCTCGCCCAAGTATAGGGCCGCGCCCGGGATTTCGAATGCCATGTTACAGACGTTACGGCGGAACACAAATACGCTGATGTCAAATAGGCCGCGCAGATCTCGTGGCATATTTTCTGCAGCGGAAAATGCGGGACAATTCTAAGTGTTTAGCAAGCTGAATTTTTGCAGAAACCATGTAGGTCAGAAGATTTACCGGCCTCAAGTTCCGCATTCATTCACTCCGCTCACGATAAGGTTCTGGTCTGCGGGCTCCAATCTCGATTCCGAGCTACTCCGAGCCCTGGTGCGCTCTGTAACCCGGGCAACCCACGAACTGAGGTACAGCAAGGCCGCAATTACGAGCAGCGAGCGAATCCCCGTCCACAGCGACATGGACTCGAGCATTCCTCCGATCATTGCTCCCATGAGATTTGAGCCCAATGCCTGGGCACGAAAGCCGTCCGCCGCAAAGCTCCGGATGAACACGACGCCGGCAAAAAACACCGGAAGACATAGCACCAGGGTCGAGGTCAGCGCCTTCATCCAGAGCGCCGGAAACAACAATTTCTGCAGCGGGATGAAGTAGCTTAGTGCGATCGTCGCGAAAATTCCCGCATAAGCGATGCTGAGCGGAAATCGAGGCACAAACTGTACAAGGACGTTGGCCGCTACGATCAACAAGAGCAACCCTCCGATAACAACCGAATTAACGAGCCAAGTGGTTCCAAACAAGAGCGCCATCTTGCTGACGATCTGCGCCTCGAGCAACATGAACCCGGCACCCAAAAAAAAGAAGTGCCAGCGCGGGGAAGAACCCGCAGCCGCACCAATATCCCGCAGGAGCACCCAGCAGAGTAGTACAAGAGTGACCGAAATCACGACAACCGATAATGGCAGACCGGGCTCGTGCTGATAAAAATACGGCCAGTCATCCGTGGTTAGGGTGGCGGGCACCATATTGAAGCCGCCGTGCTGGGATACAAAAGCTGCGAGTCGCGGTTCCGCTAGAGCTTGAGCAACGTGCGACTCTGACCCGGTGATGAAAAACCGTCCCCAGTTTGTGAGCGAGTTAGGTTGGATTTCTAGCTGTACCGGAGCGCGCCCAAAGACGCTGCGCAGCACGCCATCTAACCGGCCGGCAATCCACGGAGTCATAACCTGGAACTTGACGATGAAGATTCCATCTGCCCGCAACAGTTGCTTGGCTGCCTGAATTGCTTCCAGCGTATATACGTAGTTGTCAACCCGTATATTAGTAAAATGGGAGCTGTTGGTATGCGAATCGAGAAGGGAAAAAACAATCAGGTCGAAATGTTCGCGGCTGTTCTGCACATAACTCCGTGCGTCATCCCGAACCGCCCGAACGCGGGGTGAAAGGTAAGGCTTTTCAAGGTGATACTTCTCCCCCAATTTCAAAATCAGCGGATCGATCTCTACTGCCGTGACCTGGGCTGCGCCGTTCCGGAGCGCAGCGGCTACGTCATTGCCCATTCCTGAACCCAGGACTAGCACCGACGGAGGTTTTGGATAGAAATGGTATGGAAGGTTGTAAGCATTCCATTCAATTGGAATCTTCTCGAATAGCCTTGGATGAGACATCACGAACTCAGGCGAAAGATCGACGATTTGCTGAAACCAACTGTCGTTCGTGCTCAGATCGTATCCGATGATTTTCCCGGCATCATTTCGGGGGGATAATGTCAGCTTCTGGTACGGTGACCAATAGACCGTGCCGTGCTGCTCAATACCGAGACTCAGCAGGCCAACCATGGCCATAAAAGCGAGGGCCGTCAACCAGCGCAGCCGCGGCAGCTTCCATAGCAAAAAAACCATCGCCAGGCCCGCGACCAGGAACCACATCACCGGAGGCTGATAGAAAAAGCAAAGAAGCGTATACAGCAGGATTCCCAGCAAACTGGCTAGGATGTTGAGGGTGTAAGCAAGAATCCCGTTGCCGGAGTTTTCGAGATACCAGCCTACAAGCTGACCGAGCGGAACCAACGAGAAGCAAATCAGGCTGAAGGTGGGTACGATAACCGCGATGGCCGCCGCAAGCAACGGAAACGAGAACTCTGCCGGCGCACCCCACAAATTACTTTCAGAACTCGCGCCCACAAATGCTGGAATTGATCTCATCAGCACTCGCAACCCTGGCCAGGGAAGGGTGACAATCAGCGTGAGAGCAAGTAGAGGAACAATCATGGCCAGCAAATTTGCCCGGCGCCGCGATAGATAGCATCCCAACCCAAAGCCCAAGAAGCAGGCGACCAACACGAAGTTCTTGAAGTAGGCAAATATGCGAATTTCGGAGGAGATCCACCGAATCATCAATAATTCGAAGAACAGGGAAAGCAAGCTCCACAATGCCAGTTGCCACCACGAGAAGCCCCCCAGAGCCTGCGCCGAAAATTCCCATTTCTCATTCCATCGGGCCAGGGCCCCGGTATCGCCCCTCCCCTTGGCGTGGAACAGACTGACGACATAGGCGTTCGCCAGGATCAGCGCAACTACGACACAGCCAAAAGCAGCAATTAAACCCCAGTAGCCAGATTGGGTACTGGTCCGGTCCTGGCCCAGAGCGGAATTAGCAAGACAAAACAGAATTCCGACCGTTAGCGATAATTTACGCATGTAATCACTCCGGTTGTAGTCTCCCCCGCATACTGCACCAGCCTCGGAGGCCTCTCATCCGCGTCCAACAGCCACACACGACGATTTCTAAAGTAGTTGATTAACTCCTGGTTCCGGTCTGCACCCATATCACGCGCCCAGACTACTTTCGAGTTGTCGATCCCGGCATCGTTATACACCCATTCGGCAAAAGCATTGTGGTCCGGACGATAGCGCACGATCACGAGCTGGTTCCCAGGAAGTTGCTCGAGCTGAGATAGGGTAGTTGCGCGTCCGAAACTGTTTGGGCCGCGCTGGTCCCAGGCCGGCACGTGAGACTGCGAGAGCGGAATGTGCAGCGGCCCAGCCAGGCCCACTGCGAGGAACATGATGGCACAAACAGCGGGAATGGCGCGGGTTATAAAAAGTCCTGCCGACCTGTTCCATGGTCGCCAGAAGCGAAGGCGCTGCACGGAAAGTAATACGAGTGCAAGTACTACGCTGGTCAGCGGGGCTGCGTAATGAGGTGAAAACAGCGTAGCCTCAAGACCCACAACACCTACCACAAATGTAAAGAAAACCGCGATCAGGAAGCGCGTCTGCGCGCTGATACGCCGCCAAGTGATGCCATACGGCAAGACAATACTCAGCATCAGCGCAGGAAAAGTAAGAGCGGGTCCGAGAAAGAACCTCCATAATCGAACTGATCGGCTGAGTACAGCGTACAGAACTCCCTGCCACGAGCGATTGGACATGAAACCCTGGATTTCGTCGCTATAAGCATCCTGCATAACCTTATGGTTATAGGCGGGAAGCTGCCTCAGAGGTTGCCAAATCAAGTACGGCAACGATGAATATGTTTCTCGCTCCACTTGATAGGGCGAGCGAAAAGGGCTGCCGGTCACGCGCCAAAAGTAATATCCAGTCGTGGCGCAACCGAGCATTAGCGCGAGGCACAAAGGTATTATTGCGCGCAGCAGTTTGTCTCGCAAAGTTGGTCCAGACTTGCAGGACAACCACGTGAGCAATGCAATCCCAACAGGTAGGCTGAAAATGAAACCTTCATACGGACGGCTGTTCGCGAGGATCGCCAGTCCCACCCCCATGGCTATCGCGTGGCGGAGATGTAGGAACTGAGTAATTCGTGGGAGCGCGCCTATCACCAGTGCTCCTCCAATGGCCCCCGCTGCGCCACCCCAGTAGCTGTTCGCCCAATAACCCAGCACTCCGAACCGAAGAACCGCCAGGAATCCGCCGAGCAATGCCCATCCAGCGGACAACCAACCCTGCAGCATCCAACAGATTGCGCTGCACATTAGTCCAGCGCTGAGCCACACCCCCCAGAAAGGATGCCCGGCGATGATTTGGCCCGCTGCTAGAATCAATCCCTGCGCAACTGGTGTATAGCACTGATAAGTGGGTTTCTGGATCACGCTGAAGGTCTCGAAATGCACCCACATCGGGTGAGTTGGATTTGTGACTCGGCCGTGAGAAAAGGTATTCGCTATGAGGAGATATCCGAATTCATCATGAACGATTGGTTCCGGGACATGCAGAACGGGCAGAAGTGCAATCCGAAGAAGCAGTGCCGCGAATCCCACCACGGCCACGCTAAGCCTCCGTTCTTCCGCCAAGCGCGAGAGGCTCTGTTCCAAGCGGTCGAAAAACTGTGAGCAGACTGTCGGTCGTGCGAAGGCGACTACCACAGCGAGCGCCAGCAGAATGGACTCAATCAAGAGCATTTGTTGATACTCTAACTATCATTTCTGCGAAAACACTCCCGCAATTGACACATCCTCAGCCTGTATCTTGGGCAGGTTGCCTCCAAGTACCATGAGTGAGCTACCAGGTATGGGCAATTTCCCCCAAGTTTTTTGCTCCAGGCATGATAACCGATAGAGCAGCTCGTTAGTCCAGGCCGCGGGTATCTCAGGTGGCTCTGGTTGGGTCCTGAAGATTCGTTCTGCAATTCGAGTTGCGATCTTCGCCGGGAATAGCCATTGGAAGAAGTATCGTTCGCTTTCGATGTGTAAACCTGCTTGTGATGCTAGTCTCCGAAAACTCTCCTTCGTGTAGCGTGTGTGGTGTTGGTTAATCATGTCATGCGTGGTCCAAAGCAGCATAAAGGCCGGAACAGTGATCAGGAGAACGCCACCAGGATCGAGAAGCTGCAGTGCATATCGAATTGCTCGAACTGGCTCCGGAATATGCTCCAGCACGTCCAGCATCAGAATGAGCGGAAACTGCCGGTCAAGCCTGAGGCACTCGTCGAATGTGCCGACGTGAATACGAGAACGATGCTTCCCAAAGTCATTGACCAGAGGTCCAGATGGCTCGACTCCTTCAACGTCTCCGAATTCAAGAAGGCGATCAAAAAACAGGCCGTCACCGCAGCCCACGTCGAGAATTCTGCCCCATCCTCCCACGGGCTGGTTGGTGCGAATGACGTCTAGCAGCATTTTTTCCCGGGCACGCCACCACCAATGGCGCTCGTACACTTCGCGATAAGCCTTGCCGTAGTCTGCTCGCACAATCAGAGTATAATTTTGCGTTCCCGCTCAGTGCCGCCCGTTTCTAGAGGCCTTTGGGATGCAAACTCGTATTCCGCCGCGTCCTTTCTATACGGGTCGGAAGATTCTCCACGAATGATTCTGCTGATGACGTAGTGCGGGCGCGCTTTGATTTCTTCGTATACGCGCCCCACGTATTCTCCAATAATTCCTAGGAAAAGTAGTAGAACACCTGAGAGAAAACTGATCAGGAAGACCAAAGCAGTGAAGCCCACCGGAGATTGTTCCAGAAAAACTTTCACATATAGTGCGTAGACTGCGTACAACGCCGACATCCCAATTGCGAGAACACCAAGGATTGTCGCAGCCCGGAGTGGGACGATGGAGAAAGCGAAGATTCCATCCGAAGCCAGCTTGAGCAACTTCAGCAAGCCATACTTGCTTCCGCCCGAGTGCCGTTCCCCGCGTTCAACAGGAATGCCTATTTGACGGAATCCCACCCAGCTTCGCAGGCCGCGCAAATAGCGGTGATGCTCTGGCATACGCCGCAACTGCTCCACAACGCGGCGTGACATCAAACCAAAGTCGCCAGCATCGAGAGGCAACCGTGTTTCAGACAACATCGCCTGGAATCGATAGAAGAGGAAATAGCATAGCTTAAGCCACCAACCTTCCTTTCTGCGTTTGCGTGTCGCATAAACAACGTCGTATCCTTCGTCATAATGTTGGAGAAAGATAGGGATGACTTCCGGCGAGTCTTGCAGATCGCCATCCATAAGCACTACTGCATCGCCGGATACATGATCGAGAGCCGCCGTAAGCGCGGCCTGATGGCCGAAGTTGCGGGAAAGAGAAATTACTAAAATCCGGGCGTCGGCATTGGCGGCTTTGCCAAGGATCTCGAGAGTACGGTCTGAGCTTCCGTCGTCAACGAAAATCATCTGATGCGGCCCGCCGGCGATGTTGTCAAGCACATCGCGCGTTCGGCGAAGAAACTCCGGGAGCACCGCCTCTTCATTGTGGACAGGCACAGCTAACGAAAGATGAAGTCGCGGACTCATCTTTTTCGCCCCTTGAAATAGATCATATTCCATAGGGTTGCCCCAAATGCGGTGAGTGTGTAAGGCTCAAACGTAACTGGTTCAAAGCCAGGTGACAAGATCTCCCGCCATTCGTCCAACGAGCGGGCAAACTCGCCCCGATCCATGCGGGTTAGGAGCCGAGCAATCGAGCGACGCTCCGGCAACACCAGGTCTAGGATATGAATATGTCCATCCTCAGTTAAAAGCGTACTGAGATAAGACAGAATGCGCTGAGTGTCAGGTGTATTGATATGGTGAAAGAAGCTGTTTACAAAAATAAAGTCGAAATTGTGGCCAGCAGTGACGGCGTATCTTGTGACGTCAGCGGCAATGAACGTTCCCTTGTGATGTCGTTGCGCATACTCGATGTAGCTTGGGTTCCAATCAATTCCCATGTATTCAGAGTGCTCGAACCAATGTGCGTTCGTACCTGGACCGCAACCAATATCTAAAACTTGCCGTACCTGGGTCATGTCATTATGGGCAAGAATCGGTGCGAACTTGTCCTCCACGAACGGAGCCTGCCAGATCCGATAGGCCTGTGTATTCTCCATGATGCGGTCGGTTAGCTTCATTGTGCTCCTGTTGCCGGAAGTGACGGTTTCGCTTCCGATCGGAGAGCATAGGGCGCCAGCCGGGGAGGTTTTTCGTCGGCATCCATCAGCCAGACACGGCGGGTTTTAAAGTAACTGATCAGCTCTTCGTTTGAATATGGTCCCATGTCGCGTGCCCAAACGACCTTTGCGTTATCTATATCGGCCTCGTTGTAAACCCATTCCTGGAATTCACTGTGATCCGGTTGATAACGTACGATTATCAGATGTTGGCCGTCACGCGCGCTGAGTTGCGACTGGAGAGCAGCGCGGTCCTGGAGTTCTATTGCGGGAGAACACCAGGTTATCGGAAAAGGACCCGGGATAGGACGATGTAGCGCACCAGTAAGCGCGCGTATCGGGACAAGAATAACACATGTCGTTACGATGGCCCTTATCATTGCCAATCCAATGAGCTTTCCGCGCCGCTGCCAACTCATCAGATGTCTCATTGCCTGAAGTAACAGTGCATAGATTGCACAAGTCATGGGGGCGGGGTAATGCGGATTGAAGTACATAGGCAATAAAAGCCCTATTGTAGTGGCGCCACAGACCAGGAGCAGCAAGCGAGTCTTGGGACTAATGTTCTTAAAAGAAATACCGTAGGGCAGCACAATAAACAACATCAGCAGTGGAACAGTGAATATTGGTCCCAGAAGAAAAATCCAGAAAGTGTAGGCTTTACTTAGGGCAAGCAAAACAGGAGAAGAAGTTCCAGATGTGAAGTGCCTAATTCCCCAGCCCAGATAAAAGTTCCTCATTATAGCGTGGTGATATTCAGGCACAGGCTTGAGCGTTTGCCAAGGGAAGTAGGGCACCGGATTATAGATCTTTGTGTTGATCAGATAGGGCGTGTTAATGGGACTGCCGGTGGTGCGCCAGAAGTAATAGCCCATGGCCGCAATCGTAAACACCAAAACCAGACCTATGGGAACGACGATGTTCTGCAACGGCCGTTGCGGTTTTTCTTTTCCCAACATGAAAACGAGAAGAAATGCCGCGACGGGCAGACAGAAAAACAGGCTCTCATACGGTCGGCTATTGGCGAGAATTGCCAGACCCAAGCCCATCAGCAAGGAATCGCGTACGCGCTGATGCCGCTTGATCCTCGGCAAGGCCCCCAATACCAAAGCGCCTCCAATTGCCGGAACAGCACCACCCCAATAGCTGTTCGCCCAGTAGCTGAAGCTGCCCAATCGGACGACCGCGAGCAACCCGCCCAGCAGCGCCCAAGATGGTGGCAGCCAAGCCTGCAGCATCCAGCAGATTGCCGCGCACATCAGACCTGCGCTCAACCACACCCCCCAGAAAGGATGCCCAAAGATCACCTGGCCTGCAGCTAGAAACAGACCCTGTGCCGGATAGAACATTGAACCGTATGTAGGTTTTTGGTTGACGTAAAAAGTCTCGAAGTGAGCCCACATCGGATGGGTTGGGTTACTAAGGCGCCCATGAGCGAATGTGTCCGCCGCAAGCAGGTAAGCGAATTCGTCGTGGACACCGGGGCGTGGGATAGGTTCGACCGGCAGCAGCGCCAGGCGTACGACCAGCGCTGTAAGCCCAACCACGACAACCGAAAGCCCACGTCTGCGCGCGAGTTGGACAAAACCGCGTTCCAAAGGCTCGAGCCACCGCGCCCCAACATTCGGGAAAACAAAAGCAACCAGCACCGCCAGCAATATAAGACTCGCCTCGATCAGAATCACTTGAAACTCGCAGATGGCGCTCTCAGTTCCAGATGGGCGACAGAAGTGAGCCCCTTCTCAATTGACGAATAGGGCGAAAGTTTCGGCGGTTTCTCATCCGGCTCCAGCGACCAGACACGGCGGTCCTTAAAATACGCGACCACTTCTTTGTTCTGAGCTGCGCCCATGTCACGCGCCCACACCACCTTAGAGCCGTTGATATCGGCCGCATTGAACACCCACTCCCTAAGAACATCGTGATCCGGTCTGTAATGCACAATCACCAGATGACGTCCCGGTTGCCGCTCTAACTGCCGTAGAACTTGCTCACGCTCAGTATTGTGTACGTCTTCGGTGTAAGAAGTATGAATGACCGTGACCGGAACCGGAATGTGCAGACGTCCGGCAGCGGCGCGAATCGGTAAGAGAAGCAAGCAGACCACCGGTACTGCCCGCACCAGAAACAATCCAGTAGATTGACCATCCCACTTCCAGAAACGCACATAGCGCATCGCCTGGAGCACAATGGCATAGATTGCTGCGGTCAACATCGCAGAGTAATGCGCTGGCGGAATGTAGATTGGAAGTATGAGGCTAATCCCAGTTACGCCGCATACTAGCAATAGAAATCGTGTCTTCCGGCTTATGGATTTCAGCAGTGTTCCGCCCGGCCGAATTGCGAGCCACGCCAGTAAAGGCATCATCAGCACCGGCCCGAGATAAAAAATAAACTGTGGGAGTGGTTTCACCAAAATCCAACGGATCGGATAAAAATGGGCGTAGCGATATTGTCCGGCCACTGGCGGTCCCTGGTAGAAGTCTCGCATCACCGTATGGTGGTATTCCGCCGTGGGCATCAGCTTCTCCCAGGGAAAGTACACCAGGTGGTAATTAGCCATATTGACCTGGTACGGAATCCGGAATGGGCTTCCCGTAACTCGCCAGAAATAATAGCCTATGACACTGATCGTCAGTACCAATACGAGAATCAATGGAAAGAAAACGCGCCGCATGGATATCTGAAACGGCGGGCGATTCTTCCCCAACATCCAGCCGAGAAGAGATCCAGCGATTGGCAGACCGAAGAATAAACTCTCATACGGCCGGCTATTGGCTAGGATCGCCAGCCCAAGACCCATCACGAGAGCGTCACTCACATGCTGCCGACGCTTGATTCGAGGGAGCGCTCCGAGAACCAGCGCTCCTCCGGTGGCCGCCACTGCTCCCCCATAGTAAGTGTTCGTCCAATAGCTGAAGACCGCCAGGCGCATGATCGCTAAGAACCCGCCGAGCAGCGCCCAGCCGGCTGGAACCCAGCCCTGGAGCATCCAGCAGATGGCAGCGCACATCAGGCCCCCACTCAGCCACACTCCCCAAAAAGGGTGCCCAAAGATCACCTGCCCAGCAGCCAAGAATAATCCCTGTGCTGGATAATACATCGACGCATAAGTAGGCTGCTGATTAACGTGGAAGGTCTCGAAGTGCGTCCACATTGGATGGGTAGGATTAGTCACGCGGCCGTGCGCAAAAGTATCCGCAATCAAGAGGTGACTGAATTCGTCATGGATCGCAGGCTGCGGAACCGGCAAAACCGGCAAAACTGCTAGCCGCACGGCGAGCGCAGATAGGCCAACGATAGCCACAGCAGCGCTGCGCCGCCGAGCCAAGCGGAGAAATGTTTTCTGTATTTTCTCGAACCACGAGGCGCCAAGGCCCGGAGCGATATACGCCAGCACCACTGCAATCGCCGTGAGACAGATCTCGATTGCGGTCAGCATCGCGGCTATTCAATTCTCCAGATCACGTTGATAAGCCATTTTTTCTAGAACCTGGCGTCGGACATGCGCGAATAGAGCCAGCTACCTACGGATTTGACTTGATCTATCCAACTAGTAGTCCATCTGGTGTCCCACTCGTAATGTTTTTCCCACGTTGGGGACAGATACCAGACTTCTTGCAGCTTTCGCCAGTATCGAGTTCGTGTGGCAAGGTCGACAGTCGTTACACTGGCGCTCACCGGCAGGAAGTCCTGTGGTGGGTCGTGCGGCAGGCTGGAGCCATAGTGGTATTCCCACTGGATGTTATTTACCACACAATCCCAGTACGCTTTCGCCAGTCTTTCTTCAGCGATCCGCTGGCGACTGTTCCCTATGCTTGAAATATCCACGAATTCTTTCGGCATTTCTGGAGTAATGCGAGATATTGGACGGTATGAGAGCAAACAGAAGCCGACGACTAAAATGAGCAAAACTAACGCCTTGTCGAATTTCTGTCTGATAAACAGCATCGGCATGCCTCCCGTCGCAAGCGACACTCATTATCTGAAGGCAGCTAAACCTTACGTAGCTGTTCTTGCAGCGTTTCTTTCCAGCAAAACGGTTGTAGCGTCACTATAAATTACATTCCATTGTGAATCGTGCTCAAGCACATACGTAAGCGCGGACTCGCTATATCCGCCTGGTTGGGGGAACAGCACATAACGGATCTTATATTTGTCCAGAATTGACTTTGATTGCGACAGGTTCAGCAAGTCCAAGTAATCCTTCAGAACGCCAGCATACTCGTAAATATCTACGCGGCTATCAATAAACACTTTGAGGTCTCTATCATTCCAGGCCAGATAGCCGCCCCATAAATAAAAGTTCAGTACCGGACCGTCGGGCGGATGAGCCTTCAAATATGTAAGGGCCTGCGTGGGATATTTTTCTGAGATCGACCTCTGCATTTCAGCGGAAGTGGGCCAATAGTGAATGATGCTGCCTATCATAAGGCAAATCACCAAGGCATTGATCAGCGGCGTGTCGGCTTTAGGCCGGTATTGTGGCACGAACTCCAAGATCCTGGTCAGCACCGGCGCAATCACAATTGCCAACAGGAAGAGAAAGCGGACGTAGGTCAGCCCGCTGTAGAGCGCGAAGAGTACCAGACCGAGCTCAGCGAGCCGCCAGCGCGTGCGCCGTAGCAGAGCCGTGACTAGCAGTGTGAGCAGTAGCGCGAGCACGAACTTGCCCCGCAGGTCGTGAAAATCAACTGAAACCCATTCGGCCACGTGCGAAATATTCAGTTTCTGGCGAAACGCCATGTCGAAGGGATAAAAGACGAGGCGAGACCCGAAGGGATTAACAAACAACGCTGCCACGCTGGCAAGGCCCGTGACCGCCAGCTTTCCCATTTGCGATGGCGTCCACCGCTGCGCATCAACACGTCCCCAGCTTCCTTGCGCAAAACCTGCGGCAGTAATAATTGAAAACACAATCAGACCCAACGACCAAGACCCGTGAGTATTGGCCCACAGGCAGAACAGCGGAGGTATTAGCCAGAGCGGCGCGTTCCCTTTTTGCCGGAAGCGCTGGAGAATAACCAGCAGCAGAACTAGGTAGAGATACCCAAACAGTATGGTGCGCGGCCCAAACGAAACCGAAGCGATGAAGGTGAGAAAACAGCACGCCACAATCGCTGCCTTGAAGTGCCGCGTCTCCATATATGACAGATAAAGTAGGCCCAGAAAAATAAGCGAGATCGTGGCGAACATCACGGCATCCATTCCTCCCAGTCCGCCCGCGCGCCACGCCAGGTAGTAGGGAATTTCCGATAGCCACTCGTGATTAATCCATGGCTGCCCTACGACCGTGAAGGAGTACATATCAGCGCGCGGGAATTGATGGTGCTGAAATAGATATTCCGCATTGCGCAGATGCCACCAAATGTCCGGATCGACCACGCTGCCGCGAGTCATGATGAACTCGAGCGTTACCAGCAAAAACGCCAGCATGGTTAGAAAAGAAAATGCGCGGCGCATTTGGGTCGATAGCCGCCCTGCGGACGACATGGATTTTCCCAACGTCGGCGGAGCAGCTATCCCGTGATAGGAGGCCTTTTCTGTATCCACGGCTGCGCTGTAGTAAACCGTTTGAACACCGAATTGGTGGGTGGGTGCCACTGCAAAGTAATGCTTATCATTACCATTGGTGCAATCCTGGTGCCAATAACTGGCGCGATGCCTACTAAGTATCTGACGAGGCAGTGCACATCTCGCCCTAGCTAAATTGGATACAGCGGCCCAAAAAACGTCTGAATCAACCACTCCCCGGGCGACCAGCCTGTTAACAACCGTTATCAGCTTTTCGGATCGTATACAGCCGTTCCAATCGAGCCTGGGGAGCCGGATCTCAACATTGCCAGGGGCCTTCGCCCTGCATTTATCACCCTGTTTCCCCAATAGGTGCATTGTTTTTCAGGTTTGACGCCCGACCCCCCTGGCATCTGGCAAAGTTACCAACAAATTACCTGTTGACTTTTTGGAATCCTGTGTGCAAACTGTGCACACTGCGGAGATGGGAGCTTTCGCGTCCGCGCTGGTTTCTCCCTTGTATCTTCCGCGGCCTCCTCCTAGCTGGCACCGACGATGGGTCTGTTTTCTGGTCCCAACGGGCGAGCTCCAGTGAAAACACATAAATTTTGTTTGTAGTGATGCTCGTTCGCAGACTGCGTCCCAGCAGATGACCTGTCTGGGGTCTTTGCCGTCTCGCAGCGAGGGGCCCCTGGGAAAATTCGCGGAGGGATACT
>Ga0209266_1001050_pt1 | contig 19145 bp, 16 predicted proteins | sample GraSoiAngelo_132_FD_185889 | JGI IMG/M metagenome (GOLD analysis project Ga0209266, IMG submission 185889) | Grasslands soil microbial communities from the Angelo Coastal Reserve, California, USA - 14_0929_02_40cm (SPAdes) (version 2) | ecosystem: Environmental > Terrestrial > Soil > Grasslands ...
GGTGAGGGCGGCACAGAAGAACCTGCCCTACCTTATATAAGCGGCGCAATCAGCCCAACCGGCCCCAGCCGCAACGGATTCACGACCTGTCACGTAATATTTTGGGGGATGAATGAAATGAACCCGCTCATGTTGCAGTTGCTGGAATGGGTCTCGGACTGCCCGCGAAGCTACGCTGAGACGATGGAAGCTTGGCGGAGTAGTTGTCCGCGCCTCACGACATGGGAAGATGCATTGATCGTTGGTCTGGTCCAGGTTGAGTGGGATGGAGATGGTGCGCACGACTTGATCGTGAGCCTTACCGCGCTCGGCAGATCAGCGCTCGACGCGCGTGATCAAAAGAAAGCAATGAGAGTTAGCGCCGGGGCGTCCGGGACTACGCCGAGGTAACCGAGGCACTGCCTCAAATCAACAACTTCCAGCCGAGGCACCCGAGGCACCTCGCCAACCTCGACACCACCTCGGTTGAATACGTCGGTAGTAAGTTATTCATTTTATTTACGTCAAAGTTCACCCTGGTTAGCAGAGGCTTCCATTGGGTGCAGAATGGCGCATTCTATCGCTGAGCCGGGCTTCGGCTCCCATTCGTAACGCCTGAAGAACTGTGCTCGACACGAAATTTGTAGAACTCCACCGCCGAATAGGATACTGGCGATAATGGTCACCCAAACCAACTGGACGAGCACGAACGCAAACAGGCCACGAATCTGGTGTCCAGGGATTCGGAAAATGGACCATCACGGTGTCCAACAGCTATGCTGGCAGGAACATGCTTGGCTTACAACATCTCGTCTGCACCGTCAAAGGTAGCTTGCACAGTACTTATTTGATGGCGCAGTCACCCTGCTCAACTTGAGGAGGGTGATTTCCGTGATCCGGTTCGATTTCCGCGGGTGGCTATCATGAGGATGCGTAAGACGGTGAAGGTGAGGAACCGGAACTGCCTCAGGCTCGCGTTCATCGTCTGCATTGCGGCGGTCTGGGGATGCATTTCCCGTACCTCGTCGTATGGGGTTCCCCTTCCTCAAACGGCATCCCGACCACCTGAACCCGTGAATGTTCCGCCGCCGCCTTCCCAGCCGCCGCCTCCATCGCCGGCAGCGCAGATTCCTGCTGAAAGCTCCGTCGACTGCGGGTTGATTTCTGAACCAGGTGAACCCGTGGCCACCGTTGGGCTGGGGGAACGAATCGATCCAGCCAATGCACCACATCCATCGAACGAGAGCGAGCGATTGCTTTTCCGGCAGTTGTACGAAACCCCGGTCCGAGTTGATTGTAACGGACGTGTGGGGCCGGGACTGGCGGCCTCCTGGCGGCTAGACGCTAACCGCAGTACGTGGATCGTGACCCTGCGCGACAAGGCCCGGTTCTCGGACGGCACACCGGTAACGGCCGCCGATGTGGTGTCGGCTTGGAGCATCGGTTCCAGCGGAGGCGAGTTGCGACCGGAAGTCCGCCGTCTGGTCCGGGCGGTCTCTGCTCTCGACGATCAAACGCTCGAGATCGCATTGCGAAGCGAACGCGGAGATGCCCCACTCGCCCCACTTGCCCCACTCGCGCTCGCCCATACGGATCTGGCCATCGCCAGGCGCGTACCCGGTACGCTCTGGCCGCTCGGAACGCGGCCGGTCAGGATCGTACCGGACGGCGCTACACCGGCCTCCTCCGGCCGGTCAGTGATAACACTGATCCGGCTCCCCGTGGACTCGACACTTTTGGAGAAACCAGAAAATCTCTTGTCCGTCCGATTCATCATTGCGCCCGGCCGTGATCCACGTGATCTTCTCGACGAGGGAGTGGACCTGCTGCTGACACGCGAATCAACGGCGCTGAATTACGCTGCCACGCTGCCACAGTTTGTGTCGGCGCCGCTCGAATGGCAGCGAACGCACGTGCTTCTTATCCCCGGCCGTGCTCGTACGTCATCCCCCCTCTCGGCGGAAGCGCGGGAGGCCCTTGCCCATGACGCGGTTCGCGGTGAGGCACGAGGAGCCCTTGGCCCGTTCTGGTGGGAGTCATTGCCCGTTTCCGGCTGTGAGGTCGCCTATTCTCAACCTCGGAGCCAGGCTCCGTCCACGACCGGACGCATCGTATATGACAGGAGCGATGGCGCGGCGCGCGATCTGGCCGAGCGCCTCGTCGGCCTTGTCCGGGCGTCTGGCCCCGGCGCAGCCGCAATTCTCGACGCGCTGGTCCCGGATCGCCCGAATCGGACGTATCAAATCGCTGCAGGACTGACTGGGGAAGCGCTCGTTATGGCGCGCCGGCGCGGGAATGACGCCGGTTATATCATGGTGTTCGACCGTCGTCCGCTCGACCCGTGCCGGGAAATACAGGCCATCGTCGATAACGTTGGATGGGTGGACCCGGAGACAATCGTTCCCCTGGTTGACACACGGCTGCAGGCGGTTGTGCGCCGTGGGCGTTCCGGCGTAACCAGGGAATGGGACGGGGGATTGTCGATTGTGGACGGCGGGAGATGAGGAGCGATCGATGAGTCTGCGCACTCGCATGCTCCTGGCCTTTGGCGTTATGGTGCTGCTCCCGCTTGCTCTGCTCGCAATTGGACTGCGGCAGGAAATGACGAGACGCCTCTCCGACGAGTACCAGGTCCGGGTCGATAGGGTGGTCGAGGTCATTCGCGAGGATCTCCATCGCGAGAGTACCGGAATCAGCCAACGAATCGCTTCTCTAAAGACTGCACTCCTCAACGATAACCGGTTCCGTCTGGCCGCGGTCGCCGGCGTGGAGTCGGAACGGAACTATCTGCTTGACTACGCCGGTGAGGCGATGCGTCTTACCGGTCTTTTGATGCTGCAGATCCAGGATAGTGATGGCCGGATTATCAGCTCTGGTCATTTCAGGAATGAGCACGGACGCCTGGAACCGGCGCTGGCGGCGGCACTGGCCGATGCACGCAGCGGTCCGGTATTACTGACGACCCGCACGCCCGCGGGGGAGTTTCTTTCGCTTGCGCGTAGCGAGTCGTTTCGCATCGGTGGCAGGACGTTCACGCTCGTCGGTGGTGTCGCCGTCGACAAGGCCTTTCTTGCACGCCTGGCCCGTGATCCAGCGATCGTTGTGTCCCTGTTCTATCCCGGAGGTGGGCTTTCCTCGGATCCCGCCCAGGAAACGCCATCAACCGAGACCGGTCACGCCGACGCCGCAGTGGGCGCGTTCCAGGTTCCCGTAATCCGAACGGGAGCAGAGACGCCGCTGGAAGTGGTGCAGGCGCGGCTGCAGGTGACTCAGTCGCTGGCCCCGCTTCGAATCCTGCAGCGCCGCGTGGACTCCTGGTTCCTGATCACTGCCGTAGGTACCGGAATCACTGCCCTGCTGTTGGCCCTGTGGCAATCGTCCCGGATCAGCAGACCGCTGGCTGCCCTTGCCCAGAAGACAGCGGTGCTCGATCTTGATCGTCTGGATGTACGCTTCGACCAGGGCCGGACTGACGAAGTCGGTTCTCTGTCGCGGCTACTCGGTGATCTTGTATCCCGGCTACGGACGAGCACAGCGCGAGTGCGCGAGGCGGAAAGGCGGGCAACCGTTGGCGACCTGGCTCGCCAGATCAACCACGACATTAAAAACGGCCTCATCCCGCTTCGCAACGTGATGCGGCATCTGGAGCAGGTCCAGCGTGATGAACCCTCCGCTCTTCAATCGGTGTTCGCCGAGCGGCGTCCGACGGTTGATTCCAGCATCGCGTATCTCGAAACGCTTGTGACCAGCTACCAGCGGCTGTCACCGAGTCCGAACCGGCGCGATTGCGATTTGAACGCTTTGATCACAGAAGTGGTTCGCGCGCAGCGGCACGATCAAGTCGAGTTCACGACGCACCTGAAGGCGAATCTTCCGCCGGTAATCGGAGACCCAATCGCTTTCCGGCGCATCCTGGAAAATCTGACGGCTAATGCAGTAGAGAGTCTGCAGTCGAAGCCGGGACGCGTCAGTGTTTCGACCGAGGTGGTTGAGCGGGACGAGGAGCTACCGTCAATCCGCGTGACCGTCGCGGACACCGGCCGTGGGATGTCCAAAGAAGAGACCGGCCGGATCTTCAACGATTTCTATACTACGAAGGAGGGCGGTACCGGCCTGGGCCTTTCTATCGTGCGCCGGTTGGTGATGGACCTTCAGGGTTCGCTGGCCGTCGAGAGCGATCCCGGTAAAGGGACCCGCATGATCATCGACATTCCCTCTGGAAGCCTGGAGCGCAAATGACGATCCAGGTTCTGGTGGTGGATGATGTTCGGGCGATGGCCGAACAATACGCCTACGATCTGAAGCGCGTGGGGAAATACGACACTATCGTTGCCGCGGGTGGCGAGGAGGCTCTCGACCTTCTAGGCCGGGAGCCGATCGACTGCGTCGTCCTTGATCTCGAGATGCCGGGCACGGACGGCTTCGACCTACTCCGTGGGCTCCAGCAGCGCGGGATCGACACGCCCGCAATCGTGTACACCGGCACCGGCAGCTACGACCGCTGCGTACAGGCCGTGCGGCTTGGCGCTTACGGCTTCGTCGACAAAGCAGAACCGATCGAACGCGTGGTCCAGGAGATCGAAAACGCAGTCTCTCGCGGGCGCATGGCCAAAGAGCTTCGGTCGCTACGGTCGCGGTTCGACGGAGAAACGTCGCTTATCGGCGACAGCGTTCCCATGCGGGCGCTGCGTTCGGCCATTGAGCGTGTTGCGCGGATTCCAAGCAGCGTCCTGATCGTCGGAGAAAGCGGCTCGGGCAAAGAACTGGTGGCGCGCGAACTGCACCGGTTGGGACCCGGCGCGAAGACTCCGCTCGTCGCGGTGAACAGCGCGGCCTTGCCCGAGCAGCTCGTGGAGAGCGAGCTGTTCGGCCATGAGCGCGGCGCGTTTACGGGCGCGGACCGCCTTCGCAGAGGAGCGTTCGAGGCCGCTGGAAATGGAACGCTGTTCCTCGATGAGATAGGAGAGCTTCCTCTCCAGGCCCAGGCCAAGCTGCTCCGCGTGCTCGAAGACCGGCAGGTGATGCGGCTGGGGGGCAGCCGCGCCATCCCGGTCACCGCGCGCGTTATCGCTGCGACGAACCGGGACCTGGAGCGGGAGGTCGCAGCGGGGCGTTTTCGGCAGGATCTCTACTACCGGCTTAACGTGCACACGCTCGTGGTTCCGCCCCTCCGCGAGCGGTTAGCGGACATCCCGGTTCTCGTCGATCATCTCCTTCGCTCGATCGCTTCGTATCTCCGTGTCCGGCCCAAGACCATCTCTCCGGAAGCTCTCGCACTGCTTGCGCCTTACGATTGGCGAAAGAATAACGTTCGCGAACTGCGAAACTGTCTCGAGCGGATGATGATTGCGTCGGACGCTGCCATCATCGACGTCTCCGATGTTCCACCGGAGATTCAGGTAGAGGAACTCGACGACGTCTCGGATCCGACAGCTGCTCCTGGCACTTTGAAGGCGTTGAAGGCTCATGCTGAACGTCAAATCGTTCTCACTGCCCTCGAGAAACACGGCTGGCAGGTCACCCGCACCGCCGAGGTGCTCGGTCTTGCAGATCACTCGAGCCTGTTGAAGATCATGCGACGACATGGACTGAGTAAGGGCTTACGCCGCCACACGTGATTTCATAACTGTCGCCGGCGGTCTATGACCGCCGGCGATGTCGCAAGTTGTTGGACTGTCGGCGGTCATAGACCGCCGCTACAACTGAATCGTCTTCCGTGTCCAAACGCACACGCGCGGTCGAAAGAACGTGTCTGCTCGAACACTATGCGCGACACAAGCCTCCTTCCCCGACACTTGGCCCTTACCCATAACTGGTGAGGTTTCGTTCAGTTAGCGACGTCTCTTCTCCCAACGGCAGTGTGGTCGGCTGGTTGCGTTTATAGCCGGCGAACGCTCGGCCGCAGAGCGCGGCCGAGTAAAAGAGGAGGACATATGAAACGTAATGAACAGATGACAGCGGCGCTTCTCGTGGCGGCACTTGCTGCCTTCGGTTGTTCCAAAACTGACAAAACGCCACAGACCCAGACTCAGTCGCAACACACCGAGCAAACGACGCAAGCGATCCCCGTTTCGATCACAAACGATACGACCGGCGACAAAGGACTCAACACGACCGCAACGAAGATCGTTGGCCCGGTGTCGTTCGCCGATGGAGAAGCGGCATACAAGGCTGGGAATTTCAGCGAAGCAACGAAGCTATTCCAACAGTACACGGGCCAAAAGCCTCTCAACGTATGGGGGCATTTCATGCTCGGGCTTTCCGCGTCGAAGAGCGGCGACCTTGCGAAGGCGGAGACGGCATTTGAGGAAGCGCTGCGCATCGACCCGGATCACATCAAGAGCCTCGTGAACCTGAGTCGCTTGCTGATCGAGCAAAGACGTTTTGACGACGCCTTAGGCAAGCTTGAGCACGCGGGCGATATCGATCCCACCTCTGCGGAAGTCTATCGGTTACTGGGCCGTACATATGCCGCACAGGGCAGGATCGACGACTCCATCGAGGCCTATCGTGAAGCCATCGCACTGAACAACAACGATGCCTGGTCGATGAATAACCTCGGCCTGATATTCCTTGAACGAGGGTGCTTCAACGACGCTCTGCCGCTTCTGGCCAAGGCGGTGGAGTTGCGGAAGGACACAGCGACATTCCACAACAACCTGGGCATGGCGCTCGAGCATACAGGACGTTTCGCGGCCGCGGCCTCGGAATACAAGGGTGCTATCAACGCCGACCCCGATTTCGAAAAGGCGAAACGAAATCTGGCGCGCGTCGAAGCTGTTAAAGTGGATTCTGAAGAACCCTTCAACCTCGAGGAGACGGCAAAAGGTTTCATCGAGCAACCACAGATTCCCGTCCCGGACACGAATGCAAGCCGTTAGACAATATGCATCGTCTCGCGCACCCGCTTCAGGTAGACTGCCCTCCAAATCAGGAGGGCAGTTTCTCTTCTTTACAAGCATCAGTGCCCATCTACTAATGACCGGCAGGAAATCGGCGTAGAAGACAGTTGCCACAATAGCACTCCGGTCCGGTATACGTGTAGGGGACCATGTGGTACTTTTCCGAGGCTCGCATTGAAAGCGTCGTCCGGAGTGAAGCAGTGGTGAACTGTCGCGAATGTGGTGTTGATTTCGAACCCACCATAGACGAAGTAAATCAAGCCGTCGATGAAATCCTTGAAACTTCCCTGAACGACGCTGTTCGCCGCGGCAGCGTATGCCCACTTTGCGGGCACTCCAAAAACGTTCCCGTATCCCATCGAAAGACAATCCAATTTGGGTTATTGCTGGCGTGCCTCTCGATTTTGATCGGTATCGCAGTTGTGGTTCATCAGAGCCGCCAAACAGAACGCAACCTGGCTGCAAACGAGGCACTTTCCAGACTCAACACCAGCCCGGTCGTGACGAATGTACTCGGTTCTCCCCTGACTCTCGGCACCGTATCCGGCGACGTTCTCAAGGACGAAACGGGATGGAACGAAGCACAGATTGAATTTCGCGTGCATGGACCCCTCGGCGAAGGGACAGCTCACGTCACCGCCGGCAGGGGCAACGGACAATGGATATTCGATACTTTGGAGGTCCTTGCTCCGGAGTTGCACAAGAAAATCGATGTCATCTCCAGCACCGTCGTCGAGTATCAGCCCGGCGCTTACGTGGATGTCCACACGGAAGTTGCTCGGGTGGGCTCGCAGGAAATCCCCATTGAGGCTCCGCCGCCTTCATCGCGACGGAAAAAGAGATCTTCAGGAAATTCGTTCGTCTTCTGGAGAGGTAATCCATTTCACTTATGACGCGCAGTCCCGGATCATCCGCGCTGAAGATCTCAGGCAGCACTGGTCCTCTTACCAGTACAACAACGACGGTATGCTTACGGATGTCCAACGGTCGTCGGGAGAGGGCCGCCATTTTTCGTATGACCGCACTTTGATGACGTCGGTAGCCGACGAAACGGGGCAAGTTCTTGTACGCAATCGATACGAAAGCGGCACTCTGGTCGGCCAGGAATTTGCAAATGGAGCGGTTTATCACTACGAATACCAGAACCCGTCCAATCATCCTTACGCGGACGCGGTGACGATTACTATGCCCGACAATAGGCAAAGAACGGTCTCAGTGAAAGATTCAGTCCCGAATTACATTAGAGGGCTTCCTCACGGGCAGAATTGAAATTTTGGGAATCGGAAAAAAATCAGAAAGCAGATTGCGTGATGCCGATCGTCCTTCGCTCGTGCCGACGCTTAATCCGCCACAAGGATTCCGTCTGCGCCAGCACAGCAGCACGAGAATTTCGAAAACGGAAACGCCATTCCATCCCAAACGGACTGTTTTCCCCTTTATTCCAGGTGCTTTATCGTGGAGCGGCAATTGCCACATGGAATTATGGAATTCATGTTGTCGCAAACTGTTTCGCGATTACGGGTATCACCGCTTACTGTGGAGTGGATCACCAGGACGGGTGACATCCGAACGCTTGCCCCTGACTGGCGGCGGCTACAATCAACCGTAAGAAACCGCACTGTCTTCTCGAGCTTCGACCTGCTCGCGGCATGGTATGGGAACTATGCCGGCGACTATGGCGGGGAACCGCTCATTGGTCTTGTACGACGTGGAGGAAGGCTCGTCGGCGTAGCGCCATTTGTCGTGCATTCTGGATGCCTCGGAAAGATTCCGCTCACTCGCGTACAGTTCGCTACGCACGATGCATATTCCGGAGAGTTTTTGGTTGAAGACGATCATCCGGAAATCATCAGCGCTTTCTTCGACTCGTTAGCCGGCGAGACGAAGTTCGATCTCATATCGAACAAGGAACACCACAATTCCAGGCGATCGAGGAATCGGCGAAGCGGCACCGATTCGCCATCGAGATGACGAACCATCCAAATGCCATCGTCGATCTGAGCAATGGCTACGACAGCTACTGCCAGGCCATGAGCCGCAATTTTCGCCGAACCCTAAAACGTCAGTCGCAACGTGTGAGCGAGGCGGGAGAACCGGCAGTAGATGGCGTCCGGCTGAATTCTGGAATCGATCGGCTGGAGTCATCGATCGAGCGTCTTTACGCCATCACGGAGGCGAGCTACAAGCTCAATGGACAGCGCCTCCGCGATGATCACCGCGGATACCTCGGAGACTTGGCACGGAACTTTGCCGCGCTCGGAATGCTGCATCTTTCCACTTTGTCGATCGGCGGACGCGATGCCGCAGTCGTTATGGGCATCGTAGAACGCGGTTGTTATTACGACGTGACGCTCGCCTACGTGGAGGAATTTGCTGCGCTTTCGCCCGGCGCGTATCTGATGCAGGAGGTCCTGCGGGATCTTGCCGAGCGCGGCGTTCATACGCTGGTCTCCCACGGAGCCCACGACTACAAACTGCGCTGGTCGACGACATTTGTTCCGAGCACCCGCCTCTTTCTGTTTTCCCGCAGCAGCACCGCGCGTCTGAGCCGGTTTGTCCGCTTTAAATTGGCGTCAATCTGGCAAAAGCTCGGGGCCACCGATCCGTAGCCTAGACCACACGGTCGTGACCTCCCGTCCAGGCACTCAAGTCGAGCTCCTTGACTCATCTCGGAGTGGCGTTCCTCGACTGATTCCCCTCCTCCTTTATATCAGGACGAGCAAGACGATACGGTAAAATGAAATCGTGCTAGCAAAATGCATGCAGGAGGAGCAATGCCAACTCTAACGATTCGCAACGTTCCACAGAAGGTTGCTCGAGCCCTGAAGACTCTTGCCGAAAGGAATCAGCGGTCGATGGAGCAAGAGATCCGAGGCATCCTCGAGGAGTACGCCGGCGATCGGATTTCCGCGCTCCGTCAGATCGAAGAGTCTTGGAAAAGGCAGCGCCGGCGGCCAAAAGCCCAGGAAGTTGATCAGTGGAAACGAGCAGGTCGAAAGTGAATGCCGTTGTCGATACGAACGTCGTCGCTTATTACTTGCTGGGTACGGAACCTCAAGCCGAGGAATGCGGCGAATTCTGGAAGAGGGTGGCCGAGGTGGCCGCGCCAACTTCATGGCAGGCCGAAATTGTAAGCGTCCTCTGGATGGCCGTTAGGAAAAAGGTAATTACCCCAGACGAGAGTGTAACCAAGCTTCAGGCGGCAGGAAGGTTAGGCATTCAGGCCGTATCCTTACGTCAACTGTGGCGCGGCGCATTGGTACGGTCCATTCGCTCGGGCATTTCTCCCTACGATATTCTGTTTGTCGAACTGGCTTTCCGGCGAAAGACAAAGCTCGCCACGTTCGACGCTCAGCTACTTCAGACTTTTCCTGATATTGCGAAACCGCCATCCGCATTCTTCTAGATTGGAGGGTAATGGCGATTATTTTGAGCGCGCGGCAGATGTCTGCGCCGCTGGGCGCAAGATCAATTTTTGCACGCGCCAGTTCGAGGTCTCCGCGGCGTATATCTCCGTTTCCGAAGGGCATGCCAGTTGGTGGACTCCCGAGAACTGCTTGAGTTGACGGCCGGAGCGGCCGATGACGCCAAGTACTTGCCCGTCGAGTGAGACCTTGAACAGCCGTCCGGGATACGTCGACTCCCCCACGAACATCACCTGGCTCGGTCCAGGCGGGATGCAGATGGAGTTGGGCGCGCCAATCATCCCGGCCAGACGAGCTCCCGTAGGTGTGTCGCCGTTGACTGGAGGGATGCCGGGCGACGGAGGTACATCAATCGTGAACATACGGAGAAACTTGCCTTCGGTGTCGAAGACCTGAATGCGGCGGTTGGACCGATCGCCCACATAGATGTTGTTGTTGCGATCGATGGCAATCGCGTGCGGAAGATTGAACTGCCCCGGTCCCGTGCCGCGAGTGCCCCAGGATTTCACCCAATCGCCATTCTTGTCGTATTTCGCGACGCGGGAATTGATGTAGCCATCGGTGATATAGATGTTCCCCTCGGCATCCCACGCCACATCGGTCGGTTGGCGGAAAAGCCCGTTCACCGCCGGCAAGGGCGGGTTGACGTGCTCCCACGGTTTGCTGTCCTCGTCGGCCGATTCCTTCCGGCGCCCGAAGACCATCTTCACGCGGCCCGCTTGATTGAACATGATGATCATGTCCGAACCTTTGTCGATAGCCCAGATGTTGTCGTTCTTGTCTATCCGGACCGTGTGGGCTTCCGACCATCCATAAAGGCCCTTGCCGATTTCGCGGAGGAAATCGCCCTTGGCATTGAACTCGAGCAGCTGCGCCGCTGCCGGAGCGTAGGCGGGACCGGTTGCCGTATTCGAGCGCGTAAAGACATAAATATTTCCCTTCGAATCCACGGCCACACCGGGAACCTCGCCGAAATTCATGCCGGACGGAAGCTTGAAAAAGTCAGGCACGGAATCGAAAGAAATCTCAGGCACGCTCTGCTGCGCAAACGACGGCAGCGCCGACAATATGAGGATCGAAACGCATACACACAATTTCATTGGAGGCCTCCTCGGACTGAATTCTCGAGCACTCTTGATAGCAACTTATACCTTGAATCACGGAAACAACAAGACAGAAGGGTTGCAACGCACCTACCGGTGATTTCGCTGGTTTGACATCCTTTTGGTCGAGTGGAAAAATAACCTCGCACAGGAGGCTCATCATGAAACGCTTCAGCAGAACACCGGCGATTCTGGCGATTTCAGCCGCCGCTCTTTTTACTGCTTCCGGGTTGGCGTTAGCACATCACGGCGCCGCTGCCTTTGATACCGACAAAATGGTCACGGTAAAAGGAGCCGTGACCGAACTTGTCTATACGAATCCGCACGTTCAGGTGCATTGGGAGGCGAAAAACGAACAAGGCGTTTCGGAAAAATGGCAAGGCGAGCTGACAGCTCCCAACAAACTGACCAGGGCCGGCTGGAACAAAAATACGTTGAAGCCCGGCGATCAAATCACGGTCAGCGGAAATCCCAACAAGAATAGTCCGCATACGCTGTGGATTCGCAAGCTTGTTGGTCCGGAGGGAAACTCCTTACCGCTCTTTGAAGACTAGGAGGTCTTAGGAGGTCTAATGGCGCGAACGCTGACGCTTGCTACTGCCGTCACATGGCTGGTGTGGGCGACGTCCATATCCGCGCAGGCACCGGCTTCTTCTGCGGCATCCGCTGCGGCCGCAGCGCCAAAGCGTGATCTCACGGGCGTTTGGATGATTCGAAATCCCGCGGGGATGCGCGGCTACGCCGGCGCGACATTCACCAAAGAAGAACCGGAAATGACGCCCTGGGCGATTGCAAAATACAAGGAAGCGAAGAACACTAACGGCGGGCAATACGATCTAGAGACGACGAATGACCCCGTGGTTACGAAATGCTATCCGCCGGGAACACCCCGAGTTTATTTCCATCCTTATCCCTTTGAGTTCATCCAAACGCCGAAATACGTGTTGATGCTTTATGAATACGACCACGCGATCCGGCGGATTTATACCGACGGCCGGCCGCTGCCGCCGGATCCGGATCTGACCTGGATGGGCACGTCTGTCGGCCGGTGGGAGAACGACACCACATTTGTCGTGGACACCGTTGGCTTTAACGAAAAAACCTGGATCGACCGATTGGGACATCCGCACAGCAGCGAAATGCATGTCACCGAACGATTCCGTCGCACGGACCGCGATCACCTGCAGATCGACTTCATCATCACGGATCCCAAGGCCCTGGTGAAACCCTGGACTTCGACGTTCTACGCCGAACTGCGGCCACAGTGGGAACTGGGTGAAATCTCCTGCTCCGGCGATTACCTGGAATTCAAGACGTTCGAGAAGTAGGCCGCAACATTTGAGCACTCTTGTGACCTCACCTGGCGCTGTCCGCCGACCCTCTCCCAGAGGGAGAGGCATTCTTGACACCGCAGAGGTTCACATATACGATCGGCCTAACTATTTCGATTGTTGCGCATGATTAAACAGTTCGCGAGTGCGAACGTGTTCTTTTGCTTGGAAAGAATTCAGAAGGAAAGGAGCCCATATATGAGCCAACGCTTACTTGGGTTAGCTGTTACGTTTGCCGGCGTCATTCTGGTGGTACCGCTTGCGCTTCCAGCCACCGCACAGACTCAATCATCCGCTGCGAAAGCACCGCCAGCCGCAAGAGCCTGGACACCGCCACGCACACCCGATGGCAAGCCGGACCTGCAGGGAATATGGTCTGACAATACGCTCACGCCTCTGCAACGGCCGAAGGGAGTCGGCACGAAAGAGTTCTATACGGACCAGGAAATTGCCGAATTCTCTAAGAAGGCTCGCACGGGAAATGTGGGCGAGGAGGGGGAGCTTGGAGCCGCTCGTCCCAACGCTGTGCGTTATGATCTCGAAGTGTACGGTTTTGATCCAGGCAAACTCCGGTACACCTCCAAACGTACATCGCTCATCGTTGGGCCGGAAGGCACCATCCCCCCCATGTTGCCGTCGGCGAGGGAAAGAAACGCGGAAATCGCCGCGAAAAACAAGGGGCACGAATTCGACAGCTATCTGAACCGGCCGTTAAGCGAGCGTTGCATCATCGGGAACGGGGGAAGAATTCCGATGCTGCCCGGAGCCAATGAAGGCAACCTGCTGCAGATTGTGCAGGGTCCGGGATACGTGACGTTGCTTCACGAGACGGACCACTCCACCCGCGTCATCCCCACCGACGACCGTCCGCACGTTCCGCAAAATATCCGGCTGTGGCAAGGGGACTCGGTGGGACATTGGGAGGGTGATACGTTGGTGGTCGACACCACGAATTTCACGAATCGCACCAATTTCCGAGGATCCAGCGAAAGGCTCCATCTGATCGAACGCTTCGCGCGCACAGCGGACAACACATTGACATATACATTCACGGTTGATGATCCCACGACGTGGGCCAAGCCGTGGACCGCGGAAATTCCGTGGACGAAAACAAAAGGGCCCCTTTATGAGTCGGCGTGTCACGAGGGCAACAACATGATCGTTAATATCCTCCGTGGAGCCCGTGTCACCGAAGCGGAAGCGGCCAAGAAAGGCAAATGAATTAGTTCGGTTTCTGTCCCCGAATTTTGTGCCTTTTTGTCTTTGTGGTTTGCTTGACACTGAAGTGGTTCACAGATACGATCGGGCTAATTATTCCGATTACGGGAATGATCAAACAGTTCGTGATCCGAACGTGTTTTGGGAGGAATGAATTCAGGAATGAAAGGATCTCAAATATGAGCCATCGCTTGCCTGTTTTAACTGTTGCGTTCGTGGGCGTGATCCTGGTGGCCCTCGTTGTGCAGCTTCCGGTCACCGCACAGACTCCATCATCCGCCGCGAAAGCACCGGCAGCCGCAAAGGCCTGGACACCGCCACGCACTCCCGATGGCAAGCCCGACCTGCAGGGAATATGGACCAATAATACGTTAACCCCTCTGCAGCGGCCGAAGGGCCTCGGTGCGAAGGAGTTTTATACCGACCAGGAATTAGCCGAATTCTCCAAGAAGGCCCGCACGGGAGACGTGGGTGAGGAAGGAGAGCTTGGAGCCGCTCGTCGCAGCGATGTGCGTTATGATTTCGAACTGTACGGTTTTGATCCGGGCAAACTCCGGTACTCATCAAAACGAACGTCGCTCATCGTTGGGCCGGAAGGCACCATTCCCCCCATGTTGCCGTCGGCGAGGGAAAGAAACGCAGAAATCGCCGCGAAAAACAAGGGCCACGAATTCGACAGCTATCTGAACCGGCCGTTAAGTGAGCGTTGCATTGTGATGAACGGGTCTCAAATCCCGATGCTGCCCGGTGCCAACGAAGGCAATCTCTTGCAGATTGTGCAGGGGCCGGGATACGTGAGTTTGCTTCACGAGACGGACCACCTGACGCGCATTATCCCCACCGACGGCCGTCCGCATCTCCCGCAAAACATCCGGTTCTTGCGAGGGGATTCGGTAGGACATTGGGAGGGAGACACGTTGGTAATCGACACCACGAATTTCACGAATCGCACGCCATTTCGAGGATCCAGCGAAAAGCTGCATCTGATCGAACGTTTCGCACGCACCGCAGACAACGGATTGTTGTACACATTCACGGTCGAAGATTCCACCACCTGGGCGAAGCCGTGGACCGCGGAAATTCCGTGGACGAAAACAAAAGGGCCCGTCTATGAGTCGGCGTGTCACGAGGGCAACAACATGATCGCTAATATCCTCCGCGGGGCCCGAGTCGAGGAAGCGGAAGCGGCGAAAAAAGGGAAATGAATTTAGGCATGGGGGGACCGGCCGGAAGTAATAAGGCCGCCGCGAAGCGCCAGCCCGACAGCGCGCAGCCTCAAGAAGCGATCCGGACGGTGGGCCCGATGCTAACTGAAGAGGAAGGGGAACACATGAGAACAAAGCTAGTCGTCATCGTTACTGCTCTGGGTTTGCTTCTGGCGGCGGTTCCGGCATGGGCGCATCACGCGTTTGCGGCGGAATTCGACCAGAACAAACCGATTAAGGTGCAGGGAGCGGTCGTGAAGTGGGAACTGACCAATCCGCACTCCTGGATTCACATCGACGTTAAAGGCACCGACGGCAAGACCGTGACCTGGATGATTGAAGGCGCCAGCCCGAACAACCTTTACAGACTCGGCTTGACGAAGGAATCTCTGCCTCCGGGATCGGTGATTTCAGTCGAGGGCTACCAGGCGAAGGACGGGTCCACTCGTGCGGTTGGCAGAAACATTGTATTTGCTAACGGCAAGAAGTTCTTCCTCGGCTTGTCCGAAGCGGAAAGCGGTCCGGCCAAGCCGTAAAGACGGGCTTAGGGACCACAAAGACACAAAGGCACAACGAAACGCCGTATGAGCACTTATAGCGGCGTTTTGTTGTGCCTTTGTGTCTTTGTGGTCCCCTTGGATGCTTGACACTCAAGGGGTTCACATATACGATCGGGCTAATTATTCCGATATGGGGAATGATCAAAGAGAGTTCGTCATCCGAAGGTGTTCTTTTGTGTGGAAAGAATTTAGGAAGGAAAGGATCCGCTATATGAGCTATCGCTTGCCTGCCTTAGCTGTTGCGGTTGCAGTTATGATCGTGGTGGCACTGCTTGCGCAGCTTCCGGCTACTGCACAGATTCAATCATCCGCCGCGAAAGCACCGGCAGCCGCAAAGGCCTGGACACCGCCGCGCACGCCCGATGGCAAGCCGGACCTTCAGGGAATATGGTCCGATTATACGTTGACCCCGCTGGAGCGTCGAAAGGGTCTCGGCGCGAAAGAGTTTTATACCGACGAGGAACTTGCCGAAATCTCCAGGAAGGCTCGCACCGGAAATATAGGCGAGGAGGGGGAACTTGGAGCCGCCCGCCAGCAGGCTGTGCGTTTTGATCTGGAACTGTACGGTTTTGATCCGGGCAAACTCCGGTACTCATCAAAACGAACGTCGCTCATCGTCGGGCCGGAAGGCACCATTCCCCCCATGTTGCCGTCGGCGAGGGAAAGAAACGCGGAAATCGCCGCGAAAAACAAAGGGCACGAATTCGACAGCTATGTGAACCGGCCGTTAAGTGAACGTTGCATCCTGATGGGCCAGGAAAGAATTCCGATGACGCCCGGAGCCAATGAAGGCAACCTCCTGCAGATTGTGCAGGGGCCGGGATACGTCAGCCTGCTTCACGAGATCGACCACTCCACGCGCGTTATTCCCACCGACGGCCGGCCGCACGTTCCGCAAAATATCCGGTTGTGGCAAGGGGACTCGGTAGGACATTGGGAGGGCGACACGTTGGTGGTCGACACCACGAATTTCACGAATCGCACCAATTTCCGAGGATCCAGCGAAAAGCTGCATCTGATCGAACGCTTCACGCGTACCGCGGACAACACGCTACTCTATCGATTTACGGTGGAAGATCCCGCTACGTGGGAGAAACCATGGACGGCAGAAGTTCCGTGGACGAAATCAAAAGGGCCCGTGTATGAGTGGGCATGTCACGAGGGCAACAACATGATCGTTAATATCCTCCGCGGGGCCCGTGTCGCCGAAGCGGAAGCGGCCAACAAAGGGAAATGAATTTAGGCATGGGGGGACCGGCCGGAAGTAATAAGGGCGCAGCATAAATAGACGCGGTGTACCGACGCGAAGCGCAAGCGCGACAGCGCGCAGCCCGAAGAAATGATCCGGACGGTGCGCCCGATGCTAACTGAAGAAAGGGGTAATATATGAAAACAAGGCTTGTGATCGTATTGACTGCTCTGGGCTTGCTTCTAGTGGGTGTTCCGGTATGGGCGCATCATGCGTTTGCGGCGGAATTCGACCAGAACAAGCCGGTCAAAGTGCAGGGAGCGGTCGTGAAATGGGAACTGACCAATCCGCACTCCTGGATTCACATCGATGTGAAGGGTGCCGATGGCAAGACGGTCACCTGGATGATTGAAGGCGCCAGCCCGAATAATCTGTACAGACTCGGTTTGACGAAAGAGTCCCTTCCTCCGGGATCTGTGATCTCGGTCGAGGGCTACCAGGCGAAGGATGGGTCCACGCGCGCCGTTGGCAGAAACATCGTGTTTGCTAATGGCAAAAAGTTCTTCCTCGGCTTGTCCGAAGCGGAGAGCGGACCGGGGAAGCCCTAAATGACAATTGACAATTGAACATTGAACATTGGCAATTTGTGGAAGAAATGTTCAATGTTCAATTGTCAATTGTCATATGTCATTTCAATTTGGAGTCTCTCCTCCCGCCCAAACAAACTCTCGCCCCGGTTACACTTGACGCCGAAAAGGTTCACATATACGATCGTGCTACTTGTCTCCGAAAGATGGACTGATCAACGATCACAACCGTAGGTGTTTTATGCAGAAACAATTTAAGAATGTTGTAGTCGCGAGCATGGCAGCGGCAATCGTATTACTAGCTGCGATGCTCGGCGGTGCCCAGGCGCCGGCTTACCGTGCGCCACGTACCGGGGATGGAAAACCGAACCTGAACGGTATCTGGCAGGCTTTGAATGAGGCCAATTGGGATCTCCAGGGCCACGCTGCCGCGCAGGGTCCAGTGGCCGCATTGGGAGCGGCGTTCTCCCTGCCGCCAAGTCTGGGCGTTGTGGAGGGCGATGAGATTCCGTACTTGCCCGCGGCAGCGGCGAAAAAGAAGGAGAATCAAGCCAACTGGGTGAAGCTCGACCCGGAGATGAAGTGTTATCTACCGGGTGTGCCACGGGCAGCCTATCTGCCGTATCCGTTTCAAATCGTCCAGGGGCCACAGAATATTATGATGGCCTATCAATACGCTGGCGCCGTTCGCATCATTAATATGGGGTCCCCGACGAAGTCACCGGGAGATAGCTGGATGGGGTGGTCCAATGGCCGTTGGGAAGGCGAGACGCTCGTGGTCGACGTCACCAGCCTGAACGACCAAACCTGGTTCGATCGCGCAGGTAATTTTCATAGCGACGCTTTGCATGTCGTGGAACGCTACACGCCGCGCAGCGCAGATACGCTCATGTACGAAGCTACAATTGAGGATCCGAAGGTGTTTTCCCGTCCATGGAAGATCAGCATGCCCCTGTATCGTCGCGTGGAGAAAAATGCCAGGATTCTCGAGTACAAGTGCGTAGAGTTCGCTGAAGAGTTGTTGTATGGTCCGCTGAGTAAAAAGCCATAGAATTTATATCGAAAGGAGCTCATATATGAGCCATCGCTTACCTGCTTTAGCTGTTGCGCTCGCAGTTATGATCGTGGTCGCAGTGCTGGCGCAGCTTCCAGCCACCGCACAGACTTCATCATCCGCCGCGAAGGCGCCGGCAGCCGCAAAGGGCTGGACACCGCCGCGCACACCCGATGGCAAGCCGGACCTTCAGGGAATATGGTCTGACAATACGTTGACCCCTCTCGAAAGGCCGAAGGGACTTGGTGCGAAGGAGTTTTATACCGACCAGGAACTTGCCGAAAACTCTAAGAAGGCTCGCGAGGGAAATGTGGGCGAGGAGGGCGAGCTTGGAGCGGCCCGTCCGAACGCTGTGCGTTATGATCTCGAACTGTACGGTTTTGATCCCAGCAAACTTCGGTACACCTCAAAACGAACCTCTCTTATCGTCGGGCCAGAAGGTGTCGTGCCTCCGATGTTGCCGTCGGCCAGAGAAAGAAACGCCGAGATCGCCGCAAAAAACAAGGGACACGAATTCGACAGCTATCTAAACCGGCCGCTAAGTGAGCGTTGCATCTTGATGGGCCAGGAACAAATCCCCATGAGGCCCGGC